>JAESFK010000127.1_pt1 | contig 63986 bp, 60 predicted proteins | sample 9269391 | NCBI WGS metagenome assembly JAESFK01 (sample SAMN14506231, study PRJNA617097) | algae metagenome | isolation source: Drouetiella hepatica UHER 2000/2452 and co-occurring heterotrophs from... | place: Slovakia: Slovak Paradise National Park, Hrabusice, Kosice Region | collected 2000-01-01
CGGCGGAGAAGTGGACGTGGGACCAGTTGCGCAGCTGTGAGTTGCACCAGCCCCAGTACTGCGTCAGCGTGCCGACGCGCCAGGACGAGGAGGCGACGCCGTACATGATGGCCTTGCTGTTGACCTTGTGCGCGGTGCCGCAGCCGGCCGGCGAGGTCGCGGCGTGGGCCGGCGCGGCGAGAACGGCCGAGCCGGCGACGGTGGCCGCCGCGACGACGGCGGTGGCGAGGACGCGGCGCAGGCGCGTCGAGGTGGTCGTGGACGTGGACATGGGTCCCCCAGTGGTTTCGTGGTGCATGGTGCACCGGTCGGTGCCGGTTCCCCCCGGCACGACCCACGCTAGGCCCGCAGCGGCGGAGACGCACCCGGAGGACGGTAAGGCGGGGCAGGAGGCCGCTCGTCCGCGGGGGCAGGACGCCGGTCGCGGGGGGCAGTAGGACGCCGGTCGCGGGGGCAGGACGCCGCGCTCACGCGCCGGCTCCTTCGTCGCCCGCCCGATCGCGCTCCCGGCATCCCGACCACGACGAAGGCCCGGACCGGCTGCGCCGGTTCGGGCCTTCGTCGTGCTGGTAGCGGGGGCAGGATTTGAACCTGCGACCTCCGGGTTATGAGCCCGGCGAGCTACCGAGCTGCTCCACCCCGCGTCGAGTGAGTCACGTCCTTGCGGCCGTGCTCGGTATGACCACGAGGTTACGCGAGGGAGGCCGCCGGGTCCAAATCGGAACCCGGCGTCCGCCCCGCGACTACCCCGACGGGCTCGGCGTGGCGCTCGGTGACGGTGACGCGCTCGGCGACGGCGACGCACTGGGGGTGGGCTGCGGAGCCGCCGCACCGAGCTGGGCGGAGAGCCGCTCGGCCAGGGCGATCGAGTCCGACAGCCGCTTCTGCGCCTCACCGTAGGCGGCGAAGTCGCTCTTGCTCAGCGCCTCCTGGCCGTCGGCGTACGCGGCCTGGATGGCCGCGATCGCCGCGGTCAGCTGCTGCTGGACCGTGGTCTCCGGCTGCTCGGGGGTCTCCCCGCCGCCGTCGCCACCACCGTCGTCACCGCCGTCACCGCCGCCGGCGTCACCCTGCCCCTCGCCGAACAGCCCGGTGATCGCCTGCTCGAGGGTGTCACCCCACGCGACGTTCGTCCCGTACGCCGCCACGGTGATCTTGTTCTGCGGGAACGACCCGGAACCCTCGGAGGCCTGGACGTAGATCGGCTGCACGTAGAACGTCCGGCCCTGGAGCGGGAAGGTCAGCAGGTTGCCGAAGATCAGCTTCTTGCCGCCCGTGGAGTTCTGGGTGATGTACTGCGCCAGACCCAGCTGCTCGGCCGCGTTCTGCGAGCGGACGTTCGAGTTCTGGATCTGGTTGCGTACCTGCCCCGGCCCGGCCGGCGCCTGGTTCGAGGCGTACTCGACGAGGCGCAGCTGCCCGAAGTTCTCGGCCGGCTTGCCCGCTGTCGAGCCTGCGTCGGCATCGACCGCGAGCAAGCCGCGGAGGATCTCGCGACCGCCCTCGGTGTTGCTCGCCGGGACGAACGGCGAGGTGATGGAGAACGAGGCCCGCTCCTCGCCCGGCAGGGCGATGGACTGGAAGACCACCGGGATGTCCTGGGTGGACGCCGACGGGTCGCGCGGCACCCGCCAGCGGTCGTTGCCGGTGTAGAAGTCGTCGGCCTGGGTGATGTGGTACTCGTTGAGCAGGTCGCGCTGGATCTTGATGAGGTCCTGGGGGTAGCGGATGTGCGACATCAGCTCGCCGGAGATCTCCGAGAGGGGGCGGACCGACCCCGGGAAGGCCTTGGTCCACGCCTTGAGGATCGGGTCGTTCATGTCCCAGCCGTACAGCTTGACCGAGCCGTCCTCGGCGTCGACCGTCGCCTTGACGGCGTTGCGGATGTAGTTGACCTCGCCGGAGCGGACCTGGACCACGTTGGAGCGCTGCGCCACCGAGTCCGACGTCGCGTCGGCCTGGTCGACGAGGCGGCTGTTCGGATAGTTCGACGACGTGGTGAAGCCGTCGACGATCCACTGGATGCGGCCGTCGACGACGGCCGGGTAGACGTTGCCGTCGAGCTGGAGCCACGGCGCGACCCGCTCGACGCGCTCCTTCGGGCTGCGGTGGTCGAGGATGCGCGACTCGGAGTTCACGGCGTTCGACAGCAGGAAGTTCGCCTCGCGGTACTTCACCGCGTACGCGAGCCGCCGTGCGAGGGAGCCGATCTCGACCCCTCCGCCTCCTGAGTAGGTGTTCGCCACCGACGAACCCTCGGTGCTGCCGGGCCGGTCGTACTCCTTGGGCGCAGCACCCTGCGGCGCCCCGACGACGGAGTACTGGGGCGAGAGCTCGCCGAAGTAGATGCGCGGCTCGTACTCGCCGAGGTTGTTGCGGGCTCCGCCCTCGAAGAAGACCGGGTCGCCCTCGGCCGATCGCCGGTTGCCGTACGCGGCGTAGAAGCCGTACCCGTGCGTGTAGACGGTGTGCTCGTTGAGCCAGTTGCGCTGGCTGTCCGGCAGGCCGGCGAGGTTCATCTCGCGCACGGCGACGACGGCGTCGTTGACCGTGCCGTCGATCGTGTAGCGGTCGACGTCGAGGGTGTCGGGGAAGGCGTAGAAGTCGCGCTCGCCCTCGAGCTGGCGGAAGGTCGGGGCCACGACGTTGGGGTCGATGATGCGGACGCCCGGGATGGCCTCGGAGTCGGCCCGCAGCGTGGACTTCGCGGGCTCCGTGGCCGGCGCCTCGTTGGTGATGCGCTCGACCCGGTCGAGGCCGAAGGCCGCGCCGGTGGCGACGATGTTGCGCTGGAGGTACTGCGCCTCGAGCGAGCGCTCGGAGGGTCGCACCTTGAGCGACTGGATGAGGGCCGGGTAGGCGGCCCCCGCCACGATCGCGGTGACGACGAGCAGCCCGACGCCGATGATGGGCAGCCGCCAGCTGCGGCTCCAGATCGCCGCGAGGAAGAACCCGGCACACATGACGGCCGCCACCGCGAGGATCGCCTTGGTCGGCAGCACCGCGTTGGCGTCGGTGTAGGTGATGCCGGTGAGGAGCGAGCCCTTCTGGTTCGACAGCGAGTAGCGGTCGAGCCAGTAGGAGGCGGCGCGGGTCAGGGCGATGAGCGCGCCGAGCGTGCCGAGGTGGACGTAGGCGGCCCGGGTGGACGGCCCGCGGCCGGGCAGCTGGAGGCCGCCGTACACGTAGTGCGTGAAGGCGCCCGCGAGGAAGGAGAGGACGAGCACGACGGTCACGAAGCTGACGAGGAAGTGCAGCCACGGCAGGGTGAAGACGAAGAAGCCGACGTCGAGCCCGAACTGCGGGTCCTCGACGCCGAACGGCACGCTGTTGGCCCAGAGCAGGAAGGTCTTCCAGGCGCCCATCGACCCGGAGCCGGCGAGGAGGCCGAGGACGACCGGGATGCCGATGACGGCGACCCGGCGCAGCGGCTCGATGGCCTGCCGGTACTGCTCGAGGACCTGCTGGGCCGGCGTGACCGGCACGTAGATCGGCCGGGTGCGGTAGGCGACGACGAGCGAGACCGCCACGGCCCCGCCGGTGAGGAGGGCGGCGACGGCGAAGATGCCGACCTTGCTCAGCAGCTCCTTGACGAACACGCCGCTGAAGCCGACCGACTGGTACCACCAGACGTCGGTGAGGATGTCCGCGGCGATCCCCCCGACGACGGCCAGCCCGATGAGGACGAGCGCGGTGGGCAGCAGCGGGCCCCGGCGCCGGCGCGCGACGCCGGCGGGGCGTCCTCCACTCGGGCCGTCCCCGGCGGGGCGCCCGGCACCCTCGTCGGGACCGGTGGGTCCGTCGAACCAGTCGGAGCGACTCACAGCTCTCCTCGTCCCGTCAGGCGGGGTCGTCGTGCGGCGGGGAGGTCAACCTACCTCGGGCTGCTGAACGCTCGGAGGGGCCCGAAGGTTCGCGCGGCACCGGTCGGGCACCATGGGGTCCGTGAGCCCCGACCCGCAGCCCGTCACCGACCCGCTGACCCTCGCCGCCCTCGACACCGAGCGGCACGTCGCCCGCGGCGGCTGGGACCAGGCGGTCCGGCTCTTCGCGCTCGTGCCGACCGCCGACCTCGTCGTGCGCGAGCCGCAGCTCGCCGAGGGCCTGGCCACGCACGACGCCGTCGCCGGCGCCCTGTCGGCGGTGGAGCAGGAGGACCTGCCCGACGCCGACGGCATCGAGGACCTGCTGGCCCGGATCGCCTGGCCCGAGCAGGTCACCGGCTGCGCCCTGGCCGTCGAGCGGGTCGTCCTGCCCCCGGCCGCCGAGCGCGACCTCCCCGAGGACCCCGACGCGGCCCGCCGGGCGGTCGCCGAGCACCCCGACCGCTCGGACGTGCGGCTCGTCGTGGCGGTCACCCGGGACGGCTCGGCGCGCTGCCTGCTGCGTCAGCGCGCGCACGACAGCGACGACCAGGTGGCCCTCGGCGAGGACATCGCCCCGGGCATCGTCCACGCCCTGCGCGCGACCTTCGACTGAGGCCCGGCAGGCCTAAGCCGCAGGTGGGCAGGCCGCTCGTGTCGTCCTTGGCGATGCCCTCGACGGCCGTGCGGGCCTCGTCGAAGGTCGTGACGCGCAGCAGGGTCATCCCGTCCGGGACGTGACCCTCGGCGTCGGCGCAGTCCTCGGCGGGCGAGAGGAAGAAGCGGGCTCCGGCCTCCCGGGCGCCGACCATCTTCTGCCGGATGCCGCTGATCGGGCCGACCGTGCCGTCGTCCTCGATGGTGCCGGTGCCGGCGATCCGCTTCCCGCCCGTCAGCGCGCCGGGGGTCAGCGTGTCGTAGATGGCGAGGCTGAACATCAGCCCGGCGGAGGGCCCCCCGACCTGGCCGGTGTTCAGCGTGACGTCGACCGGGAGGTCGTAGTCGGTGCGCAGGAGGACGCCGATGACCGCGCGGCCCTCGGAGTCGCCGGCCCGCACCGTGAGCGTCTGCTCGGCGCCGTCGCGACGCACCCGGAGGCTGACGTCCTCGCCGGGCCGGTGGGTCTGGACGGCGGCGCGGACCGCTGCGGTGTCGGTGGTGGCCTCGCCGTCGACCGAGAGCACCGAGTCGCCCGCGCGCAGGACGCCGTCGGAGGGGCCGCCCGCCGGGACGTCGGCGATGGTGACCGTCGTGGTGACGGTGCGGCCGAGCGCCTTGAGGGCCGTGGCGGCGGCGACGACCTGCGACTCGTTCATCAGCTCGGTGTTCTCCGCCTCGACGTCCTCCTCGGACACGTCGTCGGGGAAGTAGAAGCGCTCCGGCGCCGTCTCGACCTCGTCGCTCAGCCAGGCGTCGAGCAGGTCGTAGACGGTGACCTTGCGCCCCGGCCCGCCGTCGAAGGACACGGTCGTGAAGTCGAGCGCGCCCTCCGTGGGGTAGGTCTGCGCGCCCTGGACCGAGAGCACGGGCTTGCCGTCGAGCTCGCCGAGGACGTTCGTGGCCGGGCCCGGGGACAGCACGACGTAGGGCAGGCCGACGAAGGTCATCCCGGCGGCGAGGACGACGAGGAGGAAGGTGGCGGTGAGCATCCCGGCCGCGAGCCGCCCGGGGCGGTTCGCCGGGCGCGGGGCGGCGGGCGCAGGGGTGCCCTCGTCGAGCCGCACGCCCTCGGAGGTGCCGCTCACGGCATCCCCACCCACTCGGTGGAGCCGTCGCCCAGCTGCTGGTGCTTCCAGATGGGGGTGCGCGCCTTGAGGGTGTCGATGACCGCCCGGCAGGCGTCGAAGGCCTGCCCCCGGTGCGGAGCCGCCGCCGCGACGACGACGGCGAGGTCGCCGACCTCGAGGGTGCCGGTGCGGTGCACGGCGGCGATCCGGACCGCCTCCGACGAGGCGAGCACCTCGTCGCAGACCTCGCGCATCGTCGCCTCGGCGCTCGGGTGCGCGGAGTACTCGAGACCGGTCACCGAGTCGCCGTGGTCGTGGTCACGGACCACGCCGACGAAGAGCGAGACCCCGCCGCAGACGGGGTGCCGGACGGCGGCGAGGAGCTCGTCGACGGAGAGCGGTTCGTCGCGGACGGCGACGAGCGCGACCGCGGCGTCATCCATGGGCACAGGTGTTCCTCCGGGCAGCGGGCGCCGGAACGATTCCCGGGCGGCCGTGGTTGGGTACAACAGGACGACATCCTCTCACCCGAACTGCAGGAGACCGGTCGTGACCGACCACGCCGACGACGACGAGACCCCCGACCTCCCCCCCGAGCTCGAGCAGGTGCTCCGTGGCCTCACCGGCGGTGGCGAGATCGACCCGCAGCTCGCCGCGATGGTCCGCGGGATGGGCCTGGACCAGGTCGACCCCCAGATGCTCCGGATGGTGATGGGCCAGGTGCAGGCGATGTTCGCCGCGCCGGCCGGAGACACGACCGTCGACGCCACGCTGGCCACCGACACCGCCCGCAAGACCGTCGCGGCGGCCGGTGACGCGCTCGCGAGCGAGGCCGACCGGCGCGCCGCCGCCGAGGCCGTCCAGGTCGCCGGGCTCTGGCTCGACGCGGTGACCGACCTCTCCGGCCCGGCGCTGCACGGCACCGCATGGAGCCGTGCCGAGTGGGTCGAGGCGACGATGCCGGTGTGGACCGGGCTCGTCGAGCCGGTCGCCGACGGCGTCACCGACGCCGTCACCGACGCGATGGCCCGCCAGCTCGGCGACCTGCCCGAGGGGGCGCTCCCCGACGGGATGGCCGGGATGCTCGACCAGGCCGGCCCGATGCTGCGGCGGATGCACGGCTCGATGTTCTCCCTCCAGCTGGGGCAGGGCGTCGGCCAGCTCGCCGGCGAGGTGCTCACCGGCTGCGAGGTCTCCCTCCCGCTCGTGCCCGCGCCCGACGTCGTCCTCATGCCCGCCGCGGTGCGCGAGCTCGCCGAGGGCCTCGAGGTCGACGAGCCGCAGGCCCGGCTGCACCTCGCCGTCCGCGAGGTCGCCCGGGTCCGGCTGTTCAGCGCCGTCCCGTGGCTGTCGGCCGGGCTGCTCGCCGCCGTCCGCGACTACGCGTCCGACATCACCATCGACACCGAGGGCATCGAGGAGGCGGTCCGCACCATCGACCCCTCCGACCCCGAGGCGGTGCAGGAGGCCCTGCGCGGGAAGATGTTCGCGCCGCAGCACTCCCCCGCCCAGGTCGCCGCCCTCGCCCGGCTCGAGACGCTGCTCGCGCTCGTCGAGGGCTGGGTCGACGTCGTCACCGAGCGGGCGGTCGCCGAGCACCTGCCGGCGGCCGACGCCCTCGGCGAGGCCGTGCGGCGCCGCCGGGCGAGCGGGGGCCCGGCCGAGAAGGCCTTCGGCGCCCTCGTCGGCCTCGAGCTGCGCCCGCGCCGGCTGCGCGACGCCGCCAACCTCTTCCGGGCGCTGGAGGACTCCGCCGGTGCCGAGGGCCGCGACGGCGCCTGGCGCCACCCCGACCTCGCGCCGTCCACGGCCGACCTCGACGACCCGCTCGGCTACGTCGAGCGCACGGCCGCCCCGGCCACCGACGACCTCGACGCCGAGCTCGACGCGCTGCTGCGCGGCGAGGGCGAGCGGTGACGCGGCCCGCCGAGGTCGCCCGCTCCTTCGCCCACCTGCACGCCGACGCCGCGCGCGTCCTCGGTGGCTGGACCGCGCCCGACGCCGGCCAGGAGGAGCTGCGCCGCGGCTACCTGACCTTCCTCGCCTCGCACCCCGAGGGCGTGGCCAAGGCCGGTCCGCCCGAACACCTCACCGCGTCGTGCGTCGTGCTCGACGAGGCGGGCGAGCGGGTGCTGCTGACCCACCACCGCCGGGCCCGCCAGTGGTTCCAGTTCGGCGGGCACCTCGAGGAGGGCGACGCCTCGCTGTGGGCCGCGGCGCGGCGGGAGGGGCGCGAGGAGTCCGGCCTCCCGGGGCTCGAGCCGCTGCCCGACCCGGTGCAGCTCGACCGGCACGTCCTCGAGGGCGACTTCGGCAACTGCCGCGAGCACCTCGACGTGCGGTTCGCCGCCGTGGCGCCCGCGGGCGTCGGGCCGAGGATCAGCGACGAGTCGCTCGACGTGCGGTGGTGGCCGGTCGACGCCCTGCCCGAGGGCACGCGCGTCGAGCTCTCACCCCTGGTCGCCCTCGCCCGCCGCGCCCTCGGGCTCCTCTGAGCCCGGCATCCCGGAGGCGTGGGCGAGGCCGTCGAGGAAGCCGCGTGAGCGCTCGAGCCGCGGGTAGGAGGCGAGCAGCCGCCAGAAGGCCGGGCCGTGACCGGTGACGAGCAGGTGGGCCAGCTCGTGGAGGAGCACGTAGTCGAGGACGTGGTCCGGCACCTCGCGCAGCCGGTCCGAGACGCGGATGGTGCCGTCGGCCGGGGTGCACGACGCCCAGCGCTTCTCCATCGTCGACACCCACCGGACCGACGTCGGGCGGGCGTGGCCCCCGAGGTAGCGGGTGGAGAGCCGGGCGGCCCGCTCGGCGAGGGCCTCGTCGCTCACCTGCCGCCGGGACTCTCCGCGCTCGAGCCGGGCGAGCATCCGCTCAACCCACCGGGCCTCTTCCGCCGCCGAGAACGAGGCGGGGATGAGCACGACGGTGCGGCCGCCGTCGCGGTAGGCGCTCACCGTGCGACGGCGCCTGCGGCTGCGGCGGACCTCGACGTCGGGGCTGGCCACGGGAGGACTCTACGGCCTGGGGGGCTGATGTGGCAGGTGGTGCGCATGTGGCCCCACCTGCGGCGATTCCCCGACGCGGGGCCGCGTGGCCACGGGGCATCCGCGCCCTGCGTGGCTACTGTGTGAACGTCCAGGCCGCCCCCGGGTGGCACCTCTTTCCGGCACCGGAGCCTCCGACGCCGGCGACAAGGAGAGCGTCGATGGCTGACGAGACCTACAAGGGCGAGTTCTACTGCGTGAAGTGCAAGGAGAAGCGCGAGGCCGAGGGGAAGGTCGTCGTCTCCGAGAACGGGCGACGCATGGCCAAGGGCGTGTGCCCCGTGTGCGGCACGAACCTCAACCGCATCCTCGGCAAGGCCTGAGCCGCCGAGCCCACGTCGACGGCCCCGGACCCTCGCGGTCCGGGGCCGTCGCCGTCCCCGGACCCGCGGGGTCATCGGGTCGAGGTGATGCAGGACCCTCACCCGGTCGGTCTTCACCTCGAACCACCGGCGGGCGGGGCCCTCGGGGGGAGGCCTGTGGACGACGGCCCCGCCGTCACGCCGCGTCCCGGCAGGATGACCGGAGCCAGGGGACGGGAGGACGCGATGGACGCGGTGCGCGGTCCGGTCGTGGTCGACGGCTGGGGCCGGCTCGCCGACGAGGCCGCCGCCCAGCTGCGGCGCTGCCGGGTCCCGGTCCGGGCCGGTGCCCACGCCGCCGACGCCGCCGAGCTGGCGGTCGCCTCCGGCGGCCCGGCCCCCTCCCTCGTCCTCCTCGTCAGCGAGGGCCACGAGCCCGGGTGGCTGAGGATGCCGTCCCTCGCGGCGCCGTGGGAGGCCGGCGGGGTGCCGGTGCTGCCGGTCGCCGCCGGTGACGGGGTCGTCGTGGTCGGTCCGCTCGTGGTCCCGGGCCGCACCCCGTGCCTCGGCTGCGTCGCCGCCGCCGCACCGGCCCAGGGGGCGACGGCGGCCCACCCCGCGACGGTCGTGCTGGCCGCCGCCGTCGCCGTCGTCACCGCCTGCGCGGTGCTGCGGGGCGACCACTCGCTCGGCGCCGTCTCCACCGAGGTCGGGGCGCTCGGCACCTCCGTCCTGCACAGGGTCTGGACCTCGCGTCCCGGGTGCCGGTGTTCGTCGGTGAGAATGGCGGGGTGAGCGAGCGCGAGCGAGACATCCCCGGGTCCTCCATCGCGCGTGCCGCCCGGCTGGCCGGGCTGCCGCTGGGGCACGCGGGGCGTGCTGCGCTCGGGGTCGGCAAGCGGGTGGGCGGGCGCCCGGCCGAGGCCGTCGCCGCCGAGCTGCAGGCCCGCACCGCCGAGCAGCTGTTCTCCGTCCTCGGCCAGCTCAAGGGCGGGGCGATGAAGTTCGGCCAGGCCCTGTCGGTCATGGAGGCCGCGATGCCGGAGGAGCTCGCCGGCCCGTACCGCGCGACCCTCACCCGGCTCCAGGAGTCCGGCCCGCCGATGGGCGCCGACCGGGTGCACGCCATCCTCGCCACCGAGCTCGGGCCGCGCTGGGCCAGTACGAAGCTCGTCGAGTTCGACGACGTCCCGGCGGCCGCGGCCTCCATCGGGCAGGTGCACCGTGGAGTGTGGCGCGACGGCCGCGAGGTCGCCGTGAAGATCCAGTACCCCGGGGCCGGCAAGGCGCTGCTGTCGGACCTCAACCAGATCTCGCGGGTGGCCCGGATGGCCGGCTCGATGGTGCCCGGCATCGACGTCAAGCCGATCATGGACGAGCTGCGCGCCCGCATGTCCGAGGAGCTCGACTACGCGCTCGAGGCCCGCCACCAGCGGCACTTCGCCAAGGCCTTCGCCGGGGACGAGGACGTCCTCGTCCCCGACGTGCTCGTCGAGTCGCCGCAGGTGCTGGTCACCGAGTGGGTCGAGGGCACGCCGCTGGCCCGGATCATCACCGAGGGCACGCAGGAGCAGCGTGACGAGGCCGCCTCGCTCTACCTCGAGTTCCAGCTGCGGGCCCCCACCCGCGCTCGGCTGCTCCACGCCGACCCGCACCCCGGCAACTTCCGCATCACCGCCGACGGCCGGCTCGGGGTCCTCGACTTCGGCGCCGTCAACCGGCTCCCCCACGGCCTGCCCCCGGAGATGGGGCGCATCCTCACCGCGGCGCTGGCCGGCGACGGCGACGAGCTGGTCGCCGTCCTGCGGCAGGCGGGGTTCATCCGCCCGGGCATCGACATCGACCCGCAGGGGCTCGTCGAGTACCTCGAGCCGCTCGTCGCCCCGATGCTCCACGAGCAGTTCACGCCCACCCGGACGTGGCTGCGCGGGGCGGCGGCCAAGATCCAGGACCCGCGGCGCCCCCAGTTCCTCGTCGGGCTCAAGCTCAACCTGCCGCCCGAGTACCTGCTCATCCACCGCGTCTGGCTCGGCGGGATCGGGGTGCTCAGCCAGGTCGGGGGAACGGTGCCGCTGCGGGAGATGATCTGCGCCTACCTCCCCGGGGTCGACGAGTCCCGCCTCCCCCCGGACCCGAGCGCCTCACCGGCGGAGTGAGCTCACCACCAGGCGGGGTCGAGCTTGCCCTCGATGCTGCGCAGGTGGCGCCGGCTGCACGCGGCACAGGTCCAGACCTCGCGGCCGTTCTCGGTGCCGCGGCTCCAGGTCAGCGGTGCCGTCGGGGCCTCCTCGGCGGTCGGGACGGCGCCACAGGTGGCGCACACCATCCCCGGGCCGTCGACGGGCGCGGCGGGCATGCTCAGGCCCGGGCCTTCGCGGCGGCCTTGGCGGCCTTCTTGAAGTCGCGGACCTTCTGGAGGGAGTCGGGGTCGACGACGTCGGCGACCGAGCGGAACGAGCCGGTCTCGGCGTAGGCGCCGCACGCCTCGGCCCACCCCTCCGGGCGGACGCCGAGCTGCTTGCCGAGGAGGGCGGCGAAGATGCGCGCCTTCTGGTCGCCGAAGCCGGGGAGCGCCTTGATGCGCGACACCAGCTCGGCACCCGTCGCGGCCGTCGTCCACAGCGACGCGGCGTCGCCGGCGTACTCGTCGCGGACGACCGCGGCCAGCGCCTGCACGCGCCCGGCCATCGAGCGGCCGTAGCGGTGGATGGCCGGCGGGGTGGCGCACAGGTCGGCGAAGGCCTCGGGCTCGGCGGCGGCGACCGCGGCGGGCTCGAGGGTGCCGAAGCGCTCGAGGATCTTGGCCGGACCGGCGAAGGCCCGCTCCATCGGGAACTGCTGGTCCAATGTCATGCCCACGACGAGGGCGAAGGGATCTGTGCTCAGAAGGCGGTCAGCATCGGCGTCTCCGGTGATGTGTAAGTCCATCGGAATGGTGGCCCTGAAACGACTGCCTTCGTTTGCCATGGGTTGAAAGTACCGCCATCGGGGCCTGCTCCGTCAGCCAACGACTCGGAGCCAATCACGCACCCGAACCTCCATGCGTTCGACGTCCGCCTCGTTGAGACGGCCGGTGTGCGCAAGTGCACGTCGCGTGCGGTTGAGCTCCTCAAAGTAGGCGCGGACCCAGGCTTGGTCTCCGAGGAGGGGTTCGAAATGGACCCACTGGTTGACGATGATGTCGCCGTACTGGGGAAAATCCACGTAGGCAAGAAGCGATGCGCCGCGCGGGCCGTGCCAGCGAGCCCTTTGGTCGTCCACTTGGCGCTTCTCTGCGCTGCGTCTGATGGCGTTGTCGACGCCATCAGACCACCACCTGTCCGGTCCGAGAGCCTCGCGCAGCGTCGACTCAACGAGCTCGCGGATCGAGTTCTCGATGCAGTAGAGGAGTTGATACACCCGCCCCATTGCTTCCGCTTGGGCGCGGGCGTCCTCAGAGAACTGGTCCAACGCGCTCGTCGCGGCAGAAATCTCAGTCTGCATCCCGACGCCCAAGGACCGGTTGACCGCCATCGATCGAAAGAGGAAAGCCTGGGTCTCGCTCGCAGCCCCTGTCACAACAGGTTCGCCTTGAGGCTCTTGAAGATCGCGTCGTAGACACCAACATCCGTAGACAACGGCAGGTGCACGTGGATGTCGTGACGCAGCGTAAGTACGCCTACTCCGTTGGGCTGCACCTCCACCGTCTGGCCCTCACTGACAGGGCTCGTCGCTTCTGTCTCGGCTGGAAGGATTGCACCGGAGAAGTCAGCAAGCTCAGCGAGCGCCTTGAAGGTCGTCGCCATCTTCTGTGTGACCGAACCACCCTTGTCAGAGAGGCGGGCGAAGAGTCCATTCAACTCGGATGCGCTGCGCTCGTTTGCCTGCGTATCCACAGCGAACAGGTCCTTATAGCCATCCCGGAGGCCACGGGCCAGAGCGTCACCTGCGATGCTGGGGTCCTTGTAGTCACGGTACAACCGTGTGGGTTTGCCACTGGCGTCGAGGAACCCGATGGCCTTCATGACTGGAATCAACGGCCGGTCACCGGAGCTTGCAAAACCGAGCTGCTTCATGAACTCGTAAGTGAACGTCTCGGGAACGGCCGCCTTCTGCATGGCAGCGAAGATGTCCCGAAGATTCTTAACACTCATCAGGTAGGCGGTCGGTAGGCTCATGGCTGGACTCTAACGGGGGGTCACGACAATAGAAGGCACTATCACGCGCGAACCGCTTTCAGCGCGATAGCAGTTCGCTCGCATCGATTCCGAGGACGTCGGCGAGTGCATACAGGCTGCCGACCGTGATGTTGCGCTCCCCTCGCTCGACGGAACCCACGTAGGTCCGGTGAAGTCCCGCAGCCTCCGCGAGTCCCTCTTGAGAGAAACCAGCACTATGGCGCTCGCGCCTCAAGCGTTCGCCGAGAGCTCGCAGGCGCTTCTGGAGTTGCTCCTCGTAGCCCGGCACTCGGACGAGTCTCGAGTTCGTGCAGACTATCAGTCGACAGACTATGAGTAGCATCTGACCATGAGCCTCTGGCGGGTGGACATCACTGGGGTGAGCTCACGCTACGTCGAGGCCCCATCTGCGGCCGAAGCACGTCAGGCAGTCCGCGAGATGATCGCGGCCGCCTTGGATGTGCGCGCAAGCCCAGCGACACAGATCGTGCAGTCCACCTACGACCGGTCAGGCCCCATCCAGCAGCGGCGACTGCTCGAGAGCCTGGACTCTCTCGCGCCCCCACAGGCTGCGAAGCGAGCACGCACTGCCCGTCGGCAACTGGCCCGACAGGTGAAGTACAACCTTGAGCGCCAAGAAGCGCTGAAGCGCCTCAACGCGGCTCCCCCCGTGTCCCCGGAGACGGCTGACGAACTTGTTCGCCTCACCGAGATAACGCGCCTCCGGTCACGCGCGGTAGAACTTCTACTTCGAGACTCTGACTAGCCCACCAGGTCCCTGACCTGCGGAAACGCTCCGAGAGTAATCCATGGTTACGACGTCATACTGTCGAGGAGCATGCCGACGAGGAGCGCGAACGGGTCCTCGGAGAGCACCTTGTCGGCGGCGGGGTCCTGGGCGATCGTCAGCGCGGCCATGGGGTCAGCGTAGCCAGCACGGCTCCGGCGACGGCACGCCAGAAGTCACGCTCGCGCAGGGGAGGAAAGGGCACCGCCCCCGACGCGGTGTCGGGGGCGGTGCGCTCTGCGGGTCGCGCGCTCATCGGACGATGGCGTGGACGACCGCGCGCATCTGCTCGCGGTTCGCCGCCTCGCGCTCCCGGCGCTGCGCCTCGTGGGCGTCGCGCTGGTGCACCAAGCGACGGATGCGCTGCATCCGGCGGTTGTACATGTCGTTCTCCTGTCGGGTGTTCTGGTGTGGCGCACCGCCGTTCAGGCGGCGACCTCGGACTTGCGGGGGCGGCCGCGCGGACGCTTCCGCGCGACGGTCTCGCCCTGGACGAAGTACTCCCCGCCCCAGACGCCCCACGGCTCGCGCCGGTCGAGGGCGCCCGCGAGGCAGGTCTCCCGGACCGGGCAGGTCCGGCAGAGCGCCTTGGCGAACTCGACGCCCTCGGGGGTGTCGGCGAACCACAGCTCGGCGTCGTTCTCGCGGCAGGGGATCCCCTCACCGTCGATGACGGCCTGGTCGTGCAGGTCGAGCAGGTCGGTCAGCTGCATGGGGGTGTCACCTCCGTTCGTCGAGCGCCGGGTGTGGCGCGGGGTCGTACTCGGTGGGCGGTGCGGGTCGCGCCGCTCGGTCGTGGTGGTCATCTCTGCTGGTCCTCGCGTGGTGGTGGTCTGTGCCCGGTCCCCCCGGGTGGGTGCATACGAGAAAGGCCGCGGATCCCTGGGGGATCCGCGGCCTCGAGGTGGTGGCTACCTGGTGCTAGACAGGTGGCCCCTCGAGGCGTGGGTACACGGATCCCGTGGTCGGGACGGCGATGCCGAAGGCGGTCTTGCCGCCGGCGACGACGCGGTCACGCATGCCGAGAGCGGCAGCGGACACAGTGCGCCCCTGGACCTGAACCCGATCGACCGCGTGGGCGGTGTTGGAGCCGTACCAGACGGCATCGGAGGTCGCGCAGGCAGCAGCCATCGCCGGCGTGCCGTTCATCGACATCGTCTTCTCCATCGGTCCAACCCTCCTTCGCGGTCTCGGTGCTGGGTCCGTGCCCGGGCGGGCACGCGAGGTGTTCCCGGACACTGTAGGACCCGCCCGGAACGGGCGGCAACGGATTAATCCGGACGAGCTGCCCAACAGAGGGCGTCTGACGGGTGAACTCGCCTGTGCCTCAGGCGTTCTGGGTCTCGGAAAAATTCTTCACAATCTCCAGCACGGCGTCGCCGAAGCGCTCGAGCTTGGCCGGGCCGACCCCGGTGATCCCTGAGAGCTCGCGGGTGTCGCCCGGCTCGCGCTCGGCGATCGCGGTGAGCGTGGCGTCGGTGAAGACGACGTAGGCGGGCACGTCGAGCTCGCGGGCGGTCTCGAGGCGCCAGCCGCGCAGCTCCTCGAAGAGCTGCTCGTCCATCGTCGGTGGGCACGCCGTGCAGCGGCCGATGGTGCGCTCCTTGGCCGTCGCCAGCCCCGCCCCGCAGACACGGCACACGGTGGGCGCCGCCGCCTTCTCCTTGGCGCCGGCCTTCTTGCGCCGCGGCTGGCTGCGGGCCGCGGCCCCGAGGACGGACTCGGTGCCGTCGAGGAAGCGCGACGGCCGACGCGTGCCCTTGGCACCCGGCGTGCGGGCGCGCGCGTAGGACAGGACCAGCCGGTCCCGGGCGCGGGTGAGCCCCACGTAGAGCAGCCGCCGCTCCTCCTCGATCTCCTCCGGGGTGTCGGCCATCGTGATGGGCATCAGCCCGTCGGAGCAGCCGACGAGGAAGACCGTGCCCCACTCCAGGCCCTTGGCGGCGTGCAGCGACGCGAGCGTGACGCCCTGGACGGTCGGCGCGTGCTGGGCGGCGGCCCGCTCCTCGAGCTCGCGGACGAACGCCGGCAGCCGGGCCTCGGGGTCGAGGGCGGCGACGTCGTCGGCGAGACCGGCGAGCGCCTGCAGGGACTCCCAGCGCTCACGGGCGGCGCCCCCCGACGTCGGCGCCTCACGGGTCCATCCGGCCCCGAGGAGGACGTCGCGCACGAGGTCGGGCAGCGCCACCTCACCGTCGTCGGAGCGGGCCGCGCCGCGCATCAGCACGATCGCGTCGCGGACCTCCCGGCGGGAGAAGAACCGCTCGCCACCGCGGACGAGGTAGGGGATGCCGCGCTCGGCGAGCGCCGACTCGTAGGCCTCGCTCTGGCCGTTGGTGCGGAACAGGATCGCGATCTCGGAGGCGGGGTGACCGGAGGCGACGAGGTCGGCGATGCGGGACGCGACCTGGTCGGCCTCGGCGGGGTCGTCGGCGGCGACGAGGAGCTCGGGGACGACCCCGTCGTCGCGCTGCGCGCGCAGCTCGACGGAGCCGGAGCGCCTCCCGCCCCCGGGGCTGCGGAGCACGAGGTTGGCCAGGTTCACGACCTGCGGGGTCGAACGGTAGTTGCGGACCAGCTCGACGACGCGGGCCTGCGGGTGCGCCGACCGGAACCCGAGCAGGTGCTGGGGCGAGGCCCCGGTGAAGCTGTAGATGGTCTGGGCCGGGTCACCGACGACGCAGACGTCCTCGCGGCCGCCGAGCCACAGGTCGAGGAGGGTCTGCTGGAGGCGGTTGACGTCCTGGTACTCGTCGACGACGAAGTGCCGGTACTGGCCGCGGACCGTCCGGGCGACCTGCTCGTGCTCGCCGATGATGCCGGCCGTCAGCAGGAGGACGTCCTCGAAGTCGATGACGCCGCGGTCGGTCTTCACCTCCTCGTAGGTGGCGATCAGGCGGGCCATCGCCGTGGCGTCGAGACCCGCGGGGGGCTCACGCCGGACGCGGGCCGCGCCGGCGGCGTAGGTGTCGGCGGTGAGCATCGAGACCTTGGCCCACTCGATCTCGGAGGCGACGTCGCGCACGGACGGCGAGTCGAGGCGCAGCCGCAGGCGGCCCCCCGCCTCGGCGACCGCGCTCGCCTTGTGCGGCATGACCTCGGGGGCCGCTCCCCCGACCGCCTGCGGCCAGAAGTAGTGCAGCTGGCGCAGCGCGGCCGCGTGGAAGGTGCGGGCCTGGACCCCGCCGACCCCGAGGTCGCGCAGCCGCGTGCGCATCTCGCCGGCCGCGCGGGCGGTGAAGGTGACGGCGAGCACGCGCTGCGGCTGGTAGGCCCCCGAGAGCACCCCGTAGGCGATGCGGTGGGTGATGGCCCGGGTCTTGCCCGTGCCCGCACCCGCGAGCACGCACATGGGCCCGAGCGGGTGCGCGGCGACCTCGCGCTGCTCGGGGTCGAGCGCGGCGAGCACGTCGTCGGCGCCGGGGTGCACGGGGAGGAGGGACATCGGGTCGATCCTAGGTCGCGGCGCCGACGACCCCGACCGCCCCCGCGAGCCATCCAGCGCCGCCGGGAGCCGCCGGGCTCGCGGGAAGCCCGGCGGCCCCGTCGCTGTTGACGAGGCCATGAGCACCCCCGCCCTGCCCGCCGCCGGCACCGTGACGATGTTCTCGACGACCTGGTGCGGCTACTGCCGACGCCTGAGGTCCCAGCTCGAGCGCGAGGGCATCTCCTTCACCGAGGTCGACATCGAGCGCAAGCCCGACGCCGCCGACTACGTGATGCTCGTCAACGGCGGCAACCAGACCGTGCCGACGGTGCTCTTCCCGGACGGCTCGGCCGCGACGAACCCCTCGGTGGCCGAGGTCCGCGAGCGCCTGGGCTGAGCGCCGGGGCGCCGGCTCAGCGCAGCGAGGCCACCTCGGGGGCCTCGACCGGCCCGCCGAACCAGTGCTCGACGATGCGCCGGGCGATCGAGATGCCTCCCGGCACGAGGAGCGAGCCGTCGGCGACGGCGGCCACCAGCTCGTCGCGCGTGAACCACCGCGCCTCGGCGATCTCGGAGTCCTGGAGGCGCAGGTCGGTCCCCAGCGCACGGGCGGTGAAGCCCACCATCAGCGAGGACGGGAACGGCCAGGGCTGGTCGCCGAGGTAGGTGACGTCGGTGACCTCGACCCCGACCTCCTCGAACACCTCGCGGGCGACCGCGGCGGCCAGGGTCTCCCCCGGCTCGACGAAGCCCGCGAGCACCGACATCCCGCGCGAGGTGAACGCCCGGCCGCGGGCCAGCAGGATCCGGTCGTCGTCGTCGACGACGGCCATGATGACGGCGACGTCCGTGCGGGGGTAGTGCTCGCTGTCGTCGGCCCGGCAGCGCCGCACCCAGCCCGCCAGCACCGGGACCGTCGGGCGGCCGCAGCGCGGGCAGAACCCGTGGGCCCGGTGCCAGTTGGCCAGGGCGAGCGTCGTCGCGAAGACCGAGGCCCCGAGGTCGTCGACCCGGGCGCCGACCTGGCGCAGCGTGCGCATCCCCTCCGGTGGCACGACGCCGTCGGGGAGGTCCTCGGCCACGCCGAGGTGGTGCACCCCGCCGGCCTCCCCCAGGTAGACGACGAGGTGGTCGGCGTCGGCCGGCTCGGGGGCGCCGAGCACGACGCGCAGCCCGCCGTCACCGTCCTCGACCACCTCCGCCACGTCGCCGCGCAGCCGGAAGACCCGGGTGCCGGGGTCGGCGAGCAGGCGGGTCAGCAGCGCGGGGTCGCTGCGCAGGTCGCCGCGACGGTCCATCGAGCGCCGGGTCAGCGCGACGTCGGGAAGAGAATGCTCGGCTCGGGGCACGGTTCCCAGCCTAGGCGGCGCCCACCGCCTACCGTGGGGGCGTGGACCGCAGCCCCTCCTTCCTCGCGGCGCTGGCCAGCGCTGCCGTGCCGGGCCTGGACCCGGTGAGCGTCGAGGCGCTGCCGACCGTGCCCGGCCAGTCCTTCGACGTCGCGTTCGTCCAGGACCAGGAGCACCGCCGCTGGGTGGTGCGCGCGCCCCGCACCGACGTCGCGGGCGCCGAGATGGACCGCGCCGTCGCCCTCCTCGGGCTGCTCGCCCGGCGGCTGCCGTTCGCCGTGCCGGCCCCCCGGGGCTTCGTCGCCCTGGCCTCCGGCGGCCGCGCCGCGGTGTACCCGTTCCTGCCCGGCCATCCCCTCGAGCTCGCCGCGCTGCCGCCCGGCCCGGGCCTGGCCGCCGAGCTCGGGCGCGCCCTGGCCGCCCTGCACAACACCGACCCGGCGCTCTTCGAGGAGGCCGGGCTGCCGTCGTACGACGCCGACGCCTACCGCACCCGCCGGCTCGCCGAGCTCGACCGCGCCGCCGAGACCGGCCGCGTCCCCACGAGCCTGCTGACCCGCTGGGAGAAGGCCCTCGAGGACGTCACGCTGTGGCGCTTCGCCGCCGTCCCGACCCACGGCGACCTCACCGGCGAGGAGGTGCTCGCGGTCTTCGACGACGAGCGCGACTCCTCGACGGGCCGGATCAAGGCGGTCACGAGCTGGGAGGATGCCAAGGTCGCCGACCCCGCCGACGACTTCGCGGCGCTCGTGGCCGAGGCCGACCCGGAGGCGGTCGAGACCGTCCTCGAGGCCTACGCCCACGCCCGCGTCGAGCGCCCGGACGCCAACCTGCTGGTCCGGGCCCGGCTGAGCGCCGAGCTCGGGATGCTCACCCGCCTGATGGAGGCCCTGGCCCGCAAGGACGTCGCCGCCGTCGAGGTGCTCGCGACCCAGCTGCGCCGCCTCGACGACGCGGTGCACGCCGCCGAGGACGTGGGCGACGACGACTACCGGCGGACCTCGCTGGCCCCCGTCGTCGCGCGCACCCGCCCGGCGCCCCCGCCGGCGCTCGTCGTCGACGAGGACGACGAGGACGACGCGCTGCCCGAGGTGACGACCGCCGAGGCCGCGGAGCCGGAGGCACCGCACGTCGAGTCCGCGCCGGCCGAGGCCCTGGAGCCGGAGGTGGCGCGGGCCGAGCCCCCGGCGTGGCTCGAGATCGACCCCGACGAGGCCCTGGCCCCGGACGGCCGCAAGGACCGCGCCGACGACGCAGACGACGAGGTCACCGAGCCGCACCGAGGACTCGGCTGACCTCCTCCTCCCCCGGCAGCTCGGGCCAGATCGTCTCGCCGGTCGCGGCGTGGCAGAAGGCCCCGCGCACCCGTTCGGGGTCCACCCCCCGCAGCCGCGCCCACGCCAGCCGGTAGGCCCCGAGCTGCAGGGCCCGTGCGCGGCCCCGCTCGCCGGTGGCCGGGGCTCCGGTCTTCCAGTCGACGACCGTCCAGAGCGGCTCGCCGTCCTCGCCGCGCTCCTCGAAGACCGCATCGATGCGGCCGCGCACCGCGATGCCGTCGAGCACCGTCTCGACGCTCGTCTCCACCTCGGCCGGGGTCATCGCCGCCCACGGCGAGGCGAGGAAGGCGGCCCGCAGGGTCGCGAGGTCGGCCCCGTCGGCGTCCTCGTCGGCCGAGCCGGGCAGCGCGTCGACGTCGACGATGGCCGCCCGGGCGAAGTGCTCCTCGACCCAGGCGTGGAAGGCCGTGCCGCGGCGGGCGGCCAGCGCCGGCGGCTGGGGCATCGGGCGGCGCAGCCGGCTCGTGAAGGCCTCGGGGTCCTCCGCGAGGGAGACCAGCGCGGAGGTCGACAGGTGCGGCGGCAGCAGGACGTCGACGTCGGCACCGGCGCGGCGCCGGGCCCGTTCGTCGAGGAGCATCGCCACCTCGGCGTCCCACGGGCCCGCCGCGCCCTCCGTCGCGGGGTCGCCCGGAGGGCGCGCGGCGGCCTCGGCGACGGCGCGGGCCGGGGCGAGCAGCCGTTCGCGCCGCTCGAGGTGGTCGGGGGTCGGCCAGGTGACCGCGGCGGTCTCGGCGGTGCGGGGGTTCTGGGGCGAGGGGTCCTCGACCGGCGGCATCTCGACCCACGGGCCGGGGACGACCGCCGCCCGGGCGCGGACCTCCTCGAGGAAGCGCGACGTGATGCGCGGGGTCGAGGCGCTGCCCCACACGTGCGCCGTGAGGAGGAGGTCGGTGCGGGCCCGGGTCGTCGCGACGTAGGCCAGCCGGCGCTCCTCGGCGACCCCGTGGTCGGCGACGGCGCGGGTGAAGCGCTCGTGGGCCTCCTGCACGGAGTCCCAGTCGTGGGGGTCGGCCCAGCCGAAGCGCGGCAGGCCCTGGCGGTCGCCGCGCAGGTCGTAGGGCAGCGTCGCGAGGCCGACGAGCCATCCCTTGTCGTTGGGGTCCGCGTGCCCCCAGCCCTCGCCCACGACCTTGCCCTGGGTGGCCGAGTGCGCGGGGAAGGAGGACTCGACGAGGCCGGGCACGGCGACGACGTCCCACTCCAGACCCTTGGCGGCGTGCACCGTCATCACCTGGACGGCGTCGGGGCGGGCCTCGACCCAGCCGAGGTCGAGACCCCGCTCCTCGTCGACGGCGGCCTCGAGCCAGGCGAGGAAGCCGCCGAGGGTGGCCCGGTCGGCGCTGGCCCCGAAGGTGGCGGCGACGTCGGCGAAGGCGTCGAGGTGGGCCCGGGCGGCGCCGGGGCTGTACCCGGGTCGGGCGAGCACCTCGATGTCGAGCCCGAGGGCCACCTCGGCCTCCGCGACGAGCTCGGGCAGGCCCAGCCCGGTGAGCGAGCGCAGCCGCCGGACCGCGCCGCCGAGCCCGGCCAGCCGCGTCAGCGCGACCGGGGAGAGGCGCTGGCCGTCGTCGCCCACCCACGCGGCCGGCGGCAGGTCGTCGAGCGCCTCGACGATGCTCGCCCGCTCGCTGGCGTCCGGCGCGAGGTCGGCACCGCGCCCCGGGCGGCGGATGCCCTGCCGCACGCGCGACCACTCCCCCAGCCCGTCGAGGTCGGCGGCTCCCAGCCGGCAGGACGGGCCGGTGAGCAGACGCATCAGGCGGTCGCCGCGGGTCGGGTCCTGGACGACGTGGAGGAGGGCGACGAGGTCGGCGACCTCCGGGGTGTGCAGCAACCCGCCGAGGCCGACGACCTCGAACGGCACGCCGGCCGCCTCGAGCGCATCGACGACGGGGTCGAACTGGGACCGCTTGCGGCACAGGACCGCTGCCGTCGAGCGGCCGGGGCGGGCCATCCGCCGCACGACCCAGTCGACGACGTGCCGGGCCTCGTCCTCGAGGGTCGCGAGGCGGGCGACGGCGACGTGCCCGGGGCCGGCGTCCGCACGTTCGGCGAGCTCGCGGACCTCGACCCGGGAGGTCGCGGCGAGCGGCCCGGCGACGACGTTGGCGGCGGCGAGGACGGCCCGGTCGTTGCGCCAGCTCGTCGAGAGGTGGAGCACCCGGGCGGGCTCGGGGTCACGGAAGTCGGTGCGGAACCGGTCGAGGGTGGTCGAGGAGGCACCGCGCCATCCGTAGATGGACTGGTGCGGGTCGCCGACGGCGGTGACCGGGACGGGCTCGCCCTCGGCGACGAAGAGTGAGCGGAGCAGCTGGAGCTGGGCCTCGGAGGTGTCCTGGAACTCGTCGAGGAAGACCGCCCGGAAGCGCTGCCGCTCGGCGAGGCCCACCTGGGGCACGGTGGTCGCGAGCCGGGCGGCGAGGGCCATCTGGTCGGCAAAGTCCATCGCGTCGCGCGAGCGCTTGAGCCGGTGGTAGGCCTCGACGAGGGGCACCACGGCGGCCCGCTGCCGCAGCACGGCGACGGTGTCGCGCATCGGGTTCGTGCGCTTGCGCGAGCCGTCCGGTCTGGTCAGCGCGTCGAGGGTCGCGACGACCTCGGCGAGGTGCTCGGCGACCTGCCCCGGCTCGACGAGGTGCTCGGCCATCTCGCCGGCGAGGTCGACGACGGCCGTGGTGACCGTGGACTCGGCCTTGTCGACCTCGTCCATCGGGCCGTCCCAGGCGACGACCGCCTCGTGGGCGAACTGCCAGGCGGCGGCCTCGGTGAGCAGCCGGCTCTCGGGCTCGACGCCGAGGCGCAACCCGTGCTCGCGCACGATGCGCCCGGCGTAGGCGTGGTACGTCGAGACGGTCGGGGTGTCGTCGAGGACCGCGGCGCCGTCCTCCGCGCTCGGCGTCCACAGCCCGGCCTCGCGCAGGGTCGCCAGCCGGGCCACCAGCCGCTCGGAGAGCTCGCCGGCCGCCTTGCGGGTGAAGGTCAGCCCGAGCACCTCGTCGGGGCGGACGAGGCCGTTGGCGACGAGCCAGACGACCCGCGCGGCCATCGTCTCGGTCTTGCCCGAACCGGCGCCGGCCACGACGAGGAGCGGGCCGAGCGGGGCCTCGATGACGGCAGCCTGCTCCGGGGTCGGCGCGTAGGGCTGGCCGAGCGCGCGGGCCAGCTCGACGGCCGACCAGCGCTGTGCCGCAGCGGTGCTCACAGTCGTCTCCCCTCGGGCTGGGCGGGGCAGGAGTCCTTGACCTGGCAGGTGCCGCACACCTCGCGGGCCGGCAGCGCGGTGAAGGTGGACGCCGACATCCCCTCAGCGGTGCGCTCGAGGAGGTCGCGGGCCCAGTCGGGGTCGGTGGGGTCGTCGGCGAGCGGGACCTGCACCTGGAGGGTCGTCGCCTTGTTGGCCGCCCGGCCGAGCTGGAGCAGCGCCGCGCCGCCGGAGCCCGTGCCGTGCTCTGCGAAGGCGCCCGCCTCGACCGCGAGCTGGTAGGCCCCGAGCTGGCCGTGCCGGGCCAGGTCGTCCTTGGTCGGCTTGCGCGATCCGGTCTTGAGGTCGACGACCCGCACGGCGCCGTCCGGGCCGACCTCGACCCGGTCGACCGTGCCGCCGACGACGGCCCGCCCGAGCGCGACCTTCATCGCCTGCTCGGAGGCCGCCCGCCGCCATCCGCTCGCGTCGGCCTCACGGTGGTAGGTGGCGAGCCGGTCGGTCATCGCGGTGGCGCGGGCGAGGTCGCGCCGCGAGAGCCAGCCCGGTGGCAACCCGAGCCTGCCCCACCGCCGTTCGAGCTCGGCGGCGTACGTGGCGGCATCGGTGTCGCCGAGGTCGTGGGCGATTTCGTGGACGAGGGTGCCGATGTCCTGGGCGCCCATCGACGGGCCGTCCCCACCGCTGGCCCGCAGGACCCACTGGAGGCCGCACTGCCCGAAGCGGTCGACCATCGACGGGGAGACGCGGACCGGTGCCCCGGGTGCGCGGCGGGGGCGGTCGTCGCTGGTGCCGCGCAGGGCCCACCACTGGGCCGGGTCGGCGCCGGCGACGCCGTCGCGGGCCAACCGGGCGAGCGTCGTGACGGCGGCGCCGCGCTGGGTGGGGTCGGGGTGGAGGAGGGTGCGGCGCAGCTCGCCGACCAGACCGGGCAGGGTCATCGGTCGCGGCACGTCGGTGAACGGCCGGGCGTCGGGGTGCGGGTCGACGACGTCGAGGTACGGCGAGGGCTGCTCGTCCTCGCTGCGCACGGCGGTGACGACGAGGCGGTGCCGGGCGCGGGTGACCGCGACGTGGAACAGGCGGGTCTCGTCGTGACGCACGACGGCCCTGGCGGCCCGCGGGGAGGTGTCGCGGCCGAGGACGGCGTCGACGAGGTCGGCGGAGCCGAGGAGCGAGCCGCGCAGCCGGAGGTCGGGCCAGACCCCTTCCTGCACACCGGAGACGACGACGAGGTCCCACTCCAGCCCGGCCGCCCCGGCGGGGGTGAGCAGGGCGACCGACTCACCCTGCGCGGACCGGGCGCCCAGGGTGTCGCCGGCGACGTCCTGGCCGAGGAGGTGGTCGAGGAAGGCGGCGGGGGTGGAGCCCGGCAGCCGGTCGACGTACCGGCCGGCGGCCTCGAACAGCCCGAGCACCGCGTCGAGGTCGCGGTCGGCGCGAGACCCCGCCGGGCCCCCGGCGAGGGCCGACTCACGCCACGGGGCGGCCAGCCCGGCGGCGCTCCACATCCCCCAGAGGACTTCCTCGACACCCTCGCCGTCGCGCAGCCCCTCGACGGCGGCGGCGAGCACGCGGTGGACGCGGCGGGCGGGGGTCGCCTCCGGGCCAACGTGGTCGAGGGCCGCGGGGACGAGGACGGCCTCGGCGAGGAGGACGTCGCTGGGGCGCCCTCCGCCGGAGTCGAGCTCGAGGCGGCGCAGCGAGCGGCGGAGCCGGCGCAGGCCCACGGCGTCGGCACCGCCGAGTGGTGAGGTGAGGGCGTCGACGACGACGTCGGGGTCGAGCGTCTCGGCGCCGGCCAGCACGTCGAGCGCGCACCCGAGGAGGGCGAGGAAGGGGCGGACGGCGACCTCGTCGCGGACCGGCAGGTCGGCGACGGCCGTGTCGAGGGGGACGCCGGCCGAGCGCAGGGCCCGGCGCAGCGTCGCCGTGCGCGAGCCGCCGCGGACGATGACCGCCATCCGCGACCACGGCACGCCGTGGAGGAGGTGGGCCTCGCGCAGGAGCCCGGCGACGAAGGCGCCCTCCTGGGCGCCGGTGCGCAGCAGGTGCGCCTCGGTCGAGCCCGTGACGGAGGTCGAGGTGGGGTCGGGGCCGCGGTGGGCGACTCCGCCGACGACGCCGATGTGGCCGACGACGCGCCGGGCCACCTCCGCCACCGGTGTCGCGCAGCGGTACCCGGTGCGCAGGACGTGCGTGGGGGCATCCGGCCACGCGGTGACGAAGAGGCGCGGGTCGGCACCGCGGAAGGTCTGTGTCGCGGCGTCGGGGTCGCCGGTGAGGACGAGCGGGACGCCGGTGCCGCGGGTGAGCACCTCGAGCAGCCGGAGGGCCGCCGGGGTCAGCTCCTGGGCGTCGTCCACGACGACGAGCCGCAGGCGGGCGAGCAGCCGGGCGAGAGCGTCGTCGTCGGTCTCGAGCAGGTCGGCGGCGGCGGTGACGATGGCGGCCGGGTCGAAGGCGCCGGGGGCCCCGAGGGCGGTGACGTCCTCGTACTCACGCAGGACGGTCGCGCCCGCGACCCACTCGGGACGGTCGTGCGCGGCGCCGAGGGCCTCGAGGTCGGCCGGGGTGAGTCCGAGCTCGAGGGCGCGCATCAGCAGGTCGCGGAGCTCGGCACGGAACCCGCGGGTCGGCAGGGCGAGCCGCACCGACTCCGGCCACGGCGGGGCCGGGGTGTCGCCGGCCGCGTGACCGGCCAGCAGCTCGCGGAGGATGACGTCCTGCTCCGGGCCGCTGAGCAGCCGCGGGGTGTCGCCGCCGTCGAGGGCCGCGGCCTCGCGGAGCAGCCCGAAGCCGAAGGACTGGTGGGTGCGGGCGAGCGGCGTGGTCGTCGTGCCGCCGACCCGCACGGTGACGAGGTCGCGCAGCCGGGCCGCCGCGAGCCGGGTGGGGGCGAGGAGGAGGCAGGAGTCGGCGGGGGCGCCGTCCTCGACCACCGCCCGGACGACCCGCTCGACGGCCACCGTGCTGGTGCCGGTCCCCGGGGCGCCGACGACCCGCACGACCGGCGCCACCGCCCGCACCCCCGCCTCCTGCTCCGCGTCGAGGTGCGGGACGGCCGCCGAGCCGGGGGCAGGACGACGGAGGACGAGCACGCGGCGATTCCATCACGACGGGCCGACACCCTCGACCGAGGGACTGGCCGCGTCACGGCGGGGGCGCGACACTGGGCGCGACGGGAGGAGCCGGGATGGGTGGCGTCTTGCGCAGGGTGGTCGTGGCGGGTGTCGTGCTGGGGCTCGTCGTGGCCGGAGCCCTCGTCTGGTGGGTGGGCCTGCGCCGTGAGGAACCGGCCCCGTTCACCTCCTGGGTGGCGACCGACTCCACCCGGGTCCAGGTGACCTACACCGGGGGTTCGTGCCAGGACGGGTCGCGTCTCGACGTCACGGAGGACCGGGAGCGGGTGGTCCTCAGCGTGCTGACGTGGACGAGCGCGACGTCGTGCGACGACGCCGGCGTCGAGTACACCGTGTCGGCCCGGCTCGCCGAACCGCTGGGCTCTCGCGAGGTCGTCGACGGCGCCTGCCTCGACGAGCGCTTCGCCGGCTACCTCGCCTGCGCCACCCCCTGACACCGACGTGCCCACCGTGTCCGACGCGGGCCCGGTGCTCGTACTTTCCGCGTCCTGACGGGGATGACGCGGAAGTCGGCTGGTGACGGGGATGCATCCGCGTCATCCGCCGGTTTCCCCGCCATCACCGTGACGGCGCGGACGCTCTCGCCCAGCGGCCCGGGACGCACGTCGTCATCGGCCCTCACCACCCGAGCAGCGCCACCGTGGCCGGGTCCTCCTCGCCGCCGAAGTACCGCTCGAGCACGGCCCGGAACACCTCGTCGGCCCCTTCCCCGGCGGCCCGTGCGAACAGCGTCATGGACGACCGCAGCTTCATCGCGTCGATGCCACCGAGCACCGCCACCGGGTCCGACCCGCCCAGCGCCAACAGCGCCTCGCAGCACTCGACCAACCGCGGCCCCAGCACCGGGTCCGCCAGGTACGCCCGTGCCTCCCCCAGCCCGGCCACGCCGTAGAACACCGCCGTCGGGCTCTGCCCGAGCCCGGCGACCTGGGGGAAGACGAACCACATCCAGTGCGACCGCTTCCGCCCCGCCCGCAGCTCCGACAGCGCCGCCGCGTACGTCCCACCCGAGTCCTGGGCGGTGACGAACCGCGACACGTCCTGCGCCACAGCCGAGCTCAGTACGTCGGAACCGACGGGTCGACGTCCCGCGACCACGCGAGCACACCGCCGCGCACGTCCACGGCGTCGACGCCCCGCGCACGCAGCAGGTCGACGGCCTCGGCCGAGCGCCCGCCCGCCTTGCAGTGCACGTACACCCGTCCGCCCGACCCCGGCACGTCCTCCCCGGCCCGCACCCGCCCGACCGGCACCAGCACCGACCCCGGGATCGCGGCCACGTCACGCTCCCCCGGCTCCCGGACGTCGACGAGCGTGAAGGGCTCGCCGCCCTCCCGGCGCCCGGCGAGCAGCCGAGCCAGCTCGACCACGTCCACACTCGGCCGATCCGGTTCCGCCGCAACCGGGTCGGCGTCCCCGCGCGACGTCGCCCACCCCAGGGGACGGGCCACCTCGGCCCCGGACCCGCACACTCGACAGGAGGGATCGGCCCGCACCGGCACGGCATCCCAGGTCTGCTGCAGCGCGTCGTGCACGAGCAACCGCCCGACGAGCACGTCCCCGACGCCGGTCACGAGCTTGACCGCCTCGGTCGCCATGACCGACCCGACCGACGCGCACACCGCCCCGAGCACCCCGCCGACCGCGCACGACGGCACCGCATCGGGGGGTGGCTGGGCCGGGAAGACGCAGGCGTAGCAGGGCCCCTCCCCCGCCCACCACACCGAGACCTGGCCGTCGAAGCGGTACACCGACCCCCAGACGTGCGGCACCCCGAGCCGCGCGCAGGCATCCCCGACGAGGTAGCGGGTCGGGAAGTTGTCGGCGCCGTCGAGGACGAGGTCGTAGTCGGCCACCACGCCGAGCGCCGAGTCGGCGTCGAGCCGCTCCCGGTGCCGCACGACGACGGTGTCCGGCGAGACCGCGAGCACCGCCTCCGCGGCGGAGTCGACCTTGGCCCGCCCCACGTCGGCGACCCCGTGCACCACCTGGCGCTGGAGGTTGGTCACCTCGACGACGTCGTCGTCGACGACCCCGATCGTCCCGACCCCCGCCGCCGCGAGGTACAGCAGCGCCGGCGACCCCAGCCCCCCGGCACCGACGACCAGCACTCGCGCCGCGCGCAGCCGACGCTGGCCGTCGAGGCCGAGGTCGGGCAGCAGGAGGTGGCGGGCGAAGCGGGTCCGCTCGGCAGCGGTGAGCTCGGGGCCGGGCGGCACCAGGGGAGGTCGCGCCATGTCCCGGAACCTAACACCGAGGTGGTCCGCTCCCCCGGTCCCGGGCTACCCGTCCGTAGGATGGCGAGCCACGCCACCCGCCGGAGGACCCATGACCAGCAGCACGACGACCGCCCGCAGCCCGCGGATGCCGCGCAGCGAGCGCCGCGCCCAGCTGCTCGAGGCCGCCCAGGCGGTGTTCGTCCAGTCCGGGTACCACTCGGCGGCGATGGACGAGATCGCCGAGCGCGCCGGCGTGTCCAAGCCGGTGCTCTACCAGCACTTCCCCGGCAAGCTCGACCTCTACCTCGCCCTCCTCGACACGCACTGCGAGACCCTCGAACAGCTCGTCCGCAGCGCCCTCGAGGCCACCGACGGCGACAACGAGCAGCGCGTGCGGGCCACCGTCGCCGCCTACTTCGACTTCGTCAGCCGCGAGGACGCCGCCTTCCGGATGGTCTTCGAGTCCGACCTCACGAGCGTGCCCCAGGTCCGGGCCCGCCTCGACGCCGTCGAGCTCACCTGCGCCGAGGCGATCAGCGAGGTCATCGCCGAGGACACCGGTGTCGACGACGAGCGCGCCCTGCTCCTCGGCTCCGCCCTCGCCGGGATGGCCCAGGTCGCCGCCCGGCACTGGCTGGCCCAGGACGGCGACATCCCCGAGGGCGAGGCGGCGCGCATCATCAGCCTCCTCGCCTGGCGCGGCCTCGGCTCCTTCCCGAAGCTCGAGCGCTGAGCCCTCGGCGAACACGCCCCTCGACCGGAACAGCGGCCGGGCGGCGGGAGTTAGCCTGAGCGCGAGATCCCATCCCGTGCGCGGGCCAGCCCCGCGACCGAACCCGAAAGGTGTGTGCCCCGTGGAGGTCACCATCGGCGTCCAGAACGTCGCCCGCGAGCTCACCGTCGAGACCGACTCCGACGCCACCGAGGTCGGCAAGGCCGTCGACGCCGCGCTCGCCTCGCCCGACGCCGTCCTGCGGCTCACCGACACCAAGGGCCGCACCGTGCTGGTGCCCGGCCGCGCCGTCGCCTGGGTGCAGGTCGGCGAGTCCGAGAAGGGCAAGGTCGGCTTCGGCGCCATCTCCTGAGGCCCACCGCGCTGACCTGCGCGGATGGATCGCCGACCGGGCCGCGTCGAATGTTTGACGAACCTTCGTCGAAGGTCTAGCGTCGTTCGCGCGCCGGGCTCCCGGCGCCCGCGCCACCGGTGCGGCCGGAGCAGTCCAGGGGCCTCGCGGCCCCGAAAGGAGCCACCGTGGTCCTCGGCATCATCGGCACCATCATCTTCGGCGCCATCGTCGGCATCCTCGCCCGCCTCGTCCTCCCCGGCCGGCAGGCCATCAGCACCCTGATGACGGTCGCCCTCGGCATCGTCGGTGCCCTCATCGGCTACTGGATCTGGGGCGCGCCCAAGGACGACGGCAGCATCGACTGGCTGCGGTGGATCACCTCGATCGCCGTCGCCGCCCTCCTCGTCGTCGGCTACGAGCGCTTCGTCGCGTCGAAGAAGAAGGTCTGAGCACCCCCGCACCACCTGTCGAGCACGCACGAGGCCCCCGCCACCGGCGGGGGCCTCGTCGCTGTCCGGGTGTCGCCGGCCGGGAGTGTCGCTGCCTAGGAGTCCAGGCCCATCCGGGTCATCCGGCGCTGGTGGCTGTCGGTGAGCCGGGTGAACATCTGGCCGACCTCGCCGAGGTCGACCCCGCCCCCGACGAGCAGGGCGGCCATGGCGTCGCGCTCGACCGCCACGGCCTGGGCCTGCGAGAGCGCCTCACCGAGCAGCCGGCGCCCCCACAGGGCGAGCCGTCCCGCGGTGGTGCGGTCGGTGCGGATGCTGTCGCGGACGATCTGCACGACGAAGTCGGCGTGCCGGGCGTCCTCGAGCGCCGAGCGCATGACGGCCTGGGTCTCCTCGTCGACGAAGGCCGACATCTCCCGGTAGAAGTCCTTGGCGATCCCGTCGCCGACGTAGGCCTTGACCAGCCCCTCGAGCCAGCCGCGCGGACGGGTGCGCTCGTGGAAGGCGGCGATCGGGGCGACGAAGGGGGCCATCGCCGCCTCGGGGTCGATGCCGCGCTCGACCATGTGCTCGCTCAGCTGCTGGTAGTGCAGGTAGTCGGCGGTGGCGAGCTGGCCCATCTGGGACTTCAGCGACAGGGTCGGTGCGAGGTCGCAGTCGGCGGCCATCCGGATGAACGCGGTGAGCTCGCCGTAGGCGAGGACACCCAGCAGGTCGACGACGGCGTCGTCGTAGCCGGGGGCCTGCGACGGGTCCTGGTCCATGCCACCGGAGCCTAACGGTAGGATGGGAGGCGTTAACGGTGCCCGGTCGGCCCGCAGCACAGTGACCTTGCCGGGTGAGCACGAGACGTCAGCACGACGCCGCGCTCGCCCACGAAGACCTCCGATCGGCCCGCAGCTCCTGCGCTGGTGCGCGCCGCGCGCGCCCGCCGATCCGAAACGAGAGTCCATGACCGACGTCGCCGACGCACCGACCACCCCCGACACCGACGAGGCCACCCCGGCCGCTCCGGCCGTGCCCGAGCCCACCTTCGCCGACTTCCCCATCCACGGCGACATCGTCGCGGCGCTCGCCGAGCACAACATCACGAGCCCCTTCCCGATCCAGGCGATGACCCTCCCCGTCGCGCTCGGTGGGCACGACATCATCGGCCAGGCCAAGACCGGCACGGGCAAGACCCTCGGCTTCGGCATCCCGATCCTCAACCGCGTCGTCGCCCCCGGTGACGAGGCCTTCGCGACGATGCACGCCGCCGGCAAGCCGCAGGCCCTCGCCGTCGCCCCGACCCGCGAGCTCGCCGTCCAGGTGTCCGGCGACCTCGAGCGGGCCGGGAAGAAGCGCGGCATCCGCGTCCTCACCGTCTACGGCGGCCGCGCCTACGAGCCGCAGATCGAGGCCCTGCGCAAGGGCGTCGAGGTCGTCGTCGGCACCCCCGGGCGCCTCATCGACCTCGCCCAGCAGGGCCACCTCGACCTCGGCAACGCGCGCATCGTCGTCCTCGACGAGGCCGACGAGATGCTCGACCTCGGCTTCCTGCCCGACGTCGAGAAGATCCTCGCGATGACCCCCGCCGGCCGCCAGACGATGCTCTTCTCGGCCACCATGCCCGGTGCCGTCGTCACCCTGGCCCGCCGCTACATGAACCAGCCGACGCACATCCGCGCGATGGGCGACGACCAGGAGAACGCCCACACGGTCAAGGCCGTCCGGCAGTTCGTCTACCGCGCGCACGCGATGGACAAGGTCGAGATGCTCGCGCGGATGCTCCAGGCCAAGGACCGCGGCCTGACCATCATCTTCAGCCGCACCAAGCGCACGGCCGCCAAGGTCGCCGACGACCTCACCGAGCGCGGGTTCGCCGCCGCCGCCATCCACGGCGACCTCGGGCAGGGTGCGCGCGAGCAGGCGCTGCGCGCGTTCCGCAACGGCAAGGTCGACGTGCTCGTCGCCACCGACGTCGCCGCCCGCGGCATCGACGTCGAGAACGTCACCCACGTCATCAACTACCAGTGCCCCGAGGACGAGAAGACCTACCTGCACCGCATCGGGCGCACCGCCCGCGCCGGCAACACCGGCACCGCGGTCACCTTCGTCGACTGGGACGACCTGCACCGCTGGGGCATGATCAACCGGGTCCTCGACCTCGGCATCCCCGAGCCGCTGGAGACCTACTCCTCCTCGCCGCACTTCTACAGCGAGCTGTCCATCCCCGAGGGCGCCAAGGGCCGCCTGCCGCGCGCCCAGCGCACCCGCGAGGGCCTCGAGGCCGAGGTGCTCGAGGACCTCGGCGAGACCGGCAAGTCCGGCGGGCGTGGCTCGGGTCGGGGCGGGCGCGACGGCGGCCGCGGCGGTCAGGGCCGCGGCGGCCGTGACGGCGGTCGTCGTGACGGCGGTCGCGACGGTGGCCGCGGCGAGCGTCCCGAGGGCCGTGGCGAGTCCCCCGCCGCCGAGGGGTCGGACCGCCCGCGCCGCAGCCGCAACCGTCGCCGCACCCGTGGCGGCAACCCGGCCGGCGAGGGCGCCCAGGGCTGACGCCACACCCCGCACGACGAGGGGCCGCATCCCACCCGGGATGCGGCCCCTCGTGCGTGCCGGCTCGGCTCAGCCGGTGAGCGTGCTCGTGTCGATGACCGCGCGGTAGCGCACGTCGCCGTCGACGACGCGGTCCCAGACCGCGTCGACGTCCGCGGCGTCGACGACCTCGATGGTCGCGGCGATTCCGTGCTCGGCGCAGAAGTCGAGCATCTCCTGGGTCTCGGCGATGCCGCCGATCTGCGAGCCGGCCACGGCCTTGTTGCCACCGATGAGCGAGCCCGGCGGGATCTCGTACGGGGCCGGCGGCAGGCCGACGTTGACGACGACACCGGCCGGCTTGAGCAGCCGGACGTAGTCGGCGATCGGGATGTCGGCGCTCACCGTGTTGAGGACGATCTCGAAGCTGCCGCGGGCGGCCTTCATCGCGTCGGCGTCGGAGGAGGCGATGTGCGCGCTCGAGCCGAGCGACTTCGCGTCCTCGGCCTTGGCGTCACTGCGCGAGATGGTCGTGACCGTGGCGCCCATGGCGGCCGCGATCTTCACCCCCATGTGCCCGAGCCCGCCGACCCCGACGATCGCGACGTTCTTGCCGGTGCCGGCGCCCCAGCGGCGCAGGGGCGAGTAGGTGGTGATGCCCGCGCAGAGCAGCGGCGCGGCGACGTCGAGCTCGATGCCGTCGGGGATGCGGAGCACGAAGCGCTCGCTGACGACGACCTCCTGGGCGTAGCCGCCCATCGTCCACTCGCCGTCGTAGCCCTCGGCGTTGTACGTGCCGACCGACGGCTTGGTGCAGAACTGCTCCATCCCGTCCTTGCACGGCTCGCACTGGCCGCAGGAGTCGACGAGGCAGCCGACGCCCACCCGGTCGCCGACCGCGTGGCGGGTGACCTCGTCACCGACGGCGACGACGGTGCCGGCGATCTCGTGGCCGACGGTCAGCGGGAAGTGGGCCGGGCCCCACTCCTCGCGCACGGTGTGGATGTCGGAGTGGCAGATGCCGGCGAACGCGATGGCGATGCGGACGTCGTCGGGGCGCAGGTCGCGGCGCTCGATGGTGCCCTGGCGGAAGCCGGAGGTCGCCGAGTCGGCGATGAGTGCGGGAGTGGTGGTCGTCATGGCTCCACGCTAGGACCGCGCGCGCCGCCGGGTCCAACCACGAGCGGCCCTTCGACGGTGAACACCCTCACCGCCCCACCGGGAATACCGCTCAGAGCTGGGCGAGCAGGCCGGCCGCCACCTCGCGGTAGGCCTTGGCGCCCTTGGAGGTGCGGGCGGTGGCCAGGATCGAGCGGCCGACGGCCGGCGCCTCCGCGAAGCGCACCGTCTTGGGGATCGGCGGGGAGAGGACCGGCAGGCCGTACCGCTCGCCGACGTCCTCGAGCACCTCGCGCGAGTGGGTGCTGCGGCCGTCGTACAGCGTCGGGAGGATGCCGATGACCTTCAGCTTCTTGTTGAGGATCTTCTTGACGTCGGCGACGGTGTCGAGGAGCTGGCCGACGCCGCGGTGGCTGAGCATCTCGCACGGCATCGGGACGATGACCCCCGTCGCCGCGGTGAGGGCGTTGAGCGTGAGGACCCCGAGGCTCGGGGAGCAGTCGAGGACGATGACGTCGTAGTCGCGGCGCACCGGGTCGAGGGCGGACTGGAGGACGTACTCGCGGGCCGGCCGTCCGAGCAGCACGGCCTCGGAGCCGGCGAGCTCGATCGAGCTCGGCACGAGGTGCACGCCGTCCTCGCACTCGTGGACGACATCGGCCAGCGGGGTGCCGCCCACGAGCACGTCGTGCACCGAGGCCTCGACGGTGTCGGGGTCGATGCCGAGGCTGAAGGTGAGGCAGGCCTGCGGGTCGAGGTCGACGAGCAGCACCCGCCGGCCCGCCTCGGCGAAGGCGGCGCCGAGCGAGGCGACCGAGGTGGTCTTGGCGACACCGCCCTTCTGGTTGGCCAGGGCGATGATCGGGGCCTTGCGCGTGGGCGCCATCGAGCGAGCCTCTCGGACGGGTCGGGCGGGGTCGGTGCCTCCCGATCCTCTCATCCGCTCAGCGCCCGGCCGACGCGAGGACGAAGCGGCGGAAGGCCTGCGCCGACGGCAGCAGCGGGCGGCCGTCGACCCAGGCCAGCCCGACCTCGCGCTGGGCCCCCTCGTCGGTCAGCGGGAGCAGCCGGGTGCGGGCGAAGGTCGTGGGGCAGCGCAGCCCCTGGGCGGGCACGACGGCCACCCCGAGCCCGGCCGCGACGAAGCCCCGGATCGTCGGCAGGTCCTCGGCCTCGATGGCGACCTCGGGCTCGAACCCGGCGGCGCGGCACAGGTCGAGGGTCTGGTGGCGCATCCCCGAGGGTGCCGCGCGCAGGACGAACGGCTCACCGGCCACCTCCGCCAGCCCGACGGAGGACCGGCTCGCCAGCGGGTGCCCGAGGGCGACGGCGAGGACGAGCGGCTCGACGAGCACCCGCTGCCACACCACGCCCTGCCCGGCGACCCGGGCGGCCGTCAGCTCGAGGTCGGCGCGGCGGGTGGCCAGCTGGGTCGAGATGCGGCCGTCCTGCCCCACCGGGGTCCGCTCCAGGGCGATGCGCACCCGCGAGTGCTCGCGCCGGAAGGCCCCGACGAGGTTGGGGACGAGCCAGCTGCCGAAGCTCATCGGGAAGGCGAGGGTGACCACGCCGCTCTCGGGGTCGACGAGCTCACCGACGGCGGCGAGCCCGTCGTCGAGGTCGTTGACGAGGGCGTCGACGTGCCGCTTGAAGGCGGCGCCCGCGTGCGTCATCCGCAGCACCCGCCCCTGCCGGTGCAGCAGCGGGGTGCCCACCTCGGCCTCGAGGCGGGCCAGGGCCCGGGAGACCCCCGGCTGGCTGACCTCGAAGACGTCGCTGACCTCGGTGACCGTGTAGCCGTCGGCGACGAGCTGGAACCAGCGCAGCGCGTCCGTGTCCATCCCATGACGATAGTGCATACGTCCTATGTCCCGTTTTCATTGGACGCATGGATGGTCGTCACCGGACACTGGATGCATGACCACCACCACCGCACTCTGGACCACCGTCAAGGACGAGCTCCGGGAGCGCCGCGAGCGCCGCGCCGCGGTCCGCACCCTCCGCGAGGACCTCTCGCACTACCGCACGCCGGCCGAGATCGAGGACCTCCTCATGGCCGTCGACGCCCAGGAGGCCACGGGTGAGGGCGCCGCCGAGGCCCCCGTCATCCGAGCGATCCTCCACGAGAACCTCCAGCACTACTACGGCCAGTACAGCCCGGTGCGCCGGGCCGCCGGCCTCTGAGCCGAGTCCCCTCGCGCCGCGCGGCTCAGTCGCGCGGTGTCGGGTCGGTGCCCGGCACGACCCGCCGCCCGATCGGGCCCGGGTTCCAGGCCACCTCCCACCGGATGCCGTCCGGGTCGGCGAAGTACCCCGTGTACCCGCCCCACTCCCGGTCGGCGCCCGCCCCCACGTCAGCCCCCGCAGCCGCGGCGAGGTCCAGCACCTCGTCGACGAGCGCGGGGGTCTCGACGTTGTGGGCGAGGGTGAACGGCAGCAGGCCGGGCCCCTCGACGGTGCGCCCGCCCACCTCGGCCTCGAAGGCCGCGCGGTCCCACAGCGAGAGCACCAGCCGGTCCCCCACGTCGAACATCACCACCTCGCCGGGGACCTCGAGCCCGGGGCGCCAGCCGAGGCCGTCGACGTAGAAGTGCCGGGAGGCCCCGAGGTCCGCGACGGCCAGGGTGACGAACGAGAGGCGCTGGTCCATGACGGCAGCCTCGCACCCGGCGCCGACGGGCGGCGAGCGCACTCGGACGGGCTCTGGCGCCGGCCTGTCGGGACCCCTACGCTGGGCGTCGTTCGGTGCGTATGACGAGACAGGTTGCCCCATGAGCAACGAGTTGCCCACCGTCGCGACCGCCCGCCTCCTCGAGGGCGCGCGCTACGAGGTGATGCCGACCGCGTCGATCGCGGAGGCCGTGGCCCGCCACGTCCCCCCCTCGGTGGCGTTGACGGTGACGGCCGCCCCGGGGAAGGGCCTGGGTGCCACGCTCGACCTCGCGACCGGCCTCGCCGCGGCGGGACACCACGTCGTCCCCCACCTCGCGGCGCGGATGGTGACCGGGCGCGCCGAGCTGATCGACGTCGTCGCGCGGCTCGGGGAGGCCGGCATCACCTCGGTGTTCGTCCCCGGCGGTGACGCGGACCCGCCGGCCGGCGACTACACCTCGGCGCTCGACCTGCTCCAGGACCTCGCGACGATCGAGCACCCGTTCACGCACGTCGGCATCACCGGCTACCCCGAGTCCCACCCGACCATCGACGACGACGTCACGGTGCAGTCGATGTGGGACAAGCGCCGCTACGCCACCCACATCGTGTCCAACATGACCTTCGACGCCGAGCACCTCGGCACGTGGGCCGAGCGCATCCGCCGGCGGGGGGTCACGCTGCCCCTGCTCGTCGGCGTGCCCGGCCCGGTCGAGCGGACCAAGCTGCTCGGGATGGCCACGAAGATCGGCGTGGGCGAGTCGCTGCGGTTCCTGCGCAAGCAGAAGTCGGTGTTCGCGCGGATCGCCGCCCCCGGCTTCTCGACCGACCGGTTCGTCAGCCGGGTCGCGGCCCTCTCGGCCAACCCCGCCCTCGGCATCGAGGGGCTGCACGTCTTCACGTTCAACCAGGTCGAGGTGGTCGAGGCGTGGCGGCAGCGGATGCTCGAGGAGGCCGCCTCCGCCCGGGTCCGTCCGCCCGGCTGAGCCTCGACGCCCCGGTGTCCGCCGGGCGGGACGCGCCGTCCCGGCAGCGCACCGGCTCGTACCGTGGACCCGTGACCAACCGACTCCACACGCTGCTCGCCGGACGCCCCGCCGTGTTCGACGGCGGCTACGGCTGGCTGCTCCAGGAGCGTGGCCTGCCGATGGGCGAGTGCGCCGAGTCCTGGAACCTGGTCAACCCCGAGGCCGTCGCTGCCCTGCACGACGAGTACGCCTCCGCCGGAGCGCTGCTCATCACGACGAACACGTTCGGGGCCACCGAGCCCCGGCTGGCGCAGCACGGCCTGTCGGGCCGCGCGGAGGAGGTCAACCGGGCCGGCGCGGCCGTCGCGCGCGGGGTCGCCCAGCGCCACGGGGCGCTCGTCGCGGGCGACATCGGGCCGACCGGTGAGCTGCTCGAGCCGCTGGGCACGCTGACCGCCGAGGCGGCCACGGCGCTCTTCGCCGAGCAGGTCGCCGGCCTCGTCGCGGGCGGCGCCGACCTCGTGCTCGTCGAGACGATGAGCGACCTCGGCGAGGCCCGGGCCGCCGTGGCAGCGGCCCGCGAGGTCGCGCCCCACCTCCCCGTCGTCGTCACCCTGTCCTTCGACACGAACCTGCGGACGATGATGGGCGTCGACCCGGCCACCGCGCTCGGCACGCTGGCCGACGAGGGCGTCGACGCGGTCGGCGCCAACTGCGGCCGCGGCCCCGACGACATGCGCACCATCGCCGAGCAGCTCGTCGCCGCCCGCCCGGACGGCCTCCTGCTCGTGGCCCAGTCCAACGCGGGGCTGCCCGAGCTCGACGGAGACCGGTTCGTCTACACGGTCGGTCCCGAGGCGATGGCCGAGCACGCCCTCGAGCTGCGCGACCTCGGCATCGACGTCATCGGCGCCTGCTGCGGCTCCTCCCCCGAGCACACCCGGGCCATGGCCGCGGCCCTCGCCACCGCGTAGGCGGACGAGGGCCGGGACGGGGCGGGAGGACGTGCCGGTCAGGCGGCCCGGCGGGCCAGGGCGGTGCCCGCGTCGGCCGCGGCCTCCTCGGCAGTCTTGCGCAGGAGCGTCCCGAGCTCGATGAGCTCGTCCATCGCCGGGTTGACCCCGGCGAGGGTCAGCTCGCGCTCGATGAGCGTCAGGTCGGCACCCCACACGTCGACGAGGATGCGGCGCAGGTAGTCGGTGCTGTGGTCCCAGCCCTCCTTGGGGGTACCGGGCGCGTACGAGCCGCCGCGGGTCACGAGGGCCACGACCGGCGTGCCGTCGAGGAGGCGGGCGCCCTGCTCGGCCCCGGCGAGCGCGAGGTCGAACCACGCCTTGACGTGCTGGGAGACCCCCCAGTTGTAGAGCGGCAGGGCGAGCACGGCGGCATCCGCGCTGCGGAGCTCGTCGGCGAGCGTGCGGGCGAGCTCGACGGCGGCGTGCTGCTCGTCGCTGCGCTGCTCCTCGGGGGTGAAGCTCCCGCCGATGGCCAGCGGCCACGCGGTCGACGGCAGCGGGTCGGCACCCAGGTGGCGGCGCACGACCTCCTCGTCGGGGCGCACGGCGGTGAAGTGCTCGAGCACGAGGTCGGCCAGTGCGCTGCTGGCCGACCGGTCGCCCTGGATGCTGGCGTCGATGCGGAGGACGGTCATGGGAGTCTCCTCGAAGGCTGGGCTTGAATGTTCAACAAGGCTAGAGCGCTTAGGTTGAATGTTCAAGTCGGCGGTAGGATGGTCGGCATGTCCCCCGAGCCCCGGGCCACCGCCGACCCCGTGCCGTGGCTCGACGACGCCCAGCTCCACGACTGGAAGTCGCTGATGTCCCTGGTCTCCGCCCTCCCCAGCGCCCTCGACGCCCAGCTCAAGCGCGACGCCGGCCTCAACTCCTTCGAGTACCACGTGCTCGTCGCGCTGGCCGATGCCCCGGGCGCCACCCTCCAGCTCTCCCAGCTCGCGACCCTCTCGCGCGGATCGCTCTCGCGCCTCTCGCACGCCGCGAGCCGGCTGGAGGCCGACGGCTGGATCACCCGCACGGTCTGCACCGGCGGTGGTGCGCGGCGGGTCGAGGCCACGCTCACCGAGGCCGGCTGGGACAAGCTGCGCGAGAGCGCGCCCGGGCACGTGCTCGAGGCCCGCCGGCTCGTCGTCGACGTCCTCACCCCGGAGGAGCTGCGGGCCCTCGGCGTGGCCGCCCGCAAGGTGGCCCGGGCCGCGGGGATGGACCTCGAGTCCTGCGAGGAGGGCTCGCTCAGCGGTCCGTGCTGAGCAGCCCTGCGAGGGCGCGGCCGAGTCCGCCGGTACCCGTCGCGCGCACCTCGAGCGGCAGGCCGATGCGGGCCGCGGCCTCCTGGGCCAGGGTGCGCAGCTCGGCCTGCTCCACGGGGTCCTCGGTCTGCACGAGCCACACGACGCGGGTGTAGTGCCGGAAGTAGTCGTCGCGCAGCTCGGGGTGGCGGTCGAGCCCCAGCTCGTGGACCACGGTGCGAGAGAACGACCTCACGAGGAAGTCGGTGAGCAGGTAGGTGCCGGGCTCGTCCTCGGACAGCGCCTCGACGGCGGCCGGCCCGGCGAAGAGGTCGTAGCAGTGGAGCCCCGGGAGCCGCTCGACGCCGAGCCGCGCGCACACCTCGTCGAGCGCGCCGTACGTGCCGCAGTCGGCGTACCCGACGGCGACGCGGTCGTACCGGTCGCGCAGGGCGACGACGAGCTCCTCGACGGCCGGGGCGATCCGCTCGGGCCGGTTGTGCAGCAACGGGGGCAGCGGGTGGACGTCGAGCGGCCAGCCGTGCTGCACGGCCGCATCGGCCGCCGGCTGGGCGATCGCACCGCACGCGACGAGGGCCACCCGCCCGGGGCGGCGCCCGTCAGACGGGGAAGGCGAGCTGGTCGACGAAGCGGTCGTTGAAGTCGGGACGGTCCGAGAGCTCGACATAGGCCACCTCCTCCAGCAGCGCGTCCGCACCGGCCCGCTCACGCGCGGACAGCAGCACCATCTTCGCGCCCTCCCCCGCGACGTTGCCCGCGGAGACGATGCGCAGCACCGACAGCTTGGGGACGAGGCCGATGCGCACCGCCGAGGCCGGGGAGAGGTAGGAGCCGAACGACCCGGCGAGCAGCACCTGCTGGACGTCGGACGCCTCGAGACCGAGCTCCTCGAGCATGAGGGTCCAGCCGGTCGAGATCGCGGCCTTGGCGAACTGCAGCTCGCGGACGTCGCGCTGCGAGAGGTACACCGTTTCGGCGGCCGGGGCCTCCGGTGTCGCCCGGTGCAGGACGAAGACGCGCTCACCGTCGCGCACGGTGGTGAGCCGGTCGGCGAGCGCGGGCGCGACCTCGGCAGCCGTCTCCTCGGGGACGAAGCGGCCCGAGGCGTCGAGCAGCCCGACCCGGGCCAGCTCGGCCACCGCGTCGACCAGCCCCGAGCCGCAGAGCCCTCGCGGCTCGACGTCGCCGATGACCCCCAGCACCACTGCGGCAGAGGCGTCCTCGGCCCGCGGGTCGAGCCGGATGACCTCGATGGCCCCGTCGGCGGCCCGCATCCCGCAGCGGATCGCGCCACCCTCGAAGGCCGGCCCGGCCGGTGCTGCCGTCGTGACGATGCGGTCGCCGTCGGTCAGCGCGATCTCGCAGTTCGTGCCGACGTCGATGAACAGGCGCACCCGCTTGTCGCGGTCGAGCCCGCTGGCGAGCATCCCGGCGACGATGTCGCCGCCGACGTAGGCGCCGAGCGCCGGGAAGACGACCGCGCGCGCCCCGGGGTGCACCGTCAGCCCGAGGTCGCTCGCCAGCAGCACCGGCCAGTCGGCGGTCACCTGGATGAAGGGGGCGACGCCGAGCGGCTCCGGGTCGACGCCGAGCAGCAGCGCGGTCATCGTCGCGTTCCCGGCGAGCGCGACCTCGTAGACCCCGGCCGGGTCGACCCCGCCTTCCTCGCACACCTCCGCGGCGAGCTCGGCGAGGGTCTCGCGAGCCAGCGCGGTGAGCCGGGGCAGCGCCTCGGGGTCCATCATCGTCGCGCTGATCCGCGTGATGACGTCGCCCCCGAACGGCTGCTGCCTGTTGAGGATCGAGGCCACGGCCACCGGCGTGCCGGTCTCGAGGTCGAGCAGCGTGGCGACGACCGTCGTCGTCCCGAGGTCGAAGGCGATGGCGTGGCGCTGCGCCGTCGTGTCCCCGGGCTCGACGTCGACGAGCACCTCGTCGACGACCACGGCGGTGACCTTGAAGTCGCTCTGCCGCAGCACGGTCGGCAGCCGTCGCAGGGCGTGGAGGTCGGGCACCAGGGTGAGGTCGTCGACGGCGTCGCGCAGGCGCACGAGGTCGGTGCGCTGGTCGGCGAGCGTGGGCTCGGTCAGCTCGACGTACCGCTTCTGCACCGCCGGGCGGAGGATGACCTGGCGGCCGACCCCGACGGTCGAGGCCTTCGGACGGGTGACGAGCGGCGGCACCTCGACCGCCAGGTCGTGCGTCGCGCGCACGAGGCAGGCCAGCCGCCAGCCCTCGGAGAGCTGCTCGTCGGTGAAGGTGCGGCGGTCGTGGCGCGTGACCGGCGAGACCGCCTCGGTCAGCCGGACGAGGCACTTGCGGCAGGTGCCGTGCCCGCCGCACGTCGAGTCGATGGCGATGCCGTTCCACGAGGCGGCGTCGAAGACCGACACCCCGGGCGGCACGCGGACGCTGCGGTCGGCGGGCGCGAAGGAGAGCGTGACACGCCCGGTGCCCTCGGACACCTCCTCGGTCTCGCCGACCGACGGCGGCGGCTCCATCAGGCCCTCGCGCCGCAGCCCCTCGACGACGTCCTCGAACGGCTGCTCGGGCCCCCGGTCGCGGCTCACGCGGTGCTGGCCGCGGCCTCCGCCGCCTGGCGGGCCCGGTGGGCCGAGATCCACGACATGCCCCACTCGTCGTTGCCGAGCAGGAGGTCGGAGGCGCGCACGGCGTCGACGATCTGCGGGGTCCGGGCGTCCATGATCGCGCTGGTCATGCCGGCCGACATCGCGAGCGGCAGCCACGCGGAGTTGATCGCGTGCCGTCCGGGCATCCCGAAGCTGACGTTGGACGCGCCGCACGTCGTGTTCAGGCCCCAGCGCTCGCGGATGCCGCGGATCACCTCGAGGGTCACCCGGCCGACCGTGGAGTCGGCGCCGATGGGCATGGCGAGCGGGTCGATGACGATGTCCTCGATCGCGATGCCGTACTCCTCGGTGGCGACCCGGACGATCTTCTCGGTGAGGGCGAGGCGCTTCTCGGCCTCCATCGGGATCTCGTCCTCGTCGTTGGGGAGCGCGACGATCGCGGCGTCGTACTTCTTGACCAGGGGCAGGATCGCGGCCATCCGGTCGTCCTCGGCGGTGATCGAGTTGACGAGGGCGCGGCCCTGGTAGACCGACAGGCCGGCCTCGAGCGCCTCGACGACCGAGGAGTCGATGCAGATCGGCAGGTCCGTGAGCGACTGGACCATCTGGATGGCCTTGACGAGCAGCTCGGCCTCGTCGGTGAGCGGGACCCCCATGTTGATGTCGAGGACGTCCGCGCCGCCGGCCACCTGGGAGGCGACGTCCTTGGCGATGATCGAGAGGTCCCCCTCGCGCAGCGCGGCCTGGAGCACCGGGCGGCCCGTGGGGTTGATCCGCTCGCCGATCACGCAGAAGGGCTTGTCGGCCCCGATGACGACCTCCTTGGTCGCCGACCGGAGGACGGTGTGCCGCAGCGGGGCGCTCACGCCAGCACCTTCGCCCGACGCTCCTGGAGCAGGGCCTTGGCCCGCTTCACGGTGGCCGAGGCGTCGGCCGCGTAGCCGTCGGCGCCGACCGCGTCCGCGTACTCCTGGGTCACCGGCGCGCCACCGACCATGACGATGACCGAGTCGCGCATCCCGGCCTTCTCGAGGGCGTTGAGGTTGGCCTTGAACATCGGCATCGTCGTCGTGAGGAAGGCCGAGAAGCCGACGATGTCGGGCTGGTGCTCGTCGATCGCCGCGACGAACTTCTCCGGCGCCACCTGCACGCCGAGGTCGATCACCTCGAAGCCGGCGCCCTCGAGCATGATGTTCACGAGGTTCTTGCCGATGTCGTGCACGTCGCCCTTGACGGTGCCCATGAGGAACTTGCCGATGGTCTGCACGCCGGTGTCGGCGAGCAGCGGCCGCAGCACCTCCATCGACCCGGCCATGGCGCGCCCGGCGATGAGCATCTCCGGGACGAAGAAGTCGCCGCGCTCGAACCGCGCGCCGACCTCCTCGAGCGCCGGGATGAGCGCGTCGAAGAGCAGGTCACCGGGGGCCATCTCCATCGACAGCGCCTGGTGCGTCAGGTCGAGGACCGCGGGGCCGTTGCCGACGAGGGTCTCGTCGTACAGTCCCTTGAGGATGTCGTCGGGGGTCATGCCGCACCTTCCTGTGGGTGGTTCTCGAGCCGTGCGGTGAGCGCCGCGGCGTGGCTGGCGACCAGCGCACCCGTCGACGGGATCTGTTCTGCGAGACGGGAGGTCGGCCCCGAGATGCCGAGGGCCGCGACGACGACCCCGCGGGCGCGCACCGGTGCCGCCACGCCGGTGAGGCCGAGCTCGAGCTCGTCGACCGTGGCCGCCCAGCCCGCCCTCCGGATGCCCGGGAGCTGCTCGGCGAGGGCCGCCCCCGAGGTGACCGACGCGGCCGCCGGGGCGTCGAGCTGCCCGGTGGGCACGGGCAGCGCGCCGTACGCGTAGAGGACCTTGCCGAGTGCCGAGCAGTGGGCCGGGACGTCCGTGCCGACCCAGTCGCGCGAGCCGAGGAAGTAGGCGGCGTCGACCTGTGCCACCTGGACGACGGTCCCGCGCCTCGGCACCCCGAGGTTGACCGTCTCGCCGGTCAGCTCGCCGAGCTCGCGCATCGCCGGCCCGGCCGCCTCGACGAGCACCTCGTCGTCGGCGCGGCTGGTGGCGTAGAGGTCGAAGAGGGCGCCCGGCGCCCAGGCCCCGGCCTCGTCGCGGGCCAGCAGCTCGGCGCGCTCGAGCGCACCGAGCAGGCGCTGCGCGGTCGAGCGCGCGAGCCCGGTCGCCTCGGCGAGCGCGGTCGCGGTGACCGGACCCTCGGCGCGCACGACACGGCCCACGAGGTCGGCGGCCCGGTCGATCGACTGGGTTCCGGTGCTCGGGCTCGTCGGCGTCACGGCCGGGGTCCTCCTGGGTGCGGTGGTCGGGCGGTCGGGGTGCTCATGATGTGGGCCTTGCCGGTCCACATGATGAGGCTAGGATGTGACCCCGCTCACCGTCAACGATGTCCCGCCCTTCGGAGGCCGCGCATGTTCACGAACCGGATGCCGCGCTACGAGATCCTCTCGGCCGACGCGATGTCCCAGCTCGACGCCGGCTGGCGCCGCCTGGTCACCGAGATCGGGGTCGAGTTCATGAGCGAGCGAGCCCTCGAGCTGTTCCGGCAGGCCGGCCAGCGGGTCGAGGAGAACACGGTCTTCCTCGACCCCGAGTTCATGCTCGAGCAGGTCGCCAAGGCCCCTCGCGAGTTCGACGTCCGGGCCCGCAACGCCGAGCGGAGCATCCACATCGGCGGGGACTCGATGGCCTTCGGCGCCGTCTACGGTCCCCCGTTCGTGCGTGAGGGGGAGACCCGGCGCGACGGCACGATGGAGGACTACCGCAACTTCGCCCGTCTCTCGCAGTCGTTCTCGGTGCTCGACTCGGCCGGCGGCGTGGTCTGCGAGCCCAACGACACCCCGCTCGACTCGCGCCACCTCGACATGACCTACGCCCTGATGACGATCACCGACAAGGTGTTCATGGGCAACGTCGTCTCCGGCGAGAACGCCCGCGACGTCATCGCGATGTCCGAGATCCTCTTCGGCGGGCGCGAGGCCATCGAGCAGACCCCGGTCTCGATCAGCCTCGTCAACTGCAACAGCCCGCTCCGGTGGGACGACCGGATGCTCGACGCGCTCTTCGAGTACGCCGCCGCCGCGCAGCCGGTGGTGCTCACGCCGTTCATCCTCATGGGCGCCATGTCGCCGGTGACCATCCCGGCGGCGCTCGTCCAGCAGATCGCCGAGGCGCTGTCGGGCATCACGCTCGCCCAGCTCATCCGCCCGGGGTGCCCGGTGATCTTCGGGTCCTTCCTCTCGAACATCGACATGCAGTCCGGCTCACCGACGTTCGGCACGCCGGAGTCGGGCATCGGCCTGCTCTGCACGGGCCAGATCGCGCGGCACTTCGGGCTGCCGTTCCGCACCGGCGGCGGGCTCACCTCCTCGCAGGTCCCCGACGCGCAGGCCGGCTACGAGGCGCTGATGACCCTCATGCCGACCTTCCTCGCGGGAACCAACTGGGTGATGCACAGCGCCGGCTGGCTCGAGGGCGGGCTCGTCGCCGGCTTCGAGAAGTTCGTCATCGACTGCCAGATCGTCGAGATGCTCCAGCACGAGTTCACCCCGCTCGAGATCGACGAGGGCTCGCTGGGCTTCGACGCCCACCAGGAGGTCGGGCACGGCGGGCACTTCCTCGGCTCGATGCACACGATGGAGCGCTTCCGGACCTGCTTCTACCGGCCGTTCCTCAACTCCTCGGAGAACTACGAGCGGTGGATGCGGAACGGGGCCCAGGACACCGCGGCCCGCGCGGCGGCCATCTGGCGCCAGCGGCTCGAGGAGTACGAGCAGCCGGCCCTCGACGAGGCCGTGCGCGCCGAGCTCGAGGAGTACGTCATCCGCCGGCGCCGCGAGCTCGGCGACTGACCGGCCGACAGGGATGAGCCCGCACGTGCGGGGTTATTGCTGTCGCACCCGCCCTCGAACAGCAACAACCCGGCACGTGCGGGGAGGCGGGCGGACCGGGGGTTGCGCCATTCGCTACCGTTGCGCCATGCGCACCACCACGCGGGACGGAGCGAGCACGGTCCAGTCGGTCGACCGGGCCGTGACGATCCTCGAGCTGCTCGCCCTCCACGGCGCCGCGGGCATCACGCAGCTGGCCCGCGAGCTCGGCGTCCACAAGTCCACCGCCAGCCGGCTCGTCTCGGCCCTGGAGCGGCGCCGGCTCGTCGAGCAGGTCGAGGAACGCGGCCGGTACCGGCTCGGCGTCGGGGTGCTCAAGCTCGCCGGCGCCACGAACGCCCGCCTCGACCTCGTCCAGGAGGCGCGCCCGGTCGTGCGCCGCCTCGCCTCCGAGACCGGAGAGACCGTGAACCTGGCCGTCCTCTCCGGCGGGGCCGCCCTCTACGTCGACCAGGTGTCGGGCGGCTCGAGCCTCTCCTCGTACAACTGGGTCGGCCAGCACATCCCGCTCCACGCGACGAGCAACGGCAAGGTGCTCGTCAGCGAGCTGCCGCCGGGCGAGCTCGACCTCCTGCTCGGCGAGCTCGTGCAGTACACCCCGGCGACGGTCACCGACCGCGCGGTGCTCGACGTCCAGCTCGCCGAGGTCCGCGAGCGCGGCTGGGGCCTGGCCGTCGACGAGCTCGACGTCGGCCTGACCGCCGTGGCCGCCCCGGTGCGTGACGCCCACGGCGACGTCGTGGCCTCGGTGTCGGTGTCCGGGCCGACCTTCCGCTTCGGCGAGGCCCGGGTCGACCAGCTCGTCCCGCTCGTGCGGGCCGCGACCGCCGAGATCTCCGGCCGCCTGGCCCACGGCCCCGGCGAGCGCTGACCCCGCCGCCCCCCACGCGGACGCCGTGACCACAGGGCGTCCGCACCCTTGACCGCGCGGGGGCGCAGGTCCATTCTGTTGCGCAGAACACATGGTGTTGCACATCGCGCAACTGCACGGAGGTGGACGGTGACCGACCTGGCCGTGGACCGGACGACGACACCCGCGACGGACCCCTCCTCGAGCGCCTTGTCGGTGCGCGGGCTCTGGAAAGTCTTCGGACCGAACGCCGAGAAGCTCGTCGGCACCCCCGACCTCGAGCTGAGCCGGCAGGAGCTGCAGGCCAAGAGCGGGCACGTCATCGGCGTGCGCGACGTGTCGTTCGACGTCGCCCCCGGTGAGGTCTTCGTCGTCATGGGCCTGTCCGGCTCCGGCAAGTCCACGCTGGTGCGGCTCATCACCCGCCTCATCGAGCCGACCGCCGGCACCGTGGTCCTCGGGGGTGAGGACCTCACGGCGATGGGCGAGGAGCAGCTGCGCGAGATCCGCCGCCGCAAGGTCTCGATGGTCTTCCAGCACTTCGGCCTGCTCCCCCACCGCAAGGTCATCGACAACATCGCCTTCGGTCTCGAGGTCCGCGGCGAGGACAAGGGCCCGCGCCGCGGCCGCGCCCAGGAGATGGTCGACCTCGTCGGGCTCTCCGGCTACGAGCAGAACTACCCCGACCAGCTCTCCGGCGGCATGCAGCAGCGCGTGGGCCTGGCCCGGGCCCTGGCCGGCGACCCCGCCGTGATGATGTTCGACGAGCCGTTCAGCGCCCTCGACCCGCTGATCCGCCGGGACATGCAGAAGGAGGTCATCCGGCTGCACCACGAGGTGGGCAAGACGATGGTCTTCATCACCCACGACCTCGACGAGGCCCTCAAGCTCGGCGACCGCATCCTCATCATGCGCGACGGGGCGATCGTGCAGGTCGGCGCCCCGGACGAGATCATCGGCGCCCCGGCCGACGACTACGTCCGGGACTTCACCGCCGAGGTCCCCAAGTCCCACGTCCTCACCCTCAAGTGGGTGATGCGCGAGCCGGCCTCCCCCGACGAGGGCGCCGGGGCGCCCGCGCTCCCCGACACGACCATCGTCCGCGAGGCCGCCCGGGCGGTGCTCGCCGCCGACGGCCCGGTGCGCGTCGTCGACGCGTCGGGGCAGGTCGTCGGGGTCGTCGACGACGAGGACATCCTGCGGGTGGTCGTCGTCGAGCAGCACGCCGAGCACGCCCCGGCCGGCGCGTCGTGACGACGACGCTCGAGCCGGCCCCCGCCCCGAAGGTCACCCAGAAGGAGCAGCCGCTCGCTGCCCCGGTCGCCGCGCGGCACACCGGCCGCAAGCTCCTCGTCGTCCTCGCCCTCTGGCTGCTCGCCTGGGCGACGCTGCGCGGACGGCAGACTCTCGCGCTGGCCAACGCCGACACCACGGGCCTGCACGAGTGGTTCAACGAGGTGCGCGACCGGGTCCAGCTGCTCGGGCAGGACAACTGGTTCTTCCACGGGGTGCTCGGCGGCATTGCCGGCGTCCTCGACGACTTCGTCGGCTTCCTCCAGTCCCACCTCAGCTCGGTCACCCCGGGTGACTACCTCGGCTGGTTCGGTGTCCTGGCCCTCGCCGCGTGGGTCACCTACGCCCTCGCCGGCCTGCGCTCGAGCCTCCTCGTCACCGTCGTCCTGCTCTACCTGGGCGTCGGCGGGTTGTGGACCGACGGCGTCGACACCCTCATCGTCACGCTCGTCGCCGTCGTCATCTGCGTGGTCATCGGGCTCCCGGTCGGCATCGCGATGTCCCGCAGCCGCCGCACCTCGGCACTCGTCACCCCGGTGCTCGACGTCATGCAGACCATGCCGTCCTTCGCCTACCTCACCCCGATCTCGCTGTTCTTCGGCATCGGCCCGGCCTGCGCGATCGTCCTCACCCTCGTCTACGCCCTGCCCCCGCTGGTCCGCATCACCGAGCACGGCCTGAACTCGGTCGCCGAGAACACCGTCGAGGCCGGCCGCTCGCTCGGGGTGACCAGGGGCCAGCTGCTGCGCCAGGTCCAGCTGCCGATGGCCAAGCGGACCATCGTCGTCGGCATCAACCAGTGCACGATGGCCGCCCTGTCGATGGCCACGATCGCGGCCCTGGTCAACGGACCCGGCCTCGGCAAGCCGGTCGTCGCGGCCCTCCAGACCCTCAACGTCGGCGCCGCCTCGGTCGCCGGCCTCGGGATCGTCCTCATCGCGATCATGCTCGACCGCACCACCACCGCGGCCAGCGAGCGCTCCGCACCGGCCGGCCAGCGGGTCAGCGCCGTCGGCTCGCCCGGGGTGTTCGGCGGGCGCACGCTCGTCCTCGAGAAGCTGCCGCGCTGGGCCACCGAGGAGGGCGGGCGGGGCGCCACGACGAGGCGGCTGACGCCCGGGGGCCGGCGCCTCGTGCTCGGCCTGCTGCTGGTCCCGGCCCTCGTCGCCGCGTACTACTCGACCCGCTACCTGCAGCTCTCCGAGTTCCCCGACCTCTCCGAGGTCCCGGTCATCGGCGAGCTGACCGCCGGCCCGCTCGGCGGCCACATCAACGACCTGACCACCGCGGTCGTCGACGCGATCTCGGGGGTGACGAACGCCTTCAAGGACCTCGTCACCTCGGGCCTGCTCAACCCCCTCCAGTCGCTGATGTCCGACCTGCCGTGGTGGGTGATGGCGGCCGTGCTGCTCGCCGCCGCCTACCTGCTCGGCGGCTGGCGCCCCACCGTCGTCACGGTGGTCTGCGAGGCCGTCATCCTCGGCACCGGCCTCTGGTACGACGCGATGGTCACCCTGACGATGACCCTCGTCGCGACGTTGCTCGTCATGCTCATCGCCGTGGTCCTCGGGGTCGCGATGGGCCGGGGACGGCGGGCCGACACCGCCATCCGGCCCTTCCTCGACGGCTTCCAGACCATCCCGGCCTTCGTCTACCTCGTGCCCGCGCTCGCCCTGTTCGCCGCCACCCGCTTCACCGCGATCATGGCCGCCGTCGCCTACGCCGTCCCGATCGCCACCAAGCTCGTCGCCGACGGGGTGCGCGGGGTCTCCCCCGCCTCGGTCGAGGCCGCCCGCTCCACCGGCATCACCCGCTGGCAGATGATCTCGAAGGTCCAGCTGCCGATGGCCCGCGAGGCGCTGGTGCTCGCGACCAACCAGGGGCTGCTGTACGTGCTCTCGATGGTCGTCATCGGCGGCATGGTCGGGGGCGGCAGCCTCGGCTACCTCATCGTCCAGGGCTTCGTGCAGGGCCAGCTCTTCGGCAAGGGCCTGGCCGCCGGCATCGCCATCACCGCCCTGGGGATCATGCTCGACCGGATCGCGCGGTACGCCGCCGCCCGGTACGGACGGTGACCGGGTCGCCCCGGACCCGGTCGCCACGCACCACCACGACCCGCGCCAGGACGCGGACACAGGAGAGGGAGAAGTCAATGCCACGAGGAACCCACCGGCTCCCGTTGATCGCCGGCCTCGCCACGATCGCCCTCGGCCTCGCGGCCTGCGGCGGAGGCAACATCGAGGACCCGGCCAGCTCGAGCACGGGCGCCGCGGGCGGCAAGGAGTGCGGCGACCTGCGCATCGCCGTCAACCCCTGGACCGGCTACGTGAGCAACGCCCACGTCATCGGCTACGTCGCCGAGACCAAGCTCGGCTGCAAGGTCACCTACCCCGACGTCAAGGAGGAGGTCGGCTGGCAGGGCATGGCGTCGGGCTCGATCGACACCATCGTCGAGAACTGGGGCCACGCCGACCTGGTCAAGAAGTACATCGACGAGCAGAAGACCGTCCAGGACGCCGGCCTCACCGGCAACCAGGGCATCATCGGCTGGTACGTCCCGCCGTGGATGGCCGAGAAGTACCCGGACATCACCAGCTGGGAGAACCTCAACAAGTACGCCGACCTGTTCAGGACCTCCGAGTCCGGCGACAAGGGCCAGCTCCTCGACGGCGACCCGTCCTACGTGACCAACGACGAGGCGCTCGTGGCCAACCTCAAGCTGAACTACAAGGTGGTCACCGGCGGCTCCGAGGCGGCGCTCATCACGAGCTTCCGCCAGGCCGAGAAGAACAAGACCCCGCTCCTCGCGTACTTCTACGACCCGCAGTGGTTCTTCTCCGAGCTCAAGCTCGTCAAGGTCGACCTGCCGCCGTACACGGAGGGCTGCGACGCCGACGCCAAGAAGGTCGCCTGCGACTACCCGCCGTACGAGCTGAACAAGCTGATCTCGACGAAGTTCGCCGAGTCCGGTTCTCCCGCGGTCGATCTCATCAAGAAGTTCCAGTGGACCAACGACGACCAGAACGCCGTGTCCGAGATGATCGCCAACCAGAACATGACCCCCGACGACGCGGCGAAGAAGTGGGTCGAGGCCAACCCCGACAAGGTCAACGCCTGGCTCGGCTGACGCCGACCGGCCGGAGGAACCGGGACCGGACCACCGCCCGACAGGGGCCGGTGCTCCGGTCCCGGCCGTTGACGGCACGGGTGACCTGGATCACACTGCCTGTGTTGTGTCATGCGCACGACGACTCGCCCAGCGCAACGACGAAGGGGACGCACCCATGGCAACGACCGCACCCGAGAGAGTCGAGCAGGACCCGTCCGGACGCCCACCGGGGGGACGCCCGGTCGACCTCGTCGTCTTCGGCACGGCGGCCGGCCTGGCCCTCGTCTTCCTCCTCTACGGGGCGATCGACAACGAGGGCTTCGGCGAGACGGGCGACACGGTGCTCGGCTGGATCACCGCGAACTTCGGCTGGTTCTTCGTCCTGACCAGCGGCGGCTTCCTGCTCTTCAGCGCCTTCCTCGCCGTGACCCGCTACGGCAACATCAAGCTCGGCCCGGACGACTCCTCCCCCGAGTTCTCGACCTTCTCCTGGGTCTCGATGATGTTCGCGACGGGCATGGGCATCGGCCAGATGTTCTACGGGGTCGCCGAGCCGCTGACCCACCTCAACACCCCGCCGATGGGCATGGCCGAGCCGGGCAGCGAGGAGGCCGCCCACCTCGCGATGGAGTACACGTTCTTCCACTGGGGCTTCCACCCGTGGTCGATGTACGCGGTCATCGGCCTGGCCATCGCCTACTTCGCCTACCGCAAGGGCGGCGGCAACCTCATCAGCGCCGCCTTCCGGCCGCTGCTCGGCAACCGGGTCGACGGCGGCACCGGCCGCGCCATCGACGTCCTCGCGATCCTCGCGACGCTCTTCGGCTCGGCGACGTCGCTCGGCCTCGGCGCGCTCCAGATCACCGGCGGCCTCGCCAACGTCTTCGGCAACGACGGCTACGGCACGACGGCGGCGGCCATCGTCATCGGCGTCCTCACGCTGTGCTTCGTCATCTCGGCGGTCAGCGGCATCGACAAGGGCATCAAGTGGCTCTCCAACGCCAACGCCGTCGCCGCCGGGCTGCTGGTGTTCTTCCTCTTCGTCGTCGGCCCGACCGTCTTCATCATGGGGACCTTCACCGAGTCGATCGGCGGCTACCTGACCCACCTGCCGACGATGAGCTTCCGCACCGGCGTCTTCGGTGGCAGCGAGTGGCTCAACGGCTGGACGATCTTCTACTGGGCCTGGTGGGTGTCGTGGACCCCCTTCGTCGGGATGTTCATCGCCCGCATCTCCAAGGGCCGCACGATCCGCCAGTTCGTCGTGTTCGTCATCGCCATCCCCTCGCTCGTCTCCTTCGTCTGGTTCTCGATCCTCGGCGGCTCGGCCTTCGACCTGCAGCTCACCCAGGGCGAGGACATGAAGGCCCTCGTCGACGCCGGCCTGGAGACGACCCTCTTCGAGACCCTGCGGTCCTACCCGCTGGCGACCGTCACGGTGGTGCTCGCGGTGTTCCTCATCGCGATCTTCTTCATCACCGGCGCCGACTCGGCCTCCATCGTCATGGGGATGCTCAGCCAGCGCGGCGACGAGGAACCCCAGCGCGGCCTGGTCATCTTCTGGGGTGTCGCGACCGGGGCGATCGCCGTCGTGCTCCTCTTCGCCGGCGGCCTGAGCGCGCTGCAGACGGGCGTCATCATCATCGGCTTCCCGTTCCTCATCGTGCTCATCGGGCTGTGCGTCTCGCTGTGGAAGTCCCTGCGCCAGGAGACCTTCGAGTCCACCCTCCGCGGCCCGATGCGGCGCCACCTGCGCGAGCACCCGACGGACCGGCCGGTCGTCGAGCCGGCCCGTACCGACGGCTGACACGGACCGCCCGCCGACCACCCGTCCGAGCGTGGACGGGTGGTTGGCAGCCGGTGGCCGGTCTGCCATGCTGTGACCTCGTGTTGCACCATGTGCGGCATGTTGCGTATCGCGCACCAGTAGGCACGCCCGGAAGGACCGCTCGATGGCCGCTCTCCCCTCCTCCGCCCGCTGCGTCGTCATCGGCGCGGGGATCGTCGGGAACTCGCTCGCGTACCACCTCGCCCAGCTGGGGTGGACCGACATCGTGCAGCTCGACAAGGGCCCGCTCCCCAACCCGGGCGGCTCCACCGGCCACGCGAGCAACTTCATCTTCCCGGTCGACCACTCGCGCGAGTTCGCCGACATCACCCTCGACTCCGTGCGCCAGTACAAGGAGCTCGACGTCTTCACCGAGTCCGGCGGCTACGAGGTGGCCCGCACCGAGGAGCGGATGGAGGAGCTGCGCCGCCGGATGAGCAGCGCCAAGGCCTGGGGCATCCCCGCCGAGCTCGTCACCCCCGAGCAGGTCGCCGAGAAGGTGCCCTTCCTCGACAAGGACGTCATCATCGGCGCCGCGTGGTTCCCGACCGTCGGTGTGGTGGACAGCCTCCGGGCCGGCACCATCATGCGCGAGCGGGCCGTCGAGAAGGGCGCCCTGACGACGGTGCCCAACGTCGAGGTCACCGGGATGGTCGTCGAGGGCGGCCGGATCCGCGCCGTCGAGACCAACCAGGGCACGATCGAGGCCGAGACCGTCGTCATCGCCTGCGGCGTGTGGAGCCCGAAGATCGCCCGGATGGCCGGCGCCCACATCCCGCTGACCCCGGCCGTCCACCAGATGATCTCCGTCGGCCCGTGCGAGGTCCTCGCCGAGAAGCCCGGCGAGATCAGCTTCCCGATCGTGCGCGACATGGACACCTTCTGCTACGAGCGCCAGCACGGCTCGGACATGGAGGTCGGCTCCTACGCCCACCGCGCCATCCTCTGGGACCCCGAGGACATCCCGTCCATCGAGCAGAGCAAGCTCTCCCCCACCGAGCTGCCCTTCACCGAGGACGACTTCGACCCCCAGCTCGAGCAGGCCCTCGAGCTGATGCCCGAGCTGCTCGGCGACGAGCGTGCCGAGATCCGCTACGCCATCAACGGCCTCCTGTCGCTGACGCCCGACGGCTACCCGATCCTCGGCGAGACCCCGGAGGTCAAGGGTCTCTGGTCGGCCGCTGCGGTGTGGATCAAGGAGGGCCCGGGCACCGCGCGTGCGGTCGCCGAGTGGATGACCCACGGCAACCCCGAGATCGACCTGGGACACAGCGACATCGCGCGCTTCCACCCGCACCAGAAGACGCGGGCGCACGTCAAGGCACGCACCTCCGAGTCGTTCATCAAGACCTACGGCATCGTCCACCCCGCCGAGCAGTACACGAGCAACCGGGGCGTCCGCCTCGCCCCGATGCACGCCTCGCAGCAGGAGCTCGGCGCGGTGTTCTACGAGACCGCCGGCTGGGAACGACCGCACTGGTACACCTCGAACGCCGGTCTCGTGGAGAAGTTCTCGCCCGAGCAGACGATGCCGCGCGAGAACGAGTGGGACGCCCGCTGGTGGTCGCCCATCATCAACGCCGAGCACCTCCAGATGCGCGAGACGGCCGGGCTCGTCGACCTCTCCGCGTTCGCGATCTTCGACGTCGTCGGGCCCAAGGCCGTCGAGGCCGTGCAGCGGATCATCGTCGCGCAGGCCGACGTCCGCATCGGGCGCGTCGTCTACACCCCCGTGCTCGACGAGACCGGCGGCTTCCGCTCCGACCTCACCGTCATGCGCCTGGCCCACGACCGCTTCCGCGTCGTCACCGGCGGCGCCCACGGCATGGCCGACAAGAAGTGGTTCTCCGACCGGATGCCCGACGACGGCGGCGCGGTCGTCGTCGACCTCACCTCGGCGTGGACGACCATCGGCGTCTGGGGCCCCAAGGCCCGCGAGATCGTCTCCTCGGTCACCTCGGCCGACCTGTCGCACACCGGGTTCCCGTTCGGCACCTGCCGCGAGGTCGAGGTCGGCTCGCTGCCGGTGCTCGCCTCCCGCATCTCCTACGTCGGCGAGTACGGCTGGGAGCTGTACGTGCCCATCGAGTCCGGAGCGGCCCTGTGGGCGACGCTCCTCGAGGCCGGCACGCCGCTCGGGATGGTCCCCGTCGGCATCGGCGTCTACGGCACGACCGGGCGCCTCGAGAAGGGCTACCGCGCGTACGGGTACGAGCTCGACACCGAGCGCACGCTCATGGAGACGGGCATGTCCCGGGCGAAGTGGAAGGACCAGGACTTCATCGGCAAGGAGGCCGTGGTCGCCCAGGCCGGCGAGGCCCCGAAGGCTGTCCTCTGCTCGCTCACCGTCGACGACCACACGTCCGCGTCCGGGGTGAAGCGCTACATGCTCGGCGGCGAGCCCATCCTCACCCGTGAGGGCGGCACGCTCACCGACGGCCACGGCCACCACCCGTACGTCACGACGGCGGGGTCGGCGCCGAGCCTGGGCAAGCACGTCCTCATGGCCTTCCTGCCGCCGGAGGAGGCCACCCTCGGCAACCGGCTCGCCGTCTCGTACATGGAGGAGCTGTACCCGGTCACCGTCGCCGCGGTCGACGCGACGCCGCTGTTCGACCCCGAGAACGCGCGCATCCGGGGGCTCGCGTGACGAACGTCCTCGTCTGCGTCAAGCGCGTCCCCGACCCGACGGGCGAGGTGGTGCTCACGCCCGACGGGCTGCGCGTCGACGGCCGGTTCGCCGGCTACACGACGAGCGCCCACGAGGAGGCCGCGGTCGCGCTGGCCGTCCAGCTCGCCGAGCCCTCCGGGGGCACCGTCACCGTGCTGTCGGTCGGGGGCGAGGAGAGCATCGAGCAGATCCGCTCGGGCATCGCCGTCGGGGCCACCGACGGCATCCTCGTGGAGGCCGACGCCGACCTGCTCGGCCCCGCCGACGTCGCGGGCGCCATCGCCGACGCCGTCCGCGCGCGGGCCGAGGCCGGCACCGAGTACGACCTCGTCCTGCTCGGCAACGACGCCGCCGACACCGGCGACTTCCAGGTCGGCATCCGCCTCTCCTACCTGCTCGACCGGCCGGTCGTCGCCGGCGTCCAGACCGTCGAGGTCGACGGCGGCCGCGCCACCCTGCGCGGCGAGGGACCGGAGGGCACCGAGGTCTACGACGTCGAGCTGCCGGCCGTGGCCACCGTCCTCGAGGGCGGGGTCGCACCGAAGTACCCCAGTGTCATGGGCCGGATGCGCGCCAAGAAGGCCACGGTCGAGACCGTCGCCTGGTCCGGGACTCCCGCCGGCTCGGGGCGCGAGGCGCTCACCGTGCCCGAGCCGCCGCCCAGCGAGGTGACCGTGCTCGGCGAGGGCCCCTCTGCCGCACCGGCGCTCGTGGCCGTGCTGCGCGAGCTCAAGGTGGTGCACGGATGAGCGTCGTCGTCCTCGTCGAGCTCGAGGAGGGGCGCGCCTCCCTCGTCTCCCGCGAGACCCTGACCTTCGCCCGCTCGCTCGGCGCGGGCGACCTGCACGCCGTCGTCGTGGGCGAGGCCGGCCCGGCGCTCGTCGACGACTGCCGCGAGGCCGGCGTCGCGGTCGTCCACGAGGCCGTCGACCCCGCACTCGAGCGCTACGCGGCCGCCGCCTGGGCCGGGGTCGTGGAGGCCGCCGGTCGCGCCGCGCGCGCGAACGTCGTCCTCGCCCCGGGCACCGGCCGCGGCATGGAGGTGCTCGCCCACGTCGCCGCCCGCCGGGGCCTGCGGATGGCCGCCAACGTCGTCGCCGTCGAGTCGCTGGACCCTCTCGTCGTCCAGCGGCAGGTCGTCGGCGGCGCGGCGCTGGAGCGGACCGTCGTCGACAGCCGCGTCCGGCTGCTGACGATGGCCGGTCACGCCGTCGACCCGAAGCCCGCCGACGCCGCGGGGGACGCGACGGTCTCCCCGCTCGCCGTGACCGTCGACCCCGAGGACCTGCGCGCGCAGGTCGTGCGGGTCGAGGGGCGCGAGCAGGCCGACACCTCCGGCCTCACCGGGGCGCGGGTCGTCGTGGGTGCCGGACGCGGCGCCGGGGGGCCGGACGGCTTCTCGGCGGTCGACGCCCTGGCCACCCGGCTGGGCGGGGCGGTGGGCGTCTCGCGGGTCGTCACCTCGCTCGGCTGGCGGCCGCACCACGAGCAGGTCGGGCAGACCGGCTCGCGCATCGCCCCGGACCTCTACCTCGCGTGCGGCATCTCGGGGTCGATCCAGCACTGGGCGGGCTGCGCGTCGAGCCGGACGATCATCGCCGTGAACACCGACCCGGACGCCCCGATGGTCACCAAGGCCGACTACGCCGTCATCGGCGACATGCACGAGGTGCTGCCGGCCGTGCTCGAGGAGCTGGGCTGACCACCCGGTCGCCCTCAGTCCTCGAGCGCCGCCCAGTCGGCCTTCTCGGGAGCGGCGGCCTGTCCCTCGGGGCAGTGCGCCCGCAGGTCGCACCAGCCGCAGAGCGGACCCGTGACGGCCGGGAACTTCGTGGACGCCTCACCGTGCCGGGCGAAGTCGGCGTCGGCCCGGCGGGCGTCGCGCATGATCGAGCGGGCGCGCTCGACGTGCCGGCCGATGGACTCCCCCGTGTGCTCGTGCGCGGCCACCGTGCCGGACGGCACGTGGTGCAGCTCGACGCGGCGCACCGGCCGGCGGAACATCTTCCAGACCGCGGCGGCGTAGAGCGCGAGCGGCAGCGAGGTGCGGGCGTCGTCGTCGGTGGGGACGTGGCGCGAGGTCTTGTAGTCGACGACGACGAGCTCGCCGCCCCGGTCGTCGAGGCGGTCGATGCGGCCCTGGATGCGCAGGTCGTCGCTGACGAAGGAGACCGTGCGCTCGATGCCGACCGGACGCTCCACCGGGCCGGAGGTCTCGAGGTAGGAGGTGACGGCGTCGCGCATCCGGGCCCGCCAGCGGGCGGACTGCTCGGCGTCACGGAAGCCGACGTCGATCCACGCCTTCTCGACGAGCCGCCCGCCGGCCTCGGGCGTGCGCTCGCGGACGTCCCACCAGTCGCGCAGCGCGTTGTGCACGGAGTTGCCGAGCGAGGTGTGCGCCCGCTGCGCCCGCGCCACCGGGCGCGGCCGGTCGAGGTAGGCCATCCGGTAGCGGCGCGGGCAGTCGAGGAAGGCGAGCAGCTTGCTCGGGCTGCCACCCCACAGCGGGTCGGGCATGCCGGGCAGGGCCGCCTGCTGCGGCCCCACCTGCTCCCCCGTCGTCGTCACGCCACCGACGGTAGCCGCTCCCTCCGACCGCCCCGGCCGGCCGTCCCCAGGACGCGCCGACGGGTGACACACTGAGCCCGCCATGGCCATCTCCTCCTTCGACCTCTTCTCCGTCGGCATCGGGCCCTCGAGCTCGCACACCGTCGGCCCGATGCGCGCCGCGCACACCTTCGCCACGGGCCTGCGCGAGTCGGGGCTGCTGCCCCGGGTGGGCCGGGTGCGCGCCGAGCTGTTCGGCTCGCTCGGTGCCACCGGGCACGGGCACGGCTCGGTCAAGGCCGTGCTCCTCGGCCTCGAGGGCGAGAGCCCCGAGACCACCGACCCGCGCGCCGCCGAGGGCCGCGTCGACGAGGTGCGCGCCGCCCGCGTGCTGCACCTCGGGGGCAGCCGCGACGTGCTCTGCGACCCCGACACCGACGTCGTCCTCCACCGCCGGGCCACCCTGCCCTTCCACTCCAACGGGATGCGCTTCACGGCGTGGGCGTCGGCCGAGCCGGCCGAGGGTGAGGAACCGCTGCTGACACGCGAGTACTACTCCGTCGGCGGCGGGTTCGTCCTCGACCAGGACGAGGTCGGGCAGAACGAGATCGTCCCCGACCACACCCCGGTGAGGTACCCGTTCACCACCGGCGACCAGCTGATGGCCCGCTGCGACGAGACCGGCCTGCCGGTCAGCGGCGTCATGCTCGCCAACGAGCTGTCGTGGCGCACCGAGGCCGAGGTCCGCTCCGGCCTGCTGCACCTCTGGGAGGTCATGCAGGAGTGCGTCGACAACGGCTGCCGCACCGACGGCGTCCTGCCCGGCGGGCTCAAGGTCCAGCGGCGCGCGCCGCGGCTGGTGCGCCAGCTGCGCGGTGAGCACCCCGGCGACCCGCTCGCCGCGATGGACTGGGTCACCCTGTACGCGCTGGCCGTCAACGAGGAGAACGCCTCCGGCGGACGCATCGTCACCGCCCCGACGAACGGCGCGGCGGGCATCATCCCGGCGGTCCTGCACTACTACACGCGCTTCGTCCCCGGTGCCGACGACGACGGCGTCGTCCGCTTCCTGCTGACCGCCGCGGCCATCGGCACGCTGTACAAGGAGAACGCCTCGATCTCCGGCGCCGAGGTCGGCTGCCAGGGCGAGGTGGGGTCGGCCTGCTCGATGGCGGCCGGCGCCCTCGCCGAGGTGCTCGGCGGCACGCCGCGCCAGGTCGAGAACGCCGCCGAGATCGGCATCGAGCACAACCTCGGCCTCACCTGCGACCCCGTCGGCGGGCTCGTCCAGATCCCCTGCATCGAGCGCAACGCCGTGGCCTCCGTCAAGGCCATCACGGCCGCACGGCTCTCGCTGCGCGGTGACGGGCGCAGCGCGGTCGTCTCGCTCGACAAGGCGATCAAGACGATGCGCGACACCGGCCGCGACATGAAGGTCAAGTACAAGGAGACGGCGCGAGGCGGCCTGGCCGTCAACGTCATCGAGTGCTGAGGGACAGCCCCTCCCCCAGCGCCGCAGACAGGTGCCCGGTCGCCTGACCTGCGCTCCTTGACGTCCGGAGTGGCTGTCCGACAGGCTGGTCCATCCGTCCACCCACCCCGACAGTCAGGACGACGATGGCCGACCTGTACCTCGACGGCACCTGGGTCGGCGCTGCTGCCGGCGGCCGCCGCACCATCACCTGCCCGGCCGACGGCACGGTCGTCGGGGAGGTCGACGAGGCCGACGAGACCGACACGCTGCGGGCGATCGACGCCGCCCGGCGGGCCGCCGACGACGGCCGCTGGCGCGACACCCCTCCCACCGAGCGGGCCGCCGCGCTCGGGCGCATCGCGGACGCCCTCGAGCGCGACACCGACGAGATCGCGCGGGCCGAGGCCCTCGACACCGGCAAGCGCTTCGAGGAGGCCCGGCTCGACGTCGCCGACGTCGTCAGCGTCTTCCGGTTCTACGCCGGCAAGGGCGAGGAGGTCGAGCGGCCCCGTGAGGTCGACCCCGGCCAGCCGCACGTGCGCAGCCGCGTCGTGCGCGAGCCCATCGGCGTCTGCGCGCTCATCACCCCGTGGAACTACCCTCTCCTGCAGGCCAGCTGGAAGGTCGCGCCGTGCCTGCTGGCCGGCAGCACCTTCGTCCTCAAGCCCAGCGAGATCACCCCGCACTCGACCATCCTCATGGTGCGGGCCATCGCCGAGGCGGGGGTGCCGGACGGCGTCGCGAACCTCGTCCTCGGCACCGGACCCGGCTGCGCCGCACCGCTGTCCACCGACCCGCGCGTCGACCTCGTCTCGTTCACCGGCAGCCTCGCCGTTGGCAAGCACCTGATGCGCGAGGCCGCCGGCACCGTCAAGCGGGTGGCCCTCGAGCTCGGCGGCAAGAACCCCAACATCGTCTTCGCCGACGCCGACCGCGAGGCGGCCATCGACAACGCGATGACCGCCGTCTTCCTCCACTCCGGGCAGGTCTGCTCGGCCGGCGCCCGCCTCCTCGTCGAGGAGTCGGTCGCCGCGGAGGTGGTCGACGCGATCGTGGAACGCGCCCGGCACATCCGCATGGGCCCGCCCTTCGACGAGGAGGCCCAGACCGGGTCGCTGACCAGCGCCGCCCACCTGGCCAAGGTCGAGGACTACGTCGCCCGCGGCCTCGCCGAGGGTGCGCGGCTGCGCTGCGGCGGGCGCCGGCCCGACGACGAGCGGCTGGCGAACGGCTACTACTACCTGCCGACCGTCCTCGACCGGTGCACGCTCGACATGCACGTGGTCCAGGAGGAGTCGTTCGGCCCGGTGCTCACCGTCGAGACCTTCACCACCGAGGAGGAGGCGCTCGCCCTGGCCAACGGGACGATCTACGGCCTGGCCGGTGCAGTGTGGACCTCCGACCCCGAGCGGGCCCAGCGAGTCGCCCGCGGCCTGCGCCTCGGCACCGTCTGGGTCAACGACTACCACCCCTACGTCGCCCCCGCCGAGTGGGGCGGGCACAAGCAGTCCGGCATCGGCCGCGAGCTCGGTGAGCTCGGCCTCGAGGAGTACCAGGAGACCAAGCACGTGTGGGAGAACACCGCACCCGCCCGCACGGGGTGGTTCTCGTGAACGCCGTCACCGGCCGGCTCGCCGCGCTGCGCGACCGGACGACCCTCGCCGAGGTCCCCGACCGCGTCGACTACGTCGTCGTGGGCGGCGGCAGCGCGGGCTGCGTCCTCGCCAACCGGCTGTCCGAGGACGCCGGCACCACCGTCCTCGTCCTCGAGGCCGGCCGCTCCGACCTGCGGATCGACCCGTTCATCCACATGCCGGCGGCCCTGCCCTTCCCCATCGGCAGCCGCTTCTACGACTGGAAGTACGAGTCCGAGCCCGAGCCGCACATGAACGGACGGCGGGTCTACCACGCCCGCGGCAAGGTGCTCGGCGGGTCGAGCTCGATCAACGGGATGATCTTCCAGCGCGGCAACCCCAGGGACTACGAGCGCTGGGGCGCCGACCCGGGGATGTCCGACTGGGACTACGCGCACTGCCTGCCGTACTTCAAGAAGATGGAGTCCTGCCTCGCCGGGGCCGACGAGTGGCGCGGCGGCGACGGGCCGCTCGTCCTCGAACGGGGCCCGGCCAGCAACCCCCTGTTCACCGCGTTCTTCGAGGCCGCCGAGCAGGCCGGCCACCCGCGCACGACCGACGTCAACGGCTACCGGCAGGAGGGCTTCGCGCCCTTCGACCGCAACGTGCACCGCGGCCGGCGCCTCTCGGCCGCCCGGGCCTACCTGCACCCGGTCCTCGACCGCCCGAACCTGCACGTCCGCACCCTGGCCCTGACGACGAAGGTGCTCTTCGAGGGCACCCGCGCCGTCGGCGTCGAGTACAGCGTGATGGGCCGTCGGCACACGGTGCGCGCCGGCGAGGTCATCCTCTCGGGTGGCGCCATCAACACCCCGCAGCTGCTCCAGCTCTCCGGTGTCGGCGACCCCGGCCTGCTGCGGCCGCTCGGCATCGACGTCGTCTCCGGGCTGCGCGGCGTCGGCGAGCACCTCCAGGACCACCTCGAGGTCTACATCCAGCACTCCTGCACGCAGCCGGTGTCCATCGCCCCGGGGCTCGCGTACCGCAACCGCCCGAAGCTGGCCGCCGAGTGGCTGTTCCTGCGCAAGGGCCTCGGCGCCACGAACCACTTCGAGGGCGGCGGGTTCGCCCGCAGCAACGACGACGTCGACTACCCGAACCTCATGTTCCACTTCCTGCCCATCGCGATCCGCTACGACGGGTCGAGCCCGGTCGAGGGGCACGGCTACCAGGTGCACATCGGCCCGATGTACTCCGACGCCCGCGGCTGGCTGCGCATCCGCAGCGCGGACCCGCGGATGAAGCCGGCCATGCAGTTCAACTACCTCTCGACCGACCAGGATCGGCGCGAGTGGGTCGAGGCGATCCGGGTGTCGCGCGACATCCTCGGCCAGCCGGCCCTCGCCCCCTTCGACGGCGGGGAGATCTCGCCCGGGGCGCACGTCGAGACCGACGAGCAGATCCTCGACTGGGTGCGCGCCGACGCCGAGACCGCCCTGCACCCCAGCTGCACCGCGCGGATGGGCACCGACGACCTCTCCGTGCTCGACCCGGCCACGATGCGCGTCCACGGCACCGAGGGCCTGCGGGTCGTCGACGCCAGCGCCATGCCCTACGTGACGAACGGCAACATCTACGCGCCCGTCGTCATGCTCGCCGAGAAGGCCGCCGACCTCATCCGCGGCGCCCCGCCGCTGCCGCCCTCCGACGCGCCCTGGTACGACCTGCGCGCCGGGAGCCCACTGGACCCGCCGGGCCGCGCCTGAGCGCGTGCGCCGCCTGCCCGAGCGCGAGCGCGAGCGCGACGGCTGCGCAGGTCAGCCAGAGCACCCGCGGGCCGTGGGCCAGCAGCGCGCCGCCGGCGAGCGGGGCCAGCACCGTGGCGACCCCCCAGGCGAGCCCCTGCACGGTCATCACCGCGGCCTCGGCCCCGGGCGGCGCCAGCCGTGAGGCGACCGCCTGCTGCGTGCCGACGAACAGGCTGCCCGCGGCGCCCTCGAGGACCGCGCCGGTGACGAGCGCGGGCATCCCGCCGAGGGCCCAGACCGCGAGCGCCGCGGCGAGCAGGCCGTACCCGAGGGCCAGGACGGTGCCGGCCGGGAGCCGCAGCTCCCACCGGCCGAGCACCCGCTGGGTGACCAGCGCCGCGGCGGCCCCGGCGGCCAGGAGCAGTGCGGTGGCCGAGGGCTGGCGTCCCTCGCGCTCGAGGACGACGGGCAGGAGCAGGACCACGGCCATCACGAGGGTGCACGGCACGGTGCAGAGGGCGGCCCACCCGAGCACGCGCGGGCCGACGGCGGCCCGCCAGGCGCCCGCCACCCGTCGCGTCGGCAGGGCGGGGAGCAGGACGAGGACCAGCAGAGCCGCGAGCAGGCTGGTCGCGGCGTCGACGACGAAGAGGGCGCCGATGCCCCACTGCGTCACGAGGGCGGCGACCCCTCCGGCGAGGACCCCCGCCACCGAGACGCAGGCCCAGAGCAGGGAGAACCGGGAGGCCCGGCGTGCGGGGTCGACCCCGACGACGACGGCGGGCTGGGTGGCGGGCTCGATGACCTCGTAG
>JAESFK010000128.1_pt1 | contig 63930 bp, 57 predicted proteins | sample 9269391 | NCBI WGS metagenome assembly JAESFK01 (sample SAMN14506231, study PRJNA617097) | algae metagenome | isolation source: Drouetiella hepatica UHER 2000/2452 and co-occurring heterotrophs from... | place: Slovakia: Slovak Paradise National Park, Hrabusice, Kosice Region | collected 2000-01-01
AAAAACAAAAAAAAAAAAAAATTTCTTCCCTTTTTTTTTTTTTTTTCCCCCCCCCCCCCCCCCCCCCCCCCACTTCCAAAAAACTATTGGGTTTTATTTCGTACACGATCCTAAGCGCTGATAGTGGGCTTATACATGACTTCTCGCACGGCAGTCATTCCAGCCACCAGTTTATCCATTTCCTCGCGGGTATGTCTGGCGTTGGCGGTGATCCGAATCCGCGGCTTAGCAATAAACCAGATCGGCGAAACCCAAATGCCATGATCGTAGATCAGCTTTCGGGCAAACAGTTTGGGATTGAGATCGGGCGGCAGCAGCACCGGAACAACGTTAGTTTCACCGATCGCTTCAAAATCATGCTCCACCATGCGCGATCGCAAATATCGCGTATTCTCTTGCAGCCGCTCCACCAGTTCAGGACGGCGGCGCACCTGGCGAATGCTTTCAAGTGCGGCGGCAGCCAACGGCGGCGCGAGTGAACAGGTGCCGATCGAGGTAGGGGAGACGTTCAGCAGCGGTTTCAATTCCTCAATGTGAGTGCTGATGGACGCGCCCACCGATGCGCCAAACTTCGAGAAGGTGGTCATGATCAGCGGAATCACGCCCCGCTCGATTACCTGCTGCGGCAGAATACCGAAATGTTCGTAAATGCCGCGCCCGGTTGCGCCGATCGATCCGCTGGCGTGCGCCTCATCCATCAGCAGAACGCTACCGGGATAATCTGACAAGATGTCAATCATCTGGGGCAGAGGAGCAATGTCGCCATCCATAGAGAACACTGCATCAGAAACCACCAGGATGCGATCGTCCGGGCGGGCATAGCGCTGAAGCTTGCGGGTCAAGTCTTCCATGTCGCAGTGGCGATAGGCGCGCACCCGTACTCGCGGGCTGTGACCGAACAATTTGCCCGATCGCGTTCCAGCATTGGCGATTGCCGAGACAATGCAGCCGTGATTCAAAACATCCGTCAAAATCAGCGTTTCGCGGGTGTGCTGAAAGCCAGGAACGGGAATCGCCAGATGGCAGAAGGCATCCATGAGCGCCTGCATTGCCATCCAGGCATTCAAAAAGAGCTGCGTATGGGGCAGGTGCTTAAAGGCTGAAATTTCTGCTTCAAGCTGTCGGTGCAGATCAATGCGACCGCTCAAAACCGACGTAGAGCTATTGGAAGTGCCGTATTGCAAAATGGCATCGATCGCTGCCTGCTGCACCGCTTTGTTTTGGACAAGTCCTAGAACATCATTGGTACAAAAAGTCAGAACGGTTCGACGAACACCCGTTTCTGCCTCTTCGATTTCAACCAGATTTCCCTCTTTCATCCCATGGCAGAGATACTCATCGGGGGCTAGTCCGCTCTCATACCAGCGCTGAACATATTCCTTAACAACTTGCACAGTAAACTACTCCTCTCACCTTCTTTTCAGGTCACTTAAAATGCTCTAGCTCAACAGCAGATGTCTCGGTAGGGTTAGATGCCCGATTGAGTTCAACGCCAGATGAGAGAGAGATGCACAACTGTGATTTCGTCCACAGCTACGATTTTGCTGCTGCGGCTTTTCCACTGAAACAGATAACTTCTGCAACCCCTGGCGCGAACCCAGCAAAAGCAGAAAATATATGCCCAACTCTCCCATGAATGAACCATCCCGAATGCCATTGCTGGTACAGTTACGCTACAGTCACACTCATAAAGATCGTGTTTTAACTTACGTTATTTCAGAAAAATAATCAAATTTAGAAATTACTTTAGACTGTTATTCGCTCACCGTGTAACGCCTCCCACAGCTTGCTCTGACTTAACCGCGGGCAGGTTTTCAGCTTGAGGTAGGTCTCCAGCGCTAGGAGCGTCTTCAGATGACTGAGAGCCTGTAGGGCGATGGGAGCTGGGCGACCCCCCCGGTTGTTGACTGAACTGCTCATATTGCCGAACGATCAGCCGCTGAAGCGCAATAATGGCAGGATTAATTTCCACATAGCGCCGCCGCGGATTCTTGAGATAGGTTTGCTGTTCGCTCTCCATCATGTCAACATCCTGATCGAGGAACCGTTGCAGCAAAAATTTGGGAATTGCCCAGCTCAAAATAGGTCTTAGCGATCGCAGCACCCACTTCGGCAGCCGCACCTTGAAGAAAAACAGCGCAAAAGATCGGCTTTCGACAGGGCTGATGGGCAGCCGCATCAGATACAGCGCCGAAATGCCCTGAAGAGAAGTCGCGTAGTGGGGATAGCTGTACTGAATGGCGATCGGCAAAGTTGTCACTTGGTCAGCGCGATCGGTCAGCCCCAAAAACTTCGCCATGTGACCCTTGTAGGAAACCTGATACTCGGCGCGAACCATAGATTCGGTTTCCTTCAGATCTGTCAAGACGGGATCAAACCAGCCTTGCAAATCCTCATGGAGGAAGCCGTGAAACACATCCATGGCGTTTTCATTGCAAATTGAGAAGTGTGCCTTGAAATGCGCCGTCACCGGAACCATCAGCCAGTCTGGATCTTCAAACTCCCTCGCTTCAGGGAGTGGCTGAAGGTCAGACAAAGCCCGATCGCCCGGAAACACCCAAACTAAGCCATATTTTTCTTGAATGGGGAAGGTGCGCGCTTGGGCACAGGGCAGCTTTTGAGTCTTGGGTAGGTAAGGAATGTTGACGCATTCGCCTGTACTGCCGCTAAACTCCCAGCCGTGGTAGGGGCAGGCGAGGTGAGTGCCATGAACCTTCCCCTTGTGCAGCTCTACGCCTCGGTGGGGGCAGGCATTTTCTAGGGCGTGCAGGTGTCCTTCAGCATCGCGGTAGACAGCAATTGCCTGATGCCAGATCACCACAGGCACAATTTTGTTGGGCTGAAAGCGATCGCTCCATCCTACGGGATACCAGTAGTTTGGGTTAATTCCCACCTCCCGGATTTTATTTTGGACGGTTTGCCCCCTGAGTGCGGTTGCCAATTCCATGCTGTAGCCTGCTGCCGATAAATTTACTGCGATCTGCTGCGATCGATGGGTTCTATCTAAATGCCCTTGACGGTTTCATCCTTGACGGTTTTGCATTGAGCTAAGTTCCATACTGTAACGCAATCGTGGGTAATTCAGTTAGTGCCCTAACTTCCCAGGATGACCTGTTTTCTGGATGACTCAGCAACGCAATTGCCCAACTGTGTAAACAATTGCTAATGGGAGACACTTTACTATGAACAAGAGGAGTCTGAATAGAGGAATAAATCAAAAGCCGAACAGGCAGGCAGCCGAAAGACTGAATGAGCAACCATGGTACGGTTTTGAAAGTTTCGTAGTTTGAAATATTTTTCTAGGGTACTTGCCCTAAAACGCGGCATTGCTTAATCTGAGTACAAATTTTTTGAGAGGGTCGCGGAGTGACCCTCTCAAAAAAGTTTATATATGAGAACCAGCAAAGCCAAAACGCCAGGGATTGAAATTTTAGGGATTGAAATTTTGGATGACTAATTTACTGCTGTCGGCAATGGCTACATTTGCCCAATATGCCAAAAATGATTTTGTTCGCAAAACGCGTCAGCCGATGGCAGTGCAGGAGCGATTTTTGCAAAAGCTGCTCCAAATTCAGCAGGGCACAGCATTAGGGCAGCAGTTTGGCTTGGGTGAGATTCGGACGATCGCCCAGTTTCAGGAGCAGGTGCCAATCTGGTCTTATGCCGAGTATGAGCCTTATACGCAGCGAGTCGTAAAGGGTGAACCGAACGTGCTGACTGCTGATCCGGTGGTCTTTATTAACCTGACAAGCGGCACGACGGGTAAGCAAAAAATGGTGCCTGTGACCCATCGGTTTAGTCGATCGCTGGGGAAGTCTAACACTGTGAGTTTGGGTTTTGCGGTGGAGGCGATGCGATCGCGTTCCATCGGCTCCAGCAAGGCTTCGCGGCTGGAATTTGGCAAGGTGCTGTCTACCAACTTTGTCGGCATAGAGGGAAAGACGGAAGCAGGCATTGATTTTGGTCCTGTGACGGTGGGCAGCTATCGCATCAACCGCTTTATCTGCGAACAGACCTTTGCGCAACCTTTTACAGCAATGGAAATTGCTAACATTGACAGCCGCCACTATGTTTGTCTGCTGTTTGCGCTCTGCAATCCTCAAATGCGGGGCATCAGCGCCAATTTCCCCATGCTGGTTTTGCGCACCTGTCAGTACCTAGAGCAGTATGCTGAAGCGCTAATTGAGGATATTGAGCGAGGAACGATCGCATCCTGGTTAACGATCGCTCCTGAGATCCGCGTACCGTTGGAGCGCCAATGGTCAGCTCACCCCAAACGCGCTCAAGAACTGCGGCAAATCTTGCGATCGCAGGGCAAACTTACCCCAAAATTGGCGTGGTCAAAGCTGTCTTTTGTGGGCACGGCCAGAGGGGGCACGTCGGATTTTTATTTCGAGCGTTTCCCAGATTATTTTGGCGACACGCTGCAATTTGGCGGCGTTTACGGCACGGCTGAAGGCACTTTTGCCATCTGCCATGACTTCAATGCGGACGGCAGCATTTTGTCGCTAGAGAGCGGCTTCTATGAGTTTATTCCTGAAGATCAGTGGGATGCAGAACACCCGAAAACGCTGTTACCCGAAGAGCTAAAGGTGGGCGATCGCTATCGCATTCTCGTTACCAGCTACAGCGGCTTCTATCGCTATGACATTGGCGATGTGATCGAAGTAGTGGGCTTTTACGAGCAAACGCCGATGATTATCTTCCGGCATCGACGAGGAGGGCTACTATCTTCCGTTACCGAGAAAACAACGGAGTTCCACGCCGTGCAGACCTTGCAAGCCCTGCAGCAAGAATTTGGTCTGAAGCTAGAGGATTTTTGCATTACGCTGGCGACGGATGAGTTTCCCTCTGGCTATTGGGTCAATATTGAACTGCCGACGGGCGAAACGCTGGATAATTCGCAGGCTTTTCTCATGCGGTTTGATCACTGGATGGGCGAGTTCAACAGTCGCTATGCCGTGATGCGATCGTCTCAGATTCCAACTCCTCGTCTGCGGATTTTGGCTCCCGGTAGCTTTGCGATCGTCCGGCAGCGACAGCTGCAGCGGGGAACCTCTGAGTCGCAGCTCAAGATTCCCCACATCAGCGAAGATCGGCGTTTTCTAGAAGGGCTAGAGGTTGTAACAGAGGTGCAGCTACCCGCAGATTTAGCAGGTCGTCTAAGCCAGATTAGAACATCTGGATAATCTCCTTGATTTTTTGCTGGCGATCGCGGCTCAAAAACGCCATTACCAGGCTAAATCCTACGTTTGGCAAGGCGCAGGTGCTGCCCAAAAACGCTCGCCATCGCGGCCAGGATAGCAGGGCGCGACGCGGCGGAACTTGCCAAAAGCGGTTGAGGGAGCAAACCATCTCGTCGCCTAATGCTGTCACCTCGTGCCACCAGCCAGCAGGAATATAGAGAACTTCTCCCGGCTCCAGCACTAGGTCATAGCGATCGCCCATGGCATGGCGCAGCTTCGGAAACGCCTCAAAATCTGGGTGATTGGGATAGACGCGACTAAACCACGATCGCACCCGCATCCCGTGCCGCAGATGCACATAAAACGGAAAAGGATAGAGATTTGCGGTCTGGGCAGGTGGAAACAGCACAATTTGCTTAGAGCCGTGGAGCTGGATTAGCGTGCCATCTGTCGGGTCGTAGTGCAGGCATTCCGTATGTCCGCCAGGACCTACCCACAGGTTTAGGGCGCTAGCGGGTTGCTGCAACCCCAAGGTTTCAAAATGAGCCGCGATTGCCTCTACCGCTTCCGTGTTTGCTAATGGCGTATTGTGAATGGGGCACTTGGCTAAATAAATATCCTGTGCCTGTGCTTCTCCCGATCGCAACAGCTCAGCATAGTCGAGAAACGATCGGCTCTCTGGCGGTACGCCACTGCCGATATTCGTCCAAGTGCGCTTGTCTTGCTGATAGCGTTGTTTTCCGTAGCGCCGCAGCAGAAATTCTTGTTGATTGAGCTTTTCAGACAGGTAGTTTAGCGTCCAGTCTTGCTCTGACGAAATCATGCCCGTGAGGATGACCGGAACTCCGGGTTTTCGGTAGCGTCGAATAAACAGGTCAGGCGTGAGAGCCGCGATCGAGATCTTGGAAATCTCAGAGGATGACCGGGGTAAAGGCAGCTCTGAAAGCTGATTGGGAGAATGAATAGGCTCTGGTCTCATAGATTGACAGATTGGCGATCGGGGAGCTTTTTGTTCGATACCAAAATATTAGAAAACCCCTCTCAATTTATGAGACTGACCTGAGAAAGATTTAACTAGGACACCGCTCACCACTGTCCTAAGCCGCCTGTTCTAAAGTCACCAAATCGCGTATTTTTGAGATTCACTCTTAGGATGTTCTATGTCTTCTGTCAGTAGGGGATTTTCAGCTCAAATGATGAAATTTGCTTCGCAAGAGCGGTTTCACCAATTTTTAATCCTGCTGGCAGCAGGCTGCCTCACCACCATGACAGGTGGCATTGTCTCGCCTATCTTGCCCGAAATGGTGCAAGAGCTATCGCTAGATCCCAAGTGGGCAGGCATCTTGGTCAGCATCCATGCCCTAACGAGCGCGATCATGACGCCTGTGATGGGTATTGTTGCCGATCGCATTGGCAAGCTTAAGGTGTTAATTCCCTGCCTTCTGCTCTACGCGCTGTTCGGGATTGCCACTGCCTTTGTCACGACGTTTCCTCTGCTTTTAGTAAGCCGTGGGCTGCTGGGTATGGCAAGCGGCGGCGTTGCGGCTGCCACGATCGGCTTGCTGGGCAGCATGTATGACGGAGAGCAGCGATCGCGCATCTTGGGCTATGCCACTAGCGTGATGACGACCTCGGCGGTTTTCTTTCCTCTACTTGGGGGATGGGTGGGCGGTTATAACTGGCACTACGCCTTCTACTTGTATGGGTTAGCGATTCCTTTAATCGCGTTCGCTTTACTGGTTTTGAGAGAGCCTCAGACCCCATCAGATTCTCTGTTAAAGATGAATCAAGCCAGTTTAGGCAAAGTTCTGCTCAAGCCCGATATCTTGCAAATCTATTTGTACATTGCGATCGCTGCCGTTACGGTCTACGCTGTTGTCATTTACACGCCGCTGTATCTCAAAAGTGCCATCAATGCTGATCCGGTGCTCAATGGCTTTGTATTAGCGGTGCGTCTAGTGGGCGCGGCTCTGGTTTCGGCAATTGGAGCCAGCCGCCTTGCCCGCAGGATGGGAGCCAACTGGGCGATCGCCTTTGGCTTTAGCCTGATGGGGATGACAGTCGCCACTATTCCTTTACTCACAGATATCTATCTAATTGTGGTGACTGCCATTCTGTTTGGCATTGGTTTTGGCATCATCACACCCAACCTCTACGATGCCCTGGCAGAGCGATCGCCTAACGAGCTAAGAGCCAGCGTGTTGGCGATCGGCACTGGGTTCAATTCCTTAGGGCAGTTTCTCTCGCCTGTGGCACTGGGGCCAATTTGGAAGTTTGCGGGTTTGCCCAGCGTATTTTATATTGCGGGTGGGTTTGCCATGATTGCCAGTGTGCTTAGCCTGATGCAGGGAAAGAGGCGATCGGCGTAGGCTCTGGCATTATGGCATTACGTAATTGAGTTGGGACGAGTTATTTTTTGAGAGCCGCGCGGAGCGCGGCTCTCAAAAAATAACTTATTAGAAAAAATAACTTATTAGATCTGGCGCTACGCGCTCAGATCTCTGGATTTAATCCTCAGACTTTAATCCCCAAACCTTGCTGAGCTGCAATTCAAATCCGGGAAGAAGATTTTCACCTGAAAGCGTTACAGGTAATTCTAGAATCTCAGCGGGTTGATCCATCCGATAAATTTCTACCCTTCGCTGTTGCGGATCAATTAGCCAGCCAAGCTGGACTCCGTTGTCCAAATACTCCTGCATCTTGACTTGCAATATTGCCAGATCGTCGCTACTAGAACGTAGCTCTACTACAAAATCAGGCGCAATGGATGAAAACGCGTAGCGCTGCTGTTCTTCAGTGAGATTATTCCAACGTTCTTTGACAATCCAGGCCGCATCGGGCGATCGCACTGCACCGTTCGGTAAAGTAAAGCCCGCAGAGGAGTCAAAAACAATGCCTAGTTCTGTGCGATCGTTCCAATTCCAAAGCTGCGCGGTTAGCCCAGAGTTTTGCTTTCCTGTCCAGAAGTAAGTGGGCGACATGGCAATGACTTCTCCATTAGCCGTCAATTCCAGACGTAAGTTTGGGTTGGCTTGGCAAATTTCCTGAAACTTCTCAGCGGTGATCCGAGGAATTCTGATGCCTAGAGTCGTCATATCAATGTCCTCATCGCGTCATGTCCTCATCGCGTCAAGGCTTCAAACTGCTTTTCCCAGGATTCATGATTGCCTTTGGCAACCTGGATAATGGGTGACACAGAGATCAGTGTACAAACCAGCCAGTTTACAAGATTCATGGGGAACCGCATTGGACGGGCGATATCCAGAAACAGCACAACTCGGTAATCTTCCGTCTCGTTCCAGACTTCGTGATAGAAAGTGTCATCAAAAATCAGGCTCTTGCCCTCTTCCCAATAGGCAATTTGATTATTAACGCGAATCCGGCATTTCTCTCTCGGTTCCGGCACCTTCAAGCCTAGGTGATAGCGAATTAAGCCCTTGTGTTTGCCCCGATGCTCTGGGATATGCTTGCCCGGAGCCAAGATGGAGAAAAACGCCACCTTCATGCCGGGAATTTTCTGGAGGAGGCGAGTGGTTTTGGGGCAGCGATCGCAGTTTGCTTGCGCCTTGAAGCCAAACGCCTGGAAAAAGTAGGTCTTCCAGAGGTTATCATTGGCAAGGTTTTTCTGCCGGGGTGAAATGTCCTGAAAGTTGGGCAATGCCTCTGCGTGCTGCATAACCTGATCTAGCTCTTGGCGAATCACCTGCCAGTTTGCCTCTAGTTCTTCAGCCCAAGGAAACTGCTCCTTACTAAAAAATACAGAGTCTCCCACTTTGGAATACTGGGGTACTAGACTCTCAATTTTTTTAACCCAGGACTGGCTAGGACTAAAATTCTCAATGCTTTTGACCAAACCTTTCATGCCCTGCCCAATTGTGAACGTCAGGAGCCTAGTCTAATTGGGTTTTGCAGTCAAAATCAAGAGCGATGGCTTGCTGATTTTTGGGATAATTTTTTGTGTAAGAGGGGCGCGGAGCGCCCCTCTTACACAAAAAATTATCCCTCGATTAAGCCGTGCCGCGTATCTTGCCGATGTGTCAAGATGGGAAAATGTTTCTTTTAAGCGATCGGTTCATGGCTTTAGATTCTTCTCTTGATGCTGCCCTTCAACAACTCCGCGAGGTGCGCCTTAAGCTGCTGCGCTTGCATAAAGCGCTCTTGGAGTCAGAACGAGTCACTTACGAACAGTCTTATGGGCGAATTGCGTCTAGCGGCGAATTTTTTCGCTTAGTTGTCGATCACGAATGGTTTAGCTGGCTGCGCCCCATATCTCAGTTCATTATCCAAATGGATGACGTTATCCACGCTAAAGAGCCTGTGGAATTGCAGCAGGTCAATAGTTTGCTGGAGCAGGCGAAAATGATGCTTCAGCCTGTTGAAGAGGGTACGTCAATGGAAAAACGCTATTACCAAGCCATTCAGCGTGATCCTGATATTGCTCTGATGCATGGAGAAATTTCTTATCTATTGCACCGCTCAAAGCCGTTAAATTAGCTTCAGGGATTTCACTGAAATAACTTCATTGATTTGTATGGAAGGACTTAGGGGTTTTGACCCATTACCCCATGTCTAAATTCTGCAATAGTTTGTGAAGCCCCGATAAAATTTTCCGAAGTGGATGAATTGGGCAGTCTCTATACTTAGCGGTTTAGGCGATTGTCCTATCGTGGTTTTCCCGGTATTTCCCCAAAGCTTCTGTTATGAACCTTGAAGATCTAGAGCAATTACGGGACTGTTGCCGCGATCAGGAAGCCTTTGAACGGATCAGGAAAACTTGGGTCGCTAAGCATCTGGCTCGGACAGCGCAGCTTGAGCAAAAAAATGAGCGACAAAAGTCACTGCTTCGCGTCATCACTAAGATTCGTGAAACGCTTGAACTGGAGGCTGTCTTTAAAACGACTGCGACCGAAGTTCGACAGCTTTTGAATGCCGATCGGGTAGGGGTATTTCGTTTTTACCCAAATTCAGGTTGGAATGATGGAGAGTTTGTCTCAGAAGATTTGTTGCCGCAGTATAGCTCAGCCTTGGCTGCTCGCATCCATGATCACTGCTTTGGAGAACACTATGCGGCTGATTATCATCGGGGGCGAGTTCAGGCGATCGCAGATATTCATGCAGGACAGTTGAGCGCTTGCTATGTTGAGGTACTCAACAGCTTTCAGATTCGAGCTAATTTGGTGGTGCCTCTGCTGCTGGGCAGCCATCTCTGGGGGCTGCTGTGTGTGCATCAGTGTGCTGCACCGCGTCAGTGGCAGCCTGATGAAGTTGAGTTTGCCCAGCAGATTGCCCTACAGCTTGGAGTAGCCCTGCAACAGGCAGAATTGCTAGAGCAAACTCAACGCCGAGCAACAGAAGCTGCTGAAGCGCTAGAAATGCTGCAAAAAAGTCAGAGCCAGCTCATTCAAAACGAGAGGATGTCTAGCCTGGGTCAGTTGGTGGCAGGAATTGCCCATGAAATTAACAACCCGGTCAATTTTATCCACGGCAATTTAACCCATGCCAGCCGCTACGCCCAAAATCTGATTGACTTATTGGCGCTTTACCAGATGGAACATCCTCGGCCCAGTCAGGGCTTGAGCGATCGCCTTGAGGAAGTTGACCTAGACTTTTTGCGGGTAGATTTCCCAAAAATTCTGTCTTCTATGCAGCTTGGAGCCGATCGCATCCGTCAAATTGTGCTGTCGCTGCGTAATTTTTCTCGGCTAGATGAAGCCGAAATGAAGGCTGTCGATATCCATGAGGGGATCGACAGCACTTTGATGATCTTGCAGCATCGGCTGAAGCTGAGAAACGACAGCACAGGAATTGTCGTAGTCAAAAACTATGGCAATTTGCCGCCTGTGGAATGTTATCCCGGTCAACTCAATCAGGTTTTTATGAATTTGTTGAGTAACGCGATCGATGCCCTAGAGGAGTCGGAAGGAAACAGATCGCAAGGCAGTGATTTGCTAGAAGGTAATCCGCCCAAAAGCAATTCGCCCAAAAACAATTCGCTAGACGCGCCGCTCCAAATCACAATTTGTACTTTAATCATTCCAGGAAATGATCAAGGGAGCCTCTCGCGAGCCGTGATTCAGATTAAAGACAATGGTTTGGGCATTCCACACGCTTTGCAGTCTCGTCTTTTCACTCCGTTTTTTACGACTAAGCCTATAGGTAAAGGAACAGGATTGGGCTTATCCATTAGCCATCAAATTGTAGTAGAACGGCACGGTGGCGATCTCCAGTGCTATTCTCAGCCCGGTCAAGGAACAGAGTTTTGGATTGATATTCCGGTTCAGCAGAGCGTTCATTCAGTGCTGAAGGCAGATGTTGCAGCCAGTTCAGTAGAACGGTGTCCCTAGAGGGATTTGTCTCTGAAGATTAGCTCAGGTGCTCTAGAATTGCCTGTACGATCGAAAGATGAGTTTTCGATTGGGCTGCGCCATTTGGGCATACAAAGAATGGGTGGGGGAATCGGCTGGATCTCTGTTTCCGGTGGGAAGTCGCGCTACCGATTTTTTGCACCTCTACAGCCGCCGTTTCTCCACGGTAGAAGGCAACACGACATTTTATTCTATTCCTGATGCTGCTACAGTGCAGCGCTGGGTTGCAGAGACTCCGGCAAGCTTCAAGTTTTGCCTAAAGCTGCCGCGAGATGTGACGCATCAGGGCTTACTGACGCCCGCTATTCCCCAGGCGATCGCTTTCCTAGAGCAGGTGCAGGGATTAGGCGATCGGTTAGGGCCGTTCTTCGCTCAGTTGCCGCCTAGCTACAGTCCCGACCGTCTAGATGACTTACGCTGCTTTTTGACGGCTTTACCCCGTCGGCGCTTTCAGTTTGCCCTAGAAGTTCGCCATCTGGATTGGTTCAAAGAGCCTCACGTTCGTGAACTCAACGCCATGCTGACAGACTTGGGTGTGGGACGTGTCCTGCTGGATACGCGCCCGATCTACGATTGCCCGGATAATCCTCAGATTGCTTCCGAGCGCAGAAAGCCGCAGTTGCCCTTACAGCCTGTTGTGACCGCAAGCTTCAGCCTGGTTCGCTACATCAGCCATCCCAATCAGGATCTAAACCAGCGGTATCTTCTAGAATGGACTCAGCAGATTGACCTATGGATACAGCAGGGAATCCAGATTTACTTCTTCGTGCATTGCCCGATCGAAGTCCATTCCCCTGGAAATGCTCGATATTTGCAGCTGCTGCTGGAGGAGCAGGGCGTTTCTGTGCCGCCGCTACCTTGGAACGCGCTAGAATCTCCCCCGACTCAGCTCAGCCTCTTCTAGACTCGTATCTAGACTTATAGCTGTCGCCAGTTTGCTGGGGACATTTAGGGTGGGGCGCGAAGCGCCCCACCCTAAATGTTTCCGTCCTAACCGCCTTGGCAGTTGCCATGAACGGTAGTGTTTTAAATGTGTTATTGATGTTTTTGAAAGAGGCGTGGAGCACCCCTTTCAAAAACATCTCTAGAGCATTACCCACTTAAACAGCTTCCGCAGATTGCTTGCGGGCTTGCTTCACCATGCCGATGAGCGTCTGATGCGCATCTTCTGAGTCTGCTAGCTCGTGATCAAAGGCGATTCGTACGGGCAGGGTGGCTTGCTCGGTTTGTGCCAACAGATCCATGCCTTGAGCATCAATCTTTAGCATCTGAGCGGCAAGCGCTTCGGCTACTCCACCAAAGACTTTGGCATAGAGGGCGATCGCCTCACTATGGTCTTCATTCATGTGTTTGCAGATGCGATCGCTTACTTCAGGAGAAATTACATCAGCCATGATAGTCCTACACTCTTACTCAAACGCTTAGGGGTACTCAAACGCTTAGGGGTATTCAAACGCTTAGGGGTTGCCATTGATATAAAACAGCGCCAGCTTGATTAAGCTAGTAGCGATAAAAGCAATCAAGATGAAGCTGATCAGAACATTAATAACATCCTGTAATTTTTTCATCTTAATAAAAAACGGTTAAAAAAAGCGGTGTCTGACCTGTTTGATCTCATCTGTCTATCCCCACTGTATCAGGGTTTTGGGGCGCTGCGGCAAGCCGTCGTGAAAACCCCCAAAAAGTTATCTACTGTTGCAATCGCCAAAGTCGTCCCGGCTTGGAAACCATCTCTAGCCGCCAGCCTTTTTGTAGGATTGCCTGTCTCATGACAACAGAGGGACGGAAGACCAGCACATGAGTTTCGTTGGTTAATGGCTCCAAATCTGGGGGTTGCTTGACCAAATACAATCGCACCGCGTCTTGAAGACGGTAGCTGAGGGAAATTAGATCACCCGTGTTGGTGTAATCATCGCCAATGTCGCTCATTACGAGGGTTGAAGCGCCACCGGGCGTTTCGGTATTGATGAATTGCGCCACCTCGGCATTGGAATAGCTGAGATCTTTGCTCCACCAGGTTTCTGCAATAGCGCTGGTACCGCAGGAAATAATGCTTGCCGTGAAGAGGAGCGCCAGCGCCCAGCGTCCAATCTGTCTACCGCTGCCCAAACCGATCGCCAGCAAAAACGCCACCGCAAGCTGAATGCCTGGAAAGGATGATATGAGGTAGCGACTGACTGCCGATCGCTTGCCGCCCATAATGAGGTCAGGTAACGCCAAAAGCAGGAAGGGCACAAGAATAGACTTCAACACCACAATCCAGGTGGCGCGAGGCGTAAGCTGATAAAGGATTATCATGGCAACCCAGATCAGCGCCACAAACGGCAGTCGCGCTAGGTAGGTCAGCGGATTGTCAAACCCAAAATCTAGATCAAAAAACAGCGACGTAAAGGTCAATGTCCAGAGCTTTAACAAATAGTCTATGCCGACGATCACTCTTGCCCAATCGGTCGTAGACATTGCCCGATCGGTGTTGTTTTTCAACACTTCGATCCAGGGACTATAGAGCAACAGTGCCGCAATATTGGCAACTCCATAGCCCAGCAGCCATTGCCAGCGCAGCGCGGGGGACAAAGTTTCGGCAGCGATCGGAGAGCTAGTTAGCTGAATTTTCGGTAGCCCCGTTTTGTCATCTATCGCATTGACCTGCTTGCCGCACCCAAAAATGCTGAACAGCACTACACAGAAGCCGTGAGTCACCATCGTCAGCGCATAAAACGGATGGGTGTAAAGACCGATCGCCACGCTCAAGCTATATAGCCCCCAAGCTAGGAGCGATCGCCGCCGCAATGCCCGCAGCAGCAGCCAAGTGCTGCCTATAACGGCAGTTGCCAGCAGCCCATACTGCCGCTCGGTTTGGGCAAACAGGACATCAAAAGGCGATAGAGCCAGCAATGCTGTTGCCAACAGCGCCACCAGCCGCGCCGCAAATAGCTCTATTGCCAGCAGATACATTAGCGGCAGACTCAGCAAACTCAATAGGGCAGGCAGCAGCCGCGCCGCAAAGATTGAGTTGCCGAAGGTTCCCATCCAGAATCGCGCCATCAGAAAGTACAGCGGCGGATGCTGAGGATCTTCAGCCTTCAGCGATTGCACCGTATCGGCGGGTGTACTTCCGGGCTTGATCTGCTGAAACTTTTGCAGATCTGCCGCCACAAACACTTTATTTTGAAAAATCTCTTGGTCAATTTCGCCGCGTGTGTAGCCCGCCGCCCGCATGACGGTATAAACTTCGTCGTGCCAAAATATCTTGCGATCGAGATTGACAAAGCGAAAGCATACCCCTAGGGCGATCGCCAGAATCAGCACCCAGTTCAGCCAGTTTGGGTAAGAGTAGCGGTTGATCTTCATAGCCCTCGTGATATGGCAACCGCCTTGGCGGTTAGGACGGGGACATTTTTGGTGGGGCGCGAAGCGCCCCACCAAAAATGTCCTAAGCAAACTGGCGACAGCTGTATCACAACTCTCATGTCATTGCGTAAACATCTACACTGAAAGGCAGGAGCGCTAAACCTAACAGCATTCTCTACTGAGCTTTCTATAGTAAATCGCCTAGAGTAAAAGAGAAAACGGTATCGCCTAAGTACATATAGTTTGATTGTGCGCTGATTATGCTAGATAGCGCCATCTAGGAAAAGCAAAAAAGCAAAGATTAGAAGCCAGCCATGAGAGCCAGAATTGAGAATCAGGTGCTGTTTATCCACAAAGACGATGCGCCAGAGTACAAGAAAAAAGGATCGGTAGTGCGAAATACCTACTTTTGGACGATGCGATCGATCGCCGATCGCGCACCCTTTGATCGAGATTGGGAGTTTGCCTCAGAAGTTTGGTTAGCGCTTAACCGCGTCCTGATTGCCTATGCCGAGTCAGGCTATCTCAACACTTCAGAAATTATTTTAGAATTCCCCCTCAGCCAGGGAGCAATTCCTGACGTGTTTCGCAATGTTGCCACCTGGGCACGTGAGGAAGAAGAAACTGAAGTTTGCCATGAGAAATGAGAGACGCGCCATTAGCTAAAAAGTTCCTGTTGGTTTAGCAGCCGATCGAGCCACACCAAAATACCGATCGTGCCCACCACACTAAGCGCCACAGCCACCCAAAACCAGGTCGCAACTGATCGATGCTGATCCATCGCCCAACCGCCTGTAACAGGTCCAATGAAATAACCTGCTGCCCAGCACAGAGAATTGAGCGAAAGATAAACCCCGCGCGTTGACTCCGGAGCCAACCCCACCACCAGCGATGAAGCCGCTGGAGTGTAGGACACTGTAGCAAGCGCCATCACCGCCAAACTGGACGCTGCCCAAGCGACATGATTTGTAGGAGCTGTGCCCGTCACCCAGACCAGCCCAAACCCGATCGCCCATAGCCCTGCCGATAGCATCAGCGCCCTAGGACGACTGAAGGGATTGAGCCAGCGTGCCATCGGCAACTGACACAATGCCGCCAAACCTACATGCCCAGCAAACAGGACGCTAATGACAACTGAATTGAATCCTTGGTCTGAGGAGGAGCCTGAAACGAAGTTAGCCAGGTAAAGCGGTAAGGTACTGCTAACAAAGGCAAGGTAGGTAGTGAACAAAACGTTAGCTAAAAGATAAACCAGCAAGGGGCGATCGCGGAGTGCCATGGCCCATCCTCGCAAACCGCGTTCAGCTTGCTGCTTGGGATTCAGGGTTTCGGCAATAGCTTTGTAAACAATTCCCCAAAAGATAATAAACGAAAAGCTATCAATCACGAACAGGGCACGAAAAGACCCAGTCATGGCAATCAGCGCCCCGCCAAATACTATGCCTAAGCTCAAGCCCAGGCTATCTGCTAAGCGATTAAGGGCAAAAGCTTCATTGCGATGCTCTAAAGAGGCTAGATCTGCTACAACCGCCTCGGTTGCGGGCCAGTACAGCCCAATTCCCAAACCCATCAGCAGGCTACCCGTCAGGAATGTATTAAAACTATTGCTGAAAGCCAGCACCAATGCGGCTAAAGCGGAGATGGCGGCTGAGAGCAATAAGGTTTTGCGCCGTCCCCACTGAGGAGCGTCTGCCATAGATCCGCCCACAATTCGCCCCACCACACCTGAAATTGACTCACAGCCAATGCCAATGCCGACCAGCGCTGCCGAAAGCCCAACTTGTTTTACAAAGAAAATGGGCGCATAGAAGAGGACGAATCCTGAACCCATTTGTGAGAGCAGGCGACCCGCAATCAAGATCCAGATGCGGCGATCGAACTGAGGCAGTCCAGGAATCCATTTTGGGGGAGGGTTCATAAATAACTGGACTTTGGATTAAAGCTACTTTGCCACGCCACCGTGACTCCGAGGATCATCTTTGCTGGGCGCAACTGCCGGAGCCTCCACATCCGATACGCGACCTCGGCTGAGGGCAAAAGGCAACTCAGCGCCAGTGGTCATGGCCTCCAGGTTTGCCGCCATGACGGTACGAGGCTGCTCTCCTATCGTGCTGGCAATCGCCTCTCCTTCAGCATTTAAAAACACGAAGTGCGGAATGCCATCGACTCGGTAGTGCAGCATTTCTGGCAGCCACTTAGAGTTATCCACATTGAGCATGACAAAGTTGACGCGATCGCCATACGCTTGCTCTAGCTCACCCATATCTTTCGCCATCGCCTGACAGGAAGTACACCAGTCGGCATAAAACTCCATCAGCGAGGGCTTGGCGTTCGTTAGGGCAGTCTCTAGCGGCGTAGAGGCAGCCGCCATTGCCGCCAGCGTGCCTGAATCAGAGCCAGTTTGCAGCCCAAAGAACAGCGCAGTGCTAAGGACAATGGCAACGAGGGCGATCGCCAAATTACGGATCTGAGTCGCCAGATTTCGAGTGGGCGGCTGGGTTGGAGGGGGTTGAGGCGCAGGGTTCTGCAAGTTGGTAGTCATATTACAAGCTATTTTTAACAGGCTTTCTTAGAATTGAGTGTCATTGGGAGTTCATCTTCAGTGTACAAACAGGATTTCCTCTAGAAGCGCTAATTTAAGGGACTTTGCATCGTGAAGAAACGAGTCACTCTCACTTTTCCTAAGCGATCGGTGCATATGCCCGTCACTTATCGACTGGCAAAAGACTTTAACGTGGCGGCAAACATCATTCGTGCTCAGGTGACGCCCAATCAGATTGGTACCTTAGTTGTGGAGCTATCGGGAGACATCGATCAGCTTGATGCAGCGCTCGACTGGATGCGATCGCAAGACATCGGCATTTCCCTCGCCAGCCGTGAAATCGTGATTGACGACGATCTTTGCGTTCATTGCGGTCTTTGTACTGGAGTATGCCCAACAACAGCCCTGAGTCTCGATCCCCAGACCTTCAAGCTTAACTTTACGCGATCGCACTGCGTCGTTTGCGAACAGTGCATTCCCACTTGCCCCGTCCAGGCAATTTCTACCAATCTTTGACATTAGCAAATGTCGGTAGTGTTTCATAATAGACCTCTTGCAAATTAGATTTAGTGGGGGCGCAGCCCCCACTAAATCTAATCCCAAAACTTTAATCTGCAAGGATCTAATGTGCTGTTGGTTTTTTCAGGTTTTGCTTAGGAAGTTCGCGCCCGCAGGGCGCGAACTTCCTGATATGAAATCCATCATGAGAACTTTTGCTGATTTTTTTGAAAGGGGCGCTCCGCGCCCCTTTCAAAAAAATCAGCAACGTGTCTAGAACATCACCCAAATGTCTGTGTGGGGCAGGTATAGAGATATGCTTACAGAAATGGTAAGGTGGTTAGCGCTGAGGGCAATGTAGAGAGTTTGTGAGTGCGATCGCTGAGCGTAGCCTAAGCTACAAAACCCTTTAGAGCAGCGGTGGTAGAAACATTCAGACTACTTAGCCCGTAAGAGCAAATAATTTAGAGGGAGTGACGGAGTCCATGAAGAAAGTTGAGGCAATTATTCGCCCGTTTAAGCTCGACGAAGTCAAAATTGCGTTGGTTAACGCAGGCATCGTCGGCATGACTGTTTCTGAAGTCCGAGGTTTTGGGCGGCAGAAGGGTCAAACTGAGCGCTATCGCGGTTCAGAATATACCGTTGAGTTTCTGCAAAAGCTCAAGATTGAAATTGTCGTAGAAGATGACCAGCTTGATATGGTCGTTGAAAAGGTAATTGCGGCAGCTCGGACAGGCGAGATCGGCGACGGTAAGATTTTTGTTAGCCCGATCGAGCAAATCATCCGTATTCGGACGGGCGAAAAAAACCAGGAAGCTATCTAGGCTAGATTTATTCTTGCTCAGAGCATTAGCCTACAGCCTTAAGACAATAGCCTTAACATCTAGCGTTTTAAAGCCCCAAGCCTTGAGAACCCCAAGCCTTGAGAACCTAAGTCGCTCCTGTGGCGATACTCTACGCCGTAGATTAGGATCGAGGTATGGGTTCTCAACGGACTTGAACAGCACAATGTTCAGGTTAAAAGCATTTTTTTGCGCCAAGATTTCTACGCTCAAACTTTCCAAAACCTACCTCAACCTGTCGAGCGATCGCCCCTGGCTCTTCTTCAGATAGCTCTATCAGCCAAAAGCTTAGGCGCTTGCATTGTGCAGCGCCACTCGGTCTTGAGCATTCCCTCGAACGGCTAAACCTGTATGAGCTAAACCCTCGTCACATCCACCGGAATTGTTCAACCTGCTCAGTGTAGTGAATAGGCAAAACTGATTCAACGTTTTCTGGAGGATTGGGGACAACGTAGTAGGTCACCAATTTACCGTTAGGTGGAGCCTTATCTGCTGCCTCGATCCCAGCCTCCATGGCAGGACGAACTTCTGATATGGGCCCGCGAATCACCACAATCTGTTCACCGCTCTCGGCAATATCGTAATGGACGATCGTTACCCGTCCTGCTTTCACCATGGCATCTGCTGCCGCCAGTACAGATGGAAACCCTAGCGTTTCAATGACTCCAACTGCCTCTGGCATGGGTGATTTTTCCTCGTCAGCAACTTACTCTTAAGAATTCTACGTCATTCTGTAGTTCGTTGTTTACTTTGAGAGGAGTACAGCGCTCCTCTCAAAGTAAACGCTACAGCGTCAGCGATTGCGCATCCGTTTCAATCAGCTTAGCGAGATCGCGCAAGAAAGCCGCCGCATCCGCTCCATAAATCGTGCGGTGATCGCAGGTGAGGTTGACCTGCATTTGGCTGCGCAACCCCATCATGCCGTCAACGGCAACCACCTGTTGACGGGATGCACCCACTGCCAAAATCGCGCCTTGTCCGGGCGGCAAGATGGCATCAAAGCGATCGACCCCAAACATCCCCAGATTAGAAATCGTGAATCCACCCGTACTGTATTCCTCCGGCTGAAGCTGCTTAGATCGGGCGCGATCGACCAAATCTTTCCAGGCGCGAGACAGCGAGTAGAGATCCACCTGATCGGCATTTTGCAGCACAGGTGTAATCAAACCGCCATCGTCCATGGCTACGGCGATCGCCACGTTGATTGCACTCCGGTAATTAATCCCCTGCTCAGTGTAGAAGGCGTTAACTACTGGATGTTTTTGTAGGGTCAGCGCCACTGCCTTTGCCAGCAGTGCTGTCATGGTCACACCTTTGGGCTTTACCTGCTTATACAATTTGTCCAAACTATCAGTCGTAATGGTGTAGCCCACCCGGAAGACAGGCACCTGTAGACTGACCATCATGTTTCGCACCACGGCGTTTTGCAGCGTGTTCAGTGCTACCACTTGACCGGGCTGTGCCGGAGCGATCGCGGGAGCCACCTTCGGTACAGCAGCAGGAACCGCAACGGGTGGCGGGGCGATCGCAGGAGTTGCGACTGGAGGTGCTACAGGTGAACTCATGCCTGCCGTTTTTTCGATATCTTCGGCAACGATGCGCCCGTAAGGTCCGCTCCCCTTCAGCGTGCTGATGTCTACTTTTAGCTCTTTGGCTAGTTTACGGGCACGCGGTGAAGCAATCGTCCGACCATTTTGAGGGGGGGCAGGCTCGGCAACTGGAGCTGCTGCTACGGCAACGGGTGCTGAAACAGCAGGGGCAGAGGCAGCAGGGGCAGCAGCTTGCTGTTGAGCGATCTCGATCTCGGCTTCAGTTTCTGCAACGAGGGCGATCGCCGAGCCGACAGGTGCAGCTTCACCAGCCGGAACCAGAATCGTTGCCAGATACCCTTCATAAAATGACTCCACGTCCATATCTGCCTTATCAGATTCCACGATGACGACCGTTTCGCCTCGCTCAATCTTGTCTCCGGGCGATTTTACCCACGAGACAATTTTGCCTTCAGTCATAGTCGAACTGAGGGCAGGCATGAAGACTTCGTTAATCATATGGCTACAGGTCTCCGCGAATTTCTACGATTTCACCGTCTTTTAGTAAGATTTCTACCTGCATTTTGTTAACCAGGTTATCCCCAGTTTCAACCCGGAAGAAGCTCTCAATTTGTCCCTGATAAACTTCTTGATCCATTTCCAGAAGCTGAGCTTGCTGAAGCTGTTGCAAAGTCTGGTATCTTCTGTCTAAAATCTCGCTTTTCTTTTGATTGACCTGAGCTTCGATGTTGCCAATCTGTTGCGCCACCATAGGATTGATGGATTCATGCCCCTGCCGACGGACATCGGCGATCGCTCGCTGCCCCTGGGTATCCAATTGCTCAATCTGACCATCAATTTGGTTGATTTGGGCTTGAAGCTGCTGCTGCGTCTCCTCTTTCCAGCGAGGAGTGACGATCGCTTTCACATTAACGGCTCGTTTTAAGAGCAAATTAGATTTAGAGGCTTCCATGAACACGGTGGGGAAATTAAAGTGGGTTAAGAATGTTTATGCACTGCACTCAGCCGGACGAGCGCCTAGTCCATGCTAACCGCACACTGGGCACTTTACAGCGAAGAATTTGCAGCTTGAATGAGGGCACAGACGAGGTCAGTAATTTTGGAGGCTACGGGTCATCGTTCGTTGGGGACATATACCCTGCTTCCCGCGCCACGTTATGCCTTATGTAAACATCTCGTCAATCATACCGCGATACCGCTCTGTTACCACGACACGGCGAATCTTGAGGGTTTGAGTCAACATACCGTTTTCTAGCGTAAACGGTTCAGCCAGCAGCCGGAAGAGATTAACGCGATCGTCTGCCCGGTAGCCCGGACGGTTCTTCACTTCACGGGTTAGCTCCTGCCGATACAATTCCTGCACAGGCTTGCTGTCAAAGGTGATCGCACCATTGCTCTCGATCGCGTTGCCGAGCACTTCATCGGGCATACGCAGCGTCAGATTTTGAGAAACCGCCCACTGCTTCAGCGCTTCCCGATTAGGAACAATCAGCGCTCCCAGCGACTTTTGATCCTGCCCCACCAGCATGATCTGATCAATATAGGGACTGCGCAGACAGGCATTCTCAATCGGCTGTGGCTCAATGTTTTCACCATTGGTCAAGACGATTGTATCTTTGGCGCGTCCGGTAATAATCAAATCTTTGGCGGCAGTCACCATGCCCAGATCGCCAGAGTCAAACCAGCCTTGAGGATCGATCGCCTTCTGAGTCGCCACCGGATTGTTGAAGTAGCCCTGCATCACCTGAGAGCCGCGAATCAGCACTAGCCCTTGCTGACCGATCGCCAAAGGCTGGCGTGACTCCGGATCAACAATTTGGATTTCGACATCGCCAAAGGGCTGTCCATCGGCACCCCGTAAGTTGCGTGACGGTCGGCGGACGTTGGTAATCGGTGAGGTTTCAGTCAAGCCATAACCGCCCAAAAGCTGCACATCGACAATTTCAAAAAAGTCTTCCAGGTAGTCGGCGATCGATCCCCCGCCGCTAACCAGATACTTGATGGCGCCACCCATGCCTTCACGCACCTTCTGATACACCAGCTTTTTGCCCAAGAGATGAAACGGCAATAGCGCGGCGGACTGGAGACTGGCAAGCGATCGCTCCAAAGGCGATGGGTCGAGCTTCTTCAAATCCAGCCCTTGGGCAACACGACGCGCCTCAATATAGCGCTGGCTCTGCTGAAATAAGAAACCAATCAGCTTTTGCTTACTGGCAGGCTGTTCTCTAAACTGCTTCTGGATGCCGTCATAAATCGACTCCCAGAGGCGCGGCACGGCAACCATATAGTGCGGCTGATATTGTTTTAGATCGCTTTTGACATGACGAATATTGGTGTAGATCTGGGTGCAGCCGTAGGAAAAAACGATGTTCTCAAACGATCGCTCGTAGCTGTGCCAGATAGGTAAAATGCTAAGAACCCGCTCCCCAGGTTGGAGAATCAAAACCTCAGGGACAGCGATCACCTGCGCCAGCAGGTTGCCATGGCTCAGCATTACGCCCTTGGGCATCCCTGACGTGCCAGAGGTGTACATTAGCGTTGCCAGAGTATCGCGGGTTTGAGAGACAGGCTGAAGCGTCCTCCCTTTGCCTAACTCAAGCACCTCAGAGAACTTGAAAACTTTCAGTGACTCCTCCGCAGCCTCTTCTTCCGAGAGCAGCACCACGAATTGCAGCGGCAGATCTTCTAAACCCGATCGCAATTTTTTGAATGCCGCCAGATTCTCAATCACCAAGGCGATCGCCCCGCTATCTCGCAAAATAAACAGCAGCTCTTCGGTATCTGCCTGTGCGCTCCGCACCACGTCCACCGCACCCGATCGCATGATGCCCTGATCTGCAATCAGCCAGCGCGGACTGTTATCGGCAATCAGACCGATGCGAGGCGGAAGTGATTCAGACGGTGCCAGAATACTCAGCGCCTGTAAGCCTCCAGCAAACTGCTGAAACTGCTCATACAGTTCACCATAGGTAAACTTTACTTCTGGACTGGCATGGGGATCGTGAACCGCAGTCACCGAGGCAAAAGTCCGCGCGGCGATCGCCCACATCTCTGGTATGGATTGCACTGAGCTATAGTCGGGTAAAGTGCCAGAATGCGATGCGGATGGGTTCATTAAATCTCTCCTGCGGCGGCTGTATTGTGCGGCTGTGCGGCTATATTATGCAAGCGCTATATTGTGCAAGCTGTGGTGCGGTAAATCCTCTTTTGCACAGTTTGGCACTAGATTGAAGGATTGGAACAGAATGTTATAAAAAATTGGCAAAGCGGGAAGAGCACGAATCTTTTCAGGAACGATCGCTCTCTGTCTTTTCTAAGCTTCTTCGCCTACACCCTAAAATAAAGAATTGAGGAGACAGAATTTCATCTGTCTGCCTGTTAGATTCAGCTCGTCAGAAATAACCCGGAGAATTGATTTATGCCTAAGGCAGTTTGGAATGGCGCAGTGTTGGCCGAAAGCGATCAATGCGAAGTCGTGGAAAACAACTATTACTTTCCCCCTAGCGCCATCAAGTCTGAGTACTTTAAGCCCAGCAATACCCACACAACCTGTCCCTGGAAAGGTATTGCTAGCTATTACACGATCGCGGTAGATGGCAAAGAAAATGCAGATGCAGCCTGGTACTATCCTCAAGCCAAGGATGCAGCAAAAAATATTGAGAACTATGTTGCCTTCTGGCGTGGTGTCAAGGTCGAAGCTTAAACAATTCAGGCATGAAGTTTCTGATATGGCGTTACCTAATTGAGTTAGGGCGATCTAATTTTTGAGAGGCGCGCGCCTCTCAAAAATTAGATCCTTGGATCGAGGAGGATGTTTGAAAAGTGGTCGGCTGTGATTTTAGGCACCTGTTGATTCCCCCTCCCCCCTTAAAAGGGGGGAAATGAATTCAAAGTCCCCCTTTTTTCTAGCGCAGCGGCGCGATAGCGCGGGGACTGAGGGGGATCTGAAACGTTTCGCTACCCATAGTTGGACTTTTCAAACATCTAGGCGCGTAGCGCCATGAACATAAATAAATGGACATTATCTGAGTTTTTCAGAAACTTCACGCCTAGAGTATTTACTTCAGAGCGCCCAGTATGTCCACTATGTTCTGAGATAAATTATTTTGAGGTGAATTGCTCTGAGGTGAATTCGTTGGATTTTGGGCACACTAAAGACATTAAACCCGTCTCAGAATTAAGTATTAAGCCGCTGGCGTTGAGTGCAGACTCAACAAGTTGAGACTAAAGAAGTGCTAACATAAGGCGTTTGTCAAGCCTACGCTAGGCTTTAGTTCAGCAAAAGTTCACTTCCGTTGGTTTTCTCCATCAGGGAAATGCAAGTAATTATCAGCAGTCCGCCCCCACAGCAAATGGCAGTTTCTCTCGATTCGCTCCTCAACCCCAATGTGCCTGATGGAGTCTGTCCACGTCGCGTTCGGCAGCAAATTGATCTCGTTCTTTTGGCGATCGAAGCCCTAGACTTAGGCGGCTCTGAGGCTATTTTGTGGTCGTCTAAAGAGCTAGGATTGCAGGATATCATTAAAAACCGAGTGGTAGCTTGGAAGCTTCGAGCCACAAACCCAATGCGGCGCAATAGCCAGCGTCAGCCTTTGAGCTTGACTGAAGCAAAGGCGCTCGTCCTGATTATTTGCCATCTGGCAGAGCAGCTAGCAACGGTCGTCCGGCAGTTGCTTCTGGCCTACGAGCAGTTGACCGAAAAGCAGCTGAGTCTGGATCATTCGCCCCGGTTAGCCAATTACCTAGAGCGTTTTCGGGCACATTTTCGATCGCGCATGAACCCGAAGCGATCGACTGTCATGACTTACGATGACGAAAAGCTCAATCAGCTTGCGCTAAATTTGCTCAGCCAACTCCTGTTTTGCACGGGCACGGCGGGCACTCAGCGTCTTTGGAACAGCCTGTTTGATGGAGAAGTAGCATGAGCATTCAGCGTCAATACAGTCTGCCAAGCTGCAAGCTGATCTTGGAAGGGAAAAGCAGCGAAGGGCAAGATAGCTTCAGTCAGAATTTAGATAAGCAAGGTTTAGACCAGGAGGTTAGGTCGTTCGATCGCCCTCTAATCTCCGAAGTCGACACTATTGAGTGCTACTTTTCTGGATATGAAAAGCCCTTGAGAGGGGGCAGAGTTTTTCTTGAAAGTCTTGCCTCTACAGTCAGTACTTATGTTCAGGGATTCTTGAGCGGTATTCCTCATGGGGCTTATGTCGATCGCCAACACTCTCACAAGCTCGTTGAGCTAGAGCGGATTGATCAGAACCTGCATCGGCTAATGGTGCAGCCCCAAGTTGCAGATGGTGCTGCTCTAACCACCGCTCCCCAGCAGTTTGACCTAACGACCGTTCAGCTTTTTGACCTAGTCGAGGCAATCGATCGCTTTCATGCCGATGAGCAAACCCTACCCGACTTCAAGCTGAATCTAGCCCCCGTGCCCAAGCGCTATGTCATGGCTCAAGAGCCGATCGCCAAACGCGCTGCCGCTCCAGCTTTGGGCACTGCTGGGTTGGCGATCGCTGCCCTAGCGCTGTTTTTTATCCCGGCACCCCCAGTTCAGCGACCTGAGCCAGCAAGCGCCACCAGCTCGCAAACGGCTGTTTCCCCTTCTGTGTCTCCCAGCGCTGCCAGTCCGCCAAATCCTCCGCCCTCGCCTGCCGCTTCACCCGGTGCCGGAACCGCAGAAGAAGCGTCAGCGCTGCTGCTCACTACCGCTCCTGAAATCACTGACCCAGCCGAGCAAGAGCGCTTAAAAACGGTGCTGTATGAAAAAATTGATCCGGCATGGAAGATAACGCCCACTTTCCAAACTCCGTTGGAATACCAGGCTGGAGTTGCCGCGAACGGCGATCTGGTGGGCTACCAATTTCTCAACGATGAAGCGCTTCAATACAAGCAAGAGGTGCCGCTTTTAGACTTGCTGCGAATTCCAGCGGCGGCACCAAACGTAACTGGAGCAGAGAGTCAAGAAGCGATCGCTCGTTTCCGAGTTGTATTTAAGCCAGACGGCGTTTTGGAAGTCAGCCCCTGGTATGGGCAGCCTCCGACTGAACCTAGCCCTTCTCCATCGCCTTAACAAGCCATCTTGAATGAGGCAATGTCAGAAATTAGGCAATGTCAGAAATTAGGCAATGTCAGAGGGTAACCCAAAGGGCGATCGCTGGGTTTCCACGAGCTGATGGATGGAATCTTGAAGATTCTTCCGGGAGATTTCGGTTCCCGATTGAAGATTGTCTGATGTCTCAAAGAAAACAATGCTATCGAGCGGCTTGATTGCTAGCATTTGAAACAAGATGTGCGTAGCTGGCATAGGCAGCGCAATCACCTGCGGATCTTTCGGAACATGGGGACTAGCGGATACCGCCTTCAGGTTAGGAAACGCGTAAACCACGTTTTTGCTAAGCTCAGGCTGCGTCCGGTGAGTCAAGGTTGTCATCAGCCAGCCCTGTTCAGAAGTCTGAGGAATATAGTATTGAGGGTGCTGAAGCTGTTGAGCCAAGGCTTTAAGAATAGGGGCGATTTTCTCCACTTCTGCCGCAGTGACTCCATACTGCGGAGCCTGGTCAACCAGGATTTGAATTTGTTGATCGGTATCCATAATTTTGGAACCCGCTTGCGGGAATGCGGGAGTAGCCCGTGTAGAAGTAATCTGTCTTCATCAGTCTAGATCAGACTCTGTGGATGCATTTGTCTTGAACACCTGCATGTTTCAGAATGACTCTGTTTTAGGTCATATGAAGGCTGATGAGACAGAATAGGTGTTGGATATCACATAAGGGCGTGCAACTACCATCAGCGCTCGGATCGCCAACGGACAGGAAGGCGATCGCAGATGCGTGTGTTAGGTTGATAGCGGCAATTTACCATCGGGGGAGACTGGACGGAAGCGTGGAGGCAATTTTTCAGCTTTTGTTCAATGAGCTAAAACAGGCGGCCCGTGTCTCTGAGCAGGGGTCGAAAGATGTGGCGGCTCGAATTACAGAAGAAGTATCTCGTATTTGCACCGAGAGCAAGCGGATACAGGCATCTGGTGAGGTAGACACCTGGTCTACTGCTTTGGCAAGGCATCGATTGAAGCAATGCCTGAAGTACTACCAGCTTGGTTCTCATCGCGGACGAGTAGAGCTACACAGCACGCTAAGCGCTGTTGTGTATCGCTATATTACGCCGCCTCAAGTTCAGTCGAGCTATCAGGCGCGCCTGACGTTGATTGAAGACTTTTTGCAGGGCTTTTACATTGAGTCACTAAATGCGTTTCGGCGCGAGTGCCAGATGCCCGCTACCTATCGTCCTCGATCGCTGCTGGAGTTGGCAGAATACATGGCGTTTACCGAGCGATATGGCAAACGTCGGATTCCGTTACCGGGTCGCAGAAGCCAGCAGTTAATCATTCTGCGGGCGCAAACCTTCTCGCAGCAGCAGCCACCCGAAATGATGGTGGATATTGAGCAGGCGGTAGAAGGATATTCGGGCGACTCGGAGCATGGGCGCAGCAATGTGTCTATTCCGCAAGTTCGGGAGCAGATGATGGCGCAAGAGCCAGAACTGCCTGAAGATGCCCTGCGGCATACGGTGATTAGCGAACTGATGGACTATCTGGAGGAGCGAGAGCAAAAGGATTGCGCCGACTATTTCGCTTTGCGCCTCCAGGATTTGCCAGCCAATGAGATTGAGGCTATTCTGGGGCTAACGGCTCGGCAGCGAGATTATCTTCAGCAGCGGTTTAAGTATCACCTCATTCGATTTGCGTTGTCGAACCGATGGGAGTTGGTTCACCAATGGCTGGAGGCGGATCTGGAGCGCAATTTTGGTTTGACCCCGCAGCAATGGCAATCCTTTCAGTCAAAGCTGAATCCTACACAGTCAGAGCTACTGAAACTGCGGCAGAGAAACATGACGGATGCGGCGATCGCTCAGGCGATCGGCTGTACGCCCACCCAGCTTCAGAAACATTGGACAAAGCTACTTGAACAAGCTTGGGAAATTCGCAACAATTTAGTATCCGGAACAGGTGCATCGATCGATGAATAAAGATACAGAAGCCATAAATAACTTTTTGGCTTGGCTGTTGCAAGAACCAGACCCGGCAATTACAGCACCATCAGGGGAGATTTCCAGTCAAATGACTGGCTCGGATCAGTCCGGGGCAGTGGGTTTGCAAACACCGTATATTGATCCCCTCGATTCTGAGGAGACAGATGACCCATTGTCTGACTTCATGGAATCGGGTTCTCTTCCTTTTGAGGAAGTCTCGTTATTCAAACCGGGAGAAAACCCTGCTGTGCAAGACCGTTTTTATAGCTTGTTAAAACATCGGCTCCGTGCCGAAATTGAACAAAAGCCGCCTCGTTTCCCTTGGGAAACTGAGACTTGTGACTATGACTCTGAGCGATCGGAGCAAGCCGTACCCGATAAAGTTCCGCAATTTTGGGCGGCTCAACTGCAAAGCCTCAATTTGCCTGTGCCGATGTCAGATAGTCTGTTGACCCAGCTATTTGATCAGTGCCAGACCGTGATGCAACTGTCTTTGCGAGAGGGCGAAAAGTTGATTCAGGTCGTTAAGGATCTGTTTCCAGGACAGTCTGATACGCTCAATCAGCTTGCGGGCTTGGTGCTAGCATCTCCCAACCGGAGTGGGGCTGCTCAACCGCAAACTGGATTTCCTAGCCACTATGACCAGGCAACTCCTGCTCAGCAAATGGCACTGTCGCTTCTTGCAGCCCGCACCATTTTGGATGCAACGACCTTGCGGCTATCGGCGGCTCAGCCTCTAATAGATCGCCCCTGGCAAACGGCAGCAGGTCTTCTGCGACTGTCGGCAGAGTATCAGCCTCAAGAAAACCGCATCCGAGTTCAGGCGCATCTGCCCTGTCAAGGTAGACTGAGCTTCCGCAGCTCGCTCGCTGAGGCGATCGCCCAAACTGACTGCGCAGGTCAACTTGATGTGAGTCTATCTCATCTGGAACCCAACCAAAGTTATCTCTTGAGTGTTTGGCTAGAAACCGATCGACCCCCCATTGAGTTTGCGGTTTGCCCAGTGACAGAAGAAGTGTAGAGCATTATGAGGCTCCACATTGGCTGCTTGCCTCATGTTTAGATAGATAAGGAATGTTGTTGAGGTAGGTCACAACTTCGCGCCGTGCAGCGAACCATCAGAGAATTCTACCGAGCTGAAGGCTCTACCTACCCAGAGTCCTTCAATTATTAAATCTACAGGATTGTTGATCTGTAGAGGTTTACGTAAATCTACCTGCCGTTTCGATCGATCGTCTGGTTAGCATAGGGTCTGATACTGATTTTTCAAGATTGCCCCGTCTTGATGTCCTGTTCGACCCTACTGCTACCTTTATGTCCAGACGTTTAGCAGGGAATCGCCCTTCATCTACTCAACTATCCAGTGCGTCTCTGCGGACTGGGTTAAATCCTACTGCGAAACTGTTTCAGCGATTGCGACAGCGGCTTACGCAATCGCCTCAGCCACTGCCAGAGGACTCGATTCCCTTGAGGGTCTTGGTGCAAGGCTTAGTGACTGTAGGCATTATTGCCACCGATGTGGCAGCGGCTGACAGCATTGATTTTCAGGGTATTAGCCTCTGGGCAGTGCCGCTTAGCTTTGTCGGTGCAGCTTGGAGCGGATACCGCCGCCGTAACCGCAATATTCCAGTTAAGTTTTGTATTGCGATCGCTATGTTACTGGCTCTGGCGTTCTTTTTCGTGCGCCTCTGGACAGAGCGAAACGACACACGCCTTGCCTTAGCTACGTTACTGATTCACCTACAGGTTCTCCATAGCTTTGATTTGCCGCGCCGTAAGGATCTCGGCTATTCAGCAGTAATTGGGCTGATTTTGTTAGGGGTTGCCGCTACCTTAAGCCAAACTTTGGCTTTTGCACCGCTGCTGCTCTTGTTTTTGGCGATCGCCCTTCCGGCTCTGGTTCTAGACTATCGCTCTCGACTGGGCTTAGCATCTCCCAGCGTTAAGAACGGCAGTTTTGACTTGTCTCCCAAGCGATTGGGGGCAGTTTTGCTGAGCGTCGTGGGGTTAGGGTTGGCAATATTCATGCTGCTCCCCCGAATGCCAGGATATCAGCTGCGATCGTTTCCTGTCAGCAGCCCTATTCAGGTGGGCGAGCAATTTAACAGTAGCACCATTGTCAATCCAGGCTATGTGCAAGAAGGCAAGCAGGGTACGGGCACAGGCACCGGAAATGAGCAAACAGGTGCAGGCAAGGTAGACGATGAGTTCTACTACGGATTTAACAGCAAAATCAATCAAAACCTGCGGGGCGTAATGAAACCCAAAGTGGTGATGCGCGTGCGATCGCAGTCTCCCGGATTTTGGCGCGTCCTGGCATTCGATCGCTACACAGGTCAAGGCTGGGAAATTTCTCGGAACGCAGAAGACCAGATTCAAACCCTTCAGCGTCCAGACTGGTCATTTCGCTTTTATCTGCCTGATGCTGTGACCCTGAACAAAACCCGCGAGGTGATTCAGTCGTACACTATTGTTGCCAATCTACCCAACCTGATTCCAGCCCTCTTTGAAGCCAAAGAGCTATACTTCCCGACCCAAAAGGCAGCGATCGATGCAGAAGGCGGCTTGCGATCGCCCGTGCCCCTGTCAGAAGGGCTAACTTACACCGTTGTTTCCAACGTGCCCTACCGCGATCGAACGTTGCTACGTAAATCCTCGACAGCCTACCCGCCCTACATTCGTGACTATTACCTGTCGTCTGAAAACATTTTGCCGCGCATCCGCCAAAAAACTGAAGAGCTGATAGCAACTTCCCCCAAAGCTCTGACAACTCCCTCAGAAACGGCACTATATCTGGCGCAAGCCCTCAAGCAGCGGTATCGACTGCGCCAAGATTTGCCCTTCTTCTCGCCAGACGAAGACCTGGTTGAGGCATTCCTATTCAAATATGAAGGTGGCTACCCCGATCATTTTGCCACTGCTCTTACCGTCATGCTGCGTTCGATCGGCATTCCTGCCCGCCTAGTTATGGGCTTTGCGCCCGGTGAGTTCAACCCCTTCACGGGCTACTACCAGGTGAAAAATACCGATGCCTACGCCTTGGCTGAAGTTTACTTTCACAAGTACGGCTGGTTCGCCTTCGATGCCATACCGGGTCACGATCTCATCCCTCCCTCAATCGAAGAATCCCAAACTTTCGGAGTCCTCAAGCAGTTCTGGAGCTGGGTCGCCAGCTGGCTACCCTCGCCGCTGACCGGGGCATTCAATCAAATTTTTGAGCTGCTCGGCAGAGCGATCGCTACTCTACTTTCCCTCTTTACCCAAGGCTGGGTCGGCATCCTCACAGGCTTAGGTATCCTCACAGGAATCAGCTTTCTCAGCTGGCTTACTTGGAGTGGGTGGCAAACCTGGCGCTATCGGTACTGGCTAGCCAAACTGCCCCCCATGGAATCCCTCTACCAGCAAATGCTGCACAAGCTTGCCACCCAAGGCTTCCGCAAACCACCCTACCTCACGCCCCTAGAGTACGCCCAAGAACACAGCGATCGCCACCCTCCTGAACTGGCAAGAGCGATCGCCGAAATTTCCCAAGCCTACGTCACCTGGCGCTACAGCGGAGTCTCACCCAACATTCCACACCTTAAACAACGCCTCAAAAAAATGAGGTTCAAACTGTAGGTCGAAACCCAGCTTAAACCTCACCCAATAAAACCCCGATCTTCCACCCCGATGCGAAGCGACTCATCCAACCCATAGACAAAATTACGCGGAGGGTGTGTGGGGGACGTGCTTCTTCCCCAGCAGGGGGTTTGGGGGAACCCCCCAAGGCTGTTGGATTTTCAGCAGCGCCTTTTCTTCAACCTTCCCCTGACTTCCAACCCCTAGCTACTCGCTCGCAAATTTTCCAACCCCGCCGTCACCTTAGCCGAAGTAATCCGATCGCCCTGCTGGATCTGCTGCACAGCTTCCATCCCCGAAGTTACATAACCAAACACCGCATAATTGCCATCCAAAAAATTCAGATCTGCCAACGCAATGTAAAACTGTGCCGAAGCCGAATCCGGTGGATTCGATCGCGCCATTGCCACCGCCCCAGTTGTATGCCGCAGCTTAGGCGGCTGAGTCACCTGAGCTTCCTCCAGCGTTTTGCTATAAATCGGCTGACTCGCTCCATTCGGCTCAATTTCTAACGGCACATAGCGAGGCAACCCCGTCTTCGGTTCAACAAAGCTGCCTGTACCCAGCCGATCGACCGGGAAGCTTGGATCTTTGCTCTGCGGGTCGCCCCCCTGGGCCACAAACGGCTGCGGCTCACGAACCACACGATGAAACGCTAACCCGTCATACACGCCCCGATTCACCAAATCCACAAAATTTCCAGCCGTAATGGGCGCACTAGCTCCATCGACTTTAATAACGATCGGTGTGCCCTTGACTGTCATCTCAACCGTTGCTTCTCCCTCCAGATGAGGTAAACTCTTGAACTGACTGCTCAAGTCTGCCGGAAGAGAGGAAGATGCAGAAACAGAGGTAGGCACAGCAACACCAGTTGAGCTGCCGGAACCCGTGGCGGTCTCATTAGAGGTGGAACTCGCCGTACAGGATGCTAAAAAAAGAACGCTCACTAAAAACAACGGCGTGAGCCAACGATAAAGTTTTGTCTGCATTTTTCTCATACTCGGTTTTTCGCACAGATTTTTGTAGAGTAAGCGTCCAGATTAAAGCCCTTCCAGCGGCACACCCAGAAACCTTGCTAGCTCAGCTCCCCGATTCTCTAGATCTGAAAGAGACATCGGCTGCCCAACTCGCGTCAAAGGAACCTCGCCCCTCCCCTTGATTTTGAGGTAAAGCGATCGCTTAGGATTCAACCCCTCCTTCAGCGCTACTCGAATCGACTGAAGATCCTCTAGTGGATAGCTCAGCTCAATTTTACGGTCTGAACCTGGAAAGCCCCAGCGAAACACAGTTGCCTTTCCAGTGTTCTTATCAAACTCGTTATAGCCGCCCCCAATATCCCAAGCCATGATTAGCCATAAGTAAAGCCCTAGTGTCAGACCTGCCACGCCATAGAATCCCATGGCAATACCCTGTGGGATAAAGATGAGCTGCGTTGGGTCAGCAAACGGCAGAAGATTAATTCTGAAGTAGCTCGACAAACCAGCAAGCAAAAACCCTGCTCCGCCCAACGTCGAAACTGCCGCCCATAGAAAATTGCTGAAGCGTCGAGAGCCAAGCACCTGCTGGCGTAAAACGAGATTGCTCTCTGGTCTGGATAAGTCGGAAGCGATCGGTGCAGCCATGAATCAAAAGTTAGAAGTGAATAGAGGTTGGATCGAGGCGCGTTTAAATAACTTGCTTGGACAACTTGCCCGGATGACTTAACAAGATCCTATCAATCCTCAGCGCTTCACAACCAAAAGTAGGTAAATCAGTAAAAATTCAGAATTTACTGAGTACATATACTTATTAGGAAGCGCAGTAGTCAGAAGATTTCTGAGAACGTTGCGTATCAGATTGTAAAATTTTTCAGATATCTCTATTATATAGAAACGTTAAATCTCTCTCAGTTAAGAGCCTAGTGCTTTACGCTCAGGTTTTTTCTGACTGAGGAGGTATGGTAATCTCCATATCCGCTAGCGTCTTGTTCGCAGATCCGGTTCCATCTCTAGGCTAAGCTTTCCGGCTCCGCTGGAGAAAAACTTACTCAGCGATTAAGGATGCACTGTCATAATTAAGAGGTTTTGAAATGACCATAGCAATGGGGCGATCGCAAGCCCAGCGAGGATGGTTTGATGTCCTCGATGACTGGCTGAAGCGCGATCGATTCGTATTTGTCGGGTGGTCAGGTCTGCTGCTGTTCCCTTGTGCATTCATGGCACTGGGCGGCTGGATGACTGGCACCACGTTCGTCTCCTCCTGGTACACCCACGGCATCGCTTCCTCCTACCTGGAAGGCTGCAACTTTCTGACCGCAGCAGTTTCTACTCCTGCTAACTCCCTAGGACACTCGCTGCTGTTTTTGTGGGGTCCCGAAGCTCAGTGGGACTTCACCCGCTGGTGCCAACTCGGCGGACTGTGGGCGTTTGTTGCCCTGCACGGCGCTTTTGGACTGATTGGCTTCATGCTGCGTCAGTTTGAAGTAGCTCGACTCGTCGGCATCCGTCCCTACAACGCGCTGGCGTTCTCTGGCCCGATTGCCGTCTTCGTTTCAGTGTTCCTGATTTACCCCTTGGGGCAGTCAGGCTGGTTCTTTGCCCCCAGCTTTGGAGTCGCGGCGATATTCCGCTTCATCCTGTTCATCCAGGGCTTCCACAACTTCACGCTCAACCCCTTCCACATGATGGGTGTTGCAGGCATCTTGGGTGGAGCCTTGCTTTGTGCCATTCACGGTGCAACGGTGGAGAACACGCTGTACGAAGATGGGGACAAAGCGAACACCTTCCGCGCCTTCAACCCGACTCAGTCTGAAGAAACCTACTCGATGGTGACGGCAAACCGATTCTGGTCGCAGATTTTCGGCATTGCCTTCTCCAACAAGCGGTGGCTGCATTTCTTCATGCTGTTTGTGCCTGTCACAGGGTTGTGGATGGCGAGCATTGGGATTGTGGGCTTGGCGCTGAACCTGCGGGCATATGACTTTGTGTCTCAGGAGCTACGTGCGGCTGAAGACCCAGAGTTTGAGACGTTCTACACCAAGAACATTTTGTTGAACGAGGGCATCCGCGCTTGGATGGCACCTCAAGACCAGATTCACGAAAAATTTGTATTCCCCGAAGAGGTATTGCCACGTGGTAACGCTCTCTAATAATGGCTCGATGGTAGCGGGAAACCGCGACCAGGAATCCTCTGGATTTGCCTGGTGGTCGGGTAACGCGCGTTTGATTAATTTGTCTGGTAAGCTGCTGGGCGCCCATGTGGCTCATGCAGGTCTGATTGTGTTCTGGGCGGGTGCGATGACCTTGTTCGAGGTTTCTCACTTTGTCCCTGAGAAGCCTATGTATGAGCAGGGCTTGATTCTACTGCCTCACCTGGCAACGTTAGGTTGGGGTGTGGGTCCTGGTGGTGAAGTGATCAATACCTTCCCCTACTTTGTGGTAGGTGTATTGCACCTGATTTCTTCTGCGGTTCTGGGATTTGGTGGAATCTATCATGCCATCCGGGGTCCTGAAACTCTGGAGGAGTACTCTTCGTTCTTTGGCTACGACTGGAAAGATAAGAACCAGATGACTAACATCATCGGGTATCACCTGATCCTGCTGGGTGTAGGGGCTTTCTTGCTGGTCTTTAAGGCGATGTTCTTTGGCGGCGTTTATGACACTTGGGCACCAGGTGGTGGTGATGTTCGCGTCATCAACAACCCCACGCTCAATCCCATTGTTATCTTTGGCTACATCCTCAAATCTCCCTTTGGTGGAGAAGGCTGGATTGTCAGCGTCAATAGCATGGAAGACATCATTGGCGGTCACATCTGGGTAGGGTTTATCTGCATCGCAGGCGGCGTTTGGCACATTTTGACCAAGCCTTTTGGTTGGGTGCGCCGAGCTTTCATCTGGTCAGGTGAAGCTTACCTCTCCTACAGCTTGGGTGCATTATCCCTGATGGGATTCATCGCCTCTTGCATGGTTTGGTATAATAACACGGCGTATCCTAGCGAATTTTATGGTCCTACAGGTCCTGAGGCGTCCCAAGCTCAAGCTTTGACCTTCTTGATCCGTGACCAGCGCTTGGGTGCAAACGTTGGTTCTGCTCAAGGTCCTACAGGTCTGGGCAAATACCTCATGCGATCGCCCTCTGGCGAAATCATCTTCGGTGGTGAAACCATGCGTTTCTGGGACTTCCAAGGTCCTTGGCTGGAGCCACTACGCGGACCTAATGGTCTGGATCTAGACAAGATCAAGAATGATATTCAGCCTTGGCAAGCTCGCCGTGCGGCTGAGTACATGACCCATGCACCTTTGGGTTCTTTGAACTCTGTGGGTGGCGTAGCGACCGAGATCAACTCGGTGAACTTCGTGTCTCCTCGTGCGTGGCTGTCGACCTCTCACTTTGTGTTAGGCTTCTTCTTCTTGATTGGTCACTTGTGGCACGCAGGTCGCGCTCGTGCGGCGGCGGCTGGTTTTGAGAAGGGAATCGATCGCGAGAGCGAACCCGTATTGGCTATGCCAGATCTGGACTAACTTTAGTCAAGTTTGGCTTTAGTCAAGTTTGGCGCAAGCGTTTTGAAATCAGAAAGCTCCTGCACAAGTGCAGGAGCTTTTTTTGTCGGGAAATCCAGGAGAACATAGCTTGTGTAAATGGCTCAAGTCCGTAAATTTGCTCCCGTCAATTGCCCAAAGGATTTTCTACAATGAGCCATTACATCTATCTTTCTCCCTTTCGTCAGTCCAAACGGGCAATGAACAATACATCCCCAAAAGCATCCCATCCTACATTTCAACCGACTCGTATTTTGAGCGTTGCGAGTTCTGCATCATTGCTGAACTGGGTTAACCAGCGGATCGAAGCAGGCGATCGCATCCTCATTATCGACTTTTGCCAGGTCATGTTTATGGATAGCACTGGATTAGGAACATTGGTGACTGCACTCAAAATTGTGCAGAGAGCAGAGGGCAGACTGATACTTTGTAGCCTTTGGGGACAGGCTCGCATGATGCTCGACATGGCAGGGATGGAATCTGTTTTTGAGATTTATGATGGCCCCGTTGAATTTGAAAACAGCCTATCCAGTCTCAAGTCAAATTAGCCGTCATGCCGCTGGGATTTTCCTGTTTAAATCATGCCGAACACGCCACCCCGACGGCGATCGCCTGCCCCATCTAGTTCTCCGGCGGCGCTACGCGTCACGGCATGAACGCCACCAAAGAACATATTTTGCTGTGCCCACAGCTCCACCTGTTCATCAAAAGGAAAAGTCATGCGATCGGATGCTGGATTTCCCAACCCTGGCTCAATGTTAAACATCCCGGCCTCCCAGTGAATGCGGGAGCTATTGACGGCATCTTCTACCGTCATGCCAAAATCTATCAGGTTAGAGACGACCTGCAAAATGGCGGTTCTGATGCGATTTGAGCCGCCAGAACCCAAAACAACTTCGGGTTGGCGATCGCGCAAAATGATTGTGGGAGCCATCATAGAGGAAATCCTGACATCTTCCTGCCACTGATGAAAGCCATTAGGGTGTAGATCAGCTTCTCCCAGCATATTGTTCGTCATGACTCCTGTGCCCGGAATGATGTAAGAGGAGCCTTCACCATTAGTTGTCGTGACGCTAGCGGCATTCCCCTCACTGTCGATCGCGCTCACATGGGTTGTGCTGCCCCACTTGTTAAGGGTATTGAGCGATCGGACGTAGGGTTCTAAGTGCGCCGCATCCAGAAATCTCGCCGCTACATCTGGCTGATAGAGGCGATCGTCATAGCCATCCTTCCGCGCCAAATTGCTAATCTGCATGACCTTTGCCAGCGATCGCACATGCTCAACTGATCCAAACGGTATTTTTGCCAGATCAAGGCTTTCCAACAGCCCTAGAGCAAAGGCAATCAGCGCTCCTCCAGAGCTAGGCGGCGGATTGGTGAGCATCGTGTTACCGCGATATTGGGTGATGAGAGGCTGCCGCTCAATCACCTGATACTGGTCTAAATCAGCCTGAGTTAGGTAGCCCCCCTGCTCCTGGCAATTTTGGACTAGCTGCCGCCCGATGTCACCTTGATAAAATTCCCTGGCTCCTGCCTGCGCCAGGTACTCCAGCGTGTTTGCTAAGTCTGGTATTTTCAGGATCATGCCAGCCGTCAGCAAGGCTCCATCTTTTGTAAAGATCTGCCGAGTGGACGGATTGGCCGTCAGAATCGGCGTCAAAAGCTGAAAGCAATACTCCTGAAACGCAGTTACCTCCACACCCGATCGCCCATAGTGAATCGCAGGCTCCATCACCACGTTCATCGGCAGTTTCCCTAAACGCTGATGCACCTGAAATAGACCGCCGATCGCCCCAGGCACCGCGATCGAACCTAACCCAATATGAAACTCCTGCGTGACGCTGCCAAAGTTCACTTCAACGGGACGGAAATCAACAGAGGCTAGGTCGCGCTTCTGACGAGGCGTTTGGGTAAAGAAATCGAACAAGATATTTTCGTCATTTTGCGTGTGTGCCAGCAGAAAGCCGCCGCCCGCTGGAGAAGTCAGCGTTGGCTCCACCACAAACGATGCCATCACTGCCGCCACCACTGCATCAAACACATTGCCGCCTAAACGAAACATTTCAAGTCCGGCTTCTGCTGTTTTAGGATGACCAGCCGCGATCGCACCGTGGGGCATAGGGAAAAAGAGGGTGGAGAGTAGGAAGTGGATAAGAGCGGGAGAGAGCCGATTCAGCGTTTAGGATGAAAGTAGCGCAATTTGAATGGATGCCAGTTTAGATGAGTGTAAGTATGGAATGGCGGGAAGTTTACGGCAATTGGGTGATGGTTCCAGCTCGACCGAAAGCCATTATCCACTTTTTGGGAGGAGCTTTTGTGGCAACGGCTCCACAAGTCACCTATCGCAGCTTGCTGGAGCATTTTGCCCATCAGGGTTACGCCATTGTGGCTACGCCGTTTGTCAATACGCTCGATCATACCGCGATCGCTCAGCGGGTCTATCGTTTGTCTAATCTGGCGCTAGAGCATCTGCAAGATGAGATGACGCGATCGCTTCCCATCTACGGCATGGGGCACAGTATGGGCTGCAAGCTGCATCTGCTGATTGGCAGCCTGTTTGCCGTTGAACGAGCTGGAAATATCCTGATCTCGTTCAATAACTATCCGGCAAAGCGATCGATTCCTCTGCTGGAGCAGGTTTCGCAGTTTTCCAACTATACAGCTCAGTTTGCTGCTCAGTTTGCCTCCCAGCTCGCGGCGCAGTTAGGCAACTCATCGCAATTTGCTGTGCCCGCTTTTGATGTAGAGTTTACGCCCTCTCCCGAAGAGACTAACGATCTGATTGCCAAAAAATACCAAGTGCGCCGCAACCTGCTGATTAAGTTCACGCAAGATGATATTGACCAGACGCGATCGCTTAGCGAAGCCCTAGACTATCGCTTTCCAGAGATGACCAGCATCAAAATTCTCAAGGGCACTCACATCACGCCGTTGGGGCAAGAGGTAAGCTGGAAGGCCGGTGCAGAGTTTTCTCCCTTTGATGCGATCGGGCAATTTATGAAGCAAGAGGTTTCACGGGACATGACTCAGCTCAAGCAAACGATGCTGATGTGGCTGGAGCCATTGCGGATGGGACGAGGATAGAGCTGAGCTACTTTGCCAAACCATGCTCTAGGGCATAGCGCACTAGCTCAGTACGGCTATTGGTGCCCGTCTTGCTAAACAGACGGCTGACGTATTTCTCGACATTACGGACGCTAGTTTCCAAGCGACGCGCGATTTCTTTATTCATTAACCCTTGGGCAACGAGTTCCAAAACGCTTTGCTCGCGTGGCGTAAAGTCAATCTTAATTAGGGAGGGGGATTGGGCGATCGTTCCGCGTTGAGTCAACATGGCGCGAATTTCGGCAATCTGTCTTGCCATATCGGCGATATCCGGCACTTCGCCATCCGCTGCTTTGGTGGTAATGCGGCGCTCCAAAAGATTAGAGACGATCGCCACCAGCTCGTCAGGATCAAATGGCTTCGAGAGATAGGCATCACAACCCGCGTTGTAACCCTGAATGCGATCGGTGGTCATGCCGCGTGCCGTCAGGAAAACCACGGGCAACGACTGAAAGCGAACATCTTCTCGCAACTGCTTGAGAAACTGAAAGCCGTCTACCTGGGGCATCATCACGTCTGAAATAACCAGATCGGGCGAGATTCGTTGCAGCAAATCCCAGCCCTCCTGAGCATTGCTAGCAGCATGTACGGTAAAGCCATCATCTTCTAGATAAGCTTGGACAGCTTGCCGCAAGCCCGGTTCGTCATCCACCAACAACAACTGCCCTGTCGCCATAATTTGCTCTCCGTCACTTTAGAAATTAGAAATACTAGAAATTAGAAACACTAGGAATTAGAAACACTAGGAATTAGAAACACTGGATTTTTTTATTGAGCTTTCCGAGGGAGCGCTCAGCCCCGTTCAAAAAAATAAACATAAAATGTGAAATCCAATTGAGAATAGTTACTTGAGGATTTCTTAAACCCCTTGTAGAGTTTAGACGAGTCTGGGAAGACCTTGATAGACTAGAGGAAAGACACTGGGATACTGACGGTAAGATACTAGACAATCCTCACAAACTTTCTAAATTCACTAAAACTGCTTTTATCCTACTCATATCGTTCATATACCGTTCATGGTTATTGCCGATCGCGTGATTTCCCTAACTTCTCCCCTCTTCGGTGCGTTTTTGCCATCCCTGCCGCTGGATAGCCTTATGTCTACCCAGGGCATTATGGTGCTGCTCTTGGTGGCCTACGCCGGGGCAATGTGGATGTTTCTAACCAGCGCTCCCAAGGTCTACACCGTGATGGTTTCTGATCTGGAGATGGCTCGACAGTTCTACGAAGGGCTGCTAGGTCTGCCTGTTGCTGACGTGCCACTGCACTATTACTACAATTATGAGCAGACGTTGGGCACAGCTAGCATTGACCCACTGTACGGCTCAACGGCAAGCTTGGGTCGTCCAGTCAATCAAAGTTACCAGACTTCAGAAGGGCTATGGTATCAGCTCAAGAAGAACACCCAGCTCCACATTATTTCAGGGGCAAGCCTGGGGCAAAAGAGCCGTCAACGCCATGTCTGTTTTGACCATGATTGCCTAGAGCAAGTGCTGATGCGCGTTCAGTCCTACGGCGTAAAATACAAGATCCGGCGTGACAAACCTCTCAATTTCTTGGTGAAAGATTTGGATGGTCGGGTGATTGAAATGGCGGAAGTCTCTAACTAGCTCCTGTGTAAGCTAGGAGCCTTTAAAGTTCGCTCAATGGGGCAGGGTTAGACCTGCTCCACTTTTTCATCTGTGTTGCCCAGCAGCAGCTTGACCGCCATACCTGCAAACCCGATCGCCGCCACAATCTTCACCCAGCGCTCAGGCAAAAACTGCGATAGGCTACCCCCCAGCATTACGCCTAGAAAACTTGCCAGTAAAAGCGCTGCACAGGTTCCCAGAAAGACGCCTCGCACAGACTTAGAGCTGCCGCAGAGGGCGATCGCTGCGATTTGGCTCTTATCTCCCAGCTCTGACAGAAAAACGGTGACGAAGCTTAGTCCCAACAAATGCCAGTCCATTCTTGCTCTCTCTAAATGCTTGTTTTTCCTAACCCTGCACCACGTCCCACACCAGTAGAATGGAAATCAGGAGCAGCATTATTCCAGCCGATCGCTCTAAAGCCTTGGCAGAAACCCGTTTAGCTAGCCAGCAGCCCACCCAAACGCCCAGTAAACTCGTTAGAACTAAAGCCGCTCCAGCCCCCGCAAAGACTGTCCAGGGCGACTGAGACTCAGCGCTCATAAGCAAGGTCGTCACCTGAGTTTTGTCGCCTAGCTCAGCCAAAAAAATGGTTAGAAACGTTGAGGTGAATACCTTAATCTCAACTTGCCAGCGCTGCCAAAAAGATTGACGAGAGTTTTCCTGTAACCCTTCAACCGTAATGCCCTTGGCACCCTCAGCGTCAGAACTGTCTGACACTGAATCTGACACTAGATTCGAGGGAGAAGCCGTGATGTCTGAAGCAGCAGGAATGAATTCCACAGTCAGCATATTAGAAATGACTAATTTTTCATATTTCTTTCATTTTATGCTTAACTGCGATCGGAATGGCAAGAGTGTCCTAATTTTTCTCACAATTCTTGATGGACTCATCTTGATAGACTCAGACCCTGAACAGCTAGATCCCCACTTCCCGATCGAAACGCAGCATTTCTAAACTGCGATCGCCATAAACGCCTTCAATTTGCTCCTGACAGCAATCAATGGCGAAGTCGTTCAAATCCTCTAGATCAATGCCGTATAGATCCTGAAAAACATCGGGTTCGACCCGACAAAAGCGAGGACGATCGGCATAGATCTTGCATTCTCGCGTCGTAGAGTCAAAGTGAATGCACCAGCCGCCTTCGCCTACCAGGCTAAGGTAGAGCTGAAGTTCTTGAGGGGTGAGGTACTGATCCAAGTCGGGGCGATCGCCTGGATCTAGATTGCAGCATGCCCCACACTGCTTCACACATTGCCAAGTTGCCATATCTGCTGTCTCTGATTCCTTTCTCTATACTCGACTACTTGCTTAGGCTTGTGCTTCAGGTAAGACGATTTTCTTGTAACAATTTATTACTAATTTTGGCAACTTCATGAGAAAGGTAGAGCCTTTAGCGCTTAAAATATGACTCAAGATTACTTAGCTTTGCTGATAAATTCGGGTTTTGGACTGATTCTGGGAGGCTCAATGGATTTTTTGACAGGTCTTTTTGATGGGCTAGGCGGCATCAATTTTGAAGCGATCGCCCAGCTGACTATGCTGGCACTCATCGTCATCGCAGGTCCAGCCGTAATTTTTGTGCTTGCACTTCGGGGTGGCGACCTCTAGAACGGCTGAAGATTAGCGGGTTTGTAGATTTGTAAATTATGGGGAGCAGTCGGATGATTAGCAATGCGATCGTCTGCTGCTTCTTTTTTATGGAAAAATTTAGGGCTGGATAGAGCTTTTAGCTTGGGTCAAATCTTGGTCAAATTGTCTCGAAGCGGCTCATTTTCTTGGTATCCGAGAAAACACTTAGAGATGTTTTCCATAGGTAGATGCTAAGATTTCGGTGACTGTAGCGTCGAGGAACCGTCGTGATCCGCTCTGCCACTTTGGCTCTCCAGCCTCCTGTTTCCCCTGTTGCTGACAATAGTCGCCTTCGGCTGTTTTCCGGCTCTGCTAATGCACCTCTAACCCAAGAAGTGGGTCGATATCTGGGCATGGACTTAGGTCCTATGGTTCGCAAGCGGTTTGCAGATGGCGAAATTTATATTCAGATTCAAGAATCGATTCGAGGCTGTGACGTTTACCTGATGCAGCCTACCTGCTGCCCCGTCAACGATCACTTGATGGAATTGCTGATTATGATTGATGCCTGTCGGCGGGCTTCAGCACGTCAGATTACTGCCGTGATGCCCTATTACGGATATGCCAGAGCCGATCGCAAAACGGCGGGTCGGGAGTCCATTACCGCTAAGCTCGTCGCCAACCTGATTACTCAGGCGGGGGCAAATCGTATTCTGGCGATGGATCTGCATTCGGCGCAGATTCAGGGCTATTTTGACATTCCTTTTGATCATGTTTACGGATCGCCTGTCGTGCTCGACTATCTTGAGAGCAAGCAGCTTGAGGACATTGTGGTTGTCTCTCCTGACGTGGGCGGCGTGGCGCGCGCTAGAGCCTTTGCCAAAAAGCTAAACGATGCGCCTTTGGCAATTATTGACAAACGTCGTCAGGCTCACAACGTCGCTGAAGTGATGAACGTGATCGGCGATGTGAGAGGCAAAACGGCAGTCTTAGTCGATGACATGATCGACACTGCCGGAACCATTTGTGAAGGGGCACAGCTCCTGCGGAAGGAAGGCGCTCGTCAGGTTTATGCCTGCGCCACCCACGCCGTCTTCTCGCCTCCCGCGATCGCGCGTCTCTCTAGCGGTTTATTTGAAGAGGTGATCGTCACCAACACCATTCCGATCGCCGAGGATAAGTGTTTCGATCAGCTCACGATTCTTTCAGTCGCCAATCTTTTAGGTGAAACGATCTGGCGGATTCACGAAGATAGCTCTGTCAGCAGTATGTTCCGCTAGGTTTCCTAGCTCCCCTTTCTCCAATTATTTCTGGAGGATAGAGCCATGGTGCGATTGAAAGTGTGGCAATGGGTCATCTTGGCAGCGCCGATCGTCAGCATCATCGGGTTTTTGATGATTGCCGCCGGGTTGCAGGTTCACGCTTGGGGGTTGAGCTGGATTTGGGCAGTGTTCACCCTAGTAATTGCAGGCTGGCAATGGCTGCTCGTCAAATGGACTCGCCCCATGATGATGCAGGTAGAGATGGCAGTTGCGGAAGCCAGCAAGGAGCTAGAGGTCGCCGGAGAACCGATCGCCCCTGGAAGCGATGCAGAGCGAGCTGAAACCGCCCTGCAAGCCATCCTCAAAACCACACAAACCGATCGTCCGCTGTGGGAAGACTGGTCAACTTTCTGGATGCGTTGTCAGGAATTGGTGGTGGCGATCGCTCAGATCTACCATCCTGAAGTGAAGTATCCGCTGCTAAATATCTACATTCCTCAGGCTTATGGACTGATTCGAGGCACGGTAGATGACCTCGACCAGTGGATGCAGAAGCTCTCGCCTGTCTTGGGTCAGGCAACGATCGCTCAAACGGTGCAAGCCTACGAGGTCTACCAAAAGCTAGAACCTTCTGCCCGTAGAGTCTTGCGGGTCTGGAGCTGGGCACAGTGGCTGCTCAATCCGGCGGCGGCAGTGGCAAGGCAAGCCAGCCAGCCCTACAGCAGTCGAGCCAGTCAACAGCTTTTGGCAAATCTTAGCCAAATGCTGCGGGAGGCGGCGTTGCGTAACTTGAGTCGGCAGGCGATCGCTCTCTACAGCGGCAGCACCTTACCCGACTCTTTTACGTCTACAGCCCAGGCTGTAGCACTCTCTCGCGCCTCTTTGCCTAAAACTCAAACCCTGCGCGAGATCCTCGCCCAAGCCGAACCTGTCGAACAAGTTGAGCAACAGCCTATCAATATTCTGCTGGTGGGACGCACCGGGGCTGGGAAAAGCAGCCTGATCAATACGCTGTTTCAGGCAGATCGAGCCGCCGTTGACATGTTGCCCAGCACCGATCGAATCCAAAGCTACCAGTGGCAATTTGAAAATGCCGTCCTGACGCTCTGGGACACACCAGGATACGAACAGGCAAACCGCGAAGATTTTCGAGATTTGGTGCTGGATTATGCCGCCACTGCTGACCTGCTGTTGCTGGTCACACCTGCCCTCGATCCAGCGCTGCAAATGGATGCCGATTTTCTCACCGATCTGAAGTCGGAAGCAGAGCTGCCGACGATCGCCATTGTCACCCAGGTCGATCGCCTACGCCCCATCCGCGAGTGGGAGCCTCCCTACGACTGGCAGTGGGGCGATCGCCCTAAGGAAAAAGCTATCCGAGAAGCAACTGAATATCGCGCTCAGATGTTAGGCGAGTTTTGCGATCGAGTTTTGCCGATAGTGCCAGGTAATTTCAGCGATGGGCGAGATGCCTGGGGTTCGGAGGCTTTATCCATTGCGCTTCTAGAAACGATCGCCCCTGCCAAGCAGCTCCGTCTGGCGCGATTTTTGCGCAACCTGGAAGCCCGTGCCCTTGCTGCCGCTCAGATCATCGATCGCTATACCTTTCAGATGACCACTACTCAGGGACTCACGGCACTGCTGAAAAGCCCTGTGCTTCAGTTTATTTCAACCATCTCGACCGGATCGCCTGCCCTCGCCTACCTGCTAGCCGAACAGATCCCCGTAGAGCAACTGCCGATCGTCATTGGTAAACTCCAAATGGCATACGATTTGTCAGTGCTGTTGAATACAGAAGGATACGCAATTAGCTTTGATTTGCAATCGCTCTGGTCACTTCTTTTGGATAACTCTAGTTCGCCCGATCGGAATGCTTTTGCCTTTGGTCACGCTCTTGTAGAATACTGGACTCAAAACCTGAAAATAGAACAGCTTAGAGATCGATTTGAATATTATCTTAAACAGATCTAAGCTGCTTATTTCGCTGCTGCAAGATCTGAATATCTTCCCAAAGGCGAATCCCTGTTGTAACTTTAGGATTAGCTCCAACGACAGAATATCTTGATAGCGTTAGGAAGCGATCTAGACTGGGGAAGCTTCTGACGGTGAACACATATATTTTAGACCTGCTGGTGATTGGCATCCTGCTGTTCACCGTAACGCTAGGCTCAGGCTGGATCACGCGATCGCCCTTCTCCTTTGCCTTCATCTACCTAATTGCCGGAATTGGTCTTAGCCCCTATGGATTTAACCTGATTCAGATCAGACCAGGTGCTGGATTTTTAGAGAAAGTTACCGAGATTGTGGTGCTCATTTCTCTGTTTAGTTGCGGACTTAAGATGAACCGCCCCCTAAATTTTCATGCTTGGGGTTCAACTGTGCGGTTGATTGGTCTACTGATGCCCATCTCTATCTTTGCGGTAGCGGCGCTAGGGCATTGGGTATTAAAACTTTCTTGGGGAGAAGCGACTTTATTGGGCGCAATTCTGGCTCCTACCGATCCAGTTCTAGCTTCAGAAAGTCAGCTTAATCATCCTGATGATCAAGACGGACTGCGATTTGGTCTTACTTCCGAAGGGGGACTGAATGATGCGTTGGCATTTCCGTTCATTTATTTTGGCTTGCACTGGCTAGAAGACGACAATTGGCAAGACTGGTTTGTGCAGTGGGTGGCGATCGATCTCATTTGGGCGATCGCCGCAGGTATCGGCATGGGCATTCTTATCGCTAGAGGTTCTGTCTGGGTTGATCGACATGTTCAAAAGCGCCTTCCTGTGAGTGAGGCAATGGAAGACTTCGTGGCGCTGAGCATTATCCTGATTACCTACGCCGCGACTGAGCTGGTGAATGGGTACGGATTTCTGGCAGTCTTTGTGGCAGGGATTGCGACTCAGCATTTCTACCGCAACCGTGAAAAGCGGTTAGCCCAGCTAGAATTCATTGAGCAATTTGAAAAATTAGCTGAGCTGGGCATGATTCTGCTGCTAGGCTCGATGCTCCGCGTTGAGCCGATGCTGCGCTTTGCAGCTCCTACGCTAATGGTGGGTGGACTGCTGTTACTTGTGATTCGTCCGATCGGCGCATGGATTAGCACGATTGGCGCAGGCTATGAACCTGACAAACGCTGGCTATTCGGCTGGTTTGGCATTCGTGGCGTAGGTTCGTTATACTATTTATTCTATGCAATGGGCGGAGGGCTTCAGGGCGATGTGGCAGAGATGATTGCCTGGATTACGCTAGGAACTGTTGTTCTTTCAATCCTCATTCATGGTACCAGCGCCACGCCTGTGATGAAATGGTACGAGCGGCGGATTGAAAGGAAGCGCGATCGCCTCAAGCAAGCGCTAACACAGGAATAGTCCTCTGAAGGTTACTGACTAGAGGTTACTGATTGGGGGATAACCGAACAGGCTTCCAGCGCTGTAACTTTCATGATTGGAGCGAATTTTACGCTCCTGCATTTTACTGATTTTCGTAATATTGCCCAAATCATTGCTGATTTCCCTTCTACATTTACATCCCAACACTTTACAATTGGCAATGTTGCCGTGAGAGTGGAGAAGGGTTCCATAAATATTTTTGGGGTTCTGAAATCCAGCCTGCATGGGTTGCAAAAGCAACGCTAACTGCCTTCAGATGGCGTTTGCAGGAGGTCACCAGCGGTCACATTTAATTTAGAGAGCAACTATGAAAGACCTGACTCGTTATCGAAACATCGGCATCTTCGCCCACGTGGATGCAGGTAAGACGACCACAACTGAAAGAATTCTAAAACTTACCGGAAAGATCCACAAGATTGGTGAGGTGCATGAAGGTGCGGCAACGACGGACTTCATGGAGCAAGAGCAAGAGCGGGGGATCACCATCCAATCGGCTGCGACTACCTGTTTCTGGAACGAGCATCAGCTCAACATTATTGACACTCCGGGTCACGTCGATTTCACCATTGAGGTTTACCGTTCTCTCAAGGTGTTGGATGGCGGCATTGGCGTGTTCTGTGGTTCAGGTGGCGTAGAGCCACAGTCTGAAACCAACTGGCGCTATGCTAACGACTCCAAGGTGGCGCGGATTATCTACGTCAACAAGCTCGATCGCACGGGTGCAGATTTCTATCGCGTCGTTAAGCAGGTTGATCAGGTGCTTGGGGCAAAGCCCATGGTGATGGTGCTGCCGATCGGCGTTGAGGAAAAGTTCACGGGCGCAGTCGATTTGCTGACGCGCAAAGCCTGGATTTGGGATGACTCAGGCGACCCGATGGGCTACGAGATCACCGACGTGCCTGCCGATATGGTTGATCAGGTTGAGAAGTATCGCGAACAGCTTGTCGAGCTTGCCGTTGAGCAGGACGACGTGCTGATGGAGCAATATCTGGAAGGAGAAGAACCTAGCATTGAAGACCTGAAGCGATGCATTCGCAAAGGTACGCGCGATCTGGCGTTTTTCCCCACCTATTGTGGCTCGTCCTTCAAGAACAAGTGCGTGCAGCTGGTGCTGGATGCTGTTGTGGATTACCTGCCTAACCCAATGGAAGTCACGCCTCAGCCTGAGGTAGACCTAGAGGGCAATGAAACGGGCGCGTTTGCCATCGTTGACCCAGAGAAGCCTCTACGGGCGCTGGCGTTCAAAATCATGGACGATCGCTTTGGGGCGTTGACCTTTACACGCCTCTACTCCGGCAAATTGTCCAAGGGCGATACTATCCTCAACACCTATACAGGTAAAACTGAGCGGATCAGCCGTCTGGTGGAAATGCACGCCAACTCTCGCGAAGAGATTGACTCGGCTCAGGCGGGCGATATCATTGCGATCGTCGGCATGAAGAACGTGCGCACTGGACACACCCTTTGTGACCCTAAGCACCCGGCAACTTTAGAACCCATGGTATTCCCTGATCCCGTCATTTCCATCTCGGTGAAGCCGAAGGTGAAGGGAGGCGAGGAGAAAATGGGCGCGGCGCTGAGCAAGATGGTGCAGGAAGATCCGTCTTTCCACATGGTGACGGATGAGGAAAGCGGCGAGACCATTCTCAAGGGCATGGGCGAACTTCACCTAGATATTAAGGTGGACATTCTCAAGCGGACTCACGGAGTCGAAGTCGAAGTGGGCGAACCTCAAGTCGCCTATCGCGAGTCGATTACGAAGCGGCTGGAAGATGGCTACGTTCACAAGAAGCAGTCGGGCGGATCGGGTCAATATGCCAAGATCAACTACATCATTGAGCCAGGTGAAGTTGGTAGCGGTTTCGTGTTTGAGTCCAAGGTGACGGGGGGCAGCGTGCCCAGAGAATACTGGCCAGCCGTTCAAAAAGGCTTTGAGAGCTGTATTGATAAAGGTGTGCTGGCGGGTTTCCCCTGCATGGACTTGAAGTTTACCTTGACAGAAGGAGGCTTCCACCCTGTGGATTCATCGGCGATCGCCTTTGAAATCGCCGCTAAAGCTGCCTATCGTCAGTCGCTTCCCAAAGCAGGGCCTCAGTTGCTTGAGCCGATCATGGCGGTCGATGTCTTTACCCCAGATAGCTATATGGGCGATGTCATCGGCGACTTGAATCGTCGTCGCGGCATGATGAAATCTCAGGAGACTGGGCAGACAGGCGCGCGCATCAAGGCTGATGTGCCGTTGAGTGAAATGTTTGGCTACATTGGCGACCTGCGCACCATGACTTCTGGACGCGGACAGTTCTCAATGTCGTTCTCGCACTACTCACCTTGCCCTAGCAACATTGCGACAGAGGTGATTGAGGAAGCGAAAGCGCGTCAGGCTGCCGCTTCGTAGCTGTGGCTGAGATCACATAGAACCCTAAAGCTTCCTGATTGGCTGACAGCCAATCAGGAAGCTTTGCATTTATGGGCTTCATAGCAACCACCAAGGCGGATAAGACGGGGACATTTAGGGTGAGGGCACGAAGCGCCCCACCCTAAATGTCCTAAGCAAACTAGCGACGGCTACATAATCAAAATCTAAAATGCCACACGCTATGGAGTTGAATTCTCTACCCACTGAAGTGATTCTGGGCGATCGGTCAACTTTGGGACATCTTCATCTGAATTGGAATCCTCAGCCTGGGGCCTACCTGGAAGTTGAAGGACAGACCTACCTGGTTTTAGAACGGAGGCATCGCTACAGACTAAGTGCTGGACATTATCATCTGCATCAGATTGTGCTTCAGGTTCAGAAATTTGATGCTCCTACAGAGAGCAGCTTGCTGAACGGGCGCTGGGTCGTGGGCGATATTTCCTGCTTATACAATGCCCGATCTGAACTGTTGCGCTGTACTGTTAATCCTAGCGGCCCCTGCGATCGATGCCCTGACTATCAGCCTTTGCTGAACGAAGCCTGACTCATGGCTCTATGTAAGAGGCGAACCAAAGCAGAAAAATTTGAATCTAAATTAAGCCCACAGGCTCTCTCTAAAGCGCTGCCAGAGATGGTTGTCAGGTGAAATTTGCATAGCCTTCTCTAGGTCAAGGACAGCAGCCTCGATTTGTTCAAGCTGTACCAGGGTTGCGGCTCGATTGGCGTAGGCATCTGCCAGATTGGGGTTACACTCGATCGCATGAGAGAAATCTAGTAGCGCTCCCGAAAAATCTGTGGATCGATAATACGCAACGCCGCGATTTGTCCATAGCGTTGCATGTTTGGGGGCAAAATTAATCGCTTGGCTTAAGTCTGCGATCGCCTTAGCAAACTGCTGCGTTTCCAAAAATAGGAAACTTCGATCCCAGTAAAAGAACATATTTTGAGGATTTCTGGCGATTGCTCGTTCATAAAAAAGCAGCGCCAATGCCAGCGCGTCGCTTTGAGTTTCACGCACTTTAGAAGCATTGAGCTGCATATCTAGGGCATGGCTAAAATCACAAACTGCGACATGTAGCTTTAGCAAATTTTTGTACAATTTACCGCGAGGGATAAAGGTAGGAACATAGAGAAGCTGTAGAGGGGCTGCGGTTGAAGCCATCGAATGTGGCTGCCATTGAGGCTGTGGACTTTCGGGCTGTGATTCCGGCTGTGAATCCAGCGTCAACAAGATCATTGACTGATTAAAGTAAGACCAAAAGCCAGAGGGATTGAGCCGAATAGCTTTGCCAAAATCAGCGATCGATCGCTCCATTTCACCTAGCTTGTTGTACAACATACCTCGGTTGAAATATAGGGCAAAGTGAGCGGGAGATAGCTCTAGCGCTCGGCTCAGATCGTCTAGCGCGTGAGGATAGTTGCCTCTAATGGAGTGGGCAATCGATCGATTGGCGTAGGCGCAAACCGAGTTGGAGTCATGCAGCAACGCCTGCGTAAATGCGGTAATAGCAGAATCCAAAGATTTCTGCTGTAGATTCATAATTCCTTTCTGAATTAAGGAATCGGCCATTATGGGTTGATTCATCATGCCGTACTCCTTTAAGAAACTAAATTATGACTTCGGTTGAGCACTAAGCCATCCTGCACATAAATAATTCTTTGTGCCTGATGAGCAATATCGGGTTCATGGGTGACGATCGCAATTGTGATTCCCTGCTGGCTTAACTCTGCCAGCAGACCCATTACTTCCTGGGAGGTTTTTTGATCGAGCGCCCCTGTAGGTTCATCTGCCAGGATGAGCGCTGGGTCGTTGACTAACGCACGGGCAATTGCCACTCGCTGCTGCTGACCGCCTGAGAGCTGGCTGGGACGGTTTAACAGGCGATCGCCCAATCCCACCTTGAATAGCACTTCGGTCGCGCGATCGCGGCGTTGGGCAAGGGGCAAACCTCCATAGACCATGGGCAGCATGACGTTTTCTAGTGCAGTAGAGCGGGTTAACAGATTGAATTGTTGAAAGACAAAGCCAATCTGCTGATTGCGGATATACGCTAGCTGATCGTCGTCTAGGGTCGTCAGGTCAACACCGTTGAGCGTGTAGTTGCCGCTTGTGGCGCGATCGAGACAGCCGATGATATTCATCAGCGTAGACTTCCCCGAACCCGACATGCCCATGATGGCAACATATTCACCTGGGGCGATCGATAGATCAATGCCTTTAAGTACAGGAACATCCAGTTCTCCCAGGCGGTAATTTTTAGTAATTCTCTGCATCTGAATCATGGGTCTAACCTATTCACTTCTTAGCGCTACAATTGGGTCAAGCTTTGCTGCACTTTGTGCCGGAATCACACCTGCCAGTACGCCAATGCCCACCGAGAGCGCCAGCCCAGCCACGATTGAATCCGCTGAAATCACTAGGGGAATACTCAGTGCCAGGGAAGCTCCGACGGAAACTCCGATGCCAAATACCACACCAATCCCCCCCCCGATCGCTGAAACCACCACTGCCTCTACCAAAAACTGGCTCAGAATAGCGCTGCGGGTGGCTCCTAACGCCTTACGAATCCCGATCTCGCGGGTGCGTTCCACCACCGAAACCAGCATAATATTGGCAATGCCAATGCCGCCCACGACCAGAGAAATACCGGCGATCGCTGTCACCATTACTGTAAACAGGCTAATGATGGTTCCCAAAGTGCTAATTAAATTGACCTGATTGATGATATTAAAATCATCGGCTTGAGGGGGATAAATGTCATGCCGCAATCGCAGTAAATTGCTTACCTGAAATTGTGCAGCATCAAGCTGATCGGTTGCCTGAGTAGACAGAACAAACCCCGTAATGGCGATACCAGATAGAGCATTATTTCCTACCAGTTCTGCCGACATCGTGCTTAAAGGAATGTAAACCGAGTCATCTTGATCCTGAATACCGCCAGCCCCCTTTGACTCCATCACGCCCACAACCCGGTATCGCTTGCCCTGAATTCGAATATCCAGACCGATCGCATTCTCTTGGCTAAAAAGCTGGTCGCGTACTTTCGATCCCAAAACTGCAACAGACAGGGCAGCATCGAGTTCATCTTGAGTGAAGAACTGTCCCTGCTGAGGATAAATATTTTTGACTTTAGAATAATTGAGATCCGTTCCAATAATGGTGGTTGTTGTATTTTTTGAGTCATACACGACCTGCGTATTTACCTTTTGCAGATAGGCAGACACCGCATCCGCCATCGTTACCTGCTCCGCGACAACTTTGGCATCTTCCCAAGTTAAGGTTGATGCTGAACCTGTTCCCTGACTGATGCCTCCTCGGCTGCTTGCTCCAGCCATAACGGTGAGAACATTTGATCCCAATGACTCAATTTGCTGCTCAACAGATTTCTGCGCGCCGCGTCCTACCGAAGTCACTGTGATGACTGCACCAATGCCAATAATCATTCCCAGCATCGTTAGTCCAGTGCGTAAGCGATTGCTCCGTAATGAATCGATCGCCATGCCAAAAACTTCAATCATTGAAGGGGAATAGGCATGATTAGAGGAAGGGATTGACATGAGATTTTCCTGTAGATTTCACCCGTAAATTTCACTAGAAGCGCGGCGGCATAAGTCCGCCTGATGTCGATTTAGCGCTAGGCGGTGGGCTAACCAACACGTTCTCTCCTGCCTCCAAACCAGAACGAGCTTCGGTCTGTGTTTCCACAGTTGCCCCTGTCTCAATCGGCTTAAAAATTACCTGACGATCGCTCGTTTCAACATAAACACCTGTGCTGCTATCTTGGCGAACGATCGCCACGGTCGGAACAAGCAGCACGTTATTTAGCTGACCCACGGCAAAGGAGACATCGACATTCATCCCCGATCGCAGTAAGTTTTGCGGATCAGATAGAGAAACCTTGACTTCAAAACTGGTGACGTTTTGCTCGACAGTAGACTGGGGAGAAATTTCTGTAATGCTTCCGGCAAAAGTTTTGTCTGGATAGGCATCTGCCCGAATTACCGCCCGTTGCCCGATTCGCATTCGGGCAATATTGGTTTCTGCCACATTTGCCACCACTTGGTTCTTAGAAGCCAACGACAGAATGGAAGATGAGGTCGCAGAAAATTCTGAGCTTGCCGCCGTTGTCGGCGCAACAAAAGCTCCCGGATCAGCATATTTCCGAATCACCGTGCCGCTAAAAGGCGCACGAATCACCGTTTCATCGACCTGGATCTGGATATTTTGCAGCGAACCTTTCGCAGAAACTACGTCTGCCTCAGCTGCCGCAATGTCTTCTGAGCGAGATCCAGCCTGCTGCAATGCCAAAGACTGCTGGGCTTGCTTCACTTGAGCTTGGGCACTGTCTCGATTGGCACGAGAGCTTTCTAAATCTCGGAGGGCGATCGCACGAGCATCATACAGGTCTTGATCCTGCTGCATGGTTAATTCCGCTTGCCTCAGCTTAGCCTCTGCCTCGTCGAGTTGGGCTTGGGCGCTGGCAATATCCTCTGGACGATTTCCCGCCCTTATTTTCTGTCGGTTGGCTTCCGAGGAGGCAAGCTGTCCCTGCGCCTGGGCGAGCTGACCTTGGAGGCTAGAGTCATCCATATAAGCAAGAATCTGCCCCTCTTGGACGGTATCGCCCACGTTCACCAGCAGGGTTTTAAGGGTACCAGAAGACTTGGGGCTGACATTAATCGATCGCTCCGGATCAACGCTGCCATTGGCAGTAATCGTGAGGGGAACGCTTTGCCGTTTTACAGGCACCGTTTTCACCTCCTGCTGACTTGCCAACTGAGGCGCTAGCACCCACTGCCGATAGACCATGGCTCCCCCTGTCAGTAGAGCTAGGAGAATGAGCGATCGAGTGAGCCAAGGTGTCACCCTAAAGGATTTTCTAAAACCTTGAGCTAATGTTTTGTTCTCTAATTTCTCGCTCTCTAGCTTGTTGCTTTCTAAGGGTGTGATACCTGAATGCGGTTTGTCGAAGGTCATAATGACTCTGCTGAAGTTGAAATAAACCTACTGGTGCAGGTCAGGTCATTCATAGCCCCCATGAATTCCGTCGCTGCACGAGTAGGCTAAGTATCTCTTGGTTGTGATGTCACATCTCTGCAACACTCACATCCTAGGAGTCCATACCGTTAAACCACATGAACCAAATCTCCTAAATCTAGTAGGACTAAAGTCCTAGATCACAACGGGACTTTAGTCCTAAGTCTTCAGTGAAAAGATAGGCATTTCAACCCTAGAACGCACTGGTCTGTCTGGCATACACTGTGAATAGGCAAAAGCTTAATAGGCAAAAGAATTAGGCAAGTCGTGTTTCCTCATCTCATCTGCTAATGGATTGTTGATGGCTTAAAGGCTGTGTGAATCTTTCAAGCCATCAACAACCAACGTGTTATTCGTACTCTCGCTACAGTATTTCCCGATCGCCTCTCTTCCCTATGACATCCTGCCGATCACTTTCATGCTGCCTAAAGTCTTAAAACCGCTCGTTTCACAGCCTCTCAATCATCCATTTCGCCTGTTGCTTTATTTGGAGTGGCTGTTGCTGGGATTTGCGAGCTTATCCCAAATTTTACCTGTTCCGTTTGATGTAGCTTTACGGTTACCGGGGCTACCTTTGCTGTGGATTTTTATCTTTGGGCTAATGGGTCTGAGGTTACCAACTGAGCGATCGCGTCATCAGGCTCTGTATATTGGAGCAGAGTTTGGCTTAATTTGGCTAACGATTGTGACAGGGGGAGCCTTTGTCACTCTACCCATACTGATAGCGATCATCATGATCCGAAGCTGTCAAATGTTTCAGCGGTCAGGGCGGTTAGGCGTTGCGATCTTAACTTTCGTAGGGCTTCTGTTGGTCACTGCCCAACAGAGTCAGATGCAAGATCCAATGTTGGAAGCCTTCAAGAATATGCAGACTAAAGCGTTGCCCAGCGACGCTGAGATTTTACCGCTTAAGTTCACTGTAGCTTTCTCCTTTGGGCTGTTGATATTTGCCCTGTTGCTACTGGTCAATAGCCTATTGGCAGAGCATGATAGCCGCACACAATTGACGATCGTCAATGATAAACTGCGTCAGTACGCCCAAAGCGCTCAAGACCAGGCGACCTTGCAAGAGCGCAACCGCATTGCCCGCGAAATTCATGACACGCTGGGACATGCGCTGACCGCCCAGAGCATCCAGCTTGAAAATGCGCTCATGTTTTGCCCAACCGATGCCGAAAAAACTCAGGCTTTTCTGATCGAAGCCAAACAGCTCTGTTCTCAGGCCCTACATGATGTGCGGCAGTCGGTGGCAACATTGCGATCGAATCCGTTGCTCGGTCGTCCATTGCAGGAGGCAATTGCCCTTGCCATTCAAGAATTTCATCAAACGACAGGTATTACTCCTACCCATACTCTTCATCTCTCCAGCCCTTTGTCCGCCGACATCAGCACGACGCTCTACCGCATCATTCAGGAGGCGCTGATGAATATCTACAAGCACAGCAGCGCAACGCAAGTCGCTATTCATCTGCAAGAGAGTGAGAAGGAAATTACGCTATGGATTGAGGATAACGGCTGCGGGTTTCATCCTGACCAAAACACAACTGGATTTGGCATCCAGGTTATGCACGAGCGAATTTTGGCAATGAATGGCGAGTTTCATCTGGTCAGCCAGCCCGGTGCCGGATGTTTGATTACCGCGCAGGTTCCTCTCGATCGCCGATCGCGGAGGACGCTATGATTCGGGTGCTGTTGGTAGACGATCAGCAAATCATTCGGCAAGGACTGCGAAGCTTGCTAGATGCCAAGCCCGATCTTCAGGTCGTGGGCGAAGCCGAAAATGGGCAGGCGGCAATTTCTCTGCTAGAACGTTGGGCGATCGATCCTGGTTCAACGCCCCCGCCTGATTTAGTGCTGATGGATATCCGGATGCCCGTCATGGATGGAGTCACCGCCACTCGGCTAATCGGTGAACAGTTTCCTGAGATTAAAGTTTTGGTGCTCACCACATTTGATGATGATGAATATGTGCTGCAAGCTATGCGATTTGGAGCAAAGGGCTATCTACTCAAAGACACCCATTCTGAAGAGCTGGCTCAGGCGATTCGATCGATCCACAAAGGCTGCACCCACATGGGTCCTGGCTTGTTTGAAAAAGTGATCGCCATGTCTGCGCCTGCTTCTCAGCCGATCGCCCAACCCCCCGAAATTATGGCGCTAACCCTGCGAGAACGGGAGGTGCTACGGCAAATTGTCTCAGGAGCCAGCAACCGAGAAATTGCCGAAGCGCTATACATCTCTGAGCGCACCGTCAAAAATCACGTGACCAGCATTCTCAGCCGATTAAACCTGCGCGATCGCACCCAGGCCGCCCTTTTTGCCAGCGCTTTTTTGCCCCACAAAAACCCCCATTAACTTAGCAATAGTTGAGAGTCCGTTGTTGGAAGATTTTATGTTGTGAGGCGAGCGAAGCTCGCCTCACAACATAAAATCTTCAATTGCCGAGTTAATAACTCACTGCTGTCGCCGAAGTATTTTGTGGGGCATTTTGTGGAGTATTTTGCTTGAGTATTCCATCTTCCATGTACACAATACGATCGGCAATATCCAAAATCCGGTTGTCGTGAGTCACCATGAGAATAGTGCAGTTCTGCTCCTTCGCCAGTTTCTGCATCAAAGTCACTACTTCTCGACCTGATTTGCTATCAAGAGCAGCAGTTGGTTCATCGGCTAAAACCATTTGAGGATGGCTCACAAGGGCACGCGCGATTGCCACACGCTGTTTTTGTCCGCCAGATAAATTATCGGGATAATAATTTAGGCGATCGCTCAGCCCTACCTGTTCTAGCATCTCGGCTGAACGAGTCTGCATCTCTGCGGTCGAAAGATCGAGGTGAAGTTCTAAGCCCATCTTGACATTCTGAAGAGCAGTCAGGCTGCTATGCAAATTGTGTGCCTGAAAAATGTAGCCATGGTGTCGTCTTGCCTCGGTGAGCTGTTTAGCCGTTGCGCCGCAGAGTTCTTGACCCAACACCTGTAGGCTGCCAGACTGCGCCGATCGCAAGCCCCCCACTAGCGTCAGCAAAGTGGTTTTGCCTGAACCTGATGGCCCCGTCATAATGACGATTTCACCGCTATTGATTTCGAGGTTGATATCAAACAGAACCTGTCTCTGCAATTGACCTTGACCAAAATAGTGATCGAGATGTTGAACGGAAATAGCGATCGCCATGATGTTTTCTCCTGAACTCTTCTAGAAGCCTCCTGCAACAATTCCTCTAAAACATGTCAGCCGGATCAGCCGATTGCAGCTTGCGGGTGGCGATCGCGCCAGATACCATACACATGACGATCGTGAGTATTAGAACCAGCACCGCTCTGGCGAATGTCATATAGATGGGTAACGCAGTGGCTTTGGCGGCTAGGGCATAAAGACCGATCGGCAGCACAACGCCAGGAATAAATCCTAGAACTGCCAGAATAATCGCTTCCTCAAATACGATGCTCAGCAGATAGGCATTGTGATAGCCCATTGCTTTGAAGGTCGCGTATTCTTTGAGATGGGAGTTCACGTCGGTTGACAGCACTTGATAGGCAACCACGACTCCAACCACAAATGCCATTGCAGTCCCTAGACCGAAAATGAATCCAACGGGGCTGGCTGTTTTCCAGTAGTTTTCCTCGAACTGCACAAATTCCTGAGCCGTTAACACGCGAACATCTTCTGGCAGATGAGACTTCAGAGCCAAGGCGACCTGCTGTGGATCGGAGCCAGGTTTTAGTCGAATCAGTCCGAGGCTGACGCTAGCCGCATCTCGGCGGGGAAACAGGCGTAGAAAAGTCTGATCGCTCGCCATCAGGCTAGCATCTGCTCCAAAGGATGCGCCTAAGGTAAACAAACCCCCGATCGTCAGAGTCCGGCGCTCAACTTCAGTCGTAACTGTCTTTCCCTGGTCAATTTGGGCAATCGCTTCTGCATACTCGCCTCTGGCACCGCGATCGAAGAGCACAACGTCAGGGAGCTTGATTTTGTCAAGCTGTTGGTTGACTTCTGGCAAGTCGAAGGCAGGGCGATCGGGGTCAAAGCCCAGCACCTGTACGGTGGCATTGAGACGAGTTTGAGGGTTTTTCCAGGTCAGGCTGTTGATATACAGTGCCCCTGCGGACTGTACGCCTGGAACATCCATGGACTGGAGCAGCCGCCGCCGCGAAAAAGTGGATAGATTTTGCAGGTTAAGAGCCTTGGGGCTGAGCAAAACAATGTCTGCTAACATGGCGCGATCGACGCGAGTATTACTGTCATACAGAGCGTTTTGAAAGCCAAGCTGCATAAACATCAGCACATCGGCAAACGCAATTCCGGCTAGTGCCACCAGAAGGCGACCTTTTTCGTGCCTGAGCTGTAGCCATCCCAACGGAGTGCGGCGCTGAAGCTGTTGAATCAATTTCATTTTCATCATGGCTCAATCACTACCTGGATTTGCAGATTGGTGAACTTGGCGGCTTTTTGGCTGGAGGCGTTGTCTAGCGTTGCGTGAACTTCAATCACTCTGGCATCAATGTTGCTGCTGGGGTCGGTATTGACGATCGTCTGTCGGCGCACCTGCGAACCGACTCGCTCAACAGTTCCTGTTAATTCCCCCGGAATGGCATCGCTTGTGATCCGGACGCGTTGCCCAGGACGCACTTTTCCGATATCGCTTTGATACACTTCGGCAATCACCTGCATCTGCTGAGTCTGCCCAATTTCTACAATGCCGTCTGTCGAGACAACTTCGCCCGATCGCGTGTGGATATACAGCACTTCGCCATCTATGGGCGATCGCACAAAGGTTTGATCGAGGCTTGCCTTTGCCTGATTACGAGCGGCGATCGTCCGATTCACCTCAGCTTGAGCCGAACGAATATCTACAGGGCGCACCTCGGCAATTTGAGACAGCGTGCCTTCTGCTTTACTCAGCTCTTGTGGACTCGTAGAACGAATGCGATCGAGGGTGGCTTCAGCCTCTTGTAAAGACTTTTGGGCGGTATCCAGCGTCAATCGCTTGCTGTCGCGTTGAGAAGCCGCAGTCGCCCCCTCCTGATACAGCGATTGGTAGCGCTCATATTCAGTCTGAGCATTTTGCACCTCGGACTGCAACCGAGCCACGGTTGCTGCCTGAGCCTCAATGCTGCCCTGATTTTCTGCTCTCAGTCGAGCAATTTCGGCACGCTGGGCTGCAATCTCGCCCTGTTTGGCTCCGGCTTGGGTCACGTCAAGTTTCGCCTGAGCCACGTTCACTTGCTCTTGAGCTTCTGCTAGGGCAGCCTCCAGCCGATCGTTTGAGTCTAAAATCGCGATCACCTGACCTGCTTTGACGCGATCGCCTTCCTTCACCAGCAGACGATCAACCCGATTTTCTTGACTTGATGTTGGCGCTGAAAGTTTAATCACTTCGCCGCGAGGTGCCAGTCGCCCCAGCGCTGTCACGGTTTTAATTGCCGACTCGTTTACCGCCATGGCTTCAGGGGGAGCGGATGAAATGGAATAGCGCCATGCCACGCCGCCAACGCATAGCGCGATCGCTGCAACGATGATCCAGAAGGAGTTTTGAGTTTTTGAGAGTTGAACCTTTGAAAGTGAATTTCCCTGAATAGTGGCATTTTGTACAGTATTTTTCATGGCATTTTGCACAGCGCCTCCTTGCTGAAGTGTTAAACTACTCGGTTTAGTCTAAAAGCATAACACTAAACTAGACCGAGTAGTATAGTATTGTCAAGGTATAGCTATCGCCAGTTTGCTAAAAATGTCCCCGCCTCAATCGCCAAGGCAGTTGCTATAAAATTTATTGTTCAGCTTTAAGATTCAGCTTTAAGAAAATGGACTCAAAATACGACACCATGAAACAGTCAAAACCTAAGCGCACGGACAGACAGCTCTCGTCAGAGAAAACTGAAGCCATTCTAGAAGGGGGAATGCAGGAGTTTTTGACCTATGGCTATGCGGCAACCAGCATGGATCGGGTCGCGATCGCTGCAAAAGTCTCGAAAGCCACGGTGTACAGCCACTTCCAGGACAAAGAAAGTCTGTTTGTGGGGCTGATTCAGCGTCTAGTTGAGCAAAAATTTCAATCTATTTTTGGTGCTAGTGAGGCTCAAGTTTTGCAAGCTGCGCCTCAAATTGTGCTCAGAGAGTTTGCCAACCGAGCCTTGGATATTGGCGTAAATGAGCCACAATTCCTGAACTTCATGCGGCTAATTTTGGGGGAATCGGCAAGATTTCCACAGTTGGCTCGCGCGTTTGTGAGCAATATTGAGCAGACTGCGTTTAGGAAGCTATGCCAATACTTCACAAACTGTCCTCATTTAAAGTTGTCTGACCCCGAAGCAACGGCACGTATTTTTGTGGGAGCGATCGTACATTTTTTGATCGTTCAAGAGATGCTGCACGGCAAGGATATTGTGCCGATGGAACGCGATCGCCTGATCACTAACCTGATCGAGTTAATCACAGGACAACCCTAAATTTCCTTCACCCTAAATTTCTCTCACAGTTAGCACAACCGCCGATCGGGCCTCTGTTCGATACTTATTCGATCTGATGACAGGGGATTCTGTTAGAGTAATGTCCTCTGGACTTGCCAACGCGGTGTCAATTACCCGAAACCAAGCCTCTCCGCGATCGAGGGGAGGCAGCTCAAACGTCAGCGATTCCCAGTAGGCATTCAAAATCACATGGAGATGTTCTCCTGCTTCAGGATGGCGCAGGGTAAATGCCAAACTGTGAGAACCTTCGCCCCAATCTGGTTCTCCTAACTCGATCCCGTGCCAAACAATATGAGGCTTTGAGCTAGCAAATGTGACAGCTAAAATTTCCTCACAGCGAAAGATTTTCAGCGACTGGACGAAGTGAATCAACAGTCGAGTAAACCGATGGAAATCAGACTGTTTTTTGAGGTCATCCCAGTTGAACCAGCTTAGCTCACTGTCCTGACAGTAAGCGTTGTTGTTGCCCTGTTGCGATCGCCTCACCTCATCCCCCATCAGCAGCATGGGTGTACCCTGCGACATCATCAGAATTGTTAGCAGATTTTTCATCTGACGGTTTCGCAGTCGCTCTATTTCTGGATTTTGCGTTTCTCCTTCCTGTCCACAGTTCCAGCTATGGTTGTCGTTACTGCCATCCCGACTTTCTTCTTTATTGGCTTCGTTGTGCTTTTGATTATAGGACACCAAATCATTCAGCGTGAAACCATCGTGACAGGTGATAAAGTTAATGCTGCGATTGGGTTCGCGATCGAGTGCTGGGTAGATATCTGGACTGCCCATAATCCGTGCCGCCAGCTTGCTCACCATTCCTTCATCCCCTCTGACGAATCGCCGCACATCATCCCGAAAGGGACCATTCCACTCGGCAAAGCGATCGCCTGCAAACGAGCCGACCTGGTACAGCCCCGCCGCATCCCAGGCTTCGGCAATCACCTTGGCATTCACCAAGATGGGATTAGAATCGATCGCCCACAGCAAAGGCGGATCTTCTAGAATATGTCCCGATCGACTCCGAGAGAGAACCGATGCCAGATCGAACCGAAACCCGTCTACATGCATTTCGGCAACCCAATATTGTAAGCAGTCGATGATGAGACGGGCTACGACTTCGTGATTGGTTTTGACGGTATTTCCGCAACCGCTATAGTTGGCATAGAGCGCCAAATTATTTTCGTCAAGAATGTAATAGGACGTATTCGCTAACCCTCGAAAAGACAGCGTTGCACCCTCATGATTTGCCTCTGCTGTATGGTTAAATACCACATCTAGGATGACTTCGATTCCGGCTTTGTGCAATGCCTTAACCATATCTCGGAACTCATCTACTGCCGCCAGCGGATCGCGGCAGGAGCTATACTGCATATGGGGAGCGAAAAAGGCGATCGTGCTGTATCCCCAGTAGTTTGTCAATCCAGGGCGCACGTCTTGTTCATCAAATTGGTGGATGGGCAGCAGCTCCACTGCGGTAACCCCTAACTCTTGAAGGTAAGGAATTTTTTCAATAAGTCCGGCATAGGTGCCACACTTGCTAGGCGTTACTCCAGAACTAGGATGCTTGGTAAACCCCCCCACATGCAGCTCATAAATCACGGTCTGGGAGTAGGGAGTGCGCAGAGGTTTATCTCCTTCCCAGTTATAGTGATGCTCTTCTAGCGGCTGATCTCCTTCCCAGTTGTAGAGGCTAGAATCTACGACAACGCCTCTGAGCGCAGAGGCACAGTTGTCTCCGGGAAGAATTGCTGCCTCTCGGCTGTAGTGTTCCCAGCCCACGATCGCCCTAGCATAGGGATCAAGCAGCACTTTTTGCGGATCAAAGCGCAAGCCCTGTTCGGGCGCATAGGCTCCGTATGCCCGATAGGCGTAAATTTGTCCCGATCGCACTCCTGTAATAAACACATGCCAGTAGTGAAATGTTCGGTTTACTTTAGGATCGAGCCGTATCACTCGTGCGGGCTGTGGATCATTCGGTTCGTCAAACAATAGCAGTTCTAGATAGGCTGAATGCTTTGCGTAAATGCAAAAATTTGTTCCACCCAAGCGCACTGTTGCACCTAATGGAAAGCTGAGACCGGGTAAAACATCTTCAGTCATGCTGACTGCTCCTACAATGTCCAGGAATTTTTGAAGGGGTCGCGCTGAATTTCATCCAGTGTCACACACAGGTGAGCAGCCTCAGCGTCCGATCAATGGACAATACTGCCCTATTGTAAAGGATGGGGTGTCTCTATTTGATTGCAGAAATTGGTATTGACTTACATTAATAGTTGAAGGACTGAAAGGCGATCGCCTCCTGCAACCTCTCACCTCAGAGCCGATCGCGAAGAATCCTTGCCCTGACTCTGCATCACCTGAGAGAAGCGCGATCGCCTTTTAATCACTGCTAATCCTCAGATTCTCTGAAGGTGCAAGATAGTTAACCTAAGCGAAGGGATCGCTCCCTCCGCTCGGTCGGGTAAGGTTCGAGCGTCACCGCTCTCCCCTCCCCTAAGAACGCAGCATGAGGGTTTCCCACTCACTGCGCTCAAGCCTTACTTCAAGCCTGTTTCATTCAACTTGGACT
>JAESFK010000129.1_pt1 | contig 63458 bp, 65 predicted proteins | sample 9269391 | NCBI WGS metagenome assembly JAESFK01 (sample SAMN14506231, study PRJNA617097) | algae metagenome | isolation source: Drouetiella hepatica UHER 2000/2452 and co-occurring heterotrophs from... | place: Slovakia: Slovak Paradise National Park, Hrabusice, Kosice Region | collected 2000-01-01
CGGTCCGATCCTGACACCCGACGACGGCACGGTATTCCTCGCGATCCAGCATCCCGGCGAGGATTCCGGATCGACCTTCGAGAAGCCCTCGACACGCTGGCCCGACTTCAAGGACGGCATGCCGCCGCGGCCGTCGGTGATCGCCATCACGAAGAAGGGCGGGGGAGCGATAGGTTCGTAGGCCGAGCGAAGCTCGGCCCGAGGAGCGTCAGGACATTGCGCAGCAATGTCCGGGAGCGCCGAAGGAAGAGCGGCCGCTCGAGGCTCGAATTCTTATCTATTCTGCGCCGTGCGGGCTCTCGCGCTTGGTTACAAGCGCTGACGCCCGCCAATGTTTAACGCGATGACGCGTTAAACATTGAACCTGAAATGGAACACATCGCCGTCCTTGACGGCGTATTCCTTGCCCTCGAGCCGGAGCTTGCCGGCATCGCGCGCACCGGCTTCGCCGTTCAGGGTGATGTAGTCGTCGTAGGCGATGGTCTCGGCGCGGATGAAGCCCTTCTCGAAATCGGTGTGGATGACGCCGGCGGCCTGCGGCGCCGTAGCCTCGCGGCGCACCGTCCAGGCGCGCGCCTCTTTCGGCCCGACCGTGAAGAACGTCACCAGGTCGAGCAACGCGTAGCCCGCGCGTACGACGCGGGCGAGGCCCGTTTCCTCGAGGCCGAGCGACGACAGGTAGTCGCTCTGGTCCTCGGCCGGAAGCTGCGCCACCTCGGCTTCGATGGCGGCGGAAATTACGACCGACGGCATGCCGCGTGACTTGGCATAGGCCTCCGCCTTGGCGCTGTGCGCATTGCCGGTCGCGGCCGAGCTTTCCTCGACGTTCAGCACGTACATCATCGGCTTGGCGGTGATGAGCTGCAGCCGGGCGAAGACCGCGCGCTCGTCGTCCGTCAGCCTGGCCTCGCGGGCCGGCTTGCCGTCACGCAGCGCATCGAGCGCCTTCTTCACGACGGGGGCCTCGGCCGCGGCCTCCTTGTCGCCGCCCTTGGCCTTCTTCTCGAGATTGGGCAGGCGCTTCTCGAGGCTGTCCATGTCGGCCAGCATCAACTCGGTCTCGACGACCTCGGCGTCGCTCACCGGATCGACCTTGCCGCTGACGTGCGTGACGTCGCCATCCTCGAAGCAGCGCAGCACGTGGGCGATCGCATCGACCTCGCGGATGTTGCCGAGGAACTGGTTGCCCAGGCCCTCGCCGCGCGACGCGCCCTTCACCAGGCCGGCGATGTCGACGAATTCGAGCTGGGTGTTGATGATCTTGGCCGAACCCGCGATGGCCGCGAGCTTGTCGAGCCGCGGATCGGGCACGGCCACGCGGCCGACATTGGGCTCGATGGTGCAGAACGGATAATTGGCCGCCTGCGCCGCCTGGGTGGCGGTCAGCGCGTTGAACAGGGTCGACTTGCCGACATTGGGCAGGCCGACAATTCCGCAATTGAAACCCATGATCTACTCTTTGCTGCCCGGGCCCTTGATGTCGAGGCGGGCCGGAAGGTCGGGAGGCGGCGCGAGATGCGCCACCCGGCTCATGTATTTCTCGTCGGCCTTGGCGCCGCCTTCGACCAGCAGCGCCGCTTCCTCGGCCAGCGCCTGCAGGACCTTCGGGACCCAGCCGTCCTTCGGGTCGCGTTCGTCGCGCTCGAAGTCGCGCAGCACCCAGTGCAGCACCAGGTCCTTGTGGCCGGGATGGCCGATGCCGATGCGGACCCGGCGATAATCCTTGCCGACATGGGCGTCGATGTCGCGCAGGCCGTTGTGCCCGCCGGCGCCGCCGCCCTTCTTCATGCGCACCCGTCCGGGCGCGATGTCGAGTTCGTCGTGGAACACGACCAGCCGGTCGAGCGGCACCTTGAGGAAGCGCACCGCCTCGCCCACGGCCTTGCTCGATTCGTTCATGAACGTCATGGGTTTCAGGGCAATGACGCGCTCGCCGCCGAGATGGCCTTCGGCCACCTCGCCGTTGAAACGCGCCCGCCACGGGGAGAAGACACGGCGGCGGACGATCTCGTCCACCGCCATGAATCCAACGTTGTGCCGGTGCCCCGCATAGCGCGGCCCGGGATTGCCGAGCCCGACCAGCAGAAGCATCGACGGAGCGAAGCCTTCGCCCGCCCGTTACTTCTTCGCCGGAGCGGGGGCCTTGCCGCCCGCCGCGGGGGCCTTGCCGCCCGCGGCCGCAGCACCCGCCGCCGGAGCCGCACCTGCCGCCGGCGCAGCGCCGTCGGCCGCAGCCCCTTCCGTCGCGGCCGCTTCGCGCGCCACGGTCGGGGCGGCGATCGAGGCCACGGTCGCGTTCTTGTCGCGGGTCACCACGCGCGCGCTCTCGGGAATGTTGAGCGTCGACATGTGGATCGAGTGGCCGATCTCGAGGCCTGTCAGGTCCACCTCGAAGAGTTCCGGAATGGAATCGGCGCGGGTGCGGAGCGTGATCTCGTGCAGCACGATGTTCAGCACGCCGCCGCGCTTGATGCCGGGCGAGGCCAGCTCGTTGCGGAAGCGCACGGGCACCTGCACGGTGATGATCGAGTCGGGCCCGATGCGCAGGAAGTCGAGATGCAGAGGCTTGTCCGTCACCGGATCGACCTGCACGTCGCGCGGCAGGACGTCGAAGTCCGTGCCATCGACGGCAATCTTCATGCGGTGATTGAAGTAGCCTTCCTTGTGAATCTCGCGCTCGATCGTCTTCGGCTCGACGGCGATCATCACGGGAGGCTGCTTGTCGCCGTAGATCACGGCGGGAATCAGTCCTTCGCGACGACTGGAACGGGCGCCCCCTTTGCCGGCCCGGTCCCTCATCTTCGCGACGACTTTGGTCGTCTCTGCCATTTCAATTCTCCTTGGGTTGCTCTGTCATCACGGCGTGGCCTCCAGGGGTGCCCATCGCCGGATCTCTTGAAATTTCTAGTCGAACAGGCTCGAAACGGACGCCTCGTCGGTGATGCGCCGCATCGCCTCGGCCATCAGCGTGGCGATGCTCAGCGGCTTGATGTTGGGCGACACCCGCACCGCCTCGGTGGGCATGATCGAATCGGTGATCACCATCTTCTCGATCGGCGAGGCCGCGATGCGGGCGACCGCACCGCCCGACAGCACGCCATGGGTGATGTAGGCCGAGACCGACGTGGCGCCCTGGTCCATCAATGCGACCGCGGCGTTGCACAGCGTGCCGCCCGAATCGACGATGTCGTCGATCAGGATGCAGTCGCGGTTCTTCACGTCGCCGATCACGTTCATGACTTCGCTGATGCCGGCGGCCTCGCGGCGCTTGTCGATGATGGCGAGGTCGGCATCGATGCGCTTGGCGATGGCGCGGGCACGCGCCACGCCGCCGGTGTCGGGCGACACGACGGTCAGGTTGCGGTTGCTCAGCGTCTCCTTGATGTCCTTGGAGAAGACCGGGCCGGCATAGAGATTGTCGAGCGGGATGTCGAAGAAGCCCTGGATCTGGCCGGCATGCAGGTCGAGCGTGAGCACGCGATGGGCGCCGGCATGGGTGATCAGGTTGGCGACCAGCTTGGCCGAGATCGGCGTACGCGAGCCGACCCGGCGGTCCTGACGGGCATAGCCGTAATAGGGGATCACCGCGGTGATGCGGCGCGCCGAGCTGCGGCGGAGCGCATCGATGGTGATCAGCAGTTCCATCAGATGGTCGTTGGCCGGGAAGCTGGTCGACTGGATGACGAAAACGTCCTCGCCGCGGACATTCTCCAGGATCTCGACGAAGATCTCGTTGTCGGAGAAACGGCGTATGTTCGCCTTGACCAGCGGCAAGGCCAGTTTGGCGGAAATGGCTTCGGCCAGCGGTTTGTTGCTGTTGCCGGTGAGAATCTTCATGTATCGCTGCCCTCGCGCCGGGGCGGGATAGCGTTAAGCCGTTGATCTAAAACGACAAAACGGCCATCCCGGGCCGCGACGGGGCGGAACATACCAATGAGTCGGAGCGCTGTAAACGCCCTGAAACATGGGTTTTTCGCCGCTTCCGTTCGACATGCCCCGAAGCCCGGGCCGCGTCAGGCGTGCGGGTTGGCGACGAAGGGCCACTGCGTCTTGTCGGCCTTGGTGTAGGGCAGCAGCGACCAGTCCGGCACCAGCGCGCCCGGCGCGGCGACATAGACCACCTCGCTGGCGATCGGCGCATAGGCGGCATGGAAGTGCTGCATCGATTTCACGACGACGACCTTCTTGGTCGAGGGATCGATGCCGAGCTTGGTGAAGCAGTCGAGGCTGTGGCACTGCGAGCGCTTGGTGTTGACGATCACCGTTACGCCCTCGATCTGCAGGGCCGCCACGTCGCCGATCGGGTTGGTGCCCTTGCGGGCGCCGCCGAACTGGATGAAGACGTCCTTCTCGAGCTTCAGCACCTGGGCGCGCGCGTCGATCGGCGCGCCAGACTGCGGCCCGAGCTTGCCGCCGAGGCGGATGTCGAGTTCGGCGCCTTCGCCGACCTCGAAGGCAAGCTTCACCGCGCCGGGATCCCAGAACATGGCGATCGCCGCGTCCTTCACCTTGCCGTCGAGCAGCGCCTTCAGGACGAAGGTCGAATCCGAGGCCGCGCCGCCGCCGGCATTGTCCGACACGTCGGCCAGCACCATGGGCTTGGGCAGGTTGTGCGAGCTGACCCGCGCCATGGCGGCCTCCAGCGTCACATAGGGCGGCTGGGTGGCCTCGCGCATGGCGAAGAACTCCTGGCCCAGCTCCTTGGCGATCTTTGCCGCCTTGGCCTTGTCGCCGTCGGTGATGGCGATGATGCGGCTGCTCATCTCCTGGATGTCCGACCACGGGAAGCCGTGGGCGACGGAGAGCGAGAGCACGCCGTCCTTGCCTTCCATGGCCATCAGCTTGTCGACGAAGCCGCGCATCGGCTCGCGCGTCGTGTGGAACACGCCGATCATGCGGCAGTCCCAGGTGGCCATCACCGGCTTGGTGCGGCCCTCGATGGCGCCTTCCATGACGTTGAACAGGTCGTCGGCGCGGTCCGACACGTCGACATGCGGATATTCCTTGAACAGGACCAGCGCCGTGGCATCGCGCATCGTGCCTTCGCCGATGTTGCAGTGGAGGTCGAGCTCGACGCCGACCGGCACGTCCGGCCCGACGATTTTGCGCACATGGGCAAGCAGGTCGCTTTCGCAGTCGTCATAGCCCTCGGCCACCATAGCGCCGTGCATCGAGAGGAATACGGCGTCGACCGGCATCGCCGCCTTCAGGTCCGTGACGATCTCGTCGCGGAACGCCTCGTAGACCTTCTTGACCGTCTTTCCGGCCGGCTGGGCGAAGGCGCAGAGGCTCTCGACCACCTGCCAGCCCTTGGCCTCGGAGCGCTTGCGCCAGACGTCGAGCGGCGCACCGAACATCGGGACGTTTGCGCCGTAGCTGCCCTTGCGGAACAGGCAGGTCTCCTCGAACAGGCCGTGCCCGGTCGGGATCGAGGCGAAGGTGTTGGTCTCCGTACCGAGGCACGCCGTGAAGATCTTTTTCATTGGGAAGAGTTACTCGCTGAACATTGGCTGGACGCTGGGCTGAAGTGTAGCGGCGCGGTGCCGCCCGGCAAAGCGCACAGGTTGTCGGCGACCGCACGTGAGGCCATAGTGCCCGCCGCTTGGGAGACTCCGCACATGAGCCGGCGACTTTAACGATCCCTCTCGCCCGCCCCGACACGGGGCCGGGCGCATCGTTGCCGCCGCTGTCGCTCCCTCCGGAGTTCTCTCGTGTCTCATCCTCTCCTTGTCGCGCCCATCGGGCGTTCCCTGCTGCGGCTCGCCGGTCCCACGACGGCGTTCATGGTGGTGCAGATCGCCGTCGTCCTGGCCGAGATCTGGCTGGTCGGCCGGCTGGGCAGCGACGCACTGGCGGCCTTCGCGCTGGTCTATCCGTTCGTCGTCATGGTGATGAACGTGTCCTCGGGCGGGCTGGGCGGTGCCGTCGCCGCCTCCATGGCGCGCGCGCTGGGCGGCGGTCGGCGCGAGGACGCCCAGGCGCTGGTGATCCACGCGATGGTGCTGGCGTTCGTCTTCGCCGCGCTCTGCGCGCTGTTTGCGTGGACGGCGGCGCCGCACCTCTACCGCATGATGGGTGGCGAGGGCGAGGTGCTGCGACAGACCCGCGCCTACAGCGACCTCTGGTTCAGCTGCGGGGTGCTGGTGTGGGCGACCAACTTCGCCTCGGCCATCCTGCGGGGCGTGGGCAGCGCGGCCTTGGCGGCGCGCTTCGGCGTCGTAGGCTCGGCGGTCTACGTGCCGTTGGCGGCGCTGCTGGGGCTCGGCCTCGGTGGCTGGCCGGGCTGGGGCGTGCCGGGCTTCGCGGCGGCGGGCGTTGCGGCCTCCGGCATCTCGCTCGCGTTGACGGCGCGCGCGATCCGGGGTGGCCGGCTGGGCTTCGTTCCCTCGCTGGGCGGGCGCGGCCTGCAGCGCCGCCTGTTCGCGGAAATCATGGGCGTTGGCCTTGCTTCGTCGGCCGTCACCGTGGTCGGCGGCATCGGCACGATGGTGCTGACCGGACTGGTCGGCCGTTTCGGCACCTCGGCGCTGGCGGGTTACGCCATTGGGTCGCGGCTCGAAAACCTGATGGGCGCGATTTCCTACGGCATCGGCACCGGCATGCTGACGCTGATCGGCGTTGCCGCCGGGGCCGACGGCTGGGCGCGGGCGCGCCGCGTCGCCTGGACGGGCAGTCTCTTTGCCGCGGCGGTGATCGGCACGATCGGCGGCGCGATCGCCCTCCTGCCGGAGCAATGGTCGCGGCTGTTCACGAGCGATCCCGCGACGATCGCCGCCTGCGTCGGCTACCTCACGCGCGCAGCGCCCTTCTATATCCTCTACGGTCTCGGCCTGACGCTACACTTCGGCAGCCAGGGCGCCGGCCGCATGGGCGTGCCGGTCGCCGCGGTGTTGGTGAGGCTGGCCGTCACCGTCGGCGGCGGCTGGCTCGCGATCGAGCTGGGGCAGGGGCTCGATTCGGTGTTCTGGGCGATGGGGATCGGGCTCGGTGTCTACGGCGTCGTGATGGGCGGCATGTTGCTGTTGCGACCCTGGCAGTCGCGTCCTGCCGCGAAGCGTTAGGGTCTTTCCGTTTCAAGTTCAACCACCACCCTCATCCTGAGGAGCGCGCCAAAGGCGTGCGTCTCGAAGGATGGGCAACAAACGTGGTGCTCGTGCCCACCCTTCGAGACGCGGTCCTGCGGACCGCTCCTCAGGGTGAGGGCGTTATTGGAAGCGACGTGATTCTTTCTCGACCGGAAAGACTCTAGGCGGCCAGCGCGCGGTCGATCAGCGCCGTCTCGCTGCTGCCCAGATCGGCACTACCGAACTGCGCGAAGGGCGAGCCGCCCAGCCGTGTCTCGGCATAGAGCGCGGCGAAGGGCGAGCCGGCTTCGACCAGAGCCGCCACGGCAGCGATCTTGGCCAGGCTCTCGCAGACGAAACGCGCGCGGCGCTCGGCGGTGCCGGACTTCAACGTCTGCTCCAGCGCCTGCGCCAGCGGACCGGCCTTGAAGGCCTGGTCGGCGGTGCGCACGAGGCGCGACAGCGTGTCGGTTGCCGCGTCGGGATGGCGGCCGGCGGCGCGCAGCACGTCGAGCGCCATGACATTGCCCGAGCCTTCCCAGATGGCGTTGAGCGGCGATTCGCGGAAGTAGCGCGCCATCGGCAGGTCCTCGGTGTAGCCGTTGCCGCCCAGGCACTCGAGCGATTCGTAGACGAGCTGCGGCGTGCTCTTGCAGACCAGGAATTTCACGGCGGGAGTCAGCAGCCGGGCATAGGCCGCCTCGCGCGGATCGTGTGCGGCATGCTCGGCGGCGCGGATCAGGCGGAATACCAGCGCCACCTGCGCCTCGAGTTCCAGCGCCATGTCGGCGGCGACGGCACGCATCGCCGGCTGGTCGGCCAGCCTTCGCTGGAAGACCGAGCGGTTGCGGATGTGGTGGATCGCCTGGCTGAGCGCGATGCGCGACTGGCCGGCCGAGGCGATGGCGCAATCGAGGCGTGTCAGGTTCACCATCTCGATGATGGTGCGCACGCCCGCGCCCTCCGCTCCGACCCGCTCGGCCCAGGCGCCGTGAAACTCGACCTCGGAGGAGGCATTCGACTTGTTGCCGAGCTTGTCCTTCAGCCGCTGGAAGCGGATGGCGTTCTGCGAGCCGTCGGGCCGATGGCGCGGCATCAGATAACAGGTGAGGCCGCCTTCCCCGGAGTCTTTGGCCGCCTGTGCGAGCACGAGGAAGGCGTCGCACATCGGCGCCGACATGAACCATTTGTGGCCGCTGATCTCGACATGATCGCCGTGCGCGGTGGCGCTCGTGATGTTGGCGCGCACGTCGGTGCCGCCCTGGCGCTCGGTCATGCCCATGCCCAGGGTCACGCCGTTCTTCTCCCACCACGGCAGCGGCCGCGGATCGTAGGTCCGGGTCTGGATCTTGGGCAGCCACTTCGCCAGCAGCGCCGGCTCGGAGCGCAGCGCGCCGACGCAGGCATGGGTCATGGTGATCGGGCACATGTGGCCGCTCTCGGCTTGCGTCGCGAGATAGAGGCGGACGGCGCGCGCCGACATCGGCGCCGGCCGGTCGCTGCCGTCATGCGCCGAGGGATGGATGCCGTGGCCGATGCTCTTGTGCATCAGCGCGTGATAGGCGGGATGGAATTCGACCAGGTCGAGCCGGTTACCCTTGCCGTCCATGGTGCGCAGCTTCGGCGGGTTCTCGTTGGCCAGCCGTCCGAGGTCGAGCGTGTCGGCCGCGCCATAGTCCCGGCCGCAGGCCGACAGGGCGGCGAGGTCGAGCCCCGCGCGCGCCGCCGCCTCGGCCAGCGGCCGGTCGGCCGAGAACAGGTCGACGTCGCCGAAGGCGGGCGACTGGTTGAACGAAGCGTCTTCGAGGAAGCCGGAAGCCATGAGGCCAGTCTGGACCTGCCATCCCCGGGACGGCAAGCAGCGCCCGGCCGCCTGTGCTATGGGACCGGCATGCAGCTCGATACCCTTACCGCCGTCAGCTCCGTCGATGGCCGCTACCGCGCGACTTCCGAAGTCCTGGCCGGCCATTTCAGCGAATACGCCCTCATGAAGAGGCGGGTCCTCGTGGAGTGCGAATATCTCGCCGCCCTCTCGGAGACCCCCGGCGTCGGCATTCGCCCGCTCACGGCGGCCGAAAAGGCGCTGCTGGCGGCCCTGCCGGACATCTCGGTCGAGGATGCGCGGATCATCCGCAAGTTCGAGCGCGAGGGCCATGCCGGCATCCCCGCGACCAATCACGACGTGAAAGCGGTCGAATACTTCATCAAGCTGAAGCTGAAGGATTCGAGCCTCACCGACGTGCTGGAGTGGGTCCATTTCGCACTGACGTCGGAGGACGTGAACAGCACGGCCCACGCCCTCTGCCTGCGCGGTGCGGTCGAGGCGGTCATGCTGCCGTCGCTCGCGAAGGTCGCGACGGAGATCGAGGGGCTTGCCCGACGGCACGCCGACACCGCCATGCTGGCGCGCACCCACGGCCAGAGCGCCACGCCCACGACGTTCGGCAAGGAGATGAACGTCTTCGCGACACGGCTCGCCCGCCAGGTCGCGACGCTCGCCCGCAATCCCATCCTGGTGAAGTGGGGCGGGCCGACGGCCAACTACAACGCCCAGACGGTGGCGCTGCCGCAGGTCGACTGGCTGGCGTTCGCGCACGCCTTCGTCGAGCGGCTGAACGTTCCGGGAGCGGCCGGCGCGCATCCGGTGCGCCTCGAGCTCAACGAGGTGACGACCCAGATCGAGCCGCACGACACGTATGCGGAGATGTTCGACAACCTTCGCCGGATCAACACCATCCTGATCGACCTGTCGCAGGACATGTGGCGCTACATCTCCGATGGTTGGGTGACGCAGAAGCTGAAGGACGGCGAGATCGGCTCGTCGGCGATGCCGCACAAGGTGAATCCGATCGACTTCGAGAATGCCGAGGGGAATTTCGGCGTCGCCAACGCGCTGTTCGAACATCTCTCGCGCAAGCTGCCGATCTCGCGCCTGCAGCGCGACCTGTCGGATTCGACGGTCGCCCGCACCTTCGGCACCGCCTTCGCCCATGCGCTGATCGGCTACGGCGCGCTGCTGCGCGGCTTCGGCAAGGTGAGCGTGAACGAGGCGGCCCTCACGGAGGCGCTGCAGGCGCACCCTGAAGTGCTGGCCGAGGCGATCCAGACCGTGCTGCGCGTCGCCGGGGTCGAGATGCCCTACGAGAAGCTGAAGGCGCTGACGCGCGGCCGGCAGGTGACGCTGCAGGACTTCGCGACCTTCATCGACGGCCTCGAGGTTGCGCCCGAGCTGAAGGCGCAGCTGCGGACGCTGCGGCCCGAAACCTATACCGGCCTCGCCGGTCTCCTCGCGAAGAAGTAACGGTTCCCCTTTTCCTCGGCCCCTGACGGGCCGAGGAAAAGAGGAAAGCGGTTCAGGCGGCGAACTTGCCGAATTGCCAGTGGCGGCCGGGGGCCGCGGCGAACAGGGCCTTGGTGTAGTCGGCCTTGGGCGAGCCGAAGACCTGCTCGGCCGAGCCGTATTCGACGACATGGCCCTTGCTCATCACGGCGACGTAGTCGCAGATCTGCGCAGCGACGCGCAGATCGTGGGTGATGAAGAGAACGGCGAGGTTCAGACGGACGCGGATCTCGTCCAGCAGTTCCAGCACCTGCTTCTGCACCGACACGTCGAGCGCCGACACGGCCTCGTCGGCGATCAGCAGTTCGGGTTCCATGGCGAGCGCGCGGGCGATGCAGATGCGCTGGCGCTGGCCACCGGAGAACTGGTGCGGATAGCGGTCGAGCGAATTGGGATCGAGCCGCACCGTCTCCATCAGCTTGCGCGCGCGGGCCATCGCCTCCTCGCGCCCGAGGCCGAAGTTCATCGGCCCCTCGATGATGAACTCGCCCACGGTGATGCGCGGGTTCATCGAGCGGTAGGGATCCTGGAAGACGATCTGCACGCGGCGGCGATGCGGCCGCAGCTTGCGCGCCGACATGGTCGCGATCTCGGTATCGCCGATATAGATCTTGCCCTCGGTCGGGTCGATCAGCCGGGCGATGCAGCGCGCCACGGTCGACTTGCCCGAACCGGATTCGCCCACGATGCCGAGGGTCTCGCCCCTGCGGATGTCGAGGTCGACGTCCACGGCGGCTTTCACGACACGCGCCTTCTGGAAGAAGGCGTTGCCCGTATAGATCTTGCCGAGCTTTTCGGTGCGCAGGATGGTGATGCCGTCGCGCCGCACGCCGCGATGGACGGGCGTGATCGACGGCACCGAGGAGATCAGCATCTTGGTGTAGCCCTGCACGGGCCGCGACAGGATCTGCTCGGTCGGCCCCATCTCCACCAGCTCGCCCCAGCGCAGAACGGCCACGCGATGGGCGATCTCGGCCACGACGCCGAAATCGTGGGTGATGAACAGCACGCCGGTGCCCTGGCCTTCCTGCAGCTCGGCGATGAGCTTCAGGATTTCGGCCTGGGTGGTGACGTCGAGGGCGGTGGTCGGTTCGTCGGCGATCAGCAGGACGGGATCGAGCACGAGCGCCATGGCGATCATGATGCGCTGGCGCTGGCCGCCCGAGAGCTGGTGCGGGAACGAGGCGTAGATGCGCTCCGGCTCCGGCAGCTTCACGCGAGCCAGGATGGCGATGATCTTGGCCTTGCGCGCGGCGGGATCGAGGTCGGTGTGGGTGTTCAGCACCTCGTCGATCTGGTCGCCGCAGGTCATGACGGGATTGAGCGCCGTCATCGGCTCCTGGAAGATCATCGACATACGGGTGCAGCGCAGTTCGCGCAGCCTCTGCTCGCCGGCGGTCAGGATGTTCTCGCCCTCGAGCAGAATCTCGCCCGAGGTCGGCTTCAGCGCCTTGGCCAGCAGGCCCATCACGGTGAAGGCGATGACCGACTTGCCGGATCCCGATTCGCCCACCAGGCAGACGATCTCGCCCGGGTTGACGGTGAAGCTCACCTTCTCGACGGCATGGACGCGGTCGCCGCCCTTGGGCAGCGAGACGCTCAGGTTGCGGACTTCGAGGACGGGCCTCTTTGTTTCTGCGGACATTACGACTTCAACTCCGTCATCCCGACCGAGGCGCAACGCGCCGAGTGGAGGGATCTCTTTTCAACGGCAACGATCTTGGACATGGATACAAGACCCTTCGACTTCGCTGCGCTTCGCTCAGGGTGCGACCTGTCGGTCACACCTTCTTGCTCATTTTCGGGTCAAGCGTGTCGCGCAGACCGTCGCCCATGATGTTGATGGCCAGCACCGTCAAGGCAAGGAAGATGCCGGGATAGAGGATGTTGTGCGGGAACACGCGGAACAGCGTGCGGCCCTCGGCCATGATGTTGCCCCAGCTCGGGATTTCCGGCGGGATGCCGATGCCCAGGAAGGACAGCGCGGCTTCCGTGAGGATCGCGGCGGCGGCGAGGAAGGTGCCCTGCACGATCAGCGGCGCCACCGTGTTGGGCAGGATGTGGCGGAACATCAGGATCCAGGTCGGGGTGCCGACCGAGATCGCGCCTTCGACGTACGGCTCTTCGCGCACCGTCAACACGATCGAGCGCACCAGGCGCACGACCCTGGGGACGTCGGGCACGACGATGGCGAAGACCACGGTTATGAGGCCGGCGCGCCAGATCGAGACGAGGGCGATCGCGAGCAATATGCCCGGAATCGCCATCAACCCATCCATGATGCGCATGATGATCCCGTCGGCCCACCGGATGTAACCGGACACCAGGCCGATCACCATGCCGATGACGACCGAGATGATCGACACGGCGACGCCGACGGCCAGCGAGACGCGCGCGCCGTAGAGGACGCGGCTGTAGACGTCGCGGCCCAGGCTGTCGGTGCCCATGATGGCGACCCGCTTGACCGTCGTCCCGTCGTCGAGACGGTAGGTGATCTCGGCACCCGGCTTCTTGTTGCGCGACGCCGGGTCGATGCGGGTCGGGTCCACGGTGCCGAGGAACGGCGCCAGGATGGCAATCACCAGCATCGTGAGCAGGATGACGCCGCCGAAGATTACGTTCGGGTTGCGGAGAGCAACGAGCCAGAGGCTCTTGCGCTTGGTCGACGCCGCCGCAATGGAGGCGGAGTCGACGACTTCTTCAGTGATCGCGCTCAATACCGGATCCTCGGGTCGAACAGGGTGTAGCTGATGTCGATGAGCAGGTTGATCACGACATAGACGACGGAGAAGAGAAGAATGACGGTCTGGATGGTCGGGAAGTCGCGGCTCAGCACCGCCTCGACCGTGAGTCGGCCGAGGCCGGGCAGGCCGAAGACGCTTTCCGTGACCACCGCGCCGCCGATCAGGATGGCGATGCCGAGGCCGATGACGGTGAGGATCGGCACGGCGGCGTTGCGCAGCGCATGGCGCATCAGCACCACCCTGTTGGACAGGCCCTTGGCGCGGGCGGTGCGGATGTAATCCTCGTTCAGCACCTCGAGCACCGAGGCGCGCGTGATGCGCGAGATCAGCGCCACGAAGCCGACCGACAGGGTGAGCGACGGCAGGACCATGCGTTCGGCGAACTGCCAGAAGTTGACGCCGATGCGGACATAGCCCTGCACCGGCAGCCAGCCCAGCTCGATGGCGAAGACGTAGATCAGGCAGTAGCCGATCACGAAACCCGGCACCGAGAAGCCCAGCACCGAGAAGCCCATCACCGCCTTGTCGATCAGGGAGCCCTGGCGATAGGCGGCCATGACGCCGATCGGCACCGACAGGCTGACGGCGAACACAAGGGTGCAGATCGCGAGAGCCAGCGTCGGCTCGACGCGCTGCGCGATCAGCTCGGCGACGGTCTTCTTGAAGAAGAAGCTCTCGCCGAAATTGCCCTGCAGGACATTGCCGATCCAGATGGCGAACTGCGTCCAGATCGGCTCGTCGAGGCCGAGCTTGGTGCGGATGTCCGCAATCTGGTCCGAAGTCGCGTTGTCGCCGGCGATGACCGCGGCGGGGTCGCCCGGCGTCAATCGCAGCATGAGGAAGACGAAGACAGCCACCACTCCCAATACGGGGATGATGGCTATGAGACGACGGGCGATAAAGTCGAGCATTTTCCCTCTACGTGTCACCCGGGCAGAGCGAGAGATCCTTCACTCTGCCCAGGATGACAACGTGACCGCCGACTGGCGGCCCCGCTGTCACTTCTTCTCGATGTTCCACATCACCGGGACCGGCGCCTTCAGCCAGCCCGAGACGTTGGAGCGCATGGCGCCGGGTCCGTACCACTGGCCAACCCAGCCATACTGCGCCGTTTGCAAAGCCCGGGCCTGAACGGCGGCGGCGAGCTCCTTATTTTTCACCGGATCGGTTTCCTTGGCGTAGGCGTCGCGCAGCTTCTCCATCTCCGGATCGTTCGGCCAGCCGAACCATGCCTTGTCGCCGTTCGCCACCATGTAGGAGGTCGAGATCGGGTTCAGGATGTCCGCCGCCACCGAAAATGTGTGGAAGATGTTCCAGCCGCCCTGACTCACGGGACCCTTGTTGGTTCGACGCGTGACGACGGTTTGCCAGTCCATCGACTGCATGTCGACCTTGAAGCCACCCTGTTCGAGCAGCGCCTTTGTCACAGGGGCCATGTTGGTGAGAACCGGCAGGGTCGTCGACTGCAGCAGCACGATCGGCGTGCCGTCGTAGCCCGCTTCCTTCAGCAGCGCCTTCGACTTCTCGAAGTTCGGCTTCACGAACAGGTCGCCCGGCGCATTGACGGCGTTGGGCGTGCCGCAGATGAACGCGGCCGTGCAGACCTTGTAGAACTCGGGCTCGCCGACGGTCGCCTTGAGATAGTCCTCCTGGCGGATGCTCAGCAGCGCGGCCTCGCGGATCTTCGGATTGTTGAACGGCGGCTGGAGCCAGTTCATGCGGAAGATGAACTGGTGCCCGAGCGGGTTCCAGTTGAAGAGCGTGACGCCCTTCTCCTTCTTGAGGATCGGGATCAGGTCGTGCGGCGGCTGCTCGATGACGTCGATCTCGCCCGCGGCGATGGCGTTCACCTGCTGCTGCGGATCGGGCATCTCGATGATCTCGACGCGATCGACCTTGACGACCTTGCCGCCGGCGAGGCCCGAGGCCGGCTCGGCGCGCGGCTTGTACTTGGTGTTCTTGGCGTAGACGTGCTTCTCGCCGGGCTTGGATTCGGCGTTCACGTAGATGAACGGGCCCGAGCCGATCTGGCTGTCGATCTGCTTGAAGGGATCGGTGTCGGCGACCCGCTTCGGCATCATGAACGGAACCTGCGACGACGGCTTGCCGAGCGAATCGAGCACCAGACCGTACGGCTCCTTCAGCACCATCTGGAAGGTCTTGGGATTGACCTCCTTGAACTCCTTCACGAAGTCCATGAGCTTCTGGCCCATCGAGTCGCGGGCGCCCCAGCGCTTGATCGAGGCGATGCAGTCTTCGGACGTCACCGGCTTGCCGTCATGCCACTCGAGGCCGTCGCGCAGGGTGAAGGTCCACACCGTCTTGTCGGCGGACACCTCGTACTTGTCGACCATCTGCGGCTTGACGACGTTGTTCTCGTCGGACGCAAACAGCGTGTCGTAGACGAAGTAGCCATGGTTGCGGGTGACGTAGGCCGTCGTCCAGATCGGATCGAGGATCGTCAGGTTGCCGTTCTGCACGAACTTGACGACCTTGCCCTGGGCCAGCACCGGCCCCGCACTCGACAGGATCGCACCGGCAACCATTGCCGCGAGCGTACGCTTCATCACTTTTTTCATGAGCCCCCCTCCGGGTTTCTTCCCCATCGAGGAAGGCAGGGAGCGCCCGCCTTCATCGATGGGCGCGCGGGGAAGACCCCCGCGCGCGGATCGGGCTACTTCTTGGTGACGTTCCAGAACACCGGCACCGGCGCCGTCAGGTTGCCCTGCACGGTCTTGCGGCGCGCCAGCGGGGCGTACCACTGGCCGACGTTGATGTGGGTCGGATGGTCGACCCAGTACTTCTGCAGTTCCTCGACGATCAGCTTCTGCTTCGCCGGGTCCGTTTCCTTCGCGAACTGGTCGCGATACTTCTCGATCGTCGCGTCGCACGGCCAGCCGAACATGGCCTTGTCGCACGCCGCGTTGAAGTAGCCGGCCATCACCGGGTTGAGGATGTCGGCCGCCACCCACGAGGTGAGGAAGGCGTGCCAGCCGCCCTGGGTCGGCGGATCCTTCTTGACGCGGCGAGCGACCAGCGTCTGCCAGTCCATCGACACCATGTCGACCTTGAAGCCGGCCCGCTCCATCTGCGCCTTGGCGACCGGCGCGAGGTTGGTCAGGACCTGCAGGTCGGTCGACTGCATCAGCACGATCGGCGTGCCGTCGTAGCCGGCTTCCGTGAGCAGCTGCTTGGCCTTGGCGGCGTTGCCGTTCAGCACGTCGGCCATGCCGGCGTCGGTCGCAAGCGGGGTGCCGCATACGAACGGCGCCTTGCACACCTTGTACCACTGCGGATCGCCGATCGTGGCCTTGAGGAAGTCCTCCTGGCCGAAGGCAACGAACACGGCGTGCCGGATCTTCGCATTGTCGAAGGGCTTGGCCAGGCTGTTGAAGCGGAAGGCGTACTGGTTGCCGGTCGGGTTGAAGCTGAGCAGCTCGACGTTCTTGTCCTTCGCGAGCAGCGGCAGCAGGTCGTGGCCCGGCGATTCGATCATGTCGATCTCGCCGCTCTGCAGCGCCGCCACCTGCGTCTGGATGTCCGGCATGGCGATCCACTCGACACGGTCGACCTTGACCACCTTGCCGCCGGAGAGGCCGTTGGCGGGCTCGGCGCGCGGCTTGTACTTGGCGTTCTTGACGTAGACGATCTTCTCGCCGGGCTTCCACTCGTCGCCCTTGAAGATGAACGGGCCGGAGCCGATCACGTCCTCGAGCTTGATCTGCTGCATCGGGTCGGTTTCGGCCGTCTTCTTCGGCATCATGAAGGGCACGTTCGACGACGGCTTGCCGAGCGACTGCAGCACCAGGCCGTACGGCTCCTTCATCTTCAGCTTGAAGGTCTTGGCGTCGACGACCTCGAGCCCTTCGGCCGACGCCATCAGCTTCTGGCCCATCGAATCGCGGGCGGCCCAACGCTTGATCGAGGCGACGCAGTCTTCTGCGGTCACGGGCTTGCCGTCATGCCACTCGAGACCGTCGCGCAGTGTGAAGGTCCAGGTCAGCTTGTCGGCCGAGTTCTCATACTTTTCGACCATCTGCGGCTTGACGTCGAACTTCTCGTCGACGGCGAACAGCGTGTCCCACACCATGTAGCCGTGGTTGCGCTGGATGTAGGCCGTGGTCCAGATCGGATCGAGGATCTTCACGTCCGAATGCATCACGACCTTGAGGGTCTGCGCCTGCACCGGGGCAGCGGCCATGACGCCGCTGACGCCCGCTGCAGCCATGACGGCTAACGCCGACTTCCTGAATGAAAACATGATTTCTTAGCTCCCTGTCTCGCGGCCATTTCTTGTCCTCGCACGAACTTGCAAGAATCGAGCCGCCCCGCGGGACAGTAGCAGCCGGGAACCCCCCTCTGACAAGCCGATTCAGACACTGCGCAGAGTCAGCGGGGCTTGTTGATCGCCTGCTCGAGCAGCTGCAGCACGCCTTCGGAGGCGGCGGAGGCGACGATGTCGCCGAATCCCGCCCAAGAACCCTTTGACGCAGCGAGCGGCACGGGATTGGACTGCTCGATGTCGCCGACGTTCTTGCCGGCCGGGTCCTTGACGATCCATTTGACGACCAGCCGGGCCATGCGGTCGTCGATCGGCGTCATGGTCACCGTGCCGACCACGGTGAAGGCGCCTTCTTCTGCCTGGTCGACGATCACGAGCTTGCTCGATCCCAGCGCACGCCGCATGCCGGACGTCAGCTGGCGGTTGCCGTCGGACGGCGCCCCGGTGACCGTTGCCACCAGCACCTTGACCTGCGGTTCGGCGGGCTTGGCGGCAACCGGTGTCGGGGTGGTCGTCGAGGTCGGCACGGCCCCCTCGGGCGGCGGGGCGGCCGCGGGGTCGGGCGGGAATTCGTAGGGGATGGTGACGCCGGCGGCGACCTGGCCGGGCGCGCGCGGGATGAAATTGGGCGGCTTGCCGATCAGGGTCGCGACCCGGGGTGCCGCCTGCTGCGCGATGCGCGAGACCAGGCGCTCGGCCTGCTCGGCATAATCCTCGGGCGGGGCCCGCGTCTTCACGGTCGCCGGCTCGTCGGTGCGCGGCTTGCCGCGGATGCGCCAGTCGACCTGGACCTCGATCGACATGCCGGCGTCGCGGGTGCTCATCACGCCGTCGACCTGGATCGGTGCCTCGGCGGGGGAAACCGCGGCCACGATCCCGTAGGACTGCAGTTCGATGGCGAGGGCGGCGGCGACCCGCTCGCCCATCTGCGGGGGCATGTTGCGCGGCGGGCTGATCGCGACCTCGACCTTGTCCCGGATCTGGCGCCCGTAGGAAATCTGCGACGGATCGTGTGCGAAGGGTTTGGGCGATCCGCCGCACGCCGCAAGGGCGAGCAGGCAGAGCAGCATCACAACATGGCGCATGTCGCGACGACCCCGAGCAGGCAGCAGACCATCAGGATGATGAAGTAAGGCACGTCAGGCGGTGAGGGCGATCGCCGACAGGCCGCGCCCGTAGTCGCGCACACCCTGCAGGGTATTGCGGCGGTAGCTGAAGAAATCGTCGGTGCCGGTGAGCGTGTCGTGGCCGGTGGCAGTGACGGCGACGCCGTTGCGCGCGATGCGGTGCACGAGATAGCCCGGCAGGTCGAACATGAAATGGCCGGCGCGCGTCGCGGTCCGGAAGAAGGCGGCGTTCGCCTCGTCCTGTGCCAGGAACGGCGCCGGGAATTCAGGCCCGACCTCGTAGGACTCCGGCCCGATGCAGGGCCCGACCACGACCTGGATACGCTCGCGCCGGGCGCCGAGCTTCTCCATGGCCGCGATCGTAGCGTCGACGACGCCGCCCAGCGCGCCCTTCCAGCCGGCATGCGCCGCGCCGATCACCGAGGCGGCGCCGTCGGCCAGCAGGACCGGCGCGCAGTCGGCCGCCATCACGCCCAGCGCAACGCCCGGCCGGTCGGTCACGAGACCGTCAGCTTTGGGGGCGCCCGGCGAACTCCAGCGTTCCGCGGCAACCGTCAGCACGTCGGCCGAATGGATCTGGTGCACGGTCTGCAGGTCGGGTTCGTCGAGGCCGAATTGCTCGGCCGCGCGGCGACGGTTCTCGCGCACGTTCTCCGGCGCATCGGCTGAGCCATAGCCGCAGTTGAGCGACGAAAAGAGGCCGGTGCTCACGCCGCCCCGGCGGGTGAAGAAGCGGTGCTGCACCCCGTCGAGGGCGGCAAGGGTCTGGGCCTGGATCATGCTTCGTCCGAGGGGGTGTCCATAAAGCCGGCTGGTGGAGCGCTCTTGCCGTCGCCGAGAGCCAGCACGCGGAAGAGGGTGCCCATTTGGTCGGGCGCGATCAAGCGGGCCGATGCCGCATCGATCGCGTCGGCCTGCGCCGCCTTTGCAGTGCGCTTCAGGGCCTGCGCGCGCTCGGGAAGACCGAGCCGGCGCAGGAATTCGCCCTGGCCCACCGGCCCATAGGCCGTGACGCCGGACGCGGCGGCGAGAGCCGCGAAGTCGACATGGGCGCTGAGGTCGGTCTCGCCGGGACGATCGAGGATGCCCGCCCCCTGATGGCCGCGCACCGCCTGCAGCGAGGCGGCGCGGCCCGCGCTCTCCAGACCGTAGTCGATGATGAGGGCCCAGCCGCCGTCGCGGGAAATGCGCGCGCCGATTGCACCGGCCAGCGACCGTCCGGCTTCGCTGAGTTCGGCTTCGGCGCCTTCGTCGGCATCCGGCAGCAGCGAGGCGAAGGGCGTGGTGCCCGGCGCCAGGGCCAGCCGCAGCCCGCCCTGCTCGTCGAGACCGACCATGCGCTCGCGCCAGCCGTTCGCGGTGCGATGGAACTGGCGGACCGGCAGCGCATCGAAGAATTCGTTGGCGACCAGCAGCAGCGGTCCTCCGGGCACGTCGTCGAAGCGCTCGTGCCAGGTCGGATTGTGGGCCTGCAGGGCGGCGCGCTGGGCCTCGCGCATCGGCGCGTTGGTGTCGACGAGATGCAGGTCGATCGCGGCGTGAAAGCCGGGGACGCCGCGCGTCACGCGCAGCGCATCGGCCATCAGGGTGCCGCGGCCGGGCCCGAGCTCGACCAGCCGCACGGGGGACGGCCGTCCCATCGCCAGCCAGCGCTCGGCCAGCCAGGCGCCGATGAGCTCGCCGAACATCTGCGAGATCTCGGACGCGGTGGTGAAGTCGCCGGCGGCGCCGACGGGCACGGCGCGGCGATAGTAGCCGAGCCGCGGATGACCCAGCGCCTCGGCCATGAAGTCGGCCAGCGAGATCGGCCCGGTGAGGGCGATGCGGCGCGCGATCAGCCCGCCCAATTCAGTCATGAGGGCTCGGTCACGGCGCCCCGGTCACGGCAGGACAGGCTTGCGGTAGGCCCGCAGGATCACCCACAGGCCGAACAGCAGCACGGGCAGCGACAGCAGCATGCCCATGGTGACCGGCCCCCACAGATAGCCGAGATGCGCATCGGGCTCGCGGAAGAGCTCGCCCACGATGCGGGCCAGGCCATAGCCGGCGCAGAACACGCCGGTCAGTAGGCCGGGCCGGCGGCGGCCCTCGGTGAGCTTCCACACCGCGACCACGATCAGGGTGAGCAGCACGCCCTCGAAGAAGGCCTGGTAGAGCTGGCTGGGATGGCGCGGCAGGGGTCCGCCGCGCGGGAAGACCATGGCCCAGGGCACGTCGCTGACGCGCCCCCACAGCTCGCCGTTGATGAAGTTGGCGAGGCGGCCGAAGAACAGGCCGAGCGGCGCCACGATCGCCACCAGGTCCGACAGCATGAAGGGGTCGGCCTTGTTGCGCATCGCGAACAGCAGGATGGCGGCGATGACACCCAGCAGCCCGCCGTGGAAGGACATGCCGCCCTCCCACAGGGTGAGCGCCGCCAGCGGATGCTCGATGTAGAAGCCCGGCTTGTAGAACAGCACGTAGCCCAGCCGGCCGCCCAGGATGACGCCGAGCGCGGCCCACAGCAGGAAGTCGTCGATCTTGAGCGGCGACAGCACCTTGGGCGGCTGCTCGCAGACGCGGCGCATGACCTGCCAGCCGATCACCAGGCCCGCGATATACGCCAACGCGTACCAGCGGATGGCGAAGGGCCCGAGCTGGACCAGGACGGGGTCGATCTCGGGGTACGGGATCGCCAGGGGAAGCGCGGCCAGGAGAATAGCGGGAAGGGTGCTCATGAAGGCCACCCTTATAGCGGGGGAATCGTTTCCCCAAAATCGTCGCGGCGCCGATCCGGGGGGATCGGCGCCGCTGGGGACATTCCGAACGGGTTTATTGGTTTTCTAGCGAGAGGGGGCGTCGGAAGGTCCTTGTCGGCTCAGGCTTCGCCGACCGTCTCCAGGATCGAGGCGGTCAACGCGTCGGCGGGGCTCTTGCCGGCCCAGACGACGTACTGAAAGGCGGGATAGAAGCGCTCGCTCTCGGTGATCGCCACCTCGACGAGGTCGTTCAGCTGCTCCGCCATCAGGCCGTTGGTCCCGCGCAGCGGGATGGCGTGGCGGAACATCGGCAGGCCTTCTTCGCTCCACAGATCGAAGTGACCCAGCCACATCTTCTCGTTGATCAGGCCGAGCAGGCAGTGGATGTCGCTGTGCCGCTCGACCGGGATGCGGACGTCGTAGGCGCAGGTGAAGTGCAGCGCCTCGACATCGTCGCGCCAGCTGAAAAACATGCGGTAGTCGCACCAGCGACCCGCGACCTCCACGGCAATCTCCCGGTCCGAGGTCCGGTCGAAGGGCCAATCGTTGGCGGCAACAACCCTCTCGATCATCTCGAGTGGGTTGAGGTCGGCTTTCCGTCTGGTCCGCTCATGTCGCGATAACGCCATCGACCCGCTCCCCAACCATTTCCGCCGTGCGGCCCATCAGGAGCCATTCTTGAGGCGGCTGGTCGACATATCGTGGTGGGTACCCAACAACCCACTAACTGTAGCCTGCCAAAGGATGATGGGCTGCGCAATGGGAAATGCCCGTGTAAAACGGGGAAAGAGTCAGGGATTCCATGAATTTAATCCCCAACGTTAAGATTCGAATCCGGCGATTCCGCAGAACGAGTCGGGTGGATATGCTGAAAATTTGAGCAGATGCGGTGGCGGGTCCCGGATTGTCCCCGGTTTTCGCACGTCGCGGGCGATTGGCACACGGCTTGCCTTTCGACCCTCCAAGCGAACCAGCGCCATGACGTGCCGGCGCCAAGACTTGGAGGAGGCTTCTCGATGTTCAAGGATCCGTTCAACCCGAAGGCCCTGCTCGGCCGCTGCGGCTGCAGCTGCGGCGGCAACCACAGCCAGGCCGATCATGCCCGGCTGACGGCGGAGGCCGTGCCGGCTGGTGAGGAGGATCGCTGGAACCGGGTGGTCGACGCCGCCGTCCTGCGCGCCGTGTTCCCGGTCGATGCCCAGCGTCGCCAGTTCTTGAAGACGGTCGGCGCGGCCACCGCGATGGCCGCCATCTCTTCCGTCCTGCCGCTCGGCGCCGCCCGCGAGGCCTTTGCCCAAGGGGGCGCGCCGGAGAAAAAAGACCTCAAGGTCGGCTTCATTCCGATCACCTGCGCCACCCCGATCATCATGGCCCACCCGATGGGCTTCTATTCCAAGCAGGGGCTCAACGTCGAAGTCGTGAAGACGGCGGGCTGGGCGGTGATCCGCGACAAGTCGCTGGCCAAGGAATACGACGCCGCGCACATGCTCTCGCCGATGCCGCTCGCGATCTCGCTGGGGGTCGGCTCGAACCCGGTCCCGTGGACGATGCCGGCGATCGAGAACATCAACGGCCAGGCGATCACGCTCGCCAACAAGCACAAGGACAAGCGCAACCCGAAAGACTGGAAGGGCTTCCGCTTCGCCGTCCCCTTCGACTATTCGATGCACAACTACCTGCTGCGCTACTACGTGGCCGAGCACGGGCTCGATCCCGACAAGGACATCTCGATCCGCTCGGTGCCGCCGCCCGAGATGGTGGCCAACCTGCGCGCCGACAATCTCGACGGCTATCTCGGTCCCGATCCGTTCAACCAGCGCGCCGTGTACGACGGCATCGGCTTCATCCATATCCTGACGAAGGAAATGTGGGACGGTCATCCCTGCTGCGCCTTCGCGGTGAGCAAGGAATTCGCCACCCAGAATCCGAACTCGTATCGCGCTCTGCTGAAGGCGATCATCGACGCCACCGCCTATGCCCACAAGCAGGAGAACCGCAAGGAGATCGCCAAGGCGATCGCGCCGCAGAACTACCTGAACCAGCCCGAAACGGTGCTGGAGCAGATCCTGACCGGCACTTACGCCGACGGGCTGGGCGGGGTGAAGAAGGATCCCAACCGCATCGATTTCGATCCCTTCCCCTGGAACCAGTTCGCCATCTGGATCATGACCCAGATGAAGCGCTGGGGTCAGCTCAAGGGCGATATCGACTATGCCAAGGTCGCGCAGGAGGTGTTCCTCGCCACCGACACGGCGAACATGATGAAGGAGATGGGCCTCACGCCGCCCGATCCGTCGAACAAGACGATCGTGGTGATGGGCAAGCCCTTCGATCCGGCCAAGCCCGACGACTATGTGAACAGCTTCGCCATCAAGCGGACCTGAGATGATGAAGCCGTATCAGGTGCTGGGGGCGCGCGACTCCTCAGGCGGAGTAACCTCCGCCTTGTGTCGCGCGTCATGCTTGGTGGTCAAGGAAGATCGCGCCACGGGAGTGGCGCGCCCCCAGCGATGAAAGCCTCGCTCGGCGTGCGGGCGGGCCTGCTGTCGATCCTGATCTTCGTGGCCATCGTCGGCATCTGGCAGGTCGCCACGATGCCGACGGCAGCCACCGGCCCGGCGATGGATCCGGAATATGCAAGGCTGGTGGGCGCCGCGGCGGCCACCGGATCGAAGTCGGCGATGCCGACACCGGCCGAGATCGGCGCCACGATCTGGAAGCACCTCGCCGATCCTTTCTATATCCGCGGCAGCAACGACAAGGGCATCGGCATCCAGCTCGCCTATTCGCTGGGCCGCGTGCTGCTGGGCTTCGGCCTGGCCGCCGTGGTGGCCATTCCGCTGGGCTTCCTGATCGGCATGTCGCCGCTGGTCTATCGCGCGCTCGATCCCTTCATCCAGATCCTGAAGCCGGTGTCGCCGCTCGCCTGGATGCCGCTCGCGCTCTACACGATCAAGGACAGCGCGATCTCGTCGATCTTCGTGATCTTCATCTGCTCGATCTGGCCGATGCTGATCAACACCGCGTTTGGCGTCGGCAGCGTGCGCAAGGAATGGCTGAACGTGGCGCGCACGCTCGAGGTCGGACCGTTCCGCACGGCCTTCAAGGTGATCCTGCCGGCCGCCGCGCCGACCATCATGACCGGCATGCGCATCTCCGTCGGCATCGCCTGGCTGGTGATCGTGGCGGCCGAGATGCTCGTGGGCGGCACCGGCATCGGCTACTTCGTATGGAACGAGTGGAACAACCTCTCGATCGCCAACATCGTGACCGCGATCCTGCTGATCGGCCTGGTCGGTCTCCTGCTCGACCAGGGCCTGGCCTGGCTCGCCAAGCTCGTCACCTATCCGGAGTAGGCGCGTCATGGAGAACCGTCCCCTGATCAGCGTCGAAGGGTTGGCGCGCCGCTTCGGCGACACCGGCCAGCCGGCCGTGTTCGAGGACATCTGGTTCGGCATCGACAAGGGCGAGTTCTGCTGCCTGATCGGCCATTCCGGCTGCGGCAAGACCACCATCCTGAACGTGCTGGCCGGCCTCGATCGTCCGAGCGGCGGCGCCGTCATCGTCGACAATCGCGAGATCGACGGGCCGAGCCTCGACCGCGCCGTCATCTTCCAGGGCCATGCCTTGCTGCCGTGGATGACGGTGATGGGCAACATCGCCTTTGCCGTCTCCTCGCGCTGGCCGAACTGGGATCGCGCCCGGGTGCGCGAGCATGCGATGCGCTTCATCGAACTGGTCGGCCTCGCCGGCGCGGAGACCAAGCGACCGGCGCAGCTCTCGGGCGGGATGAAGCAGCGGGTCGGCATCGCCCGCGCGCTCTCCATCCAGCCCAAGATGCTGCTGATGGACGAGCCGTTCAGCGCCCTCGACGCGCTGACCCGCGGCATGCTGCAGGACGAGGTGCTGCGGATCTGCGCCGACACCAACCAGACCGTGTTCATGATCACCCACGATGTCGACGAGGCGATCCTGCTGGCCGACCGGATCGTGCTGATGACCAACGGGCCGGGCGCGCGCATCGCCGAGATCGTGGTCAACACCATGCCGAAGAACGAGCGGCACCGGAACGGCCTGCACCGCCATCCTCAGTATTACGCGATCCGCAACCACCTCGTGGAGTTCCTCGTGAATCGCTCCAAGGCGTTCGACCAGGAGATCGCCGCGCACGGCTACGATCCGCGGCGGCCGAAGCTGGTGAAACCTGGATTGTCGGCGGTCAATCCGCCGGCCGAGATCGTGCCTTTAACAACCGGGAGACGGCAATGAAGCGGGCTGAAGTCACAGAGAAGATCCTGACCGCCAAGCGCATGAAGGAGCTGACCTGGGAAGACATCGCCAAGAAGATCGGTGGTGCCTCGAAGATCATCGTCACCGCGGCCTGCATGGGCCAGATGAAGATGACCAAGGAGCAGGCCACCAAGGCCGGCAAGCTGTTCGGGCTGGGCAAGGAAGAAGTCCTGCTGCTGCAGGAAGTGCCCTATCGCGGCTCGCTGCCCCAGATCCCGCCGACCGACCCGCTGATCTACCGGTTCTACGAGCTGGTGCAGGTCTACGGCACCACCTGGAAGGAGCTGATCCAGGAAGAATTCGGCGACGGCATCATGAGTGCCATCGACTTCGACATGACCATGGAGCGCCAGCCCGACCAGAAGGGCGACCGGGTGAAGATCGCCATGTCCGGCAAGTTCCTGGGGTACAAGAGCTACTGACGCCTGTCCCGGAAGCAGCTGCGTGGGGGTAGACTGGTTTCATGAGCCAGCTCCCCCTGCGGTCCATCGAAGCCTTTGTCGTCGTGGCGCGTGCCGGCAATCTCGCGCAAGCCGCGGCGAGGTTGAACATCACGGTCCCGGCGGTGAGCCGCAGAATCCAGATTCTGGAGCGCTACCTCGGCGCGAAACTCTTCGACCGCCGGCCACGGGGCCTCAGCCTCACGGAGGCGGGCGAGAAATATTTCTCGGAACTGGGCCCCGCCTGGGATTGCGTGTGGAAGGCGACGATTGCCGCCACGTCGCCGGTTCGCCGTGACGCCTTCAAGGTCAGCGTCATCCCGACCTTTGCAGCGAACTGGCTGGTTCCCAGGCTTGCGCGAAGCCGATTGCGTCTCGCGGGACTGGAGGTCGAAATTGAGACCTCGCCGGATATCGTGGAACTGCGCGAGCGCGACGATCTCGACTGCGCCATTCGCCTGGGTCTCGGGCCCTGGCCGGGAACGGCCGGACAGAAGTTTCTGCCCATAAAGGCGTATCCGGTTGCGAGTCCGGACTTCGTCGCCCGCAAGCGGCTCAAGAGCCCGACCGACCTCGCACGACAGACTCTCATTGGATCCAGTCATCAGCCCGATTTCTGGCCGGAATGGTTTCGGCACGCCGGCATCGGCTTTGGCCAAGGTTCCTACAAGGGCTTCGACAATCTTCAGCTTGTCTACGAGGCGGCGGCGGCCGGACTCGGAGCCGCCATCGGCCTCGATCCCCTCGTGCGGCCATTTCTGGAAAGCGGCCGGCTCGTGCGCCTCTGGCCAGGTGACGTGACGCTCTCCAGAAGCTTCCATCTTGTTCGGCGGACCGATCGCGTCGAGTCGACTCGGTTCGCTCTCTTCCGTAGCTGGTTGATGGGCGAAGCCGCCGCTGCCGCCTGAAAGGGCGGCGTTGACGATTCCTGAAGTCATCGGCCGAGAACTGAATGGTCGCGCCGGGCGCCGGGTTCTACGTTCGCAGCATCAAAGACTGCGTCCGGTGAACGGCGTCGCGCATGACCAAGTATCGCCTGCATTACTTTCCTGAATCCGGCAACAGCTACAAGCTGGCGCTGATGCTCACGCTGTGCGGCCAGACCTTCGAGCCGGTCTGGACCGACTTCGGCGGCGGCGTCACTCGAACCCCCGAGTGGCGCGCCCGCGTCAATGTCATGGGGGAAATCCCGGTTCTCGAGGAGGGCTCACAACGCCTCACCCAGACCGCGCCGATCCTGCTGCGGCTCGCCGAACGCCACGGCCAGTTTGGCGGACGAAGCGACGAGGAGAAGTTCGAAATTCTTCGCTGGCTGTTCTGGGACAACCACAAGCTCAGCGGCTACATGGCGACCTATCGGTACTATCGGGCGTTCACGCCCTCACCCGATCCCGCCGTGCTGGCCCATATGCGCCGGCGCCTCGACGACTATCTGACGATCCTGAACGGCCACCTGCTGGAGCGTCCGTTCGTGATCCGGGACCAGCCGACGATCGCCGATATCTCGATGATGGCCTATCTGTCCTTCCCGAAGCGGGAGGCCGGGTATGATCTGGCGGTCAGCCATCCAGCCGTGAGTGCGTGGCTTCTGCGCATGGCAGAGCTTCCCGGATGGAGAGCGCCTTATGACCTGCTGTCCGGCAAACGACTGACCTGCTACGTCTAGTTTCGCCAGCATTCCGAGGTTTCTGTTGTGCGGCCACGTTCTGCTGTGACACATTGTTGACAATCGACGATCCGCCAGTCCGAGGGCAGTTTGGCTATTTCCGATCTTTCGACGCGGCGAGTGGACGCGCTTTTCGACCGCGTGCCGAAGGCGACGCTGCGCGCGCACATCGTCGAGCGGCTGCGGCTCGCGATCCTGGCGGGCGATATTCCGCCGGGGGCGCCGCTGGTCGAGACCGCGCTGTCGGAGCGGTTCGACGTCAGCCGGGGGCCGCTGCGCGAGGCGCTGCGGCAGCTGATCGAGGAGGGGCTGGTCGTGACCGTGCCCTACACGGGTACGCGCGTCGCCGAGCTCTCGGTCGAGGACATCCACGAGATCTATTCGCTGCGCACCGTGCTGGAGACTTTCGCCTTCGAGCAGGTCTGGCCGCGCCGCGACGATAGCTTCCGCGCCGAGCTCAGGCGGCGCAACGAGGCGCTGATTGCCACGATCGATGCCGGCGACGATCGCGCCAGCATCCTCACCGAACTCGAATTCCACGGCCTCGTCTACGAGGCGAGCGGCCACAGACTGCTGCAGCGGGCCTGGCACGGGCTGCGCGGCCGGCTGCAGCTCTATTGGGCGGCGCATCATCGCGCGCACGGACGGCGCGGGCCGAAGCGCGACAGTCATGACAGCTACATCAAGGCGGCCTTCGGGGAGGACTTCGCGGCGATGAAGGCCGAGATCGCCGATCACATGCGTCGCGGCATGGAAACGACGGAGACGTTCCTGCGCTCGATGCCGGATTTATCGGGGAAACCAAAAAGGGGAGTCAAATCATGAGCATCAATCGACGTTCGTTGTTCGCCGTCGCGGCCGCGAGTGCCGCCGCGCTGGCCATTCCGTTCGCCGCGCGCGCCCAGGCCACGCTCGACGAGGTGAAGAAGCGCGGCGTGCTGCGCGTCGGCGTCACCCAGGCGCCGCCCTGGTACTCGAAGGATCCCAAGACCGGCCAATGGGCGTCGGGTCTCGGCATCGAGATGGGCAAGGCGATGGCGCAGACGCTGGGCGTGAAGTTCGAGCCGGTCGAAGTGACCTGGGGCAACGCGATCGCAGCCCTCCAGGGCGACAAGATCGACATCATGTTCATGCTCGACGCCACGGCGGAGCGCAAGCAGGCGGCGAACTTCCCCGAGACGCCGCTCCTCTGGTACTCGCTCGCCGTTCTGGCGCGCGACGATCTCAATGCGAAGACCTGGGAAGACCTCAACAAGCAGGGCGTGCGCATCGCCGTGCCGCAGGCCTCGACCATGGACCGCTGGGCGACGCAGCACACGCCCAAGGCCGACATCCAGCGCTTCCCCGGCAATGCCGAGGCGATCGCCGCCTTCCAGTCGGGCAGGGTCGACGCCGTACTGCTCTTCCATCCGCCGCTGCTCGCCGCCCGCCAGCGGCTGGGCAAGGGCAAGATCGTGGTGCCGCTGCCCGCCGAGTCGCAGCCCTCGAGCGCGGCGCTGCGCAAGGGCGACGCCGCCTTCACCGACTGGGTCGATAAGCAGTTCGCCGCCTACTACAAGAGCGGCCAGACGCAGAAGTGGTACGAGCAGGCGATCGCCGACTTCGGCCTCGATCCCAAGTCCGCGCCGCCGGTCATGAAAGAGATGATCAAGTAGGCGGTACGCCTCTTGGCGTATCAGTGGGACTTCTCGCCGGTCCTCGCCAACGCACCGTTGCTGGCGGAGGGACTGGCGAACACGCTCAAGATCACGGGCACGGCGCTGGTCTGCGGCGTCGTGCTGGGTCTGGCGCTGGCGCTGCTGCGACTCTCGCCGCGGCGCTTCCTGTCGTGGCCCGCCGGTTTTGTCATCGAGGTGTTCCGGACGACGCCGCCGCTGGTCCAGCTCTTCTGGTTCTTCTTCGCCCTGCCGATCCTCGTCGGCATCGAGATGACGCCGTTCGTGGCCGGCGCCGTCACCTTCTCGATCCAGTCGGCCTCGTTCTTCGCCGAGGTGTTCCGCGCCGGCATCCAGTCGATCGAGCGCGGCCAGTGGGACGGCGCGCGCGCGATCGGCATGCGCCACGACCAGGCGATGCATCGCATCATCCTGCCGCAGGCGGTGAAGCGCATGATCCCGGCCTTCATGGAGCGCGCCATCGAGCTCATGAAAACCACGACCCTGATCGCCACCATCTCCTATGCCGACCTGCTGTTCGCGGCCAACGAGGTCTCGCAGAAGACCTTCCGTCCGCTCGAGACCTACACGGTCGTGGCGCTGATCTATTTCGTCGTGATCTTCCTTGCGAGCCAGGTCGCCCGCCTGGTCGAGCTGCGCATGGCGCGCAGCGGCGAGAGCACGGTGCATTGAGGGGCGTGCCTTGATGCGCTGGGATTTCGCCTCGGTCTTCGACAACACCGACGCGCTGCTGGTCGGCGCCGCCGGCACGCTCCGCATCTTCGCGATCTGCCTGGTGCTGGGCCTGAGCCTCGGTCTCGTCATCGGCCTGGGCCGCTACTCCCGCAACCGCTGGCTAAACATCCCGGCCACGGTCTTCGTCGAGTTCTTTCGCAACACGCCGGTGCTCGTGCAGATCCTGTGGTTCTATTTCGCCCTGCCGATCCTGCTGCCCTTCCAGATCAGCCCGCTCCTCGCCGCCTCGTTCGGCATCTCGCTCAACTCGGCGGCCTTCTCCGCCGAGATCTATCGCGGCGGCATCCAGTCGATCGAGACCGGCCAGTGGGACGGCGCCCGGGCGCTCGGCATGCGCTGGGGCCAGGCGATGCGGCGCATCATCCTGCCCCAGGCGCTGAAGCGCATGCTGCCGGCGCTTACCAACCGCGCCATCGAGATCTTCAAGATGTCGACGCTCGCCTCGGCCGTGGCCTATGTCGAGCTGCTGCAGCAGGGCAAGCTGATCGCCTCGCTCAACTACAATCCGATCGAGGCCTATACCGCCGTGGCCGTGATCTTCTTCGTCTTCCTGTGGCCGCTGGTCCAGTTCAGCTATTTCCTCGAACGACGGCTGAGGCGGGACGAATGACGATCCTGAAAGTCACCGGCCTCACCAAGCGCTTCGGCGCGACCGAGGTGCTGCGCGGCATTGACCTCGAGGTAGCGCGCGGCGAGCGCATCGCCATCCTGGGCGCGTCGGGCTCGGGCAAAAGCACGCTGCTGCGCTGCCTCAACTTCATGGAGCGCCCGGGCGGCGGCACGATCGCGCTCGACGGCGAGGTGCTGGGGCGCGAGGGCCGGACGGCTGAGCGGACCTATCGCGAGAGCGAGCTGATCCAGGTGCGCCAGCGGGTCGGCATGGTGTTCCAGCAGTTCAACCTGTTCCCGCACATGACGGCGATCGGCAACGTGATGGAAGGGCTGCGCACCGTGCGCGGCATGCCCAAGTCCGAGGCCGAGGCGCGCGCGGCCAAGGAGCTGGCGCGAGTCGGACTCGCCGAGAAGGCGGACACCTACCCGGCGCATCTCTCGGGCGGCCAGAAGCAGCGGGTCGCCATCGCGCGTGCGCTCGCCATGGACCCCGAGATGCTGCTGTTCGACGAGCCGACCTCGGCGCTCGATCCGGAACTGGTCGGCGAGGTGCTGGCCGTGATCCTGGCGCTGGCCGAGGAGGGCCGGACGATGCTGCTGGTGACGCACGAGCTGGGCTTTGCCTATCACGTCGCGACCCGGATCATCTTCCTGGCCGACGGCGCCATCCACGAGCAGGGCACGCCGGACGATGTCCTCAAGAACCCGAAGAAGGAGCGCACCCGCGCCTTCCTCGCCAGCCACAAGCAATTCAGCTTCTAGGGAAACTGCCATGACGACGGAACAGGCGAGCGCCCAGGCCTATCTGGCCGATGCGCGCAACGATCAGGTATTGGTCTACGTGAACGGCGCGTTCGTGCCCCGCAACGAGGCCAGCGTCTCGGTGTTCGATTCCGGCTTCGTGCTGGGCGACGGCGTCTGGGAGGGGCTTCGCCTCGTGAAGGGCCGGCTGATCAGCCTGGACGCCCATCTCGATCGCCTGTTCGAGGGCGCGCGCTCGATCGATCTCGACATCGGGCTCGACCGGGCCGGCGTGACGAAGGTCGTGACCGACACGCTAGGCCGCAACGGCATGACCGACGGCGCGCATGTCCGCCTGATGATCACGCGCGGCCTCAAGAAGACCCCGAACCAGGATCCGCGCTTCGTGATCGGCAAGGCGACGATCGTCTGCGTCGCCGAATACAAGACGCCGATCCCCGAGGCCAAGGCCCGGGGCTACGCGCTCTTCACCTCGACCTTCCGCACGACCAATCCCGACCAGTTCGACCTGCGCCTCAACTCGCACTCGCGGCTGAACCTCATCCAGGCGCTGATCCAGGCCATCAAGGCCGGCGCCGACGAGGCGCTGATGCTCGATCCGCGCGGCTTCGTGGCCTCGTGCAATTCGACCAATTTCTTCATCGTGCGTGGCCGCGAACTCTGGACCTCGACCAGCCTCTACAGCTTCAAGGGCATCACCCAGCAGAACGTGATCGACGCCTGGCGCGCGGCCGGAAACGTCGCGAAGGAATGCGACTTCACCCTGGCGCAGGTCTACTCGGCCGACGAGGCCTTCGTGACGGGCACGCTTGGCGGCGTGACGCCGGTGACGAAGGTCGACGGCCGGCTCATCGCCGACGGCAAGGCCGGCGAGGTGACGAAGGAAGCCAGCGACCTCTATCTGAAGTCCGTCGGGGCGCTGTAAGGGAAGGTCCCTCGCTCTGCCGCCGGGCGGCTCGTGGTACGGAGGTGCGTCCTAAGCTTCGGGGCTGGAGGGGCCGGCGAGCTTCGCCTGCAGATCGGCGATCTGCTTCCTGAGCTCCTCGTTCTCCTCGCGCGCCTTGGCGGCCATCGCCTTCACGGCGTCGAACTCGTCGCGCCGCGGAATGTCCATGCCGTCGAGGATCTTGGCGATCTGGTCGCGCACGCGGGCCTCGACCTCGTCCTTCATGCCGGTCAGTGCGCCCATCGCGCCGTTGGCCACCTTGGTGAGGTCGTCGATGAACGGATTGCGGGTTTGCATGGCAGGTCTCCTGATGCGGCGAGTATGGGCGGCTGGTAGCATCCGGCGCAAGAAGCACTGGAGGACGCCGTGAGTCTGGTCAAAGTCGAGTCGAGCGAAGGTATCACCACCATCACCATGATGCGCCCGGAGAAGCGCAACGCGCTGACCCAGGAGCTGTGCGACGGTCTCTACGAGGCCTATCGCGCCTTCGAGGACGGCGACGACCAGGTCGCCGTGCTGCAGGCTGACGGCCCGGCCTTCTGCGTCGGCGCCGACCTCCACAATCCGCCCGCCGCCATGTGGAAGGCGGTGCCGCATGTCAGCCACGCGCTCACCAAGCCGGTCATCGCCGCCACCCAGGGCTGGGTGATCGGCGGCGGTATCTGCCTCGTGATGACCTGTGATCTCATGGTGTCTGCCGATACCACGAAGTTCATGTACCCTGAGGCCAAGGTCGGCGTGTTCGGCGGCCTGATGCCGGGCATCGTTTCGCGCATGCCGCACAAGGTCGCCATGGAGCTGCTGCTGCTCGGCGAGGAGATTTCGGTGAAACGCGCCTATGACGTGGGCTTCGTCAACAAGGTCGTGCCGCTGGGCCAGGAGCGTGCCGAGGCGCGCCGCATGGCCAAGGTCATTGCCGAATCCGCGCCGCTGGTGATCCGCACCCTGCGCGACTTCGCCAACCAGACCCTGCCGCGCGGCCCGGCCGAGGTCTTCGTGCCGGAACGCTACAAGCTCGAGACCATCGCCAATTCGGAGGATCGCAAGGAGGGCGCCGCCGCCTTCCGCGAGAAGCGGTCGCCCAAGTTCAAGGGACGCTAGGACAATGGGCAAGCTGCTGCTGGTCGGCTGCGGCAAGATGGGCGGCGCCCTGCTCGACGGCTGGCTGGCGCGCGGCCTGCTGGCCGCCGACATCGTCGTCGCCGAGCCGGTCGAGGCGATCCGTCCCCGGCACGCCGGCGTCCGCGTGGTCTCGTCCTCGGCCGAAATGCAGGAGACGCCCGAGATCGTGGTGCTGGCGGTCAAGCCGCAGTCGATGGACGAGACACTGGTCGATCTCCGGCGGTTCGCCGGGCAGGGGTCGGTGTTCCTGTCGATCGCGGCCGGCAAGACGCTGGGCTATTTCGCCGCCCGTCTCGGCCATGCGGCCAAGATCGTGCGCTCCATGCCCAACACGCCGGCGGCGGTCCGGCAGGGCGTCACCGTCGCCACGGCGGCGGCCAGCGTCACGGCGGCGGAGAAAAAGCGCTGTCACGAGTTGCTGGAAGCGGTCGGCCAGGTCCTGTGGGCCGACGACGAGGCGCTGATGGATCCCGTCACGGCCCTGTCCGGCAGCGGCCCGGCCTATGTCTTCCTGCTGGTCGAGGCGATGGCGGAAGCGGGGGTGAAGGCCGGGCTGCCGGCCGACATGGCCCTGCAGCTTGCCCGCGCGACGGTGGTGGGAAGCGGCGAACTCCTGAAGCAATCCAGGGAGCCGGCGTCCCAGCTGCGCGTTAACGTCACCAGTCCCGGTGGTACGACCGCCGCGGCGCTGCAGGTCCTGATGGCAACCGATGGCATCCAACCGGTTTTCGACAAGGCCCTGGCGGCGGCCACGCAGCGTTCGAAGGAGTTGGCAGGGTGAGTGACTGGTCCAACGAAGTCCGCGATAAGGCCCTCGATGCCTTTCTTGGCCTGATCGCCGAGAAGGGCTACGCCGACGTGTCGCTGCGCGAGGTGGCCGAGGCAGCCGGGCTGGGCTTTGCCGAACTCTATCGCCTTTACCCCGACAAGCTCTCGCTGGCGGCGGCCTTCATGGCCCGCATCGATGCTGACGTGATGGCCGGGACGCCGTCTTCGATCGATCCGGAGGAGACGCCGCGCGACCGGCTGTTCGACGTGATGATGCGCCGCTACGACGCGCTGCGGCCCCATCGCGCGGCTCTGCGGGCGCTCCGCCGCGCCGGCACGCGCGACCCGATGCTGGCGATCTCGATGGGCCCGCCCTTGCGTCGCTCCATGGCGGCGATGCTGGAGGCCGCGTCGGTCGGCAGCGACGGGTTGCCCGGTGCGCTGCGGCAGAACGGGTTGCTGGCCATCCACTATGCCGTCTCGCGGGTATTCGACCGGGATGAATCCCAGGATCTTTCCAAGACGATGGCAGCCCTCGACAATCGCCTGAAGACGGCGGAGCGCTGGTCGCAACTCTTTGACAAATATGTAAAATCTCCGCGCGCCGGTTCGCCGCCTGGGACTCCCGTTTCGCCCGAGGCGTGAATATTTTGTGCAGTGCACAAAAACGCCCCTTGACTCACTGCAATGCATCCCTAAATTGAGCTTCATTGTGCACCGCAGCAAAGCGGGGCACCCCAGCTCAGCCTTGCTTTGTCCCCTCAAGGAGATTTTCCATGTACGCCAACGGTGCCTTCAAGAACCCCTTCGCCGACTTCGACTTCAGCAAGATTTCCGGTGAGTTCAAGCTCCCGACCGTGAACGTCGAGACGTTCGTCGAGACCGCGCGCAAGAACTTCGCGACCATGACCTCGCTCAACACCGCCGCCGTCGAGCAGATGAAGACGATCGCGCAGCGCCAGGGCGACATGGTCCGCGCCGCGATGGAAGATTTCTCCAAGCACGGCAGCGAAGTGCTCGCCGCCGCGACCGTCGAGGAGAAGGCCGCCAAGCAGATCGACTTCATGAAGAAGACCTACGAGTCGGCGATCACCAACTCGAAGGAACTGGCCGACCTCTACACCAAGGGCCAGACCGACGCCGTGACGGCGCTCAGCGCCCGCGTCGCCGAGCTGACCGAAGAGGTCAAGGCCGCGATCGCCAAGAAGTAAGCGTTTTAGCGTAAGCGTGGGTCGGCCTGTTGCCGATCCGAAAAGGGGCCGCGTTCGTGGCCCCTTTTCTTTTGCCCACTCTTTGTCTTTTGACCTGGCCGCTCTAGGTTCAGCGCACCATGACGATCATCACCTATGAAGACTTCGAGCGTGTCGACATCCGTGTCGGCACCATCGTCGAGGCGGCGCCGCTCGAAGGCGCGCGCAAGCCCGCCTACCGCCTGCTGATCGATTTCGGCGGCGAGATCGGCACGAAGAAGTCCTCGGCGCAGATCACCGTGCACTATACGCCGGAGGAGCTGGTCGGCCGTCAGGTCGCAGCGGTCGTGAACTTCCCGCCACGCCAGATCGGCCGGTTCATGTCCGAAGTCCTGACGCTCGGCTTCCCGGCGGCCGACGGCAGCGTCGTGCTGATCGCGCCGACCAAGCCCGTGCCGAACGGCGGCAAGCTCTTCTGAGGCTCTGCTCTAAAAAACCTTGTGGATCCAGCCGTGCGGGTCGGCCGTGCGGCCGCGCTGGATGCCGACGAGGGCGGCCTTCAGCTCCTCGGTCTTGGCGCCGGAGCCGCCATTGCCGATCGTGAACTCGCCGTCCTTGCTGCGCACCGTGCCGATCGGCGTGACGACCGCGGCGGTGCCGCAGGCGAAGGCCTCGCGCAGGCGGCCGCTGGCGGCGTCGGCGCGCCACTGGTCAAGCGAATAGCGATCCTCGCGGACCTTGATGCCCTTGTCCCGGGCAAGCGTGAGCAGCGAGGCGCGCGTTATGCCGGGCAGGATCGTGCCGCCGAGCGGCGGCGTGACCATCGAGCCGTCGTCGAACACGAAGAAGATGTTCATGCCGCCCAGCTCCTCGACCCAGCGCTGCTCGACGGCGTCGAGGAACACCACCTGGTCGCAGCCGTGGCGGGTCGCCTCGGCCTGCGCCTGCAGGCTGGCGGCATAGTTGCCGCCACACTTGGCGGCACCCGTGCCGCCCGGCGCCGCGCGGGTGAAATCCTGCGTGACCCAGAGCGAGACGGCGGGCGCATCGGTCTTGAAATAGGAACCGACCGAAGAGGCGATGACGATGAACAGATAATCCGACGAGGGTTTCACGCCGAGGAAGATCTCGTTCGCGAACATGAAGGGCCGGATGTAGAGGCTGCCGTCGCCCTCCGGAATCCATTCGCGATCGATCTTGACCAGCTGATCGACGGCCTCGAGGAACATTGCCTCAGGCATGACCGGCATGGCCAGGCGCTCGGCCGACTGCTGGAAGCGGCGGGCGTTCTCCAGCGGGCGGAACAGCGTCGCGCCGCCATCGGCCGTGCGATAGGCCTTCAGCCCCTCGAAGATCTCCTGGGCGTAGTGCAGGACGGCCGCGGCCGGGTCCATTGGGATCGGCGCGCGCGGCTCGACCTTCGCATCCTGCCAGCCCTTGGACTCATGGTAGCGGATGGTCACCATGTGATCGGAGAAGACGCGGCCGAAGCCCGGATTTTTGAGCAGCTCCGCGCGCTTCTCGGCGGGAAGCGGCGACGGATGGGCGACGTGCGTGAACTGAAGCGGTGTCTTGGACATTGTCTTGGGCATTTCTCTCTGAAGTATTTCCTTCACTCTATCACAGGCGGCCGCGCCGCAAGTCCCGGCGCGCCGCTCACAGCGGAATTCGCACGGTCACGCGCAAACCGCCCAGCGGCGAGACCGCCAGCGAGACGTCCCCGCCGTGACTGCGCGCCACGTCGCGGGCGATGCTGAGGCCCAGCCCCACTCCGCCGGTCGCGGCATTGCGCGACTGGTCGAGCCGCAGGAAAGGCCGGAACACGTCCTCGTAATTCTCGGGCGGAATGCCGGGTCCGTTGTCGTCGACCGTGATCTCGACGGACGTCCGGCCGCGCACGGCCTCGATCCTGATCTCGCTGGCATAGCGCTGGGCATTGGACACGATGTTGGTCAGGCAGCGCTTGATGGCGATCGGACGCAGCTCGACGTTCATGTCGCCCCGCCAGGCGAGCTCGAGGCTGGCACTGCCGTAGCGCGCGCCGGCCGCGACATCCTCGAGAATCTCTGAGAGGTCGGACATGACCGGATCCTCGTCGCCCTCGCCGCGCGCGAAGGCGAGATAGCCCTCGATCATACGCTGCATGTCGTCGACGTCGTCGGAAAGCTCGCGGGTTTCGGGCGAGTCCGGCAGCAGCGCCAGCGAGAGCTTCATGCGGGTGAGCGGGGTGCGCAGGTCGTGGCTGACGCCGGCCAGCATCTCGGTGCGCTGCTGGATCGAGCGGCGCAGGCGGATGCGCATCGTGTGGAAGGCGGTGGCGGCGTTGCGCACCTCGCGCGTGCCGCCGGAGAAGGCGAAGTCGGGCACGTCGCGTCCCTTGCCCAGGGCGTCGGCCGCCACGCCGAGATGCTCGATCGGCACGAGCTCGCGCCGCATGAACCAGATGGCGAGGCCGAACAGGACAAGGGCAAGGCCGAGCTGGGCCAGGACATAGGCGAAGCTCGAGCCGAAGGTGAGGCGCACATGCGGCACCAGCACGTCCATCACGTCGCCGTCCGAGAGCTGGATCTCCACCAGGAGCTGGCCGCCGCCGATATTGTTGTCGAGGAAGAAGGGCCGCTTCAGGTCGGCCTCGAGCGCGCCCTGCACCTCGCGCGCCACGATGTCGAAATATTCCGGCTCCTTGAAGGGCCGCACGATGCCCTTGCGGAACGACACGAACAGCAGCAGGTCCTGCGCGGAGCGGCGCAGGATCCAGTCGCGATGCTCGTCGTCGGGAAAGTCCGACCGCAACGAGATCAGCAGGCGCAGGTCGCGCACCAGCAGGATGGCCAGGCGGTTGGTGACGTTGTCGCCGCGCTGGCTGTAGAACCACCAGGCCGAAAGGGCCTGCAGCAGCAGCATCGGCACGACGATGATGAGGAGGGCGCGCGCGAACAGGGTCTGCGGCGAATGCTTGTCCGACCATTGCGCGATGCGCTCGAAGATGTCGCCGATGGCGCTCCACTTCATGCGTCGACCAGCCGGTAGCCCTGGCCGCGCACCGTGCGCAGGTAGCGCGGAAACGACGGGTCGGGCTCGATCTTGCGCCGCAGCCGCGTCACCTGAACGTCGATCGCTCGCTCGTTCACGGACGCGCCCACCGTCCGGCACAGCGTCTCGCGGCTCAGCACCTCGCCGATGCGGCCGGTGAAGGCGCGCATCAGCGCGATCTCCGCGTCGGTCAGGGCCAAGCGCTTGCCCTTGTGCGTGAGCTCGCCCAGTTCGAGGTCGAACAGCATCGGGCCGAACGTCACCTGCCGCGGCAGCTCCTGCGGGCCCACGACGGTGGCCTGCCGGCCGCGCCGCAGCACGCTCTGGATGCGCAGCAGCAGCTCGCGCGGCTCGAACGGCTTGCCGAGATAGTCGTCGACGCCCTTCTCGAGGCCGGCGATGCGGTCCTTGGTCTCGACCATCGCCGTCAGCATCAGGATCGGCACGTCGTCGGTGCGGCGCAGCTCGGCGGCGAACTCGAGGCCGGTCTCGCCCGGCATCATGACGTCGAGCACGATCAGGTCGAAGTCGAGGGAGTTGATCTGCTGGCGGGCTTCCGACGTGTTGGCAGCGGTCGAGACGCGGAAGTCGTTGCGCGACAGGAACGACTTCAGCAGTTCGCGCAGGCGCGTATCGTCGTCGACGACCAGGATGTGGGGCTTGTCGGTCGACGCATCCATGGCGCGCTAGCGGCCGCCGCCGCGCAATCGCTTGTCGACGACCTGCCGCTCCGCCGGGTCGAGCAGCCCCAGCAGGACCTTGCGGAAGCCCTCCACCGCCTCGGCGCCGGTCTCGCGATAGGCCCGGGCGAAGCGCTGGCTCTGGCGATCCGTCAGGTCGCGCTCGAGCTCCTGACCCTTGGGCGAGAGCCAGAGCAGGCGCTCGCGCCGGTCGCGCGCGCCGCTCTTCTGCTCGACATAGCCCTGCTCGATTAGGTCCTTCAGCACGCGGCTGATCGACTGCTTGGTGACCTTGAGGATCGACAGGAGGTGACCGACGGTCTGGCCGGGATGCCTGCCGATGAAATAAAGGGCGCGGTGATGGGCGCGGCCGAGCTGGTAGTGCCGGAGCTGCTGGTCGGATTCGAAGGTGAAGTCGCGATAGGCATAGAACATCAGCTCGATGCCCTGTCGCAGCTCTTCGTCGCGGAGGAAAAGGGGATTGGCGGGCGCTCTGGATTCCACGCCATCCCTTATAGTGCGGGTGGGCTGCGTTGACACCCCGCGCGAGCGGATGTTAGCGCGACCCTCCATCCTGAAGCCTCCCGAAACCGTAAGAGGGCGCCATGCTGACCGTTCACCATCTCGGCGTGTCGCAATCCGAGCGGATCGTCTGGCTGTGCGAGGAACTGGGCCTTCCCTACGAGCTGAAGATCTACGACCGCGATACCGTCACCCGGCTCGCGCCGCCGGACTACAAGGCCCTGCACCCGCTCGGCGCGGCACCGGTGATCCAGGACGGCGACGTGGTGCTGGCCGAGTCCGGCGCCATCGTCGAGTACATCGTCGCAAAGTACGGAAACGGCCGGCTCGTGCGGGCGCCCGACCATCCCGACTTCGCGCCGTTTCTCTACTGGTTCCACTTCGCTAACGGCACGCTCCAGCCGGCGACGGGCCGCAACATGATCCTGGGACGGCTCGATCTTCCGGCCGACAATCCGCTGATCAAGGCCATGAAGGCCCGCCTCGACCTCGCCCTCGGCCTCGTCGAGGCGCGGCTCGGGAAGGTGGAGTATCTGGCGGGGGATGAGCTCACCACGGCCGACATCATGGCTGTTTTCTCCCTGACGACCATGCGCTACTTCCTGCCCTACGATCTGTCGCCCTATCCGGCGATCCGCGCCTATCTGCAGCGCATCGCCGCCCGGCCCGCCTACCGGCGGGCGATGCACAAGGGCGACCCGGGAATGCCCCTCCTCCTGACCTGAAGTTAACGGTCAAAAAACCCGCAGGGTCAGTGTGATTGACAAGGTCAGTAATATTGACCTAATTAGGTCGATAGTTGTTCTGGAGGTGTCTCCAGAGACCTATTTGGAATCAATCGAGAGGGGATTTCGCAATGTCCTTAACCATGGATGACCGCGACGGCGTGATCTGGCTGGATGGCAAGCTGGTTCCGTGGCGCGAGAGCCGCATGCATGTGCTTACCCATGCGCTGCACTACGGCTCGGCCGTCTTCGAGGGCGAGCGCATCTATGACGGTCGCGTCTTTCGCCTGTCCGCCCACAGCGCGCGCCTGATCCGCTCGGCCAACCTGCTCGACTACGAGCTTCCCTGGTCGCGCGAGCAGATCGACGAGGCGACCCGGGCCGTCGTGAAGGCCAACGATCTCACCGCGGGCTACATCCGCCCGATCGCCTGGCGCGGGTCCGAAGTGCTGGGCGTGTCGGCGATCGGCACGACGGTCCATCTCGCCATCGCCCCCTGGGCCCAGGAAGGCCGCCTCTCGGTGCAGGCGCGCGACGCCGGCATCAACGTCACCATGGCGAAGTACCGCCGCCCGTCGCCGGAAACGGCGCCCGGCCACGCCAAGGTGGCCGGCCTCTACGTGATCTGCGGCATCGAGAAGGACCGCGCCCTGAAGGCCGGCTTCGACGATGCGCTGATGCTCGACTGGCAGGGCCGCATCGCCGAGACGACCGGCGCCAACATCTTCCTGGTGATCGACGGCAGGCTGGTCACGCCGACGCCGCACAATTTCCTCGATGGAATCACGCGCCGTGCGGTGATGGGCATGGCGCGGACGCGCGGCTGGACGGTCGAGGAGCGGAACTGAGCAAGGCGAGCGAGGTCTTCCTTTGCGGCAGCGCCGCCGAGATCGTGCCGGTCGGCTCGATCGACCAGCACCACTTCCAGGCCGGCCCCGTCGCCAAGACGCTGATGGCCGACTTCCAGAAGCTGGTGCGCGCGCCCGACAGCGAAGGCTTCGGCGAGGCCACGCACCTGATGACGCCGGCATCCTCGCTGGCGGCCTGAGCCAGGGATTTAAGGATCGTAGACTGCGATGAAGATCACCGCTTCCCACCCTTCGGCCCGCAAGGTGCGGTGGCGGGAAGCGAGCCAGCAGAGGACGCGGCCGTAGGCAATGCTTCGGCCGAGTTCATGGCCTCGCCGCAGATGGCCGATCCGCACTGTGGATCGGTCGGGTAAGTCTGCGTCGGCGCGGACGGCGTCCTCGCGATCGGGATTGTCGAGTTCGAGGATGAGGCGGATTGCGGCGCCCGGCGGCAGGTCGGCGATCGCTTCGGAGTCGCTGGAGATGGACCAATAGAAGCCACGCCAACCGGGGGGCAGCGCAGCGGCCGCTTCCTTGTCGGTCTGCAGCGCCGTCAGAATGCCGTTCAGCGCGTCCGGAGGGAGCTCGCGCTGCTTGACCCCGGTCGGCGCGGTTGTGGGCCGGTCGCCTCCCAGGCCGCTGCGAAGTGCGCGGACGGCCGGCCGAAACAGCCAGCCGACGAAGGCAAGGACCAGTTGGAAGATAAGGCCGATGACGTTCCCGACGACGGTAAAGATGGCCTCGAAGAGTGTGCCGATACTACAATCTCCATGGGCAGCCATGAATCATAGGCTATGCCGCTCCGCTTGACATCGGGGCCTGCGATCCCCTTTTCTCGATGACGTCCGAGGGGTGCCCGGTCTCCACGCGGGAGGAGGGCTGAGACGGCCGCGCGGCCGAACCCTTTGAACCTGATCCGGGTCATGCCGGCGTAGGAACGGGAGCAAGCGTTGGATCGGCCTGTCGTAACAATCATCGGAGCTGGCGTCGCGGGCCTGGCCTGCGCGACGGAGCTTGCCGACCGCGGGGTCGCCGTCGAGCTGCTGGAGCGCAGCGACCGGCTGGGCGAAAGCGCCTGTTCGTGGATGGCCGGGGGCATGCTGGCGCCGTGGTGCGAGCGGGCGACCACCGACGAGATCGTTGCCCGTCTGGGCGAGCCGTCGATCGACTGGTGGCGGCGCCACTATCCCGGGACCGTCAGCCAGGGCAGTCTGGTCCTCACGCCGCCGCGCGATGCCGCCGACCTCACGCGCTTTGCCGCGCGAACCGAGCGCTACGAGTGGATCGACGGCGACCGCATCGGGTCCCTCGAACCCGATCTCGCCGGCCGGTTCCGCCGTGCGCTGTTCTTTGCCGACGAGGCGCATCTCGAGCCGCGCAAGGCGCTCGTGTCGCTCGCCGCGGGCCTCGAGGCGCGCGGTGTTCCGATCCGCTTCGGCATCGAGGGCAAGCCATCGGATGTCGACTCGAGGTTCGTCGTCGATTGCCGTGGTCTTGGTGCGCGTGACGAGCTGCCCGATCTGCGCGGCGTGCGCGGCGAGATGCTCGTGGTGCGGACCCGCGACGTGTCGCTGTCGCGTCCGGTGCGATTGCTGCACCCGCGCATCCCGCTCTACATCGTGCCGCGCGGCGATGGGGTCTTCATGATCGGCGCGACGATGATCGAGAGCGAGGAACGACGCGCCGTCAGCGTGCGTTCGGCCATGGAGTTGCTGAACGCGGCCTTTACGCTGCACCCGGCCTTCGGCGAGGCCGAAATCGTCGAGCTGGGCGCCGACCAGCGGCCGACCTTTCCCGACAACCTGCCGTGCATCCGCCGCAACGGCCGCGTGCTGCACGCCAACGGTCTGTTCCGGCATGGTTTCCTGCTCGCGCCCTGGCTGGCGCGGGAAGTGGCCGATGCCGTTCTTCTGGAGATGAGAGATGCGGATATTCCTGAACGACGACATGCATGAGGTCGCGCCCGGCACCCTGGCCGCGGCGCTGGAAAGTCTCGGCTATGGCGGTCGCAAGATCGCGACGGCGGTGAACGGCCGCTTCGTCGCCGCCGCCGCGCGACCGCGGACCGAGCTGGCCGACGGCGACAAGATCGAGGTCGTCGCCCCAATGCAGGGAGGATAGGCGATGTCGACGTTCTACGGCGTAGAGCTGACGTCGCGGCTGCTGCTCGGCACCTCGCGCTATCCCTCGCCGGCGGTCCTCGAACGCGCGGTCAAGGCGTCGGGCGCGGAGGTCGTGACCGTGTCGCTGCGGCGCGAGAGCGGCACGGGCCGCGCCGGTCAGGCCTTCTGGTCGCTCATCCAGTCGATGGGCGTGCGCGTGCTGCCCAACACGGCGGGCTGCCATTCGGTGAAGGAGGCGGTGACGACCGCCCACATGGCGCGCGAGCTGTTCGACACGCCGTGGATCAAGCTCGAAGTGATCGGCGAGGCCGACACGTTGCAGCCCGACGTGTTCGGCCTGGTCGAAGCAGCGCGCATTCTTTCCGAAGAGGGGTTCGAGGTCTTCCCCTACACGACCGAGGATCTCGTGGTCGCCGAGCGGCTGGTCGAGGCGGGCTGCCGGGTGCTGATGCCGTGGGGCGCGCCGATCGGTTCGGCACGCGGCCTGAACAACGTCTACGGCCTGCGCTCGATGCGGGCGCACTTTCCAGACATCCCGCTCGTGGTCGATGCCGGACTGGGTGTGCCTTCGCATGCCGCGGCGGCGATGGAGCTGGGCTACGACGCGGTGCTGCTGAACACGGCGGTCGCCGAAGCGGGCGATCCGGTCGAGATGGCGCGTGCCTTCGCGCTTGGTGTCGAAGCCGGTCGCGCCGCCTATCTTGCGCGGCCGATGGAGCCGCGCGACATGGCCGTGCCGTCGACGCCGGTGATCGGCAAAGCCGCGCTTGGAGACTGAAGAGATGCTCGATCCGTTCTATCCCGTGGTGCCCGATTCCAGCTGGGTGACGAAGCTGGTGCCCGTCGGCACGAAGCTCATCCAGCTGCGCATCAAGGACCAGCAAGAGGCCGAGATCCGCCGCCAGGTGCGCGAGGCCAAAACGGTCTGCGCGCAGCACGGCGCCGACCTGGTCGTGAACGATTACTGGCAGGTCGCCATCGACGAAGGCTGCACCTGGGTGCATCTCGGCCAGGAGGACCTGGTCGACGCCGACGTGAAGGCGTTGCGCCGCGCCGGCCTCCGGATCGGAGTCAGCACGCACGATCACGCCGAGCTCGACAAGGGTCTCGCCATCGATCCCGACTATGTCGCGCTGGGCCCGATCTGGCCGACCAAGCTGAAGCAGATGCCGTGGGCGCCGCAGGGCACCGAGCGGCTGGCCGAATGGAAGAAGATCATTGGTGAACGGCCGCTGGTCGCGATCGGCGGGCTGACGCTCGAACGTGCGCTGCTGTGCCTGAAGGCGGGGGCCGACATCGCCTCGGTGGTGGGCGACATCGTGAACCATGCCGATCCGATCGGTCAGGCCAGGGCCTGGATCGAAGCGACGAGACGGAAATGACCGACCGCTACGCCCGCCAGGCCGTGCTGCCCGAGATCGGCGAAGCGGGGCAGGCGCGTCTCGCCGCCGCCTCGGTGCTGGTGGTCGGTGCGGGCGGCCTCGGCTGTCCGGTGCTGCAGTATCTCGCCGGCGCCGGCGTCGGCCGTCTCACGATCGTCGATCACGACACGGTCGAGGAGACGAACCTGCATCGCCAGCCGCTCTACGGCATGCCGGACATCGGCAAGCTGAAGGCCGAGGCGGCGCGTGCCACGCTCCTGCGCTTCAACCCGCATGTTCGCATCGACGCGGTCGCCGAACGGCTGACGCCGCAGAACGCGGCGCGCCTGGTCGCCGAGGCGGACATCGTGGTCGATGCTGCCGACAGCTTCGCCGTGACCTACATGTTGAGCGACGTCTGCTTCGCGGCGGCCAGGCCGCTGGTGAGTGCGTCGGTGATCGGCATGACGGGCTATGCCGGCGTCTTCTGCGGCGGCGGCCCGAGCTACCGCGCGGTGTTCCCGGAAGTCTCGGTCGACGGCGGCACCTGTGCCACGGTGGGCGTGATCGGCACCGCGGTGGCGACGATGGGGAGCCTGCAGGCCCACCTCACGCTGCATCATTTGCTCGGCCTCGAACCAGCGGTGCTGGGCCGGGTCGTCACCTTCGACGCGAAGCGCGTCGCCTTCGGGGGCTTCGACTTTGCCGGCAGTCCCGAACCGGAAGAGCAGGTGTCGTTCATCGCGCCCGACCAGGTGCGACCCGACGACATCGTGGTCGACCTGCGCGGCCTGGACGAGGCGCCGGTCTCGCCCTTCGCCGGCGCGCGGCGGCTGGTGGTCGACACGATCGACGAACTGGGCACGCCCGGTGGCCGGGTCGTGCTGGCCTGCCGCAGCGGCCAGCGGGCGTTGATGGCCGCCGATAGATTGCGCGAGCGCGGTGTCACGAATCTTGCTCTAGTCGCCCTGGGCTGAAGCGGCCCTGAACCAGGGAGTTTTCACGTGGCCGATCCCGTTCCGCCGAGCATGGAAGAGGCCCGCCGCCACCAGATGTATCCGGTGCTGACGGCGGCGGAACTGAAGCGCATTGGTCGCTTTGGCCGCAGGCAGCAATTCAAGGCGGGTGAGTTCCTGGCACGAACGGGCAAGGACAGCCCCGGCATGTGCGTGATCCTCTCCGGCCGGATCGCCATTCTCGGCCATGACGGGCTGGATCACGTGTCGCCCATCGCCACCATGGGACCGGGCGATTTCGCGGCGGAGCTGGCCGAACTCGCAGGCCAGCCGGCGATGGTCGATGTCCAGGCCGAAGAGGATGTCGAGGCCCTGATCGTGCCGCACGATCAATTGCGGGCCCTGATGGTCGCCGAGGCCGAACTCGGCGAACGAATCATGCGCGCTCTGATCCTGCGCCGCGTGCGCCTGATCGAGGTCAACCTGGTCGGGCCGATCCTGGTCGGCGAGCGTACGCAGCCCGGCATGATCCGCCTGCAGGGCTTCCTGACGCGCAACGGCCAGCCGCACACCATCCTCGATCCCGAGCGCGATCCGGACGCCGCGAAGATGATCGAGCGCCTGTCGCCCGATGCCGACGATTATCCGCTGGTGGTCTGTCCCGACGGCACGATCCTGCGCAATCCCGGCGAACAGGAACTCGCGCTCTGCATCGGCCTGCTGCACGAAAGCACCGAGCCGCGCCTCTACGACATCGCGATCGTGGGCTCTGGACCCGCTGGTCTCTCCACCGCCGTCTATGCCGCGTCCGAAGGCCTGTCGGTGCTGGTGGTCGAGACCCGCGCCTTCGGCGGCCAGGCCGGCGCCAGCGCGCGCATCGAGAACTATCTCGGCTTTCCGACGGGAATCTCGGGCCAGGCGCTCACTGCGCGCGCTTTCGTCCAGGCGCAGAAGTTCGGCGCTCAGTTCGTCATCCCCTTGGAGGTGGCAAAGCTCGACTGCGGCGGCGGGCTTTCGCGGCCCATGGTGCTCGAAATGACCGACGGCTGGCGGGTGCGGGCGAAGACCGTCGTGATCGCCTCGGGCGCGCGATATCGCAAGCTTGCGCTGCCCAATCTCGGGGACTTCCTCAATCGCGGTCTGTGGTACTGGGCCTCGCCCATCGAGGCGAAGCTTTGCGCCAATGCCGAGGTGGCCATCGTCGGGGGCGGCAATTCGGCGGGGCAGGCGGCCGTCTTCCTGTCGGGCCATGCCGCGAAGGTCTGGATCCTGGTCCGCGGCAAGGGCCTCGCCGAGACCATGTCGCGCTATCTCATCGATCGCATTGCCGCTGCGCCCAATGTCGAGGTGCTTTCCGAGACCGAGATCGTCGAACTCGCGGGGTCCGAGCAGAGCGGCTTGCGCGGCGTGACATGGCGGCACCGTCGCAGCGGGACCGACACACACCGGCCGATCCGTCACGTCTTCCAGTTCCTCGGCGCCCAGCCCGCGACCGAGTGGATGCAGGAGTGCGGCATCGACGTCGACAGGACCGGCTTCATCCGCACCGGCGCCGATGTCGAGGCGCCCTGTCCCGAGCGTCCGCCGCTTGCCTACGAGACCAACGTGAAGGGCGTCTTCGCGGTCGGCGACGTGCGCTACGGTTCGGTGAAGCGCGTGGGCGCGGCGATCGGCGAGGGCGCGAACGTCGTCGCGCAAATTCACGGCGTGCTGGAGGCGATGGGCGAGGCGTCAGAAAGGACGCAATAGTAGTTATATCCGTCGTCTCGACCGGAGCGCCCCCTCGGGAAACCTCGGGGCGGGCTCCGTCGCGGCGTGGAGAGACCTTCTTTCCACCAAAAGCCTGCCAATCGTTGAGAGAAGGTCTCTCCACTCCGCCGCGCCTTGCGCGGCTACGGTCGAGACGACGGGCTTTTGTCGCGCTACTTCTTCTCCCAGCGCGCCGCGGCCGCGTCGTCGTCCTCATGGGCGCCGACCCATTGCTCGCCCTTCGGCGTGTCTTCCAGCTTCCAGAAGGGCGCCTTGGTCTTCAGCCAGTCGACCAGGAACTCACAGGCCTCGAAGGCGGCCTCGCGGTGCGGCGAGCCGACCGCCACCAGCACGATGCGTTCGCCCGGTTCCATGCGGCCGTAACGATGCACGATCAGCGTCGCCTCGAGCGGCCAGCGCCGGTTCGCCTCGGTCTCGATCTCCTGCAGCGCGGTCTCGGTCATGCCGGGATAGTGTTCGAGCGTCAGCGCGTCGACCCGGTCGCGATGATAGCCCTCGCGCACATGCATCTCGCGCACGAGACCGACGAACACCGCGAGCCCGCCGATCCGCCTGTTGCCGTCGGTGAGGCGGGCCAGCTCGGCGCCGATATCGAAATCGGCTTCCTGGACGCGCACCGTCATGTCAGCCGCCGGTGAAGGGGGGGAAGAAGGCGACTTCGCGCGCGCCGGCGAGCTTCACGTCCAAGGTTGCCGTGCGCTGGTCGACGGCAGCGCCGAACGCGGCACCTTCGGCCAGCGCTTCGGCATGACCGGGGCTGCGGCTGCGCAGCCAGACGATCAGGTCGCCCACCGTGTCGGTACCGTCCGGCGGAGTCACCTCTTCCTCAGGGACGCCGACGGTGCGTTTCATCCAGGCGAAATAGCGGATCTTCACTTCTGCCCACCCGAGGAGGGGGCATCTTCCGCCATGTGACGCAGGCCGGTGCGGAGATAGTCGTAACCGGTGATGAGCGTGAGCGCCGCGGCAATCCAGATCATGACGATGCCGGCCTGGGTAACCCAGTGCGCGGCGGAGTCGCCGACCAGCAGCGCGGCGATCGCCACCATCTGCACCGCCGTCTTCCACTTGGCGAGCGCGCTGACCGGCAGGCCGACCCGCAGCTCCGCGAGGAACTCGCGCAGGCCGGAGACCAGGATCTCGCGCGCCAGGATGATGAGGGCGGCCAGCACGTTCAGGCCGGTCAGGGTGCCGTTGTCGACCAGCATGACCAAGGCGGCGGCAACCAGCAGCTTGTCGGCGATCGGATCGAGGAAACGGCCGAAGCGCGAGATCTGATGGTAGCGCCGCGCGAAATAGCCGTCGAACCAGTCGGTCACCGCGGCGGCCACGAACAGCGCCATCGATAGCCACTGCGCCCAGCCGCGATCGAGCCAGAAGCAGGCGACGACCAGCGGGATCGCGACGATGCGCGACAGGGTGAGCATGTTGGGAAGGTTGAACAGCATCGACCGGGACATTACCGGCCGCCCCGGAAGTGGTCATGGATTTTCTGGGCGAGCGCGCTCGAGATTCCCGGCACCGACTTGATGTCCTCGAGGGTCGCTCCGGAGACCGCACGGGCGCTGCCGAAATGATTGAGCAACGCGCGCTTCCGCCCCGCGCCGATTCCCGGCACTTCGTCGAGCGTCGAGCGCGTCAGGTCTGCCGCACGGCGCGTGCGGTGAGTGCCGATCGCGAATCGATGCGCCTCGTCCCGCAGCCGTTGCAGGAAATAGAGAACCGGATCGCGCGGTTCGAGCGAAAAGGGCGGTCTGCCGGTCATGAAGAAGCGCTCGCGGCCCGCATCGCGGTCCGGCCCTTTGGCGATGCCCACCAGGGCGATGTCCTCGAGGCCCAGCTCGGTCATCACCTGGCGGACCGCTTCGAGCTGGCCCTGGCCGCCGTCGATCAGCAGCAGGTCCGGCCAGTGCTCGTCGTCGCGCTCGGGATTCTCCTTCAGCGCGCGGCCGAAGCGGCGGGTCATCACCTCGCGCATCATGGCAAAGTCGTCGCCCGCGGCACCCTCGGTCTTGATGTTGAACTTGCGGTAGGCGTTCTTGTTGAAGCCCTCGGGGCCCGCCACGATCATCGCGCCGATCGCCGCCGTGCCCTGGATGTGGCTGTTGTCGTAGACCTCGATGCGCTCGGGCGGGGTGTCGAGCCCGAACACGCGCGCCACGCCTTCGAGCAAGGTCCGCTGCGTGCCGCGTTCGGCCATGCGGCGGCCCAGCGCCTCGCGCGCATTGTTCACCGCCTGGTCGAGCGCGTCCTTCTGGTCGCCGCGCTTGGGCTGGCGGATCTCGACCTTGTGGCCGGCCGACAGGGCCAGCGCGCTTTCCATGAGTTCGCGCTCAGGGACATCGTGGCTGGTCAGGATCAGCTTTGGGGCCTGCCGGTTCTGATAGAACTGGCCCATGAACGCTTCCAGCACCTGGCCCTCGTCGAGTTCCTTGGCATGGCTGGGGAAGTAGGCGCGGTTGCCGAGATTCTGGCCGGCGCGCAAGAAGAAGACCTGCACGCAGACCTGCCCACCTTCGGCGTGGGCCGCGAAGATATCGGCTTCGTCGATCGACGGGAGGCTGATCGACTGGTGCGACGTGATCTGGGCCAGCGCGCGAATGCGGTCGCGCAGAATGGCGGCGGCTTCGAATTCGAGATTGGCGGAGGTTTGCTCCATGCGCTTCGACAGGGTCTGCTGGACCTCGCGGTTGCGCCCGCCCAGGAACCCCCGGACATCGTCGACGATGGCGTCGTACTCGGGCTTGTCGATGCGGCCGACGCAGGGCGCCGTACAGCGCTTGATCTGGTACTGCAGGCAGGGTCGTGTGCGGGTCGAGAAGACGCCATCCGAGCAGGAACGCAGCGGGAAGGCGCGCTGCAGCGCGTAGAGCGTGCGGTTGACGGCGGTGGCCGACGCGAACGGACCGAAATACTCGTTGGCCGGGCCGCGCGTGCCGCGATGCTTGGCGAGCTGCGGCCAGTCGGTGTCGCGCCGGATCACGATGTAGGGGAAAGACTTGTCGTCGCGCAGCAGCACGTTGAAGCGCGGCATGAAGCGCTTGATCAGGTTGTTCTCGAGGAGCAGCGCCTCTGCTTCGCTGTCGGTGACCGCGAATTCCATGGTCCGCGTCGCCGAGACCATGCGGATCAGGCGCGTGGCCAGCCGGGTCGGCTGGGTGTAGGCGGCCACCCGGCTGCGCAGTGAGCGCGCCTTTCCGACATACAGAACCTCGCCGTCGGCCGCGATCATGCGGTAGACGCCCGGCTTGCGCGGCAGGGTCCGCACGAAGTCCGCGATGATCCGCATTCCGTCGGAAAGCGAGCCTTCGCTGGGGGGCAGGTCGATGTCGGCTTCGTCGGTCATCTGGGACGCGGAAAATGGCCCTGCCCGGCCGTCTGCACAAGGCAATCGGGCGCATGTGGGGAAGTCTGTGCAGAAGCCGTACGTCCTACGGCCGTTACGCCAGAGTCACTATATTGACTCAATGCAGGAGGGGTGGCAGTCGCCCGCCACCCCTGGTTCAACTCCATGTTCTGTTTGGCTTTTTGTCCGCTTTGCCTCGAGTGAGAAAAAGCTGGCTAACCCTTTCGTTCACGTTTTGGCCCGATTGGCCGCGACGCTCCGATGTGTGGATAAGTTCGGTGGCTTTACAGCACCGACAGCATGCGTCCGACGAGCGGATGGCGGACCACGTCTTCCTGCGTCAGCCGCACCACGGCAACGTCGTCGAGTCCCTCCAGCCGCGTCCCGATCGAAGCCAGGCCGGACAGTTCCGGCAGCAGGTCGGTCTGGTCCGGATCGCCGGTCATCACCATCGTCGAATGCCAGCCGAGCCGGGTCAGAAGCATCTTGAGCTGGCCGTAGGTGCAGTTCTGGGCCTCGTCGATCAGGACGAAGGCATTGTTCAGCGTCCGCCCGCGCATGAAGGCCACCGGGGCGATCTCGATCGTGCCATCGTCGAGGTGCTGGGCGAGGCGCTTGGGGCCCATCCGGTCGTTCAGCGCATCCCACAATGGACGAAGGTAGGGATCGAGTTTCTCGCGCATGTCGCCCGGGAGAAATCCCAGGTTCTCGCCGGCTTCCACGGCCGGCCGCGACAGCACGATCCGCGAGACCGTGCCGCTCTCCAGGGCTTCGACGGCAGCGGCGATCGCCAGGTAGGTCTTGCCGGTACCGGCGGGCCCGAGCGCGACGGTGAGGGGGTTGGCGTCGATCGCCTCCATCAGGACCCGCTGGTTGTCGCTCCTCGGCCGGATCTTCTTGACGTAGCTCTGGTCTCGATCATTGGCCGGAGTGTGGTCGAAAACGACGCTGTGAATACGGGCGCTGTCGATGGCGTGCAGCTTGGCTCGGCGTGCGGCGCGTTTGGCCATATTCGTACTCCGGTGTGATGATCAGGGGAGTGGAACCGATCGCCCAAAACAAAAACGCCCCCGGCGAGCGGAGGCGTTGGCGATCGATGGTCTGACTGAAGGGTGAGGTCGATAGGGCACGCGGTGGAAGTTCCACCGGTGAACCAGTTTCCGTCGGGGGACATGTCCTCGAACGGATAAAAACCCTCCCTCAGCTACCGAAGAAAGCCTAGCCGCAATACAGCCCTTCAGCCACCACATTTATGGGTTGTCGCCGAAAATTAACCCCAGGGAAAGCAATCCGTCTTCAACGATCGTGGACCGGCCGACCGGCGACATAGGTGGCCTGGACCGCCCGGTCGTCGCCCAGGATCATCTGGATGAAGAGCTGTTCGGTGAAGTCTCGGGCCTCGTCCATGCGGAAGGCGATCAGGGGCGTGGAGCGCATGTCGAGGACCACGAGATCGGCTTCCATGCCGGGGGCGATGCTGCCGACCTTGTCTTCGAGATGCATGGCCGCCGCCGAGCCGCGCGTGGCAAGGTAGTAGGCGTGCGCGGCCGACAGGGGATGACGGTTGAGCTGCGAAGCCTTGTAGGCCTCGTTGAGCGTCTGCAGGATCGAGAAGGAGGTGCCGGCGCCGATATCGGTCCCGAGACCGACGCGGACCGGCCGGTCGGCGTGCGTGGCGCGCCCGATATCGAACACGCCGCTGCCGAGGAAGAAGTTCGAGGTCGGGCAGTGGGAGATCGCGGCCTCAGCCGCATGCAGACGCTGCAGCTCGTCGTCGCCCAGCCAGATGCCATGGCCGAACACTGCGCCCCGGCCACACAGCCCGTGATGATCGTAGACGTCGAGATAGCTGCCGCGGTCGGGGAACAGTTCCCTGATCCAGGCGACCTCAGCCTCGGTCTCCGCGATGTGCGTCTGCATCAGGCAGTCGGGATGCTTGCGCCACAGCGCGCCGGCGGCGGCGAGCTGCTCGGCCGAGCTCGTGCCGGCGAAGCGCGGCGTGATGGCATAGAGCAGGCGCCCGCGCCCGTGCCATTTGCGGATCAGGGCCAGCGAGTCGTCGTAGCCGGACTGGGCGCTGTCGCGCAGCCCGTCCGGTGCATTGCGGTCCATCAGCACCTTGCCGGCCGCGAGCCGCAGGCCCAGCGCTTCCGCCTCCTCGAACAGGATGTCGGCCGAATGGGGGTGCACGGAGCAATAGACGCAGCTCGTCGTGATTCCGTTGCGCAGGTTCTCCTGCAGGAAGGCGCGGGCCACGCGCCGCGTGTAGGCGCGGTCGGCGAACTTCAGCTCGGCCGGGAAGGTGTAGCGTTCGAGCCAGTCGAGGAGCTGCGCGCCGTGGCTTGCGATCATCGGCGTCTGCGGGAAATGCACGTGGGTGTCGATGAAGCCCGCGGAGATCAGCGCATCCCTGCCGAAGTCCCGGATCTCCGTGCCGGCCGGCAGCAGCGGGGCGACGCGTGCGGCCGGTCCGAAGTGCGTGATGCGCCCGTCCTGCATCGCCACGATCGCATCGGGCTCGTGGACGAGAGTCCGCTCGAGTCCTTCGCGGAACGGATCGCCGGTGAAGGTGAGGGCAGGGCCGCGTATCGCGGTCGGTCGGGCGGCAGAAGGCATCGAGGCGACGTTCGCACCGAACGGCAGAGCGGGGAAGGGCTGTGCTACAGAAGACGCTGCAACGGGAGGATCGGCGATGAGTGAAATCGTATGGCGCGGTATGACGCGGGCTGAACTCGACAAGGCCTACGACAATACCAATGCGGTGGCGGATTCCGGAACGCGCCGCGACGGCTGGATCGCGCGCAGCGAACGCTTCCGGGCGAGCCACGCCGAGGGGCTCGATCTCGCCTACGGCCCGCGGCCCCGCAACAAGCTCGACCTGTACCGCTGCGGCGCGGCCAAGGCGCCGCTGTTCGCCTTCATCCATGGCGGCTACTGGCAGCGCAACGCCAAGGAGATCTTCGCCTGCATGGCCGAGGGACCGCTCGCGAACGGGATGGACGTCGCGTTCCTGGGCTACACCCTGGCGCCCGAGGCCACCCTGTCCGCCATCGTCGAGGAAATTGCCGAAGCGGTGCGCTGGCTGCGCCGGGACGGGCCGCGTCATGGCGTGGCGCAGGATCGGCTGGTCGTGTCGGGCTGGTCGGCGGGCGGCCATCTGACGGCGACGACGCTGGCCATGGACGAGGTCGATGCCGGACTTGCCATCAGCGGCATCTACGACGTCGAGCCCTGCCGGCTGAACTATCTCAACGAAAAACTGAACCTCACCGCGGAGGAGGCGGCGAGCACGAGCCCGCTCCTGCATCTGCCGAAGAAGAGCGCGCCCGTTGTTCTGGCCTACGGCACCGCCGAGCTGCCTGAACTGCAGCGCCAGTCGGTGGCCTATCACGAAGCGCGTCGCGCGGCAGGCCTCGCGAGCGAGTTGTTGCCGCTCGCCGGACTCAACCACTTCTCCATCATGGATGAACTCGAGGCGCGCGACGGGGCGCTCGCGCGGACGGCCGCAGGTCTCGCGTTTCCGTCCGCTTCCTGACGAAAGCGAGGCATTTTCCAGCGACCATGCGTTTCACGCCGCATCCTACGGCGCAGCGTCCCGTTCCCTTCCCCGGCGGTCGAATGTTATTTTGAGCGTTCTGGAGGTGAGGCAATGAACGTCGATCGAGAGGCAGCTGGCGCTGCCCCGAAAGGCGAGCGGGAACTCCGTTCGAAAACGACAGGTTGGGTGACGCGCATCGCCCTGGTGACGACATCGGTTCTGGTGTTTCTGGCGCTCCTCGAAGTGGGATACCGGCTGGTGCTGTGGGGTCCCGAGGGGCTCGTGAACTGGCCCAACCTCGCGCACAAGCGCATGGGAGCAGGCCCCGGCGGTGAAAGGTGCCAGTATGTCTACAGCGCGGCGATCGGCTGGACGTCGCCGGCGAATTGCGTGTCGGGCCCCTACAATTCCGATGCCGCCGGTTTCCGCCGCTCATCGCCTCAGGCGTCGCTCGCCGAACCTCCCATCCTGGTCACCGGCTCGTCCTTCGCCAAGGGCGACGAGGTCAATGACGACGAGGCCTGGCCCGCCTATCTGCAGGACAGGATCGGACGGAAGGTGGTGAACGCGGGCGTCAGCGGATATGCGTTCGACCAGATGGTGCTCAGCACCGAGCAGCTCGTGCCGAGGGTGAAGCCGCTTTTCGTCATCGCCAGTTTCACGCCCGGCGATATCAAGCGGGCCGAACTGAAGGTCGCCTGGAGTCGCGAGAAGCCTTATTTCACGGTGAAGGACGGGAAGCTGGATCTGCATAACGTGCCGGTGCCCGGAAAGCCGGGCGCGCCGATCCGCTTCCCCACGGCCGCCGAGTGGCTTGGACGCTCCGCCCTGGCTGAGCTCGTGGTCGAACGGCTCGGTGTGCAGCGGGGTTGGTATTTCAGCGAGGTCCAGGGCGCTCCGGCCGGCACCGGCGAGGCGATCGCCTGCCAGCTGATGCCGCGGCTTGCCGCCCTCGGTGTACCGGTGGTCGTCATGGCGCAGTACAGCCGCGGTTACTGGAGGGACCACGGGCTTTACCGCACGGCAGATCACCGCGCCGTCCAGAGGGCGCTGGGCTGTGCGGCCGCCGCCGGACTCATCCCGTTCGATCTAGCAGACACGTTGAAGGCGGCCGTCGACGCCAGCGGAGCCGACGCGCTCTACCGCTCCGACCATCATTCGGCCGAGGGCAATCGCGTGGTGGCGGACCTCGTGATGCGCGAACTCGTCAACCGGCGGCTCGTGACGCAGACGGCGGACCGCTGACTCTGTGCGCGGCGGCTTCATCGCGGAGAAAACGAAGGAGCTGTGAGAGGCGGCAGCCAAACGACCTTCCCGCCCCTTGTTTCAAAGGCGACCGGGAAACTTCCAAACTCGAAAAAGTGAGAGCCGTTCGCGATTGCAGCCGCCCCCATGATGTGGCTTTTATGAACGGCCTACCCAACATCCTGCAATGCTATGAAATCTGACAAGTGGTGGCCGGAGTAAATGTTCGAACGGATGCTGCGAGCTTTAGCGCGACACGCTAATAGTCCCGTCAAGATACTTCCGGTGGTGGCCTGCGTGCCTGGCACTGATGTTTGGTTTCTTCGCTTCACGTTCGCGTTCCTGTCGCATCTCCAGCAAGGTGGGCATGTCGTCGACCAGCTGAGCGGGCAGTGTATCGGCAATTCTGCAGGTCCGTCGTTCAACTTCGACCATATGAACGGGGGGCCGCTTCTTTGGACGCCCGATCTCGTGCCGTCTCGCCATCTTTTTATCGGACATACGGTTTGTCCGGGGTTCAACAGAATTTCCTCGGAATTCGAATGGTGGGCGAGCACGCCGTTCTCTGCGCCGGGGTATGACTATCTGCACGATGGAATGAATTACGGACACGTGCCGGTCGATCTCGGGCCGCACGCCTTTGTTTCCGTGTCCGTGGGCGATGTGGATGCCGCTGCCTGGACCCAAACCGGACAGCGCATGGTCTTCGTCTATGGCGATCCTGTCGAACAAGCCGTGGGCTATTACAACTACTGTCGGAATCAAGTGCGTCCGGCGTACAGCCAACTCGGCGAACGGCCCCTGGTGGATTGGCCTTTCCACGAGTATTTGTTCCAGCATGCATTGCCTTCTTACGCCAAAATATTCGTTTCCTACCAGGCCATGGCGCAGGCGGTGCCCGGCGCGGTCCAGATGGTGGCAGAAGACGCGTTGCGAGCGGAGCCTGTTCGCATCCTGTCTTCTGTCTTGTCGCACCTGAAGCTTGATGGCTGGCAGTCGGACATGATCGACGCCGTTGTCAATTTATCGCGGCGCGAGCACATCATGGCGATCGAGAGAGAAATCGGGCGAAGGCTGACCAGCTCCCGCGGCAGCCGCGCGACTGCCACGGAATCTGTATCCGAGACGGTCGTCAGGGCCGCCAGGGATCCGAGCCTGCGGCGCGACGCCTTGACCTTGCTGGCTTCGATGGGTGTGAACACGGCGTGTTTCCAAGCACCGCCGGTACCTGCGCCATTTCAAGCGGCGTCCGCCGCCACTGGTCGCGCATAATCCGCTGGCGCATACTTGGATTCGTCGCCGGAGTTGGGAGGTATCCCGTGAAGCAGAACATTGTGGTCGCGACGCATCACAAGACCGGCACCGTCTGGATGTCCACAGTGTTCAAGGCGATTGCTCGGAGACTCGACGCAAATTACGTCGACTTCTGGTCGCATTATGGGCGGCTGAATCGCGTCCTGGAGATGCCATTCATTCTTCTGAATCACAACTCAATATTCTCGCAGCATGCGAATCAGCTTCGCCGAGAAGACGTCCGAATCCTTCATCTCATTCGTGATCCACGCGACGTACTCATCTCGGCCATGCACTACCATAAGAGGGCTGACGAAACCTGGCTTCATGAAACGGTATCAGGCAGCAAGGATGCCTCGTATCAGCAAAGGCTCAATTCGCTTGGCACACTCCACGAGCAGTATCTGTTCGAGTTGGAGAACGCGACCAGCAGCACCATAGAAGCCATGCTCGACTGGCAGTATGACAGGCCGAATTGCCTGGAGGTCCGCTACGAAGATCTGTGGGACGACCGGTCTCTGTCTCTCTGGCGGCACATTTCCTCTTTCTTGGGATTCGAAGGTTCCGAACACGAGGTGAGCCAGAAGTGCTTCTGGGAGCACAGCCTGTTCGGCAATGCCTCCAGAGCCAACCGGCGTCATGCTCGTTCCGGCGAGGTGGCGCAGTGGAAACGCGAGTTTACGCCGGAGCTGGCACGGGCTTTCCTTTACCGCTTTCCCGATGCCCTGCAGATGCTTGGATACGAGACTGACGATCAATGGATCGAAAGCCTGACCACCTCCTCGAGGCCCCAGGCACAAGCCTGCACGGCGACCGAGATCCCCTCATGAGCGGGCGGAAGTAGCTTCGTCGCAAGCCGAGCCTGGCGGCGCAACGAAGAGCGAGAACTGTCGAGATGAGGCCCATAAGGGCTACGGCGCTATCTCCGGTGAACTGTTCCACACGTGCTGGCAACCGCATCCTGGTGCCGGCGTTCCCCTGTGACGCACTCCGTTCATCATAGGATCAGCATGAAAATCAAGGCGCTTCTGCTCGCGTGCAGCATGGGCTGCGGGTTCCTGGTTCCCGCCGCGATGGCTGGAGTGCCGCAAGGCGTCTGGCTGATCGACGGGGAGGCCGCGGTTCAGATATTCGATTGCGAGGGGATGCTCTGTGGCCGGGTCCTCTTTCTGGAAGCGCCGCATGATCCTCAGGGTGCACTCAAGCGCGACAAGAGAAACCCCGATCAGGCGCTGCGGGAGCGCGAACTCTGCGGACTGAACGTAATCTGGGGCTTGCGGCCTACCGGGTCCGACAATTGGGACGGCGGCCGCTTTTATAATCCCGACAGCGGACAGACCTACGACGTGAAGATGACACTTACGGCGCCCGATACACTTGAGGCACGCTTCTATCAGGGCGCGTCATTTCTCGGCCAAACCAAGACGCTGAGTCGCGTCGCACGCGGCACTTCGAAAGGTTGGTGCTGAGGCTGGCCGGGTGCCAGCATGCTCGAAAATCCGCCGCTGCCAACGTGCGGGTCCGAGCGATCTGGAATGTCATGAAACCAAGCGGCGATCGTCCTTTGTGGGATGCATCGCCATCGCTGCCGCTGGGTCGAGGCCCATTGCTATCCTTTTCGGACGGGTCCCGGAGCGCTAAAGCTCCGATGTCGAGGGCGGTTCAGTTCGGACGACGTGACTGAACAGTAAGAGCGGGCCGTTCGTATATGGTCCCGTCTCGCGAATTTCCGAGCCCCCGGAACCTTTTACCCGCTGTCCCCTTCGTGCGGTGACCCTGCCATCCGGCATCGTCTGTTCTTCTTGGGGTTGGCCTTGGATGCGAAACCCGAAAAGCGGAGCATGCCTGGATTGGGAGGCGGGGAATGGAACGTTCCCCAGCTTATGTCTCTCCATTGAAGGCACGGCCTCGGGAACGGCGGAGGTTCAAGCCTATGAGTTCGACCTCAAACAGGACGGACAGGCACCCAGGTTGCTTGTCATGAACGCTCACAAGCTCGACTTCGCCGACAAAGTGCAGGCGCGTGTGCTCCTCGCGGTGGCCGATGTCACCGAGGCCCGGGCCAGCGAAAAGCTCAAGGACAACCTCCTGCGCGAGAAGGCCATCCTCCTGCAGGAAGTTCAGCATCGCGTCGCGAACAGCCTCCAGATCATTGCCAGCATCCTCATGCAGAGCGCGCGCAAGGTGCAGTCGGACGAGCCCCGTGGACACCTCCACGACGCCCATAGCCGGCTGATGTCCATTGCTGCCGTGCAGAAGCATCTTGCGGCGTCACGGTTGGGTGAAGTCGAGATTCGCACCTATCTCGTCCAGCTGTGCAAGAGCCTCGGCGCATCGATGATTTTCGATCCCAAGGCACTGTCGATCGAGGTCGTCGTCGACGACAGTGTGACGAATGCCGACATTTCCGTCAGCCTGGGACTGGTGGTTACCGAGCTGGTGATCAACGCTCTCAAGCACGCTTTCCCGGGGCATCGCGCCGGGAAGATCATCGTTCGATACAAATCCGAGGGCCCGAATTGGACGCTTTCGGTAAGCGACAACGGGATCGAAATGCCCACCGAACCGCACAGTGGCAAGCCGGGCCTCGGCACGAACATCGTCGAGGCCCTGGCAAGGCGTCTCGAAGCGGAAGTCGAGGTTTCCGACGCACGCCCGGGCACTGTCGTCTCGATTGCCCACGCGGACCTTGGACCTGTTGCCGGAGCGCGGAGTACTTGATGGCTCAGGGCGCTCACCAGCCTGCAACCGGCGCCGTCGTACTGGTCGTCGAAGACAACCATCTCATCCTGATGGGTGCCCTCGACCTCGTCGCGACGGCTGGTTACGAAGCCGTCGCCGCCTCGAACGCCGATGAGGCCATCGCCATCCTGGAAGAGCGGGCGGACGTGAAGCTGGTTTTCACTGACATTGAAATGCCCGGTACGATCGACGGCGTGAAGCTCGCCCACCACATCCGGAACCGCTGGCCGCCCATCCATCTGATCGTGGCTTCCGGCAAGGACATCAAGGATGAGAGTGAGCTTCCGACCGGGTCGAAATTTTTCTCCAAACCCTACGACAACACCACGATCGTCGAGGAAATGGGGCGAATGCTTGCCGCGATCGACGCCGGCAAGCCCGTCCCCTAGGAATTGCGAGACGATCGCCGGGCGGCAGGCTTGCGAGAGGCAGATTTCCGCTCCTGCGTCCGGGCCCTCCGACAGCCTGTGCCGCCCAAAACAAAGGGCCTAGCCGTTTCCGGCTAGGCCCTTGCTTTAGTTGGTGGAGCCAAACGGGATCGAACCGTTGACCTCTACAATGCCATTGTAGCGCTCTCCCAGCTGAGCTATGGCCCCGAAATCCTTGGGAAGGCGCGAGGTTATAGTTCCTGCCTCGCGCGCTGGCAACAGCCTCTAGCGGTCGCCCTCCTCCTTGTCATCAACCTCGACTTCGACCTCGATATCGTCGTCGTCATCGTCGAGATCGTCCGCCGCCAGCGCCTCATCGCCGTCCACGTCGGGCAACTCGTCGCCGTCCAGGTCGTCCACCTTCTTCTTTGCTGCTGCCGCCTTGGCGGCCGCTGCTGCTGCGGCGGCGGCCGCTGCGGCCGTCGCGGCGGCCGCACCGCGGCCACGGCGGACCTTCACGAAGTCCTCGCGATCATGCTCACGCCCGCACTTGGGGCATTTGATCGGGCTCTTCCCCAGGTCGTAAAAGCGCGCTGCACAGCTCTGGCAGGTGCGTTTGGTGCCCCAGCTCGCTTTGACCACGCTGAATCTCCTGCAAATAAGCTGGAATCGGCCGAACGGGCCGCGAGGGAGCGCGTATGTCACGCGTCTTTCACCCTGTCAAAACCAAATTCGGGCATGCTAGGAGGGCGCCGCGCCGCGACCGCCTTCCGCCCACTTTTGCCGTGGAGACCGCCCTGTCCGCTCATGCCGCTCCGGCGAAGCTCATCGCCCGCCCCGTGGACCGGTTGCAGGGCCGAGTCCGGGCCCCTGGCGACAAGTCGGTTTCCCACCGCTCCCTGATGTTCGGCGCGCTTGCGCTGGGTGAAACCCGGATCACCGGGCTCCTGGAGGGCGAGGATGTGCTGGCGACGGCCGCCGCCTTGCGGGCGCTCGGCGCCCAGGTCGAGCATGAAGGTGGCGGCGCATGGCGCGTGCGCGGATTCGGTGTCGGCGGCGCGCGCGAGCCGGACACTGTGCTCGACCTCGGCAATTCCGGGACGTCGGCCCGTCTTCTGTCGGGTATCCTGGCCAGCCATCGCTTCACCAGCTTCATGACCGGCGATGCCTCGCTGCGTCGCCGGCCGATGCAGCGGGTCATCGGGCCGCTGTCGCAGATGGGCGCCCGTTTCGAGGCCCGCGAGGGCGGCCGCATGCCGCTCGCCATCGTCGGGACCGACGAGATGGTGCCGATCGAATACCGCCTTCCGGTGGCTTCGGCGCAGGTGAAGAGCGCCATCCTGCTGGCGGGCCTGAATACCGCAGGCGAGACCACCGTGATCGAACCCGAGGCGACGCGCGACCACACCGAGCGCATGCTGCGCCATTTCGGCGCCGAGGTACGGGTGGAACCGGCCGACGGCGGCGGCAAGCGCATCACCGTGGTCGGCTGGCCCGAGCTCAAGGCGCGCGACATCGTGGTGCCGGGCGATCCCTCGTCGGCGGCCTTCGCCGTCGTGGCGGCGGCCATCCGGCCGGGCAGCGACGTGACGGTCGAGAATGTCGGTCTCAATCCGCTGCGCGCCGGCCTCTACGACACGTTGCGGGAGATGGGTGCCGACATCACGGCCGAGAACCAGCGCGAGGTGGGTGGGGAGCCGGTGGCCGACCTGCACGTCCGCGGCGGCGAGCTGAACGGTGTCGAGGTGCCGCCGGAGCGGGCGCCGTCGATGATCGACGAGTATCCGATCCTGGCCGTGGCGGCGGCCTGCGCGCGCGGCACCACCCGCATGCTGGGACTGGCCGAGCTGCGAGCCAAGGAGAGCGACCGGCTGGCCAGCGTGTCGGCCGGCCTCGCGGCCAACGGCGTTCGCCACGAAATGGGCACCGACACGCTGTTCGTGCACGGCACCGGCGCGGCGCCGATCGGCGGCGGGACGGTGGTCACCCACCTCGACCATCGCATCGCCATGGCCTTCCTCGTGCTGGGGCTGGCCTCGCGCGATGGCGTGGCGATCGACGATGGCTCGCCAATCGACACCAGTTTCCCCGGCTTCGCCGGGCTGATGGGCGCGCTCGGGGCCAGGATCGAGGCGGCGTGACGAGAGGGCCGGTCATCACCATCGACGGGCCCGCAGGCGCCGGCAAGGGGACGCTCGCCCGTCGGCTGGCCGCCCATCTCGGCCTGCCGCACCTCGACACCGGCCTGCTCTACCGCGCGGTCGGTCTGAAAGCGGAAAAGAGCGGCGGCTCGCCGGTCGAGATCGCGGCCGGGCTGGAGCCGTCGGATCTCGCCGATCCCGGGCTTCGCACCGACCGGGCAGGCCAGGCTGCGTCGAAAGTCGCCGTGATCCCGGAAGTTCGGGCCAACCTGCTGGATTTCCAGCGGAAGTTCGCAGCCCAGGCGGCCGGCGCGGTGCTCGACGGGCGGGATACCGGCACCGTCATTTGCCCCGAAGCGCCTGTGAAATTGTTCGTGACAGCCACCATCGAGGCGCGGGCCGAGCGGCGGTACCGGGAGTTGCGCGCCAAGGGTGTCGACACTATAAAGCCGCGCGTTCTTGCCGAGATGGCGGAGCGGGACCGTCGCGACAGCGAACGGGCGGCAGCACCACTCAAAGCCGCACCCGATGCTTACCACCTCGATACCAGCGACATGGATGCCGACGCGGCCTTCGCCGCCGCTTTGGCGTTCATCGAGCGCAAGGGCTTTCGATCCCCCGGGCCGTAAGTCGCCGCCGGCGGATCGAAGACTTCCAGCGGCGACTGCGCCGGAACGTGTCGTTCCTGCGCCGGTGTTTCAAGGCAGTGGATCCGCCGGACTTAACCGGTTGGCCGACGGGCGGCAGCGTTTCGCCCGGGATCGATGAAGGAGAGTTTGAATGGCCAAGGGCAGCGCCCTGCGTACCCCGAACGACGCCGCCAGCGCGGAGTTCGCAGCACTACTCGATGAATCCCTGGGCGGTTCGTCGAGCTTCGAAGGCACGGTCGTCAAGGGCCGCGTCATTCGCATTGCCAACGATTTCGTCGTGGTGGATGTCGGCCTCAAGTCCGAGGGCCGCGTCGCACTGCGTGAGTTCTCCAACGGTGGCGCCGGCGCCCCCGAGGTCAAGGAAGGCGACGTGGTCGACATCTTCGTCGATCGCATGGAGAACAAGGAGGGCGAGGCCGTCCTGTCGCGCGACAAGGCTCGCCGCGAGGAGGCCTGGACCGTTCTCGAGAAGGCGTTCACCGACCAGGAGCGTGTCATGGGCACGATCTTCGGCCGCGTGAAGGGTGGCTTCACGGTCGACCTGTCGGGCGCCGTGGCCTTCCTGCCGGGCAGCCAGGTCGACGTGCGCCCGGTGCGCGATGTCGGCCCGCTGAT
>JAESFK010000130.1_pt1 | contig 63439 bp, 51 predicted proteins | sample 9269391 | NCBI WGS metagenome assembly JAESFK01 (sample SAMN14506231, study PRJNA617097) | algae metagenome | isolation source: Drouetiella hepatica UHER 2000/2452 and co-occurring heterotrophs from... | place: Slovakia: Slovak Paradise National Park, Hrabusice, Kosice Region | collected 2000-01-01
CTCAACTGAACTGGAACGACGCTCAAAATTCTGGAACCGCTACCTCTCAATTTCTTCAAAAAAACCAGCGCGGTCTAATTGATCATCTGAATAACTTCTGGCAAAGGACACTTGCCTACCTCAATCCCTCTTCCGAACCTCGTGTGTGGCAAATTCAAGACGCTGGTAAAGTGACCTGGAATGCTTATGATCCCACGACAAGAGAATCGATCAAGCAAGTCTCTGTTCAGGAATTACGTGTGTGGTTAGAAGAACTGCACTATCAAAACGTTTAATTGCGATCGCAATATTTCAAGCCTTACTCTGCCCAGGTTTCTGCAAGCTATCAGAACTGGGCTTTTTTTGTCTCTAGCTTTTTGGCTTCTTTACCAAGATGGGGAGTAGAGCTATGTGGCTGTCACCAGTTTGCTTAGGACATTTGGGGTGGGGCGCTTCGCGCCCCACCCCAAATGTCCTTGATTGCACCTCGACAAACACAAACAAGCTGTCAAATTCGCCACAGCCACAGCCGTTGATTGGCAGTAGATTTTTGACATTCTTCTCGAAGGGGCGAAATTCAATGGAAGCGAGTGCTTTTCTCTCAGTCGATCGCGCTAAGCCGCTCTGTGACCAGTCCCATGTCGGACACAACCGCTGGCACCCTGAGATTGAACCCAAAGTTGAAGTTGAGCCGGGTCAGGTGATTGGCATGGAAACGCTCGATGCCTTCGATGGACAGATCAAACCCGATACGACTCACGAAGCGGTCGGGCGGTTGAATTTGGGATTGGTGCATCCCCTCACGGGGCCTGTTTATGTCAAAGGCGCAGAACCGGGAGATATTCTAGAAGTCACCGTTCGTCAGATTGATCCCCAACCCTTCGGCTACACCTTGCAAGTCCCAGGCTTTGGCTTCTTGCGAGATTTGTTTCCAGACCCCTACATTATTCGTTGGAACATCGCCAACGAGACAGCAACCTCAGAGGACTTGCCGGGTGTCAGCATTCCGGGTGCTGCGTTCATGGGGGTGATGGGTGTTGCGCCGTCCCACGATCTGCTGCACAAGATTTACGCGAGAGAGGCTGAACTGAAAGCCAAGGGAGGAAATGTCCTGCTGCCCGATGCCAAAAACGCGGTTCCCAATTCGGGAATTGCTACTCAAGCCATGCGGACGATCGCCCCCCACGAAACAGGTGGCAACCTGGACATCAAGCAACTGACGGCAGGCACCACTGTCCGGATTCCGGTCTATGTCCCTGGTGCTTTATTCTCGGCTGGAGATGCCCACTTTGCACAAGGCGATTGTGAAACCTGCGGCACAGCCGTAGAAATGGGTGCAACGTTCTATGCCTCGTTTCAGGTGATTAAAGGGGAAGCTGAGCGTCTGGGAATTCGAGACACCCAGTTTTACCGCAACGACTACTTCACGACTCCGCAAATGGCGGTTCCACAGCGATTCTTTGCCACGACTGGGCAGTCCTACACGCGCGAAGGAGTCAACTATTCTGAGGATCTGACCGTTGCCGCCCGCAATGCGCTGCTGAATATGATTGATCATCTTGTGGATCAGCGAGGGTTCACTCCGCAGGAGGCTTACGCGATTTGCAGTGTCGCGGTTGACTTGAAGGTCAGCGAGATGGTAGACGTACCGAACTTCGTGGTTTCTGCCTTTTTGCCCCTCGATATCTTCGTTTAGGCTTCAAGTAGCCTCTTGAACTTGAGCCATTTTAGAATGTCAAGTCTAGGCTGGCTGAGCGATCGTCATGGCTTGAGGAGAACGGGAAAAATACCCCATTAAACCATCTGGGTCGTTCTGTTCTGCCAACTATTCAACCGAGGGGTTTGAGATTCAAATGGTTAAATCTCAGAGTTAAATCTCAGAGGCTTTACTCCTTGACATCGCCTCGGAGCGTTTTGATCTGCCCCCGTTTGGCTTTACTGTCGAGCCGCTTTTGCTTGGCACTGCGCGAAGGCTTCGTAGGTTTGCGGTTTTTAGGGATGACTGTCACGCTTTGGAGCAACTGTTGGAGGCGGATGAGCGCATCTTCTTTATTTTGCTCTTGGGTGCGATGCTGTTGGGCTTTGATGACAATAACGCCATCTTTGGTGATGCGGCTATCACCCAGGTTGAGCAGGCGCTCTTTGTAGAGGGGAGAAAGGGAAGAGGCATTGATATCGAAACGCAGGTGAATGGCAGTAGCAACTTTGTTGACGTTTTGCCCCCCTGCGCCCTGCGAACGAATGGCACTTAGCTCGATTTCACTGGGAGGGATGGCGGTGCGTTTGGTAATTTCTAGCATAAATGGGGGAGGACTTTAGGCAACGCCATAACCAGTATAGGGTCGTTTTAGTTGGGTGATAGTGAGTGCTGATCGCCATAAGTTTCAGAGGGTCAGGGGTCGGTAAGAGTGGACTCCAGGTATCGATCGCCCGAAACCCGCGCACATGGAGCTTTACCCGCTGCTATCGATCGCTACAAAGGTCTAAACCCCATACGCATCAATAAATCTTGTCCTTCCTTAGTCTTCAAAGTTTTAGCATAGGCTTGCCCTGCTTTCTCATGCTCTTTTTGCCATTCTTCAACCTGATTCCCGTAGTAACGTTTTACCACTATGGACACCGTTTCATGCTGAAGATCTTGAGGGTATGCAGAGTTCACCGACACAGGTGAATAAGCGCTAGTTTCGTTTTTACAGATTTCTCTAGGCTTAAAGGTGATGGCAAACGGAAGAACGGGTTTGTCACCCGCTTCAGCAATGGGCATGGGTTTTACTGTAGATGTGTCCTGAGTGAAATAGTTGTAAATTAACGCAGAGGGGGCAAGATATATTCCACCAGGAGTTTCACTGACTTTTTGTCTTCCAAGCTCGCTATTATCAACAGATTGAACCGTCGAACCAAACGGTTGACCCTGCAAAACATATTTCTGGAAGGCATAAGCTTTGCCTTGATTAGCCGCCTCTTCTTCTGCTTTATTGATGAAGGGAATAATAGCTATATTCTCTACTTGAGAGCCTCTAAAATCTTGCCAATTTAGCTGTTTATCGCTGGTATAAATTTTTCTCAAATCGGCTAGGTTGAGTCCACCAAACATTCTAAGATCTAGATCGGGATGAACAGCGATCGCGGTAACATCTTGTGCCACTGGATACTCTTCAAGAATAAATCCTTTTCCCCTCGCGTTTTCTTTTTGTTCATCCGTCAAAGCCTCGGCAAGAGGAAGCGAAGATACTGCAAACGCAATATCTTTCTCATGGCTGACCAATAACTCAATGGCAGTGAGAGAATTAACCCGCTTTCCTTCTAAGTTAAGATCGCTAGGCAGGGTGAAGGTAGGATTAAAAGAATTAGTGGCAAGAAAATCAAACTGAGTATCAATTCCAACGCCACTTCCTTCACAACGCAATGAAGACCAGGTAGAGGTTCCGGTATACTTGAATGTCCCCGAAGGGAAATCGATGTTAGAGAGTTGCGGAGGGGTCATGGTTCCCATAGCGACAATCATCACGGCGATTACCATACCAGACAATAGTACGTAGGCTAATGGATAACGTCGTATCCTTTTCCATCTCCTTTGCCACCGTTGGATGCTTTGTGCTGGCTGTAAAGGCGTAGCAGATGCAGTTTCTAGATCTGGGGAGGTCAACTGTAGCTGTGGAACGTCTGAAGTAACAGAGGGTATATCCTGGGCTTGTTCGATTGGAACAAAAGGTTCTGGAGAAGGTTTAGGAGAACTTTGCTCAAATACTCTTTGCTCAAATATTAAAGATGAAGGTCTTTGTAATAGGATAGGAATTAAATGTTCTGGAGTTTTAGCCCGTCGAATTGCACTCCGACCTAATTTGTACGAAAACTCAATTGATTTCCCAGCCCCTAATCCATCATAAAACCCGACAACGAATTCTATAGCTGCTCTATCACTAATGGCTTGGCTCATGCCAATGACATACTTGACATGCTGAGCGATCGCTCTTGCCTGTTGTTCTGAGTAACAGGCATTCAGTAAGACGCACTCAATCCTGATGCAGCTTGTTAGGAGTTCAAATAAATCTGCCAGAGCTTCTCCATCTACGAGTTGAGCCTGACCCGTCTCGTCTTCAAAGACCAATCCTTCCTCTCCCTCGCCATGTCCACAAAAGTGAATAATTTGGGGTTCATAGTCCAAAATGGCGCGATGAATGCCTTTACGGCTGACAGCCCATTTCGTTCTGACCTCAAAGCGTTCGCGCTCCCGTGAACGTTCTAGCCCTGCTTCAATTTCGTGAGCTTCTTCGTCTAACCGCAATCTCTTCGTATTTTTGGGATTTGCTGCTAGGATTAGAATTTTTTCTGGGGAAATACTATTCACAGCATCTAAGCGGTAATGAGATCTACCTAAAGTTTATGCTCTCTTCTACCCAATTGGGCTGACTTTATCCATCCCCAGCAGATCGCAAGTTAGGATTTTGTGGCGCGCTCCGCGCGCCACAAAATCCTAAAAGCTGGATTTCAAAGGCGCAGAGCGCCTTTGAAATCCAGCTTTTAGGAAAAATAGGAAGACTTTGCGCTCTACTGATCCCTTCTGGTAATCAAAGGGCGCTTCTGGCAAACTAGCGGCTGGGCAAACTTAGCGTCAGTGCCGTCTGTCCCTCTGGCGCTGAGTCAAGCACCAAGTCGCCATTGTGTGCCCGCGCGATTTCCCGTGACAGGCTGAGTCCTAGCCCAATTCCCTCTACTTTGCGAGTTCGGGCAGGATCGCCTCGATAGAAGCGATCGAAAATACGAGGACGATCGCTCAGGGGCATGGTGTTAGACGCATTAGAGATGGTCACCTGTACAGACAGCCTCTGCCGAGCCTGAATCCGTATCCATCCGTTAGGCAAATTGTACTTGATGGCATTGCTCACCAAATTTTGCAACACTTGAGTCAAAAGATCGCGATCGCCCCACACCCACAAATCGCTGGCCACATCGGCCTCTAGCGTCAGATGGGGTGCCAGTAGCTCCATATCTTCAACAATCACGGCTAGCAGCTCTGACAGGTTGACCTCAACCTTATGCAGGCTCATCTGTCCAGCATCAGCAAGCGATAGCAGCAGCAGCTTGCGCACAATGCCGCTCAGGCGACGAACTTCATCCAGTAAATTGCTAAGGTTTTGCTGAACTTCCGAGCCTGGTTCAGCATGATAGAGCGCCTGTTCTAATTCTCCCTGCAAAATAGCAAGCGGTGTTTTAAGCTCATGTGCTGCATCTGCGCTAAACCGAGAAGCCTGCTTGAAGCTCCGTTCTAGCCGCTCTAACATTTGATTAAAGACTTGAATTAACTCTACGAACTCAACATCAGTAGCCCCCAGATGGATCTGCTGATCGAGTCCGGCAACGGTCACTTGCTGAATCGCTGCTGTTAATCTACGAATAGGACGCAATGCTCTACCTGACAATCCCCAGGCTCCTCCCGCGACCAGTAGCAGAGTTCCAGAAATAGCAACCAGAAAGATGTTGCGAATCACATCCATTTCTTGGTCAATCGCCTGAAGACTAATAGCGATCGCCGCCTGAGCACGAGGAGTGCTTACTGCTCCAATCCGCCAATCTCCGGTAGCCGTGCGCTGAGTTTGAATGCGAGGATTGGGAAACATGCCGCCCATTACAGAAAAAGAGCGATCGAGATTTCTCGGAGATTTTTCTGTTCCCAGAGCTAGATCGTTCTCATCCGGCGAGACTGGGGGAATGAGTAAAGGAGGAAAGAAATTTTGCAAATTTATTTCTGCAAACTCTTGCCCAGACTGATAAAGTACCTCACCCTGACTATTCTTGACTAATACTGCAGTCGGCGTGTCAGCATCGGCTCCTAGCTCTAGCGATAGCGAAGCGCCAAAAGCCTGCCATTCCTCTGGCGATCGAGGACGGGTAGCCCGCTTCGCCTGACTTTCTAGTTTGGCATCCAGGCGGCTAACTTCGGCAACATAAATCAGCCTCCAAGCAATAATGCCAAAACCTACTAGAGCACTCCCCGCCAAAGCCACCGAGAACAAGGCAATTCGGAGCCGAAATGAGCGAATCATGCTGACTCCGACTTGCGAAAGCGATATCCAACTCCGCGTACACTCTCAATCCAGCTTAATTCATCTCCTGAATCAACTTTCTTGCGGATTCGCTGAATGCACACATCTACAACGTTGGTATTGGGATTGAAATCATAGCCCCAGACATGCTCTAAGATTTGAGTCCGAGTAAATACACGCCCAGGAGAACGCATAAGATATTCCAACAAATTAAACTCTCGTGTCGTCAGCTCAACCAGCTGTTGATTACAAGTCACTTCACGGGTAATTCGATCGAGTTTTAGTAATCCCACCGAGAGAAAGTTTTGGCGATCGCCCGCACTTCGTCGCACTACCGCATGAATTCGGGCTACCAGTTCTTCGACAAAAAACGGCTTAGCCATGTAATCATCGGCTCCCAGATTCAGCCCTTCTAGCCGATCGTCCAGCTCATTGCGTGCCGTCAACAAAATCACGGGCGTATTTTTTCCCGATCGCCGCAAATGCTTGAGGATAGACAGCCCATCTCTACCAGGAACCATAATATCCAGCAACAGCACATCATACTCATGGGCGATCGCCTTGGCATAGGCTTCGTCACCATTGTCGCAATAGTCAACGACGAACCCTTGCTCCCTCAATCCAACTTGGACGAAGCTGGCAATCTTGGACTCATCTTCCACAAACAGAACGTGCATTGTATCCACTGCTCCATTGTAGGTCTGACAATGGCGGAATCGAATTACAAAACTGTAATTCAGACGGGTCGCCAAAGATCATTTTCAACGCATTTAATTCAGGGTATAGACCACATTAACTTGCTTAGGAAAGGAATGAAAGCTATGAAAATTCAGCGTCTGTGGATGCTCTCTATCACTTCTCTAGTGATTGTTGGGGCGCTCGGCTGGACTGTATCTGCTACCGTATCTGCCAAAACTGCCCTCAGCCCAAATCTGCTAGTACAGGCTTCCCCTGAAGACCCCGCTCAAGGACAGATGAGAAAAGAGCGCCGCCGTATTGACTTTTCTGCGGCAGCGGCTCAGCTTGGAACTACCGAGGCAGAGTTGAAAGAAGCCTTGGGAGTGCCCGCTCGACCCCCTGAAGGCGATCGCCCAGAAAATCGCCCAGAAAATCGTCCAGAAGGCAGCCGTCCGGCGCGACCCAGTTTCCAAGAAGCTGCAACCCAGCTTGGCGTGAGTGAGGAGCAGTTGACTCAGGCGCTTGGACTCACGATCGATCCTCAGACTGGCGAACCCTCACGTCCCCGGAATCGTCCTGATTTGCAAGCTGCGGCAACAGAGTTGGGAGTTACAAAAGAGCAACTCAAGGCTGCCCTAGGAATGCCTGATCGTCCTCCGACAGAAGGCCCTCAAGGTCGTCGAGGACGGCTAGATATTGCGGGTGCAGCGACTAAGCTTGGCGTGACTGAAGATCAGCTCATTCAGGCGCTTGGGATTCCAGCTCGTCCGGCTGGCGATCGTCCTGGCGATCGTCCTGGCAACTAGACTACTGGGCAGCCTTCAAGCCAGCCTGATGGTCGCTAATCTGATTTTGTAGGCAGGGACATCTACCCTGAGTCAAGTCGAAAATCCTAGCTTGTTTTGGGCGAGGCACTTCTATCCAGCCCAAAACAATTTCTTGCCCCCTCACTACAATGGTCTCGTAAACAGCAGTTTCGTCATCCAATACAACAGCGAGTATGAAACTTGATTCGCCTCCCCGAACAGCATTGATGCCATTGGTAAAGAATAAGCGGCTAACCCGCTGGCTGGTTGGGCTACTGGCTCTGGGCTTGCTGGCAGGAGGCGGATACCTGGTTTACCGTCAGATGACCACTGCTTCACGGCAGGAAGCTAGGCGGCAAATGCAGACAGTCGCCGTGAAGCGATCGACCTTACCCATCACGATTTCCGCCAATGGCACGGTGCGACCCAAGCAATCCACCAACGTCAGCCCCAAAAACTCAGGACGGGTCAAGAGCATCATTGTCGAAGAAGGGGACATGGCAGCATCAGGGCAAATCCTCGCCTATATGGATGATTCTGACCTGCAAGGACAGCTTCTCTCCGCTCAGGGGCAGCTTGCGTCGGCTCAGGCCAATCTGCAAAAGACGATCGCTGGCAATCGTCCCCAAGAGGTCGCTCAATCGCAAGCGCAACTCAAGAGTGCAGAGGCAAGTCTGCGTCAGGCAGAGTCGGATTTGCGGCGCAACCAGCAGCTCTATAACGAAGGAGCGATCGCCGCTCAGGCACTCGATACAGTTCGCACCACGCGAGACACCGCGCAAGCTGCTGTAGAACAAGCTCAGCAGGTTACAGGTCTGTCGCAAGCCGGAAGCCGCCAAGAAGATATTGATGCGGCGCGGGCAGAAGTAACTCAGGCAGAGGGAAATCTCAAGACGATCGAAACTCAAATTGACGATGCCATCATCCGTGCACCTTTCAGCGGCACCATTACCAAGCGCTATGCCGATCCAGGTGACTTTGTTGCGCCCACCACATCCGCCAGCGACACCTCCTCTGCAACTTCTTCCTCTATCCTGTCTCTCGCCTCCACCTATCAAGTCGTGGCAAAGGTGGCTGAAACAGATATCGCCCGAATCAAAGTTGGGCAGCCCGTTAGCCTGAAAGCCGATGCCTATCTCGACCAAACTTTTACTGGACGCGTGGCACAAGTTGCGGCAGAGGCAACCGTGACCAGCAACGTCACCAGTTTTGAGGTGAAAGTGGACATTCTCTCAGACACTCAGCGTCTCCTGCGTCCCGGCATGAATGTAGATGTGGAGTTTAAAGCGGGTGAACTGACCAATGTTTTGACGATTCCCACCGTGGCGATCGTCCGGCAGCAAGCGGGAGAGGGAGTGTTGGTGGTGAACGAGGGAAAATCGCAATTCACGCCCATTAAAACGGGCACTACGGTAGGCAACCAAACTGAAGTTCAGTCTGGACTAGAGGACAATCAGCAAATCCTGATTAGCGCGCCCGCTTCGTCCTCAGCACCTGCTTCGTCGGGCGGCAATCGATTGTCTTTGCCGGGACTCAATCCAGGCGGAGGACGGAGGCAGTGAAAACAAAAGCTCAAGTCAGATCTGCCCCGGTGATTCATCTCCAGCCTGTGTCGATCGCCGAAATTCTTTCTATGGCGGCTGAGGCGTTATGGAGCAACAAACTCCGCACGTTGCTGACCATGCTGGGGATTATTATCGGCATTACGGCGGTGATTGCGATTACCTCGATCGGTCAAGGGGTACAAAAGGCAACGGAGCAGCAGCTTCAAGGCTTAGGAACCGATATCTTGCAGGTGCAGGCGGGTGCAGCTCGGAGCGGCAACGTCAGTCAAGGGGGCGGTTCCGCCTCAACCTTAACCTGGGACGATGCCCAGGCGATTCAGAGCCAGGTTTCGTCAACTCAGTTGGTTTCGGCGTATCTGCAACAGACGGCGCAGGTGGTTTCTGATCAGCAAAATATTTCTACCACCATCATCGGCACCGACGCAAACTACGCAGATGTGAGAAACACACATCCCCAGGAAGGGCGATTTTTCACGCCCGAAGAGATAACCGCCGCCAAGCCATTAGCCGTTATTGGCCCTACCGCTCGCGACGAGCTGCTGGGCACAGGCAGCGTTGTAACCGGGGCAAGAATCCGGATTCAGGGAGAGAGCTATGACGTGATTGGCGTCATGGAGCCGAAAGGCTCTCAAGGGCCGTTTAATCTTGATGAGCAGGTCTATATTCCGCTGACTAACATGTCGGCGCGGCTGGTGGGAAACAACGCCCTTGCCGGAATTGCTGTCCGAGGCATCTATGTGAAAGTCAAAGCTGAAGATCAGAGCAATCCTGACCCCATGAATGCCGCCCAGTTTCAAATCACAAATTTGCTGCGCGTCCGCCACAAAATATTTCCGCCCGCTGCCGATGATTTTAGACTAACCAACCAATCTGATGTGATTAGCACGCTGACAAACGTCGTGGGGATGTTCACGATTATGGTGGTGGCGATCGCTGCTATCTCCCTCGTTGTGGGCGGCATTGGTATTGCCAATATCATGCTTGTATCAGTGGTAGAACGCACCCGCGAAATCGGCATTCGCAAGGCGATCGGGGCCACCAACACCGCAGTCTTGAGCCAATTTCTGACCGAGGCAGCCGTGATTTCGATTATCGGCGGGGCGATCGGCATTGGGCTAGGAATTGCTATTGGATTTGTCACCGCTTTGATCTTCAAGTTTCCCTTTGTGGTTTCTCTCTGGTCAATCGTGCTGGGATTCGGTCTATCGTTTGTGATCGGCATCATTGCAGGTGTAATTCCGGCACGTAATGCTGCCAGACTTGATCCGATCGCCGCCCTCAGGAGCGATTGATATGGCTACCATGATCTGGATGGAAGAAATCCGCAAAACTTACCGATTGGGAGAAATTGATGTTCCCGTACTAAAGGGCATTGATTTGGCGATCGAAGAAGGAGAATATGTCGCCATTATGGGTATGTCGGGTTCCGGAAAATCGACGCTGATGAATATCCTGGGTGGACTAGATCGCCCCACGTCAGGACTCTATGTGCTAGAAGGCTATAACCTCAGCGGACTGACCCAAGACGAACTCGCCTATATCCGCAATCGTCGGATTGGCTTTGTGTTTCAGCAGTTCAACCTACTGTCTCGCTCCACGGCGCTCGAAAACGTCATGCTGCCGATGATCTACGCCAACATTCCTAAACCCAAACGTCGCCAGCGGGCGATCGAGGCTCTGACCCGCGTCGGGTTGGGCGATCGCCTTTCCAATCGACCTAGCCAGCTTTCGGGAGGTCAGCAGCAGCGAGTAGCGATCGCCCGTGCCTTGGTGAATCGTCCCGCGCTAGTCTTGGCAGATGAACCTACCGGAGCTTTGGATACCCAAACTTCTGCCGAAGTGATGGAGCTGCTCAGCGATTTAAACCGTCAGGGAATCACGATCGTCATCGTCACACATGAGCCAGATATCGCAGCTCAAACCCATCGCACGATTCACGTCAAAGACGGGCTGATCGTCTGATTGCTCAAAAACTTTTAATGGGCTACTTTTTCTTTCCTCCAACTGCGAAAGGTTATGGCTGCATTCACAGCAGTCAGGACGGGGACATTTTTGAGGGCGCGCTCCGCGCGCCCTCAAAAATGTCCTAAGCCCGATAATTATGGGCTATATTTCTGCCTTAAGAGAGTGAAGCAGGCGATAAGGATGAATTTTTGAAGGAGGCTGGCTTTATACGTTCTCTGAAGAATCCCGCTACGTTTGCCACTTGAGATAGAAAGAGCAATAAAGCTAGTAGGATGCCTGACTGAGAAGAGGACTGTGTAAGTGGATAAGTAAGAAGATTAAAGTAGAACGAAATGGGTTCAATTTGGATACGGTCATGAATTCGCTGGGTACGCACTTGGTGAAAGCAGAATGCTCCTCGACCATAGTTGAAATGCTGCCGCCAAAATGTCTTGAAAGTTAATTGATGGGCATGGTATACCTTGACCTGTGGTGCGTAAACCATCTGATAGCCTTGGTGCAGCCAGCGATCGCAGAACTCACGATCTTCACCTGCGGCTAGCGGAAATGTTGTGTCAAACCCCTTGAGCAACTGAAAGGTAGCCGTAGATAGCGCAAAGTTATTCGAGGCAAAAAAGCTGGCTGTCGCCTCAGCGTTGTAGTAGCCATAGAGATAATCAATCAAAAGCTGGCTAGCTGTTGAGTACAAATTTTCTGGCAGTGCGTTGAGCGTTTTTCCGCCCACCAGCGCATCAGGGGTCAATTGAAACTGAACCTCAAGGGCAGCTAGCCAATCAGAAGTAGGGATACAATCATCATCTGTGAAAACGATGAATTTTCCCTGGGCGATCGCCGCCCCGGCGTTACGGGCACTGGCAGGACCTGCGTTTGCCTGCCGCAAAAGCGTTAGATTCAGCACCGCTTGCAAGGGTTCAATCACTGAAACAAGCGGTATTTTGCTACCATCATCGACCACAATCACTTCAAAATTCTCGCGAGAGTAGTTAAGTTGTGAAATTGCTTCGAGGCATTTGTGCAGGCGATCGGGACGGTTATAGGTAGGAATGACAATGGAAAAGAGTAGCGGTTCTTGAATCATATTTTGTGTCATAAATGTTTGGCTGAGAGATAGTTTTTCTTAAACTATAGTTTTCTTAAACTAACGACTTTGGCTCCTTTTTTGGGATGAAGCAAGATGTGCAAGTTCAAGTATCTGTTGAAATAATTTTGGTGCAAACAAGCGAACGGCTATCACATACACGAGCACGCCAAGTACAATACAGAACACTAATAAACTCTGTGAATTTATCGAACTATCTAGCAATTGTTTGGCAAGCAAAATGATTCCAGACATTGTGAGAGAGCAAATGAGTGGAGTGATAAACTGTCGCAAATATTGGAGTAGCGAAGTCTGAAGGAGCTTGCTAACAGCCCTTTGAGTAATCGGAAACAAGATAAAAGCCCGAGCTAGATAAGCATAAGCAACGGCAACTATGCCCCAGCGCACTGCGATCGCAAACCCAACAACATTTAATCCAGCACTCAGCAAACCAAAATATAATCGCCACTGTGGTTTACCTAGCGCCATAAAAATTGAGCCTTTGAAATAAGTAACAGACCTTAGAATTCCAACTACCGAGAGAACTTGCATGACTGGAACAGAGGGCATCCACTGTTTTCCAAAGCAAGTCACCACAATTTCAGGGGCTAAGACTACAACTCCTAAAAAAGTAGGAAATGCGATCGCGCTAGTGATTTGGGTAGCCGTATAAAATGCTCGTCGAAATCGCTCAGGATCTTCTTGTAAACGAGAGAAAGCAGGAAGCGCTACCTGGTTGGTCGTACTGACTAGAACTTGAGTCATCACCGCCAGGATGCGATAGGCAACACTGTAAAAGCCAAACGCAGTTGATCCTAAGAAAATACCAATCAGAAATTCATCTGCTCGGCTATTCAAAAATCCTAGAAAATTAAATGCCAGAATATTGATACCGAAGTTAAATAAATCTTTGAAATGCCTGACAGAGAACTTGAATTGTGGTCGCCAATCGCTGACTCGCCAAAGCACCAATGTGCCAACTAATTCCTGCACTAATTGCTGACCAACCAAGCTCCAAACACCCCAGCCACTGTAAGCCATCAGAACTCCAGTTATGCCTCCTGCCAAGGTTCCGAGTAATGAACGGGTGGCGATCTCTTTATAAGCGAACTGACGTTCCAGAACGGCTTGCTGCACTCTGCTTAGCGAAGTAATGACAAAGACAACAGAGAGCCACTGCAAAATAGGAGCAAGTTGAGGTTGCTGAAAGCCATTTGCAACTGGAATTGCCAAAGTAAATACTGCCACCGTTAACAAGATGCCGCTAATGAGGCTTGTCCAGAAAGCAGTGTCTAAATGCTCTGGCTCTAGTTCTTTTCGCTGAATTAGCGCTTGGGTAAAACCTTGCTCCAGAAACACTTGCATAAAAGCGAGAACCACATTTGCTAACGCAGCTAAACCAAAAGTCGCGGGTTCAAGTAACCGAGCCAGAACAATAAAGACCACTAGAGAGCCAATTTGACTTCCCCAATTTTGGATTGCAGACCAGACAACTCCCTGAATTGTTTGTGCTTTGATAGTCATTACAGAAGTTTGACAGTCCTGATCGAGTTAGCTGAAACTAGCAATTCACCCTTAAGGTAGAACCTTGACCTTTTGTCTCCCACCCTGAGAACCAGAGTTTGATGGCTTTGCTTCCTCTACCTAATCGAGATGGAGAAGATGTGTGGCTAAAGCTTTCAAGTGATAAATTTGGTAAGCAGTTGCTTGTTGAAAGAGAATAGGCAATTTTCTTTGACAAGAATTTGGAGTCACTAGCGTCGAATATTCCTGCTTAGTCGGATTGCAAATTTCCCTAGCAAGTTCAGCCGCGGCAATTTCTTTAAATACGGTTTCAAATTCCGCTGCTAATGTTGGATAACCCAGCTTCTCTGCCATCTCAGACAAGTGACGATCGCGCTCTGCGTATCTCTGGGATTTAGAGTCTCCGCAGTAGAGAATGCCCAGATCCAACCGCTCTTCCAGTTCATTTGCTAGACGAACTAGCAAAACATCGCGCCCAATGTCATCCAGAATATCAATTTGCTGATGAATAATAGGAATAATTGCCATATTCCACTGTAAAGCGGTGTATCTGGCAATATATTCTTCAATTTCTTGACCAATTGCCTGCACAACCTGCTTCTGTTTCGCCTTTGAGCGGCCTGTTTGACCTGCACCAAAATCGCCGTGAGAGTAGGCAGCGTGCAAGAGTCCTGCAACAACTAATTTGTAAGACACTCGAAGCTGTGCGAGAACGCTAGCTGTACCGACTAGATGGGCAATAAAGGTTTTACCAGAGGGGCGAAACCGTCCAGTGAATAGCTGCACGGCAAGCTTGTAGGCATTGGAGATGCTCTCAAGTTCAACGTGCGAATAACCTAATTGATGTAGCTGGTTGAAAAGTTGAATATTGGTTTGGGCATATAAATGCATAGATATAACCTCACTCGTGAGTAGGTGGATGTGAGTGGCTCAACTAGAGGATGGAACAGTACCTTGCGATAAAGATGATTGAGTGAATGATTGACTTCGTTGAACTTGCTGCCGAATGCGGGTATGGCGATCGAGTAGTAACCTAACGCGCAATAAAACAACACCAACTAGCTCTTGAGCGATCTGCTGGGCAACGAGACTCCAAACGCCGAAGCCATATAGCGCCATAGCAATACCAATGGCGCCTCCAGCGATCGTACCACTGAGCACACGGGTGGCTGTCGCCTTAAAGTTAAGGGCACGTTCTAGCAAGGCTTGCTGCACATTGCCACAGGCTGTGATCAAAAACAGTAAAGAGAGCGCTTGTAAGATCGGGATAAGCAGCGGCTGATGAAATCCCGCTGCCACTCCATAGGCTCCCGTACAGCTCATTAGAAATAAGCTAAGACCGATCGCCAGACTCGTCCAAAAAGCAGTATCAATATGCTCAGCCTCTAGATCTTTCCGCTGAATTAAGCTTTGGGCAAATCCCTGCTGTAAGAAGATTTGTAGCAAGGCAAGGAAAATATTTGCCATCGCAACCAGCCCAAACATTTCGGGTTTTAGCAGCCGTGCTAGCAGAAAAAAGACAATTAGCGATCCCGCCTGACTGCCCCAATTCTGTAAAGCAGACCAAAAAGCGCCTCTAATTGCCTGCTCTCGAATACTCATCTACTTACGCCAGAGCCTCGGAAGAGTGGGAAATGCGGGTCGGATATTTAGCTTGAATTTGCTGATAGATGTCGATAAAGCGCTCGGTGCGCTGCGTTTCGCTAAAGTGCGTTAAGGCGCGTTGTCGTCCGGCTTGCCCCATTTGCTCTGCCAATGTCCGATCGCTCAACAGCCGCAGCAGCGGAAGCGCGATCGCCTCCACCTCTCCAGGTGGAACCAAAAATCCAGTGGTGCCATCTTGCACGATTTCTGGCTGCCCCCCTACCGCACTGGCAATCACTGCCGTGCCACGCATCATTGCCTCGGTCGATACATTGCCAAAGGGTTCTTCCCACTGTGACGGAACGGCCTGTACCCAAGCGGCTTCAAACTGCTGTTCCATCTCGGCGAAGGGCAAATGTCCGAGCCAAGTTACGGCATTGCTAATACCCAGTTCTACCGCCAAGGTTTGCAGAAAGCTTACCTCGCTGCCTTGTCCAGCAATCAGTAGCCGCGCTTGAGGAACTTGTGGCAGAACTTGTGCAAACGCCCGCAGCAGAACTTCAACTCCTTTTTCAGGTACGAGTCGTCCCGCAAAAACAACGGTGGGCGGGTTTTGCAAGGCAGGACGCATAGGGCGTTCAGGCACGCCATTGTGAACAACTTCAACCGGAGAGATGCCTTCGGCTTCAAGTTTGACCTTCATTCCATGACTGAGGGCAACAACCCGATCGAACGCCGATCGCCAACGTAACCAAAGCTGCCGTTGCAGCATTAGCATCGCCCAAGACTGCGGGGTTAGGCAACCCGATTGTAAGCAAGCTAAACCCGCCGCAAATTCGCAGGAATCCCCGTTGGGCAGCACTTTTGTACCAAGCGGACAGATAGCTTTATAAACTGCCGTTTGGTATAGGCAAGGCAAATCGCGTAGAAGTGGCAGAATCAAAGGTGATAATTGCCACATGAACATGCGGACATGCACAACGTCTGGCTGAAAGTTCCGCAGCACCTGCCGTAGCACCCAGTAGGCTGAAGGATTCGCGACTTGTGACAGCACTTGCAGCTTGCTGGTTGTTCCAAAGCAGAGGGAGTCGGACAGCAGTGGACTGCTAACCGTCTGCGCCCGACTCGTCAGCAGACACACCTGATGACCCCGATCGCGCAAGCCCTGCCGCAGTGAAAGCATTTGCAGTTCGGCTCCACCCGTTGCCGTGCCGTAATCATGCAGGAGCAGAATTTTCATGCTTCTCTTGAGTGAGCGGTAAGGGGTCTGGTGAGGGAGCCAAGGCGAAGTGCTGTTGAGCGTAGCGATCGGTGAGGTAGCGATTCAGGCGCTTTTCGATCGGGGCAAGCAAGCCATACATCAAGATTTTTTCCAGCTTGCGGCTGCGAATGCCAAAGGTAAGACGATGGACAATCGGCATCAGAATCGTCTTTCGCCGTCGCCAGCCCAGCGCCTTATATTTCTGTTTAAAGTAGCTGTCTTCTGCCAAATTCCACTTCTGCCGCAAGCGACTCAGGCTTCCTAGCTCCCAAGCATCGCTCCAGCGCAGCATATAGAAGTGCCAGTCGCTCAAGGCTAGCGGCGACGAGGGAACGTATGTGGCAAGACACTCTGGCTCAAAGTAGACACTGCCACCTGCTTGAGCCACAGCCATACAGAAGTCAACATGCTCTTTTGTGTTGAGCATGGCTTCATCAAATTTGCCGATGCGATCGAAGATTTCTGTGCGAACCAAGGCGCAGTGGAATTCACACAGTTCAGTTTGGCTGCGCTGAAGCTGCGATCGCACTTTCGCCACCGACTGACCCTGTCGATACATTTTTTCACGCAGTCGATTTCTGCCTCTAGCATCACGAATCACGCGAGACTCACCGCCCGCAAAGTGGATGTCTTCATGGAGCGGCAAATACTGACACATTAGCGGTCCAACCACTGTTGCTCCAGTTTCATCTGCGCAATTCACCAAAGCTTCGAGCCAGCCTGGAGTAACAACAACATCATTGTCCAGAAACACGACATATTTTGTGTCAACTTCTACCAAAGCTAAGTTCCGGGCACGGTTAGGAGAGAGATAGTAGTGGGTGCGAATTAGCTTAAATTCTTTCTCTTGAGCTTGTACTTTCAGGTACTCCTGTACCTGCGGTGGAGAATTCCCATCTACATACACTAGCTTGTGCGGCATTGATGTATGTTTATAGATACTTTCAAGAGATTCACGGGTATAGCTAAATCGTTCGCGCGGAACAACTACGATCGTTACTTCAGTCATTGATGTCAAACCTCCAAGTGACAAGAGAAACGGCTCATCTCACACAACTGTTGATTCTTCAAGCTTCAATTTGTCTGTAACGAGTTTGTGCTTAGAAGTTGTCCACTGTTCTTTTGTAAACTCCTCGTGATAGGAACGCTCAACATTCACATTCCACAAGTCATGTTTCTCACCCAAAATATTCTGCACCGCAAGCATCGCCGTCAGCATGGAGTGATCTTGATTGTTATAGCGATGCATTCCATTTCTACCCACGGTTTGCAGGTTTTCAAAGGTTTCTAGATAGTCCTGAATCACCTGCAAATGCTGACGATACTCACCGTCATAAACTGGGTAGGCTTTGTATTGCCGAATGACAGTGCCATCTTCAACATCACCTGGTTGAACGCCGATATTCAGCGCGATCGCTTCTTGGGTTGCCAGCTTAATTAAGTCTTCGTCCGATCGCTGCCACAAATCATCTCCCTCGCTGCAAAAATATTCCATTCCCAAACAGGTTTTTCCAGCTTCAGGAACCATTGCTGCGCTCCAGTTTTTGAAGTTCTGAATTCGACCCACCTTAAACTCTGGACTGTGAATGTAGATCCAGTTGTCAGGAAATAAATTATCCTGGTTCACAATCAGCGAGACGATCAGAAAGTCGCGGTATTTCAAGCCGTTTGCTGCTGCTAAAACTTCAGGCGGCGGCAGCGGATCGAGGCGATGTAACAACGCTGTTACGGGCATGGTGGAGATAAATTGATCGGCTTCAATCTTCTGGATTTCCCCATTCTGCTCGATCGTAATGCTCTTGATATGCTTACCCGATCGCTCAATTCGAGTCACTGCCGTATTGAGCTGAACTGTGCCACCTTTCTCCTCAATCAGTTCTTGAGCACGCTCCCACATCATTCCTGGCCCTAGAATCGGATAATCGAATTTCTTGATCAGGCTCTTTGTATTCTGGCTACCAAACAAAGCATTGGTCACGGCGCGCTTGAGGGACATACCTTGAATACGCTGTGCCGCCCAGTCTGCCCGAATTTGGTTACAGGGAATTCCCCAAACTTTCTCAGTGTAGGTTTTAAAGAAGGTGCGATAGAGGCGATCGCCAAAGCGATTGACCACCCACTCTTCAAAGGTTTCTGGCTCAGGAGTCATTTTCAGCCTGTCTTTGAGTTTCGCTTGGAAGTAACTCATCAAAATCAGAAAGCTGTTAAAGACTCCCAAGTTTGACAGCGTATTGAACAGTGAAAGCGGATAGTCATAGAACTTTCCCTGATAATAAATGCGCGACAAACGAGGCACTTGAATAAACTCTTTATCGAGAATTTCATGCCAAAATTGCTCAACCTGCGGCACCTTGGTAAAAAAGCGATGTCCCCCAATATCAAATCGATAGCCTTTATACATCTCGGTTCGGGAGATGCCACCTACTAAATCAGCTTTCTCCAGTACAATTGGCTGAATTCCGCGTTTTACAAGCTCATAGCCTGCGGTGAGTCCAGCCGGACCTGCACCGATGATTGCAATAGGATAACGTGTCATTCAATTGCCTCGATAGATTGGTTCAGAATGGCGTAAATTTCAAGACTCTGAAATTTCTAATAGCTTGGGTTTCAGGGTTGAATGCCGACTAAACCAGTAATAGCGGACTGTCCCAATTGCAAATGCTAAACCGCCGTAGAGAAAATAAAGCCAGTGCCAAAAGATGGTTCGATAGGCGAACCACAAACCCCGTTTCTGCTGAAAAAATCGATAAACGGGAAAGTTAATGGATAAAAAAATTAGAGCTAAGAGAAAAGCGATCGCAACTGCGCCAGTCCAGAAGAATGTTCCTAGAAGCGCTGCTAAAAAGCCGTAGGCGAGCAGCAGACTAGCGCGGCTAGAGGTCTTAAGATTAAGGTCGTTAACAAATTGGCGATTGCGCCAAATCAGCTCAGTCCAGGGCAATGCACGGTAGAAAAACTCGGCTCTCAGCAGATTGACTGGCTTCCAACATTTGAGATGTTTAACCTGAAGGGTTTTGCACAGCTCAATACGATAGCCCGCCTGCTTTAAACGATAGCCTAACTCAATATCTTCAACTGAAGGATAACGATAGTTTTCATTAAATCCACCCAGCTTCAGAAAAATATCGCGTCGAATTGCGCCGCAAGCTCCCCAGAAAGTAGAGGCTTCCGTTGCTCCAGTTTGATGAGTGTAGTGGTGAAATAGATTTTTGTACTGCGACAAAAAGTTTGGCGCACCGGGCATATCGTCGTAAGAACCAATGGCTGCCGCTAAATCTGGCTTATTGTGAAACAACGCGACGACCTGTTCGAGGGTGTCAGAGGCGATCGTCACATCTGCATCTACAAAAAAGAGAATGTCGCCTTGAGCAGACTTAGCTCCTAAGTTTCGAGCTTTTGCTGGTCCTCCAGAAACTGGAATTCGCAGCACTCTAAATCCAGCTTCTTCAGCTAAACGATAAGACTGATCGGTATCACCATCGGCAACGACAATTATCTCTGCTTGAGACGCAAAACTGATTAAGCTAGATAAGCATTTACGAAAACTTTCACCTCCGTTATGAACGGGTACCACAACAGACACGTTTGGCAATCGTAAAGATGACATATCGCTGATTTCTCCGCTTATTTAACCCTCTGACTGCCTCAAAATCGGTAACCCTGATCTGTGATGCGAGAATTTATCCTCTCTTCACTTTCCAAAGCATTTTTGAACTACCCAGAGGAAAACGTTGAAGCTTACACAAACTTCACAGGCTACGGTAATTTCTAGCTGAGAAATAAAGATTTAATAAAGTCAGTTCTCAAATCTGTGAGACCCTCCTTTTAGTAGTAGGAGTAAAAAGCATCGCTTAATCAGGAGATATTTTGCGATCGGGAACACTCCGCGACCCTCTCACAAAAATCACCTTAAGATCAGCAGTGCCAAGATGGAAATTTACTGAGCGCGTTCGGTCGTTATCACCACATGGAACCATGAAATTAAGGGACTCTCCAAATTCAAAATCCCAAACAATTTTCACAGTAGCGATCGGGCTACTCTACCTAGCTCTCTTTGTTTCTTTAGATTACCTACAATTTCCTCCAGTCTGGGATGAGAGCCATTTTTGGGAGACCACGCTACGGTTTAGTCAGCAGCTCATTCCCAGTTTGGAGCTATTGAAAAGTTATGGTGAGTTAAATACTCCCCTGCCCTTTATTATTTTTGGCATTCTTGAGTTTGTGTTCAAGGGCGGTATTTTTGCTGGCAGATTTTTGAATTTAGGGCTGTCCCTGATCATGACCTATCTCATTGGTCAGGCTGCCCTGAGTCGTAATTATGCTGCACTATTGGCATTGGGCGGACTGTTCCTATTTCCTTACTATCTATGGTCAAGTGGCTATTTCTACACAGATATCATGGGCGCATTTTTTGTGTTCATTGGTTTTTGGTTTTATCAGCAGCAGCGCCATTGGCTGAGTAGTTTTGCTTTTGTTTTGGCCATTGCCTCTCGTCAGTATATGCTGGCATTTCCATTGGCGATTGCTGTTCACGAATTCATCTCAGTTCATAGAAGCGGATTCAAGTTAGAGCGCAGTTGGATCGCTCCACTGCTTGCCGCAAGTTCAATCTTGGGTTGGATTTTGCTCTTTGGGGGCCTGGCTCCCCAATCTGCATTCACAAATGAGAGTATTCAAGTACCTGGCATTCAAAAAAGCTCGTGGGCAGTCGATTTGAGCGGTAGCCTCTACTTTCTCTCCTGTCTTGGTTTTTACTTCGTAGGGTTAGAGTGGCTACTCTTCAGCCGAAAAATGAATGTTCAAAAGCTCATCACCCAAAAAAATTGTTTTTTAGCATTTATCTTAATCATTCTCTTCATCCTGTTTCCCCCCTTGGATACTCACGGGTTGCTGAGTCGAGGACTAGAACTATTGTTAGTAGAATTTCCTAGACTGTGCCTATTGTATGCTCTAGCCCTCATTGCTGTAATTCGCTTTGCCTACCGTCCTAATCTTGCCTTTTGGATACTGTTAATGAACTGTGGCATTATGCTGAGAGCTTACCCATGGGACAAGTATCTCTTACCGATACTGGTCGTATTTTGGTATCTCAAGGCGATCGATCGCCTTGATGCAACATCTGAAAACAATTTTCAGGTATAGCGGTCACCCGTTTGCTTAAGACATTTAGGGTGGGGCACGAAGCGCCCCACCCTAAATGTTCCCGTTCTAACCGCCTTGGCGGTTGCCATAAACCTCAAGGGAGAATGATTTTATAGAGTGGGCAGAAAATTAACTATACTTCGGATTGCATTAAAGCCCCTGTTTGTATGAGATAGGCAAAGTAGGTGCTGAGCAAAGCGCTGTCAACTGGGGCACAGGCGATCGCCGTTTCTTCCAGCGCTTGCAGCGTTGCCCTACAGTCAATTTGGGGCTTCTGATCTTGCTGATAAAGTTGGGGAATGGTGAGTTGCTCTGTTGACCAGCGCTTGAGGAAAAAGGGCAGCAGCGGCGCTAAGGGATTATCCTCGGTCTGTACCCGCAGCCGCTCAAGCCAGTCCTGATAGGAGCAGATTTGCATGGTGTAGCCTTTGTCTTGCAGCCAGTCTGCAAATTGTCGCCAGTGCAAGGGCTGAGGATTGTTGAGATGGAAGGCTTTGCCCAAAGATTCCGGCTGTTGGGACAAGTGAGCGATCGCCTGACTCACATAGTTGACGGGGGCAATGTCCATCCGGTAGTCCAAATCAGGCATACTGCCGAGCTGAATACAGCCCCGGATCATGAGACAGGTGAAGTCATCACTATTCCAGGCTCCTGTCTGGCTATCTCCCGAAATCAGCGGCGGACGATAGATCGTTACGGGCAAACCCTGATCGCGAGCGATCGTCACCAGCTTTTCGGCAACCCATTTACTCTGGGAATAGCCCATGTAAATCCCTTCACTGTGATCAACCGGATCGGATTCCATCACCTGCTGACCTGCATAGGCGGTAGACTCAAATACCGTCACGGTAGAAACATAGTGTAGCGGCTTCAAAGTATGCTGACTGGCAAGACGTATTACTTCTTGAGTACCCAAAACGTTACTCGTCTTTAGTCCTGCATAAGGGTATACCCAGTTGAGCAAAGCTGCACTGTGGTAAATCACATCAATTTGTAATGCTAAGTCCTGGAAGGCGGCATCACAAAGTCCGAACTGAGGACGCGCCAAGTCTCCTAGTATGGGCACAATTCGGGTTTGAAATTTCTCGTCCCACAGACCATAGTTACCGAGATTTTGTTGAATTCGGGCTATTCCTTGAATAATGTCGGCAGCACGCACCAGGCAATAGCAAGTTGCCTGAGTTTGGCGCAGTAAATCTGCTAGGAGAAATGCGCCCAGAAATCCTGTAGATCCGGTCAGGAAGATAGCTTTGGGATGCGCTACAGGATTAAGCTGTCCTCGCTTTGCGGCAATGCTGGCAGCAATTTCGATATCCAGAACTGCCTCTTGATGGAGATCGATCGCCCTTTCAACTACACGATCGGATGAAGGGAGGTTTAGCGCTTGTAATTCTGTTGCCAAATGGGTTGAGAGCGCGGCGATCGTTGGGAAATGCCAAATCAAATTTGCCTCTACCTCCAGCGGCGCTGTCATCTGCTGAAGCTCATGGGCAAACTCAACCGCCGTGACAGAATCTAAGCCATACTCGGCAAATGATCGACTGGGTTCGCTCACGGCAATATTGACCTTGCGCTCCAGCCATTGCATAATCCAGTTTTGCAGAGCCTCTTGGGTTTTAGTAGATGCCTGGGATGTATCAGAAGCCTGAGATTGGGATGTAATGGGTTCAGGCGCGACAGGTTTGCAGGGGATATGGCGCAGCAATTCGTCCAGCTCACGGTTTTCATCGGCCAAGGTTTGCTCTACCTCGCCGATCGCCTGTCCATAGTCAGCGATCGTCTGCTTCAACGGCTCTGCTGCAATAAACACCGCTGTCGGCATTTGCCCCGCCCGCTCAATCTGCTGCTCTAGCTGGATTTGTGCCCATGCTACCGCTCGTCCTAGCGAGTCGCCAGATCCAATGCGGGATTGAGCAAACGCCCAGCGCACCGATGCCAGCAAAATCACCTGAGTCGTAATCTCTCCAATCAAAACATATGCCCAGCGCTGGGCAGTGGTGCGATCGCCAAACCGCTCTCCGCAAGTTTCCTCACGCTGCTGAATCTGTTGAGCGATCGTCTGAAGGCGCTGCGCCAAATCTGCTGCCCCCAAATTGTGCGACAGGAACTGAGTTAGCCCCTGCCCCTGATGCACCACTCGCGATCCCAGGAACATATTCAGCGTTTCAGTCGGCCCTTCAAAAATTCGCAGAATTCGGGCATCTCGCAGGAGCTGCGGCGCAATATTCGTCTCAATATAGCCCCGTCCGCCCAAAAGCTGCACTAGATTATCAGCGGCTTGCCAGAAAAACTCCGGAGCCGCAATTTTGCAGGCGGTGTAGACTTCGATCGGCACTATAACGCCGCGATCGAGCCATTCTGCCACCTGATTGACCAGCGTTTCTGTTGTGGCGATGGCTGCCGTCAGGTCATTCAGCCGCACCAGCGTCACCGGATTACTCAATAGCCGCCCTGTTGAAACCATCCGGCGATCGGCATAGCGCACCATGAGCTGAGCGCAGCGCTTCATACCGCCGACACAAGCCGCCGCAATGCTTAGCCTGCCGTACATCATGGCATCTTGGGCGACCTCCATACCATTCCCCGGCTCTCCCAAAATCTGCTCAGACGCAACGGGCACACCTTCTAGATACACCGTATTCTGCACCATGCCGCGCATTCCCATCGTCAGCGCCTCGGCACCCTGCCGCAGTCCTGGGCTACCCTGCCGCACTGCAAAAGCGCTGACTCCTCTGGATTTGCCGTTGGCATCCAGATGTTGAGCAAACACATTAATCACGCCTGCCCAGGCTGCCGAGCCACTCCAAATTTTGGTGCCGTAGAGCTGTAGCCCGCTGCCTGTCCCATCTGCCGCAACAGCTTGTGTGGAAAGTGCCTGAGGGTTAGACCCGGCTCCTGGCTCCGTTAGGGCAAAAGCCGCCAGTTCCCGTCCTGTTGCCAGCTTCGGCAAAAACTCTTCCCGGATTGCTTCAGAGCCATAGTTGAGAATCGGGCGAATCCCCAATACATTATTTAAGCCAACAAATAGCGCCAGCGTCGAGTCGATCGCCCCCAACTGCTGCAAAATCCGCAGCGTGCTGCGATGGCTCAACGCAATGCCACCATAGGATTGTGGCACCTGCATTCCCAGCAGCCCCCGGTTGCCAAAATCCAGCACAATATGAGGTGGGATACAGCGCCGCTCGTCAATCAAGAAAGAGTTGATGCGATCGCCCCCGTAATTCCGTAGCCACTGAATTAAATCATCTGCTTGGGACTGCGTAGGGTCATTTAACTTCTCAGAGGCTTCCAGTTTCTCAGAGACTTGCAGGTTTTCAAAGACTTCTAGCTTCTGGGCAACTTGTTGAACCGGGATGGCTGTCTCCCTGGAAGCCACCACATCCAAGCTGCCCCTCAAAAATCCGCTGCGGCAAGCATAGCGCTGAATTTTGCCGCTGGAGGTCTTGGGAATGCTGCCCGCCGACAGCAGCACAACCCCATGCACCTGCAAACCATGCTCGATCGCCACAGCCTGCCGAATCTGGCTAACTACCTGCTCTACATCGAGAGATTGGTGCGTCGTGCCGTCTGCGTCTGGAGAAGTCTGACGGCGATCGGTCAGGTTAACGCTATCCCCCGATCGCTCGATCGCGGATATTGCCACCCGACGGCGCTCTTGGTATCGTCGCTCTACCTCTGCCACAATGACTAGGCGTTCTTCGCCTTCTACCTCGATCGCAAATGCTGCACAGCAGCCCGGTTTACGCAGCGACCCATGGCTCTGTTCCACAGTCAACTCAATATCTTGCGGGTAATGATTCTGTCCCCGGACGATAATGACATCCTTTAGCCGTCCGGTGACAAAAAGTTCTCCGTCCTCGACAAATCCCAGATCGCCTGTTCGCAGATAGGAGGTTGCCTCAGGATTCTCTTCGGGTGCTGTCACGGCATAGAATATCTGACGAGTTTGTTCTGGCTGTTGCCAATAGCCTTGCGCCAAGCTAGGATTTTGCGCCACCCAAATTTCGCCGACCTGTCCAGCAGCACAGACAACTTGACTCTCTGGATTAACGATCGCCACTCTCTGCGCCGCCTGACCACAGCCCACGAGCGATCGCCCCTCTTCCTCTGAGTTGGAGGCAACCACCTGGTTTTGCGATAGCGCCGCCGCGCTCACCGTCTTAATCACGGGCATCTGAGACTTTTGACCTCCTGAAACCAGCAGCGTGGTTTCCGCCATCCCATAGCAGGGATAAAACGCCTCTTGCCGAAAGCCACAGACCGCAAAGGCTTCGGCAAACCGCTCTAAAACTGCTGCCCGAACGGGTTCCGCTCCGTTGAACGCCACCTCCCAATGGCTTAAATCAAGCGTCGATCGCTGTTCTGGCGTAATCTTTTGTACACACAGATCGTACGCAAAATTAGGGCCGCCGCTGGTCGTTGCTTGATAGTGAGAGACTGCCCTGAGCCAGTTAATCGGTTTTCGCAAAAAATCCATGGGGGACATCAGCACCGTAGAAGCGCCAACGTAGAGCGGCTGAAGAATTCCTCCCACCAGCCCCATGTCATGATAAGGCGGCAGCCAGGTTACGCCTCGACTCTGGGCCGTGTTGCCAAAGCAGGTGCAAATTAACTCCAGGTTATGTAGCAAATTCCCATGGCTCACCATCACGCCCTTGGGGGTACCCGTCGAGCCGGAGGTGTACTGCAAAAACGCCAGCGTGTTGCTGTCGAGGATGAGGGATCGTCTATCTTCAACAGATATTTGCCCCGCAGAAATATCGCAATCATTCGTCGTCAGCCAGAGCAGGGCAGCCAAATCTGGCGTTTCCTTGAGCCAGGTGGCATTTGCCGCAATGCCCACCGTCGTCAGAGCAACGGTTGCTTGAGCATCTTGGGCGATCGCCTGGACTCGCTCGGCAGAGCGATTTGCCCTAGGCGGATAAGCCGGGACAGCCACCACTCCCGCATAAAGACAGCCAAAGAATGCCGCAATGTAGTCTAGCCCAGGGGGATAGAGCAGCAGAGCACGATCGCCTGGTTTAGCAAAAGTCTGCAACCTCGCCGCAATTGCCTGAGCCTTCTGCGCCAAAGATTGGTAGGTCAGGCGATCGGACTCCTGCTCCCCGTCTCCCAGCAAAACATAGACAGTCTGATCGGGCTGGGTCATGGCGCGATGCGTCAACAGGTCGGCAATCGTTAGCCATTGGCGCGGCGTAGCCAGGAAACGAGACGGGCAAACAGTCATGATTTGGCTCCAATGAACGCAGTAGAGGCACCTGCTTCGATCTAAATGGGGCGATCGAGTGCGGCAGGCTTTTGTACCTCTACAGTGCCCAAAGGAAATCAAAAGGAATCAAATCACTTTTCGCAAATAGTCTGATCGCTGCCGATCGACTTATTGCTGAATAAATAGCTTTACTCCTAAGAAGACCGTGAAACCTCCAGCAAGGTTCTGATACCATACCTCATGCTGTATCAGAACCCTGTCGAGGTTTCAAACAGAGTCAGTCGATCGCAAACCAATGCTCACGCTAGAAATACTCGTGTCTGATCCCCCTGAATTCCCGCGCTATCGCGCCGCTGCGCGAGAAAAAAGGGGGACTTTGAGTTCTGAAGCCCCCTTTTTAAGGAGTTGGGGGGATCGAGTGTAAGCTTTGCGATCGACTGAGAGTATTAATCAGTGGTCAGAGTTCTGTTTCCTACGAATATAGCTGTAGGAGTTTTTGTAGCTGTGTAAGCTGCAATTCCATACTCATAGGTTTTTCCAGCCGTTGGCTTTGGTGCCTTTAGGGCAACGGTTAGCATTGTGCCTGATGCCACAGATGGATCAAATTCAATCCAAAAGGTTCCGGTTTCGTCCATCCACGCCTCAGTAGCGATCGCTTGACCGATTGCTTCAGGGGTTCCAGCAAAAGCTTGAGCATTGATCAAATCAAATCTCATTGGAATCGTAGAGGCATCTTGATTAAGATCACTAAACGATAGCTTTGAGAATTGCTGTGAATGCTCTGGCATAACTACCGTGAAGTAATATAAGCTCTCTCCTTCTGTAAGGCGATCGCTCACAACAGAACCGCTTAAAGTGTTAGCAGCAGTTTGATAGCTGGAGGCAGAAGAATCGGAAGGGTGAGGATTAGACAAATTTTTGTCGCTGTCCGTCAGGTCAAATTCAGGAATATGGGGCAGTGAAAACTCGGTAGCATATGCCCACGAACCCAGCAGGGCGCTAGTAATTGCCACCGTCAAACCTAAGCTAATTTGCCGCATAATTTACCTCTTGCTTTTTGAAAGATTCAAGCCGAAGCTTTTAAAGTCTGATAGCCTAATCAAGATTTAGATATCCAGCAATGAACTTGGCAAACGGCGAACATTGCGCCTGCTAAAGCCGTTATGAACAAGCACATCTGTGGCGATCGTTAGTCCTCGGTTCTGTAATGAGGGCTGGTAACGCAGCTTAGTCATCGTGGTTTCCTTTGATTCAGGTTAGGGACGAACGGTCACAGGAATTTCTAGCTCAAAGGGCCTGAATGCCTCGCTTCTAGACTGTCCTGCAAACACGAGCCGATAGCTTCCTGGTGTAGGAAACGTAATGCTCGTGCCAATAGGCTGTTCATGCCCTTCGGCCGGAGTTTCAGCTAGTTGGGGACGAGCGATCGCTCGATCTTGGGAATCATAGACGACTAAGTTACAGTTGCAGTCTGTTAAGGGAACAGTTTCGCCGTCCGAGCGGATCAAACGAATCCAAGTAGGGCTGGGCTGTCCAGCATAGGGAGAATCATCCGGCTGAAGATGAACTGTTGCCTGAAGATCTCCTACAGCTAGGTCTTGATGCGAAATCATGTCTGAGGTGTCTATAAGGACGCTAGCTGGAACCAGCACCATAGACACAAGCAAGGGAAGATATTGATGCATGATTATTACCTGATGTGAACTTACAGGATGAGTTGATTAGAATGTAGCGATCGCCCGATGGTGTTAAAACGCTCTAGACCCGATCTAGGCTCTAGACATCCGCTCAAGATGCTCTCAGCACTTAACTTTCTCAGTAAAGTGCAGTGAAAAAGACCCGATCGCGATAGATAGAGCGTTTGGAATCTGAAATTGAATGTCAATGGCAGGGTTTTTCGCCTCACTGAGATTCTAGCAGCTTATTTTAATTAGAACAAGAGATGGTTCTAATTAAATTCTGGCGTTCAGCTTTAGAAATAATTAGAGTGATTTGAGAAAGATAGTGTTCCAATTAGATTGAATTCGGTTAAGCTGTGGGTGAAAGGCTAAATTTGCTCTTGTTGCAGGCGATCGAAGTTGCTATATTAGCGGATGCAGGTACCTGCTAGAGTAAACCTGGCTTCTCCGGGCGTGCAAGATCAGTTCGCTCTTATCCCAGAGCTTCTCCTAATCAATAGTCTTAACATTCATAATCTTGAACTCATCGCCATAGAGACTCATCGCTCTAACAAAAATGTAGTGCAGTGTGATGGATTGAGCGAGTTACTAAGTTTTTTGTCAAATCATGCTAAGTTGTTGCCGCGCAAGAGTGTGGCAACAATCCTTCCTAGGATTTGAATCTATCAGGCGGTTTCCCAAACCATAAGTCTAGAGCTTTCTATGCACAGAATTTTGCCGATTTTCATTTTATCTGTTCTCGGAATTTCAGTAACTCCGCTGGTGGGCGCCCTACCCTCGATCGCCTATCGACAGATGGCTAGCACGGTCGGAGCCTCCATGCACCTAGAGCCGCATGATATGCCCCGTGCTAAGCAATCAAGCCCTACTTGGTTTGTGCTGACTCAGCGCGGGGGAAGCTTAATTCCTGCCGGAAATTGTGCTTGTCAAGTTGCAGTATACAACTCAAGTCATCAGGTAATCGCTCAGAGTTTACCTCTTTCTACGGTGCTAGTGGAAACGCATCAGGCAATCAGCACGACTATGAATTTTCCAAATCCTGGCACCTATACAGTCGTTTTGTCAGGACGATCGAAGGACGAAAGCTTTCACCCCTTTGAACTTACGTTTCCTGTCATTGTTAGCCCTTAATCTTTTCATTTAGGAGCCGTTATATGACCTTACTGAAACAGAAAAATCTCCAGACTGAAGAGACACTTGAGAATCAGCGGGAGCAGATTAAAAGAGAATTGCGGCAGAAAATTAATGAAACGCTCCAGAATGCAAAAAATTTGTCTCCTAGCAAATGTTTAGATGAAATTAGGAGCAGACTTTTTGCCATTCAGCAATACTGTAAAGTCCATGGAAAAACCTTCATTGCGATCGAGGAAACCATTACCTGCGATCAATATGGGCTAGGTGGAAATAGGGCAGATGCCGCAACGCTATTTCGAGGTCCCAATGTGGATGCTTCAGTCGCAATTTGTGTGTCCAAACAAGGATCTTTGCTGCATCGGGATGGTAGCTCTTGGCAAATCTATAAAAATGCAGGCGATGTCGATCCTTCTGAATTTATTTCAGCTCTGAAAATTTCTTAAGAAGTGACCCAGCGACACTTCTTAAGAAATTAATAACTCTTAGGGTGGCTCTAAAACTCTAGATCATCTGCGTACACCAATCGTGTTGCCGATCGCTGTTCAAACAGCATATACTCCTCCATAATGCTCCAGAAGAAAGCCCGTAGGGTTTTACGACGAGCCTCGGCTGGAATAGCGTAGTTAAATTGAGAGTCAGAGGGCTGGAGTTTTGCCAGATGGCTATCGCAACCACAGCCATGCTCCATAAAATATCCGTGACGGCTAGAGATGCTGTCAATGAGCCGCCGCAGCATGGAAACATATCCCCCGTGTAAGATGGCATCAAACCGACGGGCGATCGCCAAGTCCTGCTCACTAAAGCGGAAAGAACGAACTTCAAATAGATCCGATCGCTGTAAAGGATGTAGAAATGTCCAGTAGAAGGTGGCAGGCACGTCGTAGCCGAGTTCATCAAATAAATCGCTAACAATGTTGAGCAGTGCCACACGATTGCTCTGCTGAAACTCTGCCTGCGGCTGATTCCGAATCTGTTGCAGGTTTGGATAGCTCTCAGGCAAGAACATTTCACCGTAGTGAGTCACGGCTTCCCAAGCCAATTGTCCATTTCCTTCGCAGTAAGCAGACTTAAGGTGCTGAGCTTCGGGACGCTCTAGAAATAGAATGTGTCCGCCTTGATTTTTAGCCAGAAATACCTGTGCCATTGCCGTATACACGCGCGGCTCAGTCATCCAGGTGCCCGCTGCAATCTGTCGCCAGCTGTCTGGCATTTGTGCAATTGGCACGGCAGGTTCGCCATTGATTGTAATCAGCGCAGATCTGGAAATAGGTTCTGTCGATAGCATCAAAAAACAGCTCCTTATGTCGGTAATCTCTCCAGGCAGTAAAACTTTTGCTCAGCTCAACAACCTGACTCGGCTTAATTTTGCCACAACTCAAGCAGATTGTCCTGTTATGGATCTGCATATCGCCAATGTACAGATCGCCGATATGCAGATCGCTGATATGCATATCGGCGATATACAGTGTGTGAGCAATGCCCCCCTTTTTATCCCGATCGCTAAATTATGAATAAATTTGAATCGTTCGCCTTTCGATACCAATCAATTTGCCTTTTCGACTCCATTGCGGTACTGATAGAAGAGATCCTCACATTGAAATATTTTCTAAAGTTATGGCAACACTCCCTTCTTTAAGACTGCTTCAACGGCTTAGTATGACAGGATGGGTTGGAGTAGGGTTAATTCTAGCGGCTCCGGGTTTTGCAAACTCCTATTCAGTGCATCAATCTTCAGTGCATCAATCCGATCGCCTCACCTCTGCCTCGCTTTCATTCATGCCCTCAGTGCTACATCAGGCGGGACTAACCATCGCTCAAGCCCAGAGACAGGACATTATTGACACAGCAGCAGCTAAGGGTTCTTTCCAAACCCTCCTCCAGCTTCTAGATGAATTGGGAATGACAGAAGATCTGAGAGGCTATGGGCGATTCACAATTTTTGCACCCACAGATGCAGCCTTTGCTGCCATTCCTCCTGATGTGATGAAAAAACTGTCTGACGATCGGACTCTGATGTCTAAGGTGTTGGCATACCATGTCATTTCTTCAGCTAACCCGCTAACGTCTGGTCAAATCAACCCACCCGCTTCTGTAAGAACATTAGAACGGAGCGAGGTCAAAATCACCAAGCGTAGAGGTCGTCTCTATGTCAACGAGGCAAGAATAGTTGAGGCAGACATCGAAGCGACTAACGGCGTAATTCATGCTGTTGATCAGGTTTTAATTCCTGACAATCTAAGATGACTACTCATTGGCTGGCAAAATTTATTGGCTGGCAAAGTTTATTGACTGACAAAACTTAGAATTGTGGATTAGGTAGAACCCAATATTTTTTGGAAGTGCCGCGCGGCACTTCCAAAAAATATTTCAGGTTACCCACAGCTTTCAGTTTGCCATAATCTCTTTTCTAAACTAAGCTTTTCAAACTAAGCTGACATTAATTGCTGAATACGCTGTGGCTCTTCTCCCAGCCAGTCTGGATTCTGAGCCGTACCATCAAAAATTGATGAGGTCTTGAACGGTTCAAACTCTCCTCTTGCCCCTGCTGATGCCGTTTTTGCTAGGAGCGATCGCACCTGTTGATCATCCATAGGCTGAAATGTTCGCACGGCTTCAAATGCCTGATCCAGGATTTCCATACTGTCTATCCCTGTAATCACGACTGACGTAGGCAAATTCAGGGCATAGTGTAAGCACTCGATCGGCGTAACGGTGCCAGACTTCAGCAGAATACCGTTTGCCATACTTTTCATGCCCAGAATCCCGATGTTCTGCTTGACCAATTCTGGCACCACCAGTTTGGCAAAGCTACGGTAGTGAGCATCCATCACATTCAGCGGCATTTGAGCCGTAGCAAACTGAAAGCCATGATTGGCAGCAACTTCCAGCATATGCAAATGAATCTGTGGATCTTTGTGCCCGGTAAAACCGATGTACCGGAGCTTGCCCGCTTTTTGTGCCTCTACCAGAGCTGCATTTGACCCTTCTTCGTCAAAAACGCGATGGGGATCTTCAAATCGAAGGATCTCGTGATGCTGAACCAAGTCGATGTGATCGACTTGCAAACGGAGAAGCGATTCATCGAGCTGTCTAGCGGCTTCTTTCTTGGAGCGTCCATCAATTTTTGTCATCAGGAATACTTTGTCGCGGTAGCCATCGCGCAGAGCTTTACCCATCCGCATCTCGCTAACGCCGCTGTTATAGTCCCAGCAGTTGTCCATGAAAGTAATGCCTCGATCGATCGCGCTCCGAACAATCCGGATCGCTAGCGGCTCGTCCACATGTTTTAGGCTCAAGTGCCAGCCCCCTAAACCGATCGCCGAAACTTTCTCTCCCGTATTGCCCAAAATCCGGTACTGCATTTCTGAAGACATATTTCCTATCATCTGTTTCTCTGCTGTGTTCGCCATTATTTCAGTCAATCTCCCCAGAAATATCTATCCAAAGCGATCGTCTCTACTTGATGGTGAAGGCATTGAGCCACCAGAACATCAATCGCTAGAGAGAAAGCAGCTTGGGCTAAAGCGATCGCAAAGATTGCCATGTTTGGATAACATCAAGCATGAGTAAGACTTGACGTTGACGTTAAAGTTGCGCTATAAATCAAATGTGAACCAACAAATGCGGATCGGAGAATTTGCGAAACTGGCTGGCGTGACCCCCCGCACTGTTCGGTACTACGAAAGCTTAGGCTTATTGAGTCCAAACGAGCGGGAAGGAGCGGGCTTTCGTTACTATACGGACGTCGAATTAGCCAGACTGCAAAAGATTAATGCCCTGAAGGAATTGGGGCTGAGTCTAGAGGAAATTGCCAGCGTCGCACCTCTCTATTTTGAAGACCTAACAATGTTGCAAGGCAAGCGAAAGATTGTTGAAATTCTTAAATCACACCTTCAGGAAACAGAAGACAAGCTTGCAGGATTAGAGCAGTTTCGAGCGGAATTACAGGCAAACATCGATCGCATTGAACAATGGATTGAGTCTCAAACGAAAAATTAGCAATTTTTTTGGCGCAAAACTAACGTTAACGTAAATGTTGCAATGAGAAACCTATGCCAACCCTTCAACCCAAATTTGAGCAACCCACGTCTGAACCTAGCCGCTACAGACGTGGCTGGGAAAAGCTGACCGAAATCGACGGAGACGCAGGAGAAAAGGTAATTGCTAGCCTGAAAGACATTGCTCCCGATCTTGGACGATACATCATTGAATTTGCCTTTGGCGACATCTACTCCCGCCCAGGACTGGATTTGAAATCGCGCGAAATTGCCACTGTTGCAGCGCTAACGGCGTTGGGCAATGCTCAGCCACAGCTTAAGGTTCACATCCATGGCGCTTTGAACGTGGGCTGTACTCAAGAGGAAGTAGTAGAGGTTATTTTGCAAATGGCAGTCTACGCAGGATTTCCAGCAGCGCTGAATGGTATTACAGCTGCAAAGGAAGTCTTCCAAGAGTGGGATGCTTCCGGTCACGCGCCTCGGCATGATTGAAGTCTGATCGCGATACCAGAAAGATACATGATTTTAAGGAGACTTTAGAATATGACAGGTAAGTTAAATGGAAAAGTAGCGATCGTCACAGGAGCTTCCTCTGGTATTGGAGAAGCAACGGCGATCGCTTTGGCAGCAGAAGGCGCAGCGATTGTGATTGCAGCACGGCGAATCGATCGGCTGAATGATTTAGCGAAGCGGATTACAGAGAAAGGTGGGCAGGTTTTGTCTATTACGGCTGACGTATCCGATGAGGCGCAGATCAGTGACCTCGTGCAACAAACCCAGACAAAGTTTGGCAAGGTTGATATTCTCGTCAACAATGCAGGCGTGATGCTGCTCGGCATGATCGATGGTGCCAACACTGAAGACTGGCGACGCATGCTCAACCTCAATGTTCTAGGACTGATGTATGCCACGCACAAAGTTTTACCGCTAATGAAAGCTCAGGGCAGCGGGCATATTGTCAATATTTCATCGGTGGCGGGACGAGTTGCTAACGCAGGATCGGGAGTCTATAACGCCTCTAAATGGGCGGTAGGAGCATTCTCTGAATCCTTGCGCAAAGAGGTCTATCAAAACAACATTCGCGTCACGATTATTGAGCCGGGACTGGTGGCAACCGAGCTGCCGCAGCATGTCACTGACCCGAAAGCAAAAGAGACGACCGCGAACTTTTACGGCTCAGTCAAAAACTTGGAAAGCGAGGACATTGCAGCAGCGATCGTCTATGCCGTCACGCAGCCCTCTCACGTCAATGTCAACGAAATTCTGATTCGCCCAACTGAGCAAGAGCGGTAGATAAATCAGTTACGTTGAATTGCACATAATCTTGCACACAATTATCAGGAGAACATCATGAAAACGAGAAAACTGGGTAATCAAGGTTTAGTTGTTTCTGAACTGGGACTGGGCTGCATGGGCATGTCTGAGTTCTATGCCGGACGCAATGAGAAAGAGTCGATCGCCACGCTCCATCGCGCTTTGGAACTGGGAATTACCTTCTTAGATACTGCCGATATGTATGGGCCATTCACGAATGAGGTACTGGTTGGTAAGGCAATTAAAGATCATCGCGATCGGGTAATTCTGGCAACGAAATTTGGTAATGTCCGTACCGAAGACGGTGGCTGGAAGGGGATTAATGGTAGCCCAGAGTATGTGCGTCAGTCGTGTGATGCCTCTTTGAAGCGTTTAGGTGTTGATGTAATTGACCTCTACTACCAGCATCGGGTTGATCCCAACGTGCCGATTGAAGACACGATGGGCGCCATGGCGGAACTGGTGCAGCAGGGGAAAGTTCGCTATCTGGGGCTTTCGGAAGCAGCTCCAGCAACCATCCGACGGGCACATGCCGTGCATCCCATTAGCGCCTTGCAGACTGAATATTCGCTCTGGAGTCGTGATCCGGAAGACGAAATCTTGCCGACCATTCGCGAATTGGGAATTGGGTTTGTGCCTTACAGCCCGCTCGGTCGCGGCTTTCTATCGGGGGAGTTTACCAAGCCTGAAGATTTAGCTGCCGATGATTATCGTCGTCAGTCGCCACGCTTCCAGGGCGAGAATTTCTATAAAAACCTGGAATTAGTAGATAAAGTGAAGACGATCGCCACTCAAAAAAGTGTAACGCCCAGCCAGCTCGCCCTCGCGTGGTTGCTGGCTCAAGGTAACGATATTGTTCCCATCCCTGGCACAAAACGCCGGAAATATCTAGAAGAAAATGTCGGCGCGGCTGAGGTGATACTAACACCCGATGAATTGAGGCAGATTGAAGACGCTGCTCCAAAAGGGATAGCCGCAGGCGATCGCTATCATGCTCAGGCTATGAGTGCTGTTAATCGCTGAGTCTTGAGAGGTGCAGCAATCGGCATTTGCCACACCTCCCAACACCTACTGCATTAGGATCGATTTTTACCCAACTGAGAACCGTCGTACTGTAGCTGCTCAAATTTTATAGCTATCGATTAATGGAGAGTGAAACGACAGCTAATTTGCTTGATATAGCGCTACGCCCTTAGATCCAATGAGTTATTTTTTGAGAGCCGCGCGGAGCGCGGCTCTCAAAAAATAACTCATCCTAACTCAATTACGTAATGCCATACCATCATCAGCGCAAGCATAGCAACCGCTAGGGCGGTTAGGACGGGGACATTTTTGGCGGGGCGCTTCGCGCCCCACTAAAAATGCCTTAAGCAAACTGGCGGCAGCTATACCTTCAGGAATTTGGAAGATAATCTCAAGCTCTAGAGGTCTTTTTTGGGAAGACGTGAGAATGGATCAACCACATCTTTGGAGTAGAGAACTGGAAGTTTGAGATTATAGTGCAAAGCAAGCATCCTTAAAACAACTACTGCTGTAAATCCTGCTGCACCTGCAAAGGAGGGCGAAAGTTTGAATGATAAAAAGAGCAAGTACGTCCAGCCTCCCAGAAACGAGCAGGTTGCATAAAGGGTGGATTGGCGAAAAATAACTGGGATCTCGATTAAGGTAACATCGCGCAGAACACCACCAAATACGCCTGTTATCACGCCGAAGAGAACGGCAATAAAAGGAGGAATGCGATCGGCTATTGCATAGGATGTACCCGATATGCTGAACAAGGCAAGACCCAAAGCATCTATCAAGTTAAACGACTTTCTAGCCAAAGGTTTTACAGGTGTCAATCTCTGAGAATAGTAGAGGAACAGAATAGACAGAATAAAAATAAGAATAGGATACTCCTGATGGCTTACCCAAAATAGGGGTCGCCGATTCAGCAAAACATCTCGGAGAGTTCCACCCCCAAAAGCAGTGATGAACGCAATGAAATAGGTGCCAACAATATCTAGCTGTTTTTCGCGGGCAGCAATCATACCTGAGAGAGCCGAAACGGTGACAGCAGACGCCTCAATAAAATACTGAAATTCAGCAAATCTATCCAGTTGGTCGGCGATCGCATCTAAAGCCATGGCGATGTATCCCGCTTTAAATCAGCTATGCTAGATCAGTAAAAATTCTGGGAAATTCTGGAAATTCTGATCGATGATCCAGCTAATTATACGCTGTTCACTTCGTTAAAGAATTGGGTACTTTAATAGGAAATCGCCCGTTTTAACTTGAAGTGCATCTCACTCTTTCCACCCGCGAAAGACTTTAGCCATGATGAAGACCTGTACCAAGCCTCTGAAAACCAATCCTTTCAGCAGTTACCGCGATCCAGCTACGGGTCGGTGGATCGTGATTAAAGAAAGTTCTAAGCCCGGTCAGCACAAGAACTAGCCAAAATCCAGCAATAGCCAAATACCGCATATTGCTATCAATATCCCCACTACCGATCGCCAACTGACCCGTTCACCCAACGCGATCGCAAGGGGAATAATAAATAGCGGACTGGTTGCCGTTAGCGCCTGTGCAATTCCGGCTGCCGTATATTTGAGCGCCGTTTGCTGAAGCCAGATCGCCAGATAGGTACCTGCAAAGGATGTACCTATTAATATTCGCAAAAACTGAGGCGATCGCACAGCCTGGAAACCTGCCCAAACGCTTCGTCTTTGGAGAATAAGGATAGACAGCACTGCCATCCCTGCCAGCAGTCGAATGAGCGTACTCCATAACGGACTAACGCTGGTTTCAGCAAGAGCAGCCCTTGATAGTACGGCTCCACTTGCCTGCCCCAAAGCTGCCAGCAGTCCAAAGCCAACGCCCCTTAGCGGTTTCATCTGATGCACCTGATCAGGGGCACGCTCTGCAATCACCCATGACACACCCGCCACCGTCAAAAAGATGCCGAGCCAAGCCTGTAAACTCAGCTGCTCTGCCAAAAAAACGCTTGCCAGCACAGCCGCCAAAGGCGGCGCTAGAGATTCCATTAAGAGCGATCGCCTTGCGCCCACACAGTTGAGCGATTCCAGAAAAGCCGTATCGCCAAAGCCAATGCCGATCGCGCCACTCAGCAGCAGTAACCCCAGGTTGAAGCCGCCAATCTGCGAGCTAAAATTGCCCTGAAACAGCAGCGTCAGCAAAATTAGGGCGATCGCCACCCCGTTTTTAGCAAAGTTCAGCAGTAGCGGAGACATTTGCTTGCCCAAGTCCACGTAAATCAGAGAGGCGATCGCCCAGATCAAGGCAGCACTGAGGGCAGCAAGTTCGCCTCGGTATTCAAGAAAAAACAGCATAGATAAAGTTAGGCTTCCTTTGGGCTATCCAGCATTCTGACATAACGCATCGCTGGGATGTGTCTCTGCATCTTGATAACAGCTATTGACAACCAGACTTAACTGTGCTTCTATCTAAATATGCAAGTGAGTATCTATGCTTAGATATTCGTCTCATGCGCACTACCTTCGACTTTCACGTCAGTGCATACCCAGTATTCTGGTCTAGCAATTCCTCAAAGGTTTGGACTCAACTTTTAAGCGATCGCTGGTTCAGCCTACTAGATATGCCCTAATGTGAAGCTTAGAGGTTGTGCGATTGAGACGTAGATCGTTAAGTAGAAAGCAGATTTCTCGTCTATAAAGACATTTATAGAGATAAGAGTCTTTTGCTTGAGATATTCCAATGCTACTCAAATTTGTAGCTCAGGAAGTTCTACATGAATCCTAGACAAAGAAAAGTCAGAAAAACTCAGCTCGTTAGTGAGTATGGATCTTGCTGCTGGTGGTGTGATTGCAAATTGCCATCTGAGCAGTTAACACTCGATCACTTGAAACCCAAGAGCAAAGGGGGTTCCAATTCACTGGAGAATCTACGCCTCGCCTGTCGCCCCTGCAATAGCTCTCGCGGGAATAGTCTCTTTCCCCCTCAGGTAAAGAAGATTACGAGCGCTTAAATTCACTCGTGGTTGAGGAAGTTTTGAGCCACCTGAACTTCCTCAACCGTAAATTCGAGACTCCTTTTAGATTCAATTTCGATCACAGAACAACAGCGATTAAGATGCACAAACTTTTGATGTTCAATGATGAAAAACTGCTGCGTCAGGCGCTGACTCATCGCTCCTATGTGAATGAAAATCCTGGAGAGATCAAAGACAATGAGCGGCTAGAATTTCTAGGTGATGCTATTCTCACCTTCGTCAGCGGCGAGTACCTTTATCAACGTCATTCTGAAATGGGGGAAGACGAAATGACGCGATGGCGATCGGCTCTCGTCGATGAGAAACAGCTTGCTAAATTCGCAACTGAAGTTGGGCTAGATTTTAGAATGCGTTTAGGACAGGGCGCAATTCGGGACGGCGGCTACCAGAACCCCAATCTTCTCAGCAGCACGTTTGAAGCCGTGATTGGGGCGTACTATCTAGATTGCGATCGCAATCTAGAAGCTGTCCGTCCTTTAATAGAAGAGTTGTTTGATTCTGTACCCCCAGACGATCAACCTGGCTCCAACATAGATTCAAAAAATAGGTTCCAGGAATATGCCCAGGCGAATGGAGCAATTATGCCTCCAAAGTATGTTACGGAGAAGAAGGGGGGCACAGATCATGCGCCAGAATTTATTTCTAAAGTCTATGTCGGTGACAAAGTTTATGGCGAAGGCACAGGACGGAAGAAAAAAGATGCTGAAAAGCAGGCTGCCGAGGACGCTTTAGCGAAGTTGAAAAAGCGAGGATTACTTTGAGCTATCAACTTGTGGTACAAAATATTTCGCATCACTAAACTGGTTTGTCATCAGAAAATTTGTCATCAGAAAACTACGAAAGATACTGCCAATTTTGCCTAGCCATTTCAGAATGCTTGATTTACTGAACGTTTGGTATACTGTCCAAATAGAAGCAGAAAACAATTTTGAGGTGAGTTAATGTCCAAAGCGGCGGTTATTCCCCAATTAATGGCGGTATTCCGGCAATATGGCTATGAAGGAGCCAGCATTACTCGGTTTTCGGAAGCGACTGGTTTAAAACGAGCTAGCCTGTATCACTATTTTCCAAACGGCAAAGAGGAGATGGCAGCCGTAGTGCTAGATTACGTCACGCAGGCGCTCAAAGATCAGGTGCTAGCACCGTTGGACAGCGATCGCCCCCCCATCGATCGCATCCGCGCTATGAACCAGAATATAGATGCGTTTTATCAGCATGGACAGCGAGACTGTCTGTTGGCACTGCTCAGCATTGGGGAAGCACACGAGTTGTTTCAAGGGCAGGTGCAGCAAGCGCTCAAGCTCTGGATCGATGGTTTGGCAACCTTACTCATCAATACGGGAATCACACCCGCCACTGCCCATCAACGCGCGGAAGATGCAATTGTGCAGATTCAAGGAGCGATCGTGCTGACACGAGGACTAAATAATACGGCAACGTTTGAGCGCGTCTTGAAACAAATCCCAGAGTTTTTGCTGCGCCCTGAGTAAGCGATTCATCAAAGTTCTAATTTTGAAAGAGGCTTCAGAATAATTGCACATGCAACTTCAGTTCTTAACCTTCCCCACCCAAGGAATCAGCGGATCTTGGGCTAGCCGATAGGATATGGCATAGGCTCCGTAGCGGTTCAGGTGACTGGGATCAGAGAAATAGCCATATTTTGTTGTCCAAATTTCGCCCAAGTCCCGGAACGCAAATCCGGGCTGGCTGAGGGAAAGCTTGACCATGTACTCTTTAAATTCCTGCTCGTGCTGACGACGGGCAGGATCGAGGTAATCTTCGGTGAGGGGCAGGTTAACAAAAACGACGGGAATATTGCGCGTTTGGGCGTACTGTAAGAGCGATCGCAAAGCAGTTTCCTGCCGTCCAGCAATCCTGAAGTTTTCATAGTCGCCATCATACTGACCTGTCACCCTGGCATACTTCTGATAGTAGGTTGCCGGATTGAACTGCATCGGCAGCGAGAGAAACCCATCAGGATTGACAAGGATCGACTGAGCCGCAGAATGAGCAGGGATAGCCTGAGCCGAATTGGGACTCACAGCACTGACAGGTGAAGTCTCGATCGCCGCAGTAGGCAAGATCTGGGAAAAGTTTTCTTGAAAGAGATGCTTGAGGCGATCGCGCTGGTCGTAGGTACCCGAAATCTCAGCTAGTTGGCTGCTAAACCAGCGATCGATCGCCTCATAGCTGCTAGTCAGGGAAATATTGATGCCATTTTTGGGCTGGGTGGGAGCGGTTGGCAGTTCAGCTGTCAGCTTGGGAATAGGAAACTGACCTGCCGTGAGCTGCCGATAGCCTTCAGATGCAGCAATGCCGTTGAACGTAACGTCGCCACCGCCGCTGTTGAAAGCCCTTGCTCCATCTGCCCAGAGAATCAGGCGCGGCAGTTGGTCGGGTGTGAGGAGCTGCTGCACTAACAGGTCTGCAACCTGCGCTGTCGCACCATTGATGCCAAAGTTAAAAATACTCAGGTCTGCGTAGCCCAAATCCGCTAGACTCTGCTTCAGTGCAGCTGGATCAATGCCCCGTAAGGCTCTGGAGCTACCCATGACCAGCACGTCAGGCGGTTTGCCGTTTTCCTTAATGTATTGGTAATAGAGCTTTAGCTTCTCGTCCATCTGATGGCTATTGAAGCTGGGTAAAGTCGGTTCGGCTGCCAAAATAGCAGCCGTAATTTGACTGGCTTCAGGTTGGATCGCCGTGTAGGGTAGGGACGATCGCTTTTGTAAGGGCGGCGATTGGGGTGGCGCATCGGCTGAATCCGCAGGCTTCGCCAAGCTAGAATTCGAGGCAGTCGATCGGGTAAACCCTTCAGAGTTAAAGATGCCGTCTTGAGGAGAACGCCGCAGCGTGATTTTGGGCGATGCCGCCTGAGTTGGAGGCTGAGGCTGAGCCTGAGGTGTCGGCTGTTCCGCAAGATCGGTAGGCAATGTCGAAGACAACACAGGTGCCGTTGAGTCGCTGGGTGCAGAGGGTTTAGGCTTGGGCTGAGCTTGCAGCATCTGACCCGCTAGCCAGTTGGCTTGCAGCATTAGCAGAATTCCTACCATGCCCCACACGGCAGCAATGCGAGTCTGAGAGTTTGAACCCGCAGATGCTACGGCCAAGACCTGAGTCTGCGGCGTGGGGGTGAAGAGGAACGATCGCACCAGAATCTGCTCTGTCCCGTTTTTGAGGCGCTGCTGAAACCGTTTCCAGACGGAATGAATATCCGCAGGGGTGAGATCTGGGCGTAGGGCTGACTCATCGGCTGGAGTCATCAGATCATGCACAAAGCTGTCTGTCGCGACAAACTCAGGCGTGGCTTCTGGAACCAGCCGATGACGAGACACAAAATCGACTCCGAAACTCCAGAGCGGCAGTTTTTGTCCCGACCGTCTGCCGTAAATCCGCACTCCTGCTAAATTGGGCAGCTTCAACTGCCGCAAAAACTTGGCGATCGTCTGCCCAACTCGGTGCTGCTCTGGACAGACGGGAGCCTCGCTCATCACATGCAGCAAGTCTTGCTTGGGCAAAAGCTGTAGCCGGATGCCTCCCGTCATCAGATAGCGATCGAGATCGGGATTGAGCAATCGATGCAGCAAGAAAGCAATCGCTTCCCAGTCGCCCTGCTGAGCAAGCGCCATTGCCGATTCTGATAGAGCCGGATGTTGGGCGGCAGGCAGTTTGAGCCAATCAATCCAGGCAGGCGCTTCCATACCCGTAATCTGCGGCATCTGTCCATACAGCGTTGCGGCATGAATGCCTTGGGGGGCAAGAGGCTCTAGCAACTCGCTGATCCACTGACGCGATCGCGACAGGTCGGGCGGCTCAGCAGGCTTTCGTAAATTTGTGGGCGAATCGATATCACAAAACAGGTGCAGCGTTGATTCCTTTAGCGAAGCAGTGGCAACCCGCAATCCCTGACTGGCTCCCGCCTGGTTCAGCAATTGCCGGATGGCTTCCACATCGCCCCAGCGCCCCCACTCTCGCAACATTTCGCTCGGAGGAGTCAAATCGACCCTGAGCTTCCAGTCAGGTTGGGTTTCTCCGGATACCTGAAATAAAATCACCGCATCTCGGTAGCCCTGAATCTCTAGCTCTCGCAAGCGGCGAGTAATGGGTTCACCCACCAGAGACAAATCGGGACTATAGGCTGCGCCACAGGAGATCCACAGCCGCTTGGTGGTCATTGCCGCCAGAGGAATAGCCCCCGACTGCACCGTAGAAGGCGACAGATAGGGGACGGTCTTAGCGCTGACTCGAACCGCCACACCCAAGTCACTAAGGGTTTCGCTGAGGTAGCTGGCGATCGCCACTTCCTCCCCCTGCTGTGCCAAACTGCGGTTCGATCGCGCTAGAGCTGAATTTTCCTGATGAGAACTCCCCTGGGCTGCTTTTCCTTGCAGGGCTGGACGGTTGGCGAGTTGGAGCTTGCCGACAGCTCTAGTGGCGCTAATCTTTTGGGGATCAATTGGATCTAATTGATGTGCGTCCAGTTCAGGCAAGCTCGATCGCCGTATGCCCTGCTGCATCTGCTTCAGATGGCGATCGAGCTGGTTTAGGTGAATGGCGGCTGTCCATGCAGGTTGTCCGGCACCCGGCAGGCAGCCATAAAGCTGCACCCGATAAATGGGCGTATGAGCTTCCGATAGAAGCGTCTTGAAATCAGTTTTTTGAAGGACAGGAATGAGCCAGAGTAGCAGAGTACCGCGATCGGGACAGGGTTGAGCCTGACACAGCAGATGAAGATTATTGCCGCGCAGACGAAATTTGACCTGAAGCCCTCGTGGCTCGAAGGTTTGGCTGACCCATCGACCTAGCGCAGATGCGTAATTTGAGGAGTAATGATCCACAGCGTTTGACATTCGAGGTTATCTATGAAGACCCTGACGCTTCACTCGCTAAGGTTGTAGCACACTAATAGGAACACCGATCGCTATCCCAACTTTAGCCCGCCGATTTCTGCCGCCATTCTAACGGTCTTGTAGGATATTGTTATGTAACTTCATATCAAATTTTCATACGCTCTCCCTAGGTTTTTACAAAGGCTAATTTCAAACAATGGCTGATTTCAAAGTTCCGACCCAAGTTTTGCTGAGCTTAAGCACCTTTCCTTTGCTGCTGCTGCTAGTAGGAAGCAAAGTGCTGACTAAAGCGATCGACGAGTTGGGGCAAGCTAGCGAGGAAATCTTTCGAGGCGATCGCCTGCCTATTCTTCATATCCCCAAGCCTGCGGATCAAAAAGAGTAGAAATTTGTTGGTCTACTCAAAGCGTTGGAGCGATCGCGACCACTGCTGAATTTGATAGCGCTGACCCTTGTGGATTAATAGAGCTGGCAACCCCTGTGGGACATCAATAATAGCGGCGATCGTCTGCTCAGACAAAGAGAGATCGCTATAGAGCAATGCGCCCGCACTCGAAAAAATGACCGTGTGATCTGTCGTTCGATCTACCGTGCGATCTGCGGTATCGTTATCGGTTCTGATGGTGATCACCCATTCGGGCTGACCTTCACCCGTTAGCTCTAGGCGATCGACCTGCCAATCTCCTATTTGTGCTAGAGCCTGAGTCTCAGGATGCTCTGGAGCGCTGGCTTGGGTACTAGCTGGAGTGCCAACTGGTGCAGCTGGCAACTGTTGTCCTGCCTGTTGCAGCTGCTGCTCTAGGGTCGTTAGCACGGTGGCGATCTGCTGAGGCTGCTGTTGGCTAAGGCTGGTTAGAGTCAGGCGATCGATGGGAGCCAGTAAAGGCAGCGTCAGAGCGATCGCAGGCTGGGTCGGATGGGTTGCAGGAGCCGCCGCCAAAAGGTGCAGATTGCCACTACGCCACTGCACGGCTTTAATGCTGAGCGTCTGAGCCGATTCCTCTGACTCGCTGATCCGCTGAATCTGTGAATCTGAGGTTAGCCCCAAATGCTTCCACGCCAATTTTTCGGAGTTAGGCAGATTAAAGGGCGATCGCTGCCAGCGCTGACCGTCTTGAAATCCCAAAACTTTGACTTGATGCCAGACCTGGCGATCGGGTAAGACTAGCGGACGAGGACTATACCAGTCGCTAGCCCGAAAGGAAGTCAGCGGCGAAACCGATCCAATCAGGCGTAATGGCCCAGAGGGAGCGTTGGCGATTGGCTGAGACGGGTCAGTTTGGGATGGCTCAGTTAAGGGATCAAGCAACGCGAGAATTTGTTGAATGGACTGAGGCGATCGCGCTGACGAGGCTACCCCTGAATGTAGCGGGTGCTGCCGGAGCCAGGTAGCTGCAGCTGAGCGATCGCGCTGGCTAGCAACCGTCATCGCTCCCCATTGCTGTATCACAGGCTGATCTGAATCGACTCGCAGAGCGGCTTCTACTCGGCGCTGTAGCGACTCGGCATTGGCAGACAAAAGACTTTTGATGTCATATCCGCTCGCACGAACCGATCGCAGCGCTTCTAAAGCTTTTCCCCAGCGACCATCAATCACCAGCGCGGCAATCTGTTGCGTAGGGCTTGCCCAAGTGCGATCGGCTTGAGCTTGAGTAACCTGGGCATGCAGAGCAATGAAATCTATTTGGGCTTGAACAGCGCTGCCATCCTGACCCCGATCGGTCAATAGCTTGAGGGCATCTGACCATAGTCCGTTTCTGGCTAGCAGCAGTCCGTCTCTGTAGCGCGGCTGATTGGAAACTATCTCCGTTAGAACGATCGCCTCTAGCCGCAAAGGTTCGCCAGGGGCACGGGGCAGTCTAGCCTGATAGACCTGAAACTGAGGTTCTAACCCTACAGCTTGATTGACCACCAGCTCATTTTGCTTGTGGCTACCTGTCACCTGCTGCCAGTGGGGCATCTGTCCGGTGGGGCTTGTCCAAGGCAGCAGAGCCTGAAGCCGATCGCGCTGCGAATCATAGCGCACCACCTGACCATATTTAATACCAGCACTACCGCGCTGCAACTCGCCGCTGAGGTTTAGCCAAACTGAGGCATCCGGCGGTTCGCCCTCGATCAAGGTGACATAGTTGAGAGGCAGCTTACGGCTACCTCCCAACTGACGCAAGGGAGCGATCGCCATCAGTTCCTCAATCCCTGTCACCTTTAGGCGATCGATTAGCTCAAATTTTGTTGAATTTAAATTGCTATTGGGACGGTAGGCATTAGAACGATAGGCACGGAGTTCCACAATGTGCTGACAGGCGGTATCTCTGGTTTGGCTCCCCCGACAGCGCGATTGTGTCTCCAAAATCGGCAGCAGCAGGTCTTGAGTAGCGGGTGCTGCAATCGGCTCTCCTAAGGCACGACCCAATTGGGCTTCTTGGGCGGCAATTTCTGCCAGGGTTTGGCTTGTGCCCCCCGGTAGGGTAAACCGTCCCCACTCCGGCAAAATGTTGTTTAGCCAACTCACAGAACTCGGATTCACAATCAGGCTCACAGCCAGCCAGCCACTCCAGGTTAGGAGGGCGATCGCTCCCACGCTTGCCACGGCAAAGAGTCCCCTTCCTCGACGCACAGATGGCAGTTCATCCACCCAAATACTGACTTTAATTGGGGTTGCTTTGGGGTTGTCGCCGCTCTTATGGTTCATGACCATGCGCTTCATGTCTCTGCGCTTCATACTTGCCGCTAATCACCTCTGCATATTGCCGCCCTGCTTGCTCCCAGGTGTAATCTTGTTCAATCAGCGATCGCCCCGATCGGGAAAGTTGGTCGCGCAATGCTGCATCTTCAAACAGACGGGAGATGGCACTCACATATTCTTCAGGACGATTGGCGCGGAGGGCGCGGAGAGGTTCGTCTACGGCAAGCCCTTCTAGACCGCGATCGCTCCCCACTAGCGGAATCCCAGCCGCCATCGCCTCTAACGCCTTGTTTTTAATGCCGAATCCGGTACGCATGGGCACCACACAGACCGTTGCCCGATGCAATGGCTCCACCATCCGAGGCACCCGACCCGTGACGGTAATGCCAGGGCGATCGCCCAGCTCCAGAACGGTGGCAACGGGACGATTGCCTACCAAATCTAGGGTGGCATTCGGGTATTTCCGCTGAAGGACTGGCAACACCTCTAGGCTGAAGAAGCGGGCAGCATCGATGTTGGCAACATTGTCCATTGCGCCAATGAACACCAGCCGATGACCGCCCGGATCGACAGCGCGACCGGGAAATTCCTCCAAATCAACGCCGTTGGGAATGACGGCAATTTCTGCATCTGGACAGAAGGCTTGCATCTGCTGCCGATCTTCAGCCGTCGTCACGACAATGCGGGAAAACTTGCGGGAAAACTTTTGCTCATAGCGGTAAAGCAACGGCAGATTGAGGCGATCGCGTCCCGGATGCTCGGACGTGCCCGTCTCTAGCTGATTTTTGCAGGTGCCGTAGACGGAGCTGTGGATATTAACGATCGTGCGTAGACGGGATTTCCAAGACGATCGCACATAGATTTCGTTGACGCTATGCTCACAGGTGATTACATCAAAGCGATTTGCCTCGACAGCCTGTTCTACCCAGCTCTGCGCTGGGGGAGAATAGCTAGTCAGGACGCTAGGCGGCGTACCGCCCATTAGGAAATTACCAAAGCGCTCTAGTTTGCCCCCCCAGCCCTTGAGTTCAGTTGCCGGAGGTCGGGGGAAAATTACCAGCTCTGTCACTTGCTCCCGCAGTGCCGCGATTTCACTTTCTGAAGTATCGGGCGATCGCAAGGTTAGCAACGTGACGGCATGGTGCTGCTGCAAATACTTCAGCAGGTTAAACGTCCTAACCTGGGTGCCTCCCTGCGTGGGCGGATAGGGAAACGTTGAAGAAATCATCAGAATGTTCATATTCAGCCGCCCCCGCCCCCTGCTCGAATCTCGTGTTTCTGTACCTGTCCCTCCACAAAGTTTACTTTGACTTCGCTGATCTGGATTCTCTTACATAGCGCTACGCGCTTAGATCCAATGAGTTATTTTTTGAGAGCCGCGCGGAGCGCGGCTCTCAAAAAATAACTTGTCCTAACTCAATTACGTAGGGCTATAGCAACCGCCAAGGCGGTTGGGACGGGGACATTTTGGGTGGGGCGCGCAGCGCCCCACCCAAAATGTCCTCAGCAAACTGGCGATCGCTATCCCATTCAGGACACTCCGGCTCTTGCTGATTCAATTGCCCAGAGAGTAACTGGTAGTAAGCGGCTCATAGTCATACCGCTGAGGATTTGATGACTAACCTGAATTCGGGGAATGCTAGAACCAAGTCCTGCTGATTCGTCCTGCCCATCCTACTTCTCCATCATGCCCGCCATCATACCCAAGATTAGCGTCTGCATTCCCACCCACAACCGATCGCACTTGTTACCCGAAGCGATCGCCAGCGTTTTGGAGCAAACCGAAACTGACTTTGAGCTGATTATTTGCGATGATGGCTCCACAGACGGCACGGCGGCATTGATGGCGCAGCTTTTGCAGTTTGGCGATCCTAGAATTCGCTACATTCGCCATGAACAAAATATTGGCAAGAGCAACAATATGCGCTCTGGGTTTGATGCCGCTGGAGGTCAGTATTTTGTCAAATTTGATGACGACGATCGCCTGACGCCAGAGTTTTTGAGCGCCACTGCCGAAATTCTTGACGGCTGCTCTGCTGATTTTGTCGGCACTGATCACTGGATTATTGACATCCAGGGTCAGCGCGATCTTGCCGCTACCGAGAACAACTCGCGGCATTGGGGACGTGCCGATCTGCCGGAAGGGATTGTTCAAGATTTGCTCCAGGTTGCGTTTGTCCAGCAAAGCTTTCAGGTGGGCGCAACGCTGTTTCGGCGGCGATCGCTCACGGAGGTCGGCTTCATGCGCCCCAACTGGCAAAACTGCGAAGACAACGATCTGTTTGTGCGCCTAGCGCTTGCCGGAAAGCAAGGATACTACTGGAACGATCGCCTGATGGAATATCGCGTTCATGCCGAACAGCAGGGTCTTCAGCGCGCCATTCCTTACCTCAAAGACAAGGTCAGCTATCTCGCAAGCCATCAATTTGAGGATGAAGCTGTGGAAAAAGTTCGGCAGTTTCGCCTTGCCGAGACGCAGCTCCTGCTGGGCTTGCGGCTGATTAATAGGGGTGAGATTGAAGAGGGGCGATCGCTAATACAGCTCGGCAAAACTGCTGCTCCACTCAAAGCCTGGGCAGGTCTAGGACTTTCGTTCCTGCCTGTTCACTTACGCAATTCCGGCTTTCAACTGCTGCGCCAAGCTCAAGAGATGCACTTTAAATTAGCCGCAAATTAGAGAAGCTACAGCAATTTCAAATGGGTCGTGAGAGGTGGGATAGGCCCAGGCTGCCCTATCCTCTCACCAATTACTGGGGCTGCTATGAAACTAGAGTGGTAAGGTTAGGAGAAAATTTTTTTGAAAGCCGCGCTTAGCACGGCTTTCAAAAAAAACTCATTTTGATAGTAAGCGCGTAGCGCTGTAATCAGTAATACAGCTATCGCCAGTTGGCTTAAGAAATTCTGGGTAGGGCGCTTCGCGCCCTACCCAGAATTTCCCCGTCCTAACCGCCTTGGCGGCTGCCACAACAGGACTCAGCGCCACTAATACTCAGCCAGTCCAGAAGCAGTACCTATCGTAGATGAAGCACCAGCACTACCGCTGGTATCCTTGACAAAGCCGTTGTAGGCTTCCATGCCATGCTCGCCGATATCCAAGCCGACATACTCTTCTTCTGAACTTACCCGAATGCCAAGAACTGTCTTGAGCGCTATCCAGAAAATTGAGGAAAGCAAAACGGTGATGCCGCCTACGGCTAAAGTTCCTACAATCTGTATCCACAACTGCCCAAAGCCACCGCCCAAGAGTAGACCTGCGGCAGGGCCAGCGCTATACAATGCGCCAGCAGCTTCACTAGGACCTACGGCAAACAAACCGAGTGCCAAAGTGCCCCAGATACCGTTGACCAAGTGAACCGCAGTAGCCCCAACCGGATCGTCAATGCGAATGCGATCGAAGAAGGTAACGGCAAAAACCACCAAGATACCGCCTATGGCACCAATGACTGCTGCCGCAGGCAGAGTGATGAAAGCGCAAGAGGCCGTGACGGAAACCAAACCTGCCAAAATACCGTTGATGATCATAGACAGGTCGGGTTTGCCTAACACCATCCAAGCTGTCGCTGTGGCTGCAACGCCACCGAAGGCTCCGCCCATGTTGGTTGTCAACGCGATGTGAGCGATCGCCGATCCATTTCCCACGCTCATCGTAGAACCCGGATTAAAGCCAAACCAGCCCAGCCACAGAATGAGACAGCCCAAAGTGGCAATACTCATGTTGTGACCCGGTATGGCATTGACATTGCCATCGTCACTGTATTTGCCCAAGCGAGGCCCTAGGAAGGCTGCACCCATGAGCGCTGACCAACCGCCAACGGCATGGACAACGGTTGATCCAGCAAAGTCAAAGAATCCCATTTGCGCTAGCCAGCCACCACCCCAGACCCAGTGCCCGGTAATGGGGTAGGCAATACCTACAAGCAGAAGGCTGAAGATCAAGAACTCAAAGAACTTGATCCGCTCTGCTACCGCACCCGAAACGATCGTGGCTGCGGTTCCAGCAAAAGCAAGCTGGAAGAAAAACTTGGCAGCTAGAGGTACGCCTGTCCAGTTCAACGAGCCGTAAGCTCCCTGATAAGCATCACCCACTGCGGGGCTATTGTCAGCTCCCGTTAGCCCAAAAATGCCTTCTAAACCCACAAAACCGTTGCCATTGCCAAACATTAGACCAAAGCCAATCAACCAAAAGGCGATCGTTGCCAAGGCAAACACAATCAGGTTTTTTGACAGGACATTAACGGCATTTTTCTGCCGACAGAAGCCAGTTTCCAACATGCAGAATCCGGCGTTCATGAAGATCACCAGCATTGCGGCGACCATGACCCACATGGTGTCCATGCCCACCTTTAGCTCACTCTCTAGCTGCTCCACCGTTTTAGTGCCAGTTTGAGCCGAGGCAGAAAAGGCAAAAACAACCACAATTAATGCTGCTAGGGGCAAGCAGGCTCTCCAGGTTGGCGACCAAGAGGAAACCGTTTTCAGCTTTTCTAGCAGAGTGGAAAAGCTAACTTGATCGAGTTGTAGAGAGGTCGTGCGGCGGCTAGAGCTACGACCTGCTTGCCTTTGAGGCTGGTTTTGAAAGACCGATCGCCCTCCCCGTTTTTTGGGCTTTCGGCGCATAAGTTGAGACATGTATAATAAATCCTCCTAAAATGTGCAATCTGCGATCAAAATTGTGCCTGAATAAGAAGTCACAACCTCTAGCACCTGGTAGATGAACTAAGGCTGGCATCTGGCTTAATGTTGAGCTTGTCAAGCCAAACTGTCCGACCAGCTTCCTTAATCCGTCACGGGCTTCTCCTAAGCAGCTTGAAAACACCCCTTAACTGAACTTGCTCTCGCCTTACTCAAGAAAATCACCCAACGAAATACCGCTTCTTACAGCAGCACAAGCCGAGATAAGAACTTTACTAATGCTTGAATGCCTTAGCAATTTCCCTTTGGAACTGTACTGACTTTCAATAAGAAATTTCTGTATACCAAAGCATGTTTAAAGTCTTAATTTTATGCTTTTGATAAACTGTGCTGTCTGACCTACCACCTAGCCAGATCAGCCCTGTAAATGTTGACTAGCAACACTTTGACAGGGTTGAGGCACACCTAATTTGGCGTTAGGAAAATGTATACCCCATCACCAGACTCAAGATCTGCATCCCACCAGCCCCCTAAATTTTACCGACCCCGCTCGGTCAAAATAATGTAGTACACCTCTGGCGGGGTCATTTGGGCATGAGCTTAAAATCGCATTAGCCTGAAGTGGACGATCGCCTCCAGGATGCCGTCCGCAAAAGGTGCGCGTGAAAGATAGTGACGAGATTCACCACAGAGGCGATACCATGCCATCAGTTCCGATCGCGCATTGCTAACAATCAGCCCTAGCGTGTTTTGCTGAAATAGGCTGATATCGTTGCCTGAATCGCCACAAACCAGCGTTTTGTTGGCAGGAATATTAAGCTTTTCCCGTAGATAAGTCATTGCCAAGCCTTTGTCGCCGTGCTTAGGCAGAATGTCTACGTCTTCATCGTTGCTGAAAATAATTTGTGCCTTCAATCCTGCTTGGGCAATCAAAGCCTGTAGATTTGCCAAAATCGAATCGGCTAGTTCAGGGTCAATTAAAAAGCTGAGTTTCCAAGGGTTTTGCTCCGCTTTAGGCTGAATAATCAAGTCTGGAAACGTGCTGGCGATCGCCGCCACTGAGTCTCGATTCCAATCTTGCGAAAGATGTTCCGCCCAAAGTGGATCTCGCTCATCTTTACGATAGATCTCCGTACCCACACCTGTTACCCAGTAGTCAGGCTCAAGCAAGTCCTGCTCAGCCTGAAGCTGACGCGCTAGGGCATAGGAGCGACCCGTGGCGTAGATCAAATAGAGACGATCGCGGTTCGCCGAAACCTTTTGGTTAAACCTCAGCAGAGCAGCAGCATCACCCACCAAGGTATTATCTAGGTCTGTAACCAAAAGGAATCTCATGTTGGTTGACCAAGACGTAAGATACTCTAGCAGAAAGGATACTTTAGCAAGAGTTAATCCTGTATCTGCCCTGGGACGGATGTGAGAAACGAGGAATAGCAGCCAAGTGTGAAATTATGAAACGTGCCTTCATACCTTCATACTATTTCATCCCTCACACCCCCATTTGATCCCTTACACCCCACACCCCACTGCCCCCAGATCAACCGTAAGGTAGTGAGTACTCAATTGATTAACTTGACTATCTTATGCCAGACGTTGAAATTCAAGAAGCAGTAAAGTCTGCCCGATCGCTGTTTTATGAAAAAGCGTTAGTGCAATTTGAGGGTGAATGGGTAGGAGCGATCGCTGCAATCCTTCAGCCTGTTGGCATGGACAGTTCAGCCAGTGCTCCTGACTTAAACTATGGTGAGATTTTCATTCGCGACAACGTGCCTGTGATGGTCTACCTACTGACGCAGGGTAAGTATTCAACTGTGCGCCACTTCTTGGAGGTGTGCCTACGGCTGCAAAGCGATCAGCCGCAGACGCGAGGCATTTTTCCCACTAGCTTCGTTGAAGTGGATGGGAAGCTCGTTGCAGATTATGGACAGCGGGCGATCGGGCGCGTGGTTTCAGTGGATGCAACTTTGTGGTGGGTGATTCTAGCTCACGCTTATGTGCAAAAGTCGGGCGATCGCGCCTTTGCCTCTCAACCCTCCATCCAAGCAGGAATTCAGCGCTTTCTAGGTTTAATTTTGCCGCCCTCCTTTCGAGAAGCACCCACGCTGCACGTACCAGACGGGGCTTTTATGATCGATCGCCCCTTAGATGTCTGGGGTGCGCCCCTAGAAATTCAGGTGTTGCTGCATGGCGCTTTGCTGAGTGCGGCGGGGCTAATGAAAATGGCGATCGAATCCCCTGATTTTGAATATCTTGGCGATCGCATTCAGCAAACCGTTGACCACGCTAGGCGACTGCACCGCTATCTGCAAAAGCACTATTGGGTTACAGGTCAGAAGATTCAGGTGATGCGGCGCTACCCTACAGAGCAGTATGGGGAAGCGATCGAGAATGAACATAATATTCAAGTTGAAACAATTCCTGACTGGCTTCAGCAGTGGCTAGGCGATCGTGGAGGATACTTAATTGGCAACATGCGGACAGGCAAACCAGATTTCCGTTTCTTTACGCTAGGAAACTGCTTGGGCGCAATCTTTGATGTATTAGACTGCGATCAACAAAGCGAACTCTTTGGGCTAGTTGTCCAGAATCAAGAAGAACTCATTGCCCAAATGCCGCTGCGAATTTGCCATCCACCCATTGATGGGGCAGATTGGCAGATTAAGACCGGATACGATCGCAAAAATTCACCAGGGTGTTACCACAACGGTGGACATTGGCCCTGCCTCACTTGGTTCTTGGCGGCAGCTATTTTGCGGCAACCTAGCTCTGGCTCGACTCATGATTCAGCCTTTGCTGCCGAGATGAATCTGCTGGAATTGAGCTATCAAAAGATGCTCAGCCAGTTACCCCAACAAAACTGGGCAGAATATTTTGACGGTTCAACGGCCGCTTGGGTAGGTCAGCAGGCAAGGCTTTATCAAACTTGGACGATCGTCGGCTTCCTGCTGATGCATCACTTGCTTAAAGTCAATCCTGCGGATGCCGCAATCCTCAACGTGCCTCGCCTTCAGGACTTTTGCTAACTTCAGACTTTTGCTGACTCCAGAAAGTGGCGATCAACACCAGCGCGGCTCCTATCATCCCTCGGATGCCAAGCTGTTCGCCCAGTAGCCCAAATGAAAAGATCGCTGCAAAGACGGGTTCTAAGGTGTAAATGAAAGCGGTTTCATGGGCGGCAACGTAGCGCTGAGCGATCGTCTGTGTCCAAATTGGCGTTGCCGTCACCGCCAACCCGATATAGAGCAGCGTGTGAGAGTGTTGAGCGACTGCTGCCATTTGTTCAACCAACTGCGGAGCCGCCCAAGTCAAGCTCAGCAGCGACATCACCCCAAGCTGCACTGCCACCAACGGTAGAGTTGCATGACGCGGCGACAGCACGCCCAGAGTCAAAATGTGGGTTGCTACACCGATCGCGCAGCCCAGAGTGAGCCAATCTCCCTGACTCCAGCCGCCTCCCTCCCAGGACAAAATGCCGATACCTGCGATCGCCAGCCCTGCGGCACAGATCACCTGAAGGGAGAGTTTTTTACCGAAACAGACAGAAAAAATTGGCACCAGAATCACATTAAAGCTAATGATGAAAGCCGATCGGTTTGCGGAAATGGTTTCTAGCCCCAGTAGGGCAGTCGCGCACTCAGCAAAGTAGAGAACTCCCAAAAACGCCCCATCGCGAAGCAGAGTTGCATCCAGCTTGCGTAGCCAGGGTACAAAGACGGCAGCAGCGATCGTCGATCGAACCGCCAGAATTACCGCAGGAGAGACATCGCCAACCACCTGTTTGAGTAAAGGAAAAGAGGTTCCCCAAAGAACGGTTGTGATAATCAGCAGCAGAATCCCCCGGCTATGTTTAGATTTCTCCTCTCTGGTCTTTTTCTGCGCCTGTAATCCTAAAGTCATGATAAATGGCTCAACTTAAATACCGACGTTCAATCCAGACTCGAATTTCGTTTTCTGACACCTGATGGAGCGATCGCTGCGTTTGCGGATCGTAGCCGCTCCACCAAACCTTGCCGGATGCATCGCATACAGAGGAAATCTGAATGTCAGTGGGCTGCGTGAGATGGCACATCCACTCTCTCCAAAGGTGCAGCAAGCGATCGCACCAGGAAACCTTGACGGGCTTTGCAGGGAGAATCAGCTCTAGCTGCTGATATTCCAACCAGCTAATTGCGGGTTTCATAGGTTGAGTTCTCCACTTTGAGAAAAGGGCTAACGGAGGACGAAACTATTGCTTCTCCTGTGATACTCACTGTAAGGATTAAGCGCACTGAGAACCAATCAACCGTCTCATCACATCCATCAGGGAATTCGATGGTTAACATTTTTACTCGCGGTTAGCTCCATCTGCTGCAACGCTTAGACTCTGTCCTAATCGATAAGCATTGTTTAAGCAGGATTAACTTTCCTATAAGCAATTGCTGCTAACGTTTCAGGATTTTGCGACAATGCAAAAGCTGCGTCCATCACCTAAGCCCTATGGGAACTGCTCCATTCGATCGCCACAGCCAGTTCAAAAGCCAGCTCAAACTCTCGCAACTTCATGTTTTGATTGCCGTAGCGGACTTTGGGAGCTTCAGCGAAGCCGCACTGCAACTCCAAATGTCGCAGTCGGCAATTAGCTATGCGATCGCCGCTCTCGAAGCAGACTTGGGCGTGGTGCTGTTCTCGCGAGGGCGCTACGGAGCGCATCTGACTCCTGTGGGGGAGCAGATTGTCGATCGCGCCCGTCAGGTCACGTATCTGCTGCAAGATATCGTTAAGCAAGCCAACTTGTCGAAAGGACTAAAGGGCGGTCAGGTGCGGATTTCGGCATTTCGCAGTGCTGCTACCCGCATCTTACCGGAAGTCATTGCCCAGTTTTGTCGTTGCTATCCGGCGATCGCCATCAGCATTGCCGAGTATGACGATCGTCCTGATGTTGAAGAGGCTCTGCGCAGGGGGCGATCGGATATTGGCATTACCTACCTGCCTACCTGCTCTGACTTTGAAACCTGGGAGTTACTGCGCGACGAGTTTGTCGTGCTGTTTCCCAAAGACTTTCAGTCCGCCACAGGACAGCTAAGCTGGCAAGAGTTAGCCGCATACCCGCTGATCATGGCTCCTGATGGCGACGGCTGTGATGCCATGGTCTACGCCCACTCTGCCAAATATGGAACCCAGCTCCAGCCGACCTATCAAGTGCGATCGGATGCAACGATCGTTAGCATGGTGGCTCAAGGTTTAGGAGCAGCCATCAGCCCAAGACTCGCGGCTGAGCCTATTCCGGCAGATGTGCAGGTTTTTAGCCTACCCGTGCCGCTATTTCGCCTGGTCTGCATTGCCACCCTCGCTGATGCCTTGCTACCCCCTGCCGCCTTTGCCTTTCTCGATCTGCTCAAAAGCACAATGTGCCAGAAATCGGGTTTGTAAGCCCACGCGGCATCGCTTAATCTGGGTACGTTTTTTTGAAAGGGGGCGCTCTGCACTCTTTCACAAAAAGCTACACCTCAAATCAGCGATGCCCCTCGTGCCTCTGCTTTACGCTTCAATCACAACTCGGAGATTTCCCCGCTTGCGCACAACGCGACAAGACGTTGCCGACTCCGCCCGCGCCTCTAGCGAACTGCCCTCCCGGACAAACTCCAGATCCACCAGAGTAGAACCCACCCGAAAGTTCTTCAGCGACAAATGCTGAATGGAGGCAGGTAAAGCGGGATCAATAATCCTTAAGTGATTTCCGGGCGCATCAGGCACCAGATTTACCATCACCTGAATCAACTGAAAGATCGTACCCGTTGCCCAAGCTTGCGGCGAACAAGCCACCGGATAGCGGACAGGCTCAATGTGATCGCGCTGATAGCCACAGAACAGCTCTGGCGGACGCTGATAGGGCTGCTCCATAGTCATATCAATCAGCCCTTGGCTGACCTCTAGCGCCTGCTCCACATGACCAATCGATCGCAACCCCAGAGTAATCATGCCATTGTCATGCGGCCAGACCGAGCCAACATGATAGCCCATTGGATTGTATGCCGGAGAAAGGCTGCTGAGGGTGCGAATGCCCCAGCCGCTAAACATATCCAGGGCATGCAGGCGTTCTGCAACGCTCTTGGCGCGCTCAGGCAAAAAGATCCCCAAATTTAGACAATGTCCGGGATTAGAGGTAATACTATCTACCTGCTTACCCTCGCCATCTAGCGCCAAAGCGCAGAAATCTAAGTCAGCAACCCAAAAGTCTTGATTAAAGCGAATCTTGAGCTGTCGGGCTTCCTCCTGCCAGCGATCGGCTAAATCAATTCGCTTCTTGAGTCGGGCAATTTCGCTCAAGCGAACCTTGGCGGCATAGACATAGCCCTGCACCTCGCTCAGGGTAATGGGTCCCTTCGCCTGCGTGCCGTCTCGGTAGACAATACAGTCCCCAGAGTCTTTCCAGCCCTGGTTCATTAAGCCTTTTTTCGATCGCCGATCGTATCTCAGATAACCTGTCTCTTGGAGGTTGCGATCGATCCAGCTCATCGCCGCCAAGGCATTCTCCCACAGCTTGTCTAGCGTCACCTGGTCGTAAGTCCAGGCATAGTATTCGGCGTAAAGCATGATCCACAAGGGCGTTGCGTCCACCGTGCCGTAGTAGGGCGTGTGGGGAATTTCATGGCAACGCGCCATCTCGCCCAAGCGCAGCTCATGCAGGATTTTTCCAGGCTCTTCTTCTCGCCAGTCGTCGTCTGTCTTGCCCTGATATTGCGCCAAAACGGTCAGGGTTTCACGGGCGATCGCCGGATCTAAAATCAGCGTTTGGGAAGCCGAAATAATGGAATCTCGCCCAAACAAGGTGCAAAACCAGGGCACCCCAGCCGACAAAATCTTGCCCTGCTCAAAAGTTTGCCGCAGCAGGTAAATATCATGCTCAGCCCGTTCGATCACCTGATTGAAGGCGCGATCGTTTGAGCGAATTTGGGTGATCGAAGTCCGCCACTCCTGCTCTTCCTGGGATTCGGCTGCTTTCGCCTGCATCAGCGTTAGGGGCGCATTGACTTTGGAAACCGGACGGCTGTTAGTCAGCGTTTCGAGCCGATAGCCGATGCGCTCGGTCGTGTGCGACTCTAGCTCTAGCTGCCAAATGGCAGTATATCCCTTGAATAGATCGGGCAACCGATGCAGAAACTGGATGTGCGACTCCATCACATCGCCGTCTAGTCCTTGGTAGCCCATGGTCAGCTCAGCAGCAGCGGAGTAAAGAACGGGAGCTGGAATCGTGCCTTCAGTCGCGCTGTCTGAGGCATCGATCAGAAATTCGCCTTTCGCATCCGGGACTTGCTTGATGGCGGGGTCTGCCACAACTCGCCGCAAGAGCCGCCCCTTACCTTTGCGGCTAAAGCCTCGAATTTCAAACAAATCCATGAAATCGGCATCGAAGCTGAGAGACAGCTCAAACTTCAGAGTCTTCGTGCTGTAGTTTGTAATGGTTGTCTCTTCAAACAAACCGCCGTTTAGGGCAATATCTCGCTGAATGCCAATGGTTTCGGCAGGAATGCGATCGTCATCAATTCGAGGATTGGCGCACAGCACCGAGAGTGCAAATCCTTTGTGGGCATTGCTGCTGAGCAAGACGGGAATCCGTCCTTCAATTTGCAGCTCAGAGCGGCTTAAAAACCGGGTGTCCCGTCCAAATAGACCCATGCTATCGATCGCCCCATCGCCCAAACAACCTGAAATGTTGCCGAGCGTGTCGGTAATCAAAAACAGGTCGTCGTCTTTAAGGGTCAGGGTCAGGTGAGATTGATCAGCAGGGTTTACACAAGCCCACTCTGATATGGGCAGTTGATCTGCGGGAACAAAAACTCTGCCGTTCAGTTCGATAATATCCGACATAATGCGCTCTTATAGGACATTCCATCTTCGATCTTAGTTGAGGATCTTAGGTTAGAAAGCCTTGACAAGCGGATCAACCGATGTGGCTACAGATTCGACAGCCAGTTCTCTCGCCAAGCCGTCTCTGCCCATGCTGAAGGAAGGGTACATAATGGATTGTGCCAGCAGACGACGATAGAGGTCGCTGAGCTGAATGGCAACCCCTGTCCAGCTAAAGTTTTCTTGCACTCGTGAAGCCGCCTGCCGTCTTAGCTTGCACGCCCAGACTGCATCAGTGAGAATACGATCGATCGCCTCTGCAAAAGCGGCATCATTGTAGGGAGGCACCAGCAGCCCGGTTTCCTCTGGCACTACCGTAAACTTCAAGCCCCCCACATCGGAAGCTACGACTGGAGTGCCGCAAGCCATTGCCTCGATCGCCACCAGCCCAAATGGCTCATAGTGACTGGGAATCACACAAACATCTGCGGCTGTGTAGTAGGCTGGCAAAACATCATGCCCAATCCTGCCCGCAAACGTCGTCTGGTCGGCAATGCCCAATTCCTCTACGATTTTCTCAATACGCGATCGTTCTAAACCATCCGATTGACCGGGTTCACTGCCACCGACAATTACCAAGCGCAAAGGCTGCTCTGCTGGACGCTTAAGCATTGCAAAAGCACGGACTAGAGTTTCAATGCCCTTCCGAGGATCGAATCGTCCTACGTAGAGAACAACCTGATCCTCTGAATTGAAGCCCAGTCTTGACCTTGCCTCAAGCTTGGATAGAACGCGAAAGTTACTGATATCGGTACCGCAAGGAATAACTTCGATATACCCCTTTTGAGAAACCAGCGATCGCAATTGCTCCTGTTCTTGAGGGCTAGTTGCCACAATACAATTGGCTTCTTCTAAAATTTGGCACTCCACATCCATACGGACTTGGGCAATAGGAGGGCGATCGACTGCCTGATACTTGACCGCTCCCAGAGAGTGATAGTTGTGAATCACCTGAATGTTGCTGAGCTTTCGCAACTCTAGTCCAATCCAAGCCGACATCCAATAATGGGTATGCACCAGAGGATAATTCGTCCCCTCTCGCATTTGAAATTTCTGAAACGCATCCACAAATTCCGGCAGATACTCAAAAAGGCGATCGCGCGGAATAAATTCTTCTGGCCCAGCAACAAGCCGGATCGTGCGACAGAAGGGCGAATGCTGCACAATCACCGGGTCAGTAGCGCGACTCTTGCGCGTGAACATATCTACCTGCCAACCCAGCTTAGCCAGAGCTTCACCCACTTGACGCACATACACGTTTTGACCGCCTGCTTCTTCCTTGCCAATTTCCGCTGCCGGATCGCCATGGTCTGAAATTAGCGCAATGGCTTGTCTAGCTGGCGCTCTTGAGGGTGCAACTTCCGGAGAGGTGGCGATCGCCTTCGTTGCAGCACATGCCTGAACATTAGGCACTAGCCTAAAAGATTGTGAAATTGCGTTCACCATAATTGAACCTCGTTGCTTAACCCCATAACTGGAACCCTGCTGTTTGCAACATCACGCGTCTGCAATACTACGACTTGCAACAATCACCTCAGCCTGCCAAGCTAACGTTGGGCTGATAGTGACCATTGCGACTAAATCGATCCTGTAGAAGCTGGTTGTAGACTGCTTCATAGCCATCTGCCATCTGCTTAACGCTAAAATGGTTAGAGGCATACTCACGGCAGGCGAGGCGATCGAGAGTGCCAACTTGCTTGACCGCTGCAACACATTCCTCAATCGTGTCGCACAAGAAGCCTGATACCCCAGGCTGAATGACTTCAGGCGTAGAACCAAGCCGCATAGCAATTACAGGTGTTCCAGCCGCCATAGATTCAGTCATCACCAAACCAAACGGCTCTCTCCAGGTAATTGGAAACAGAGTTGCGATCGCCCGCCCCATCAAGTTATTTTTCTGCTCATGGTTGGCTTCGCCCAAAAATTGAATCTGAACTCCATCCACATGGGGCTTAATTTCTTTTTCAAAAAACTCTACGTCTACCACATCGATTTTGCCCGCCATTTTCAGCGTCAGACCCGTTGCTTTGGCAATCGCGATCGCATGGTGTGGTCCTTTTTCGGGCGACATCCTTGCCAAAAAAGCTAAATAGGGCGGCTCGTCCGGTTGAGGAAAAAATTTGTGGCTGCTGACATCAATACCGTTATAAACAGTTGCTACGCAATTGAGTTCCAAGTCAAGCTCTCGCTGCGTATTAGAAATGCTGACGTAGGGTTGCGCTTTGGCATGAGAAAACATTTTGCGATTATCTGGGGTAAACACACCATGCAGCGTATGTACGGTCGGCGTTTTCACCAGTTTTGTGTAGGGTAGAGCCACACAGCCCATGTGGGAGTGGATAACATCAAAATCACCTGCCCGCTCGTAGACTTGACTCATTTGCAGCATTTCATATATGCCGTACTCTTTCACAGTTGAGTCGAGCCGAAGCGCTTGAGGATGAACCGACGCAAGCTTTGCAAGGGTAATAGAGTCGCCAGAAGCAAATAGCGTAACCTCATGTCCTCGCCGAACGAGTTCATCGGTCAGCAGACCTACAACCAACTCAATTCCACCGTAGGCTGGAGGAGGAACGCGTTCCCAAAGAGGAGCAACCTGAGCAATACGCATAGTGAATTCCCTCTAATTAAAATCAAACTCAGGTAAACCCTAAGTAAATACTTATTTGCTTGCTGTAGTGACCATAGTGCTAAATATAGCGCGATCGTCAAGGTTTTCTGCATCTTCCTTTTGAGAGATTCACACTGTATCAATTGAAAGAAATAGACAAGTTTACAAAAATATAAACCTCTTAAATCGCAAATAGATTACTTCTAGATCAATAAATCAAAATAACTAAATCTAAAAATAGACTTTTAAATTTAACTAAAATAAGATTTTTTAGATGCTTTCAGGATAAGTAAATGAATTTAAAAACGAACGCTAATACACTTAGTCAGAGATCCCCAGTAAAGCCAGTGGCATGATGAGTGTGACCGCCTCAAAGGCGAGTGGTCTGGCATCAAATGCCCTTCAACAATACGACACTCCTTTTGCCGCGCTAGCTCATGGAGAACTGACCCTAGAAACTAAGGAAATCTTCAACACGGTTCTCTTCGGGTCAAAAGTCAGCCGCAAGATCGTTGAGGTCATCAACAGTCGTGGGGGATTGAGTAGCGAGTAGCTGCTTGCGTAGTATCTTGCCAGAACTGGATGCTGAGAGCTTTAAGATCGGTTTGAGGCTTTGGGAATGGATGACTCTGAGTAAGAATTTACAATAGCTGTTGGCGCTCTGCAGATGAGAACATCTAGACGGCAGCGGTCGCGGCTTCAAATTGCGGAGTCATAGGGCAAGCTTGTGATTATCTGATTCTATGCTGTTTGAATTCAGGCACGATCGCCCCTTTCTCTCAGCTGTACGATCGCCTTCCAAAACCTTACAAAAACCGATTGCCCCTTCACGGATCGCCTTCCGAAATCTGGGTACATAGGCGATCGCCCCGTCAGTCCCTCTACCAATCGCCTCTCTAACAATTGTCTCCCGAAACCTTGCAGAAAACCGATCGCCCCTTCACCGATCGCTCTCCCGAAATCTGAGCAACATGAGCGATCGCGCTTCACGCTTCCCTTTGGGCTAATAAACTTCATCATGAGTTCCAATATCGAGCAAAACAATGACCTCGCTATTTATCTCCGTATCCTGTTCAATAGAGAAATTGAAGACCGTTAAACCTACCGCTCAGTTTGTGGGTGCCTAAGCTTGGGGTAAATACGTCTGCTTCCATTTATTGTAGGGTTTCTTCAATGCGTTGCTGGAGGTCAGCGTTCCGTTTGACAAACTTGCGGAATGCTCGTTTGAACTTTGGAGTCAAAACCAACGGTCTCATTCTTCTGACTCTTGCAGAGACTGGCGCAGTGCTACAATGACATTCTCGGCTGACTGGTGTTGAAATTTACCTGCACGAAAATCAGCTAAGGTTTGTTGAGCCTCCACAGCCATGTCTGCACGACGACTCTCGTAGTGTCGGTTTTGCAGAAGTTTTATCAGCATTTCTTGCTGCTCGTAGGGCAATTTCAGAGCGTTTTCTAGAATCTGATTAAGGGTGCTCATAGCTTTGGACTACTGCCTCTCAGGTGGAATGGTTTGCGAAGCTAGGTAAATTGTATTGCTCATCTCCTCCACTTGTAAGCCGCTTCTTCCTCTCAGATTGATTCACTCTAGTGCTGCGTCAAAACTAGAAATTAGGGTTGGCAACTGCGTCTAGATCGGCGAAGGTGTATAGAACCCATTTGAGATCTTAAGAAGATGCTGCAAGCCGCTTCACCATTAGCCTAACGAAGCAGAGGTGAATCTTGGTCGTGGCATTCGGCAATGTCCGCTCAAAGTTTTTCACGAGAATTTTGCAACGTTCCATCCAGGCATTTGAGCGTT
>JAESFK010000131.1_pt1 | contig 63021 bp, 65 predicted proteins | sample 9269391 | NCBI WGS metagenome assembly JAESFK01 (sample SAMN14506231, study PRJNA617097) | algae metagenome | isolation source: Drouetiella hepatica UHER 2000/2452 and co-occurring heterotrophs from... | place: Slovakia: Slovak Paradise National Park, Hrabusice, Kosice Region | collected 2000-01-01
GACACATGTGAACGCGATTCCGCCGTGAAATCCGACCGGGCCCAGTCGGCATGCCTGCTTTCCAGTTCAAACCCGGCCAGCTGCGCCATCAGGTCGAGTTCCGCGGGCCAAACATAGCGTGCGGCGTGCGAAACAATGCGGCCTCGCGGCCCTCGTAGAAGCTGAAATGGTGGGATACGACCTGCTGGGCCAGCACATCATAGGTATCAACAAGAATGTAGCCAGCATGCGTCCGGATGACGTTGGCCTGAGCGGCCGGTAGAGGCTTCGGCAATTCCGGAACCCACAGCTCGATGACGAAGCGGCCGCCCTGCGGGAGATGTCGAGCCGCGTTGCGGAAACACGCAACCTGCCCGGCCTGGGTCAGTACATTCGATATTCCGTTGAAGACGAGATAGACGAGCGAGAATTCTCCGGGAGCGACGGTGGTCGCCATATCCCCGAGCACGACGGGAATTGTGGCTTCGTCCGCCCGGGTCCGCAATTGTGCGATCATTGCAGGCGCGATCTCGATACCGCAGACCGGCACGCCGCGTTCGGTCAGTGGAACCGCGACGCGGCCCGTGCCGATGGCGAATTCGAGGGTCCGGCCGCCATCGGCCAGTTCCGCCAGCAGCGCGACTGCCGGCTCCAGCACATCGGGCGCAAACATGCCGATGCCCGGCGTGTCATAGCTCTTGGCTGCTTCGGTATCCCACATATCTTCATGGTGCATGACGGGCATGCTACGGCGCATCCTGCTGACCGTCCAGAGAATTGTCCCGCGCGGTGAAAGACAAGATGGACGCAAGACTGCGATCAGCCGCTACATTCCTCCACCATCTAAGCCGCAACCGGTGTGACCTCGACGGTCAGATGCGACAGTCCGGTGAGCTTGGCGAGCTTTTCCTTGTAGAAGGCCGGCGGATGCGGATTGGCTGTGGCGATGGCGACGATGGCTGCATTGTGTCCCGGCCCGACCTGCCAGACATGCAGGTCGGTGATCGTCTCTTGCGGCGTCTCGATCCGCTGGCGGATTTCCGCCTGCAAATCACCGACTGTATCGGTCGCGTCGATGAGGATCAGGCCGGTCTGGCGGATGAGGCCATAGGACCAGCGGGCGATGACCAGCGCGCCGACGATGCCCATGGCCGGATCGAGCCAGAGCCAGCCATAGATGCTGCCCGCCAGAAGCGCGACAATGGCGAGCACCGAGGTCAGCGCATCGGCCATCACATGCAGATAGGCGGCGCGCAGATTGTTGTCGGTGCCGGGCTTTTGCGTCGCGTGGCCGTGATGGCTGTGCCCCTCGTGACCATGGGCTTCATGATCGTGGGCTTCGTGGCTATGGCTTGCATGATCGTGGTGACCGTGTCCGCTGGCAGGCTGGGCCTTGGCGCCATGTGAATGTCCGCCATGCGAATGAGCCCCATGTGAATGCCCACCGTGGGCATGGCCAAGATGCTGGTGATCGTCCTTGAGCAGGAAGGCGGAGACGAGGTTGACGGCAAGGCCGACGATGGCCACGGCAATCGCCTGCGAAAAGCTGATCTGGACAGGATTGGCAAGCCGCAACAGGCTTTCCCAGCCGATCAGCAGCGCGATCAAGGCCAGAACGATGGCGCTGGCGAAACCGGCGAGATCGCCGAGCTTGCCGGTGCCGAAGGTGAAGCGCGGATTGTGCGCCTGACGCCGTGCGTAGAGATAGGCGAGCGCCGTGATCAGCATCGCGCCGGCATGGGTGGACATGTGCCAGCCGTCGGCCACCAGCGCCATCGATCCGTAGAGATTGCCCGCGATAATCTCCGCCGCCATCATCGTTGCGGTGAGCGCGATGACCAGCCAGACGCGGCGCTCGTTGCGGCGATGGCCTGCACCGAGAAAGACGTGTTCGTGGACCAGGTGTTCTGCCGGCATGGTGTCATCCCTTCAAGATTTGCGCATCAAGGTTCAGCGCACATAGGTCCGTAAAACGGCGGACAGTTCATCGACGGCCCGCAGGCGTTCCGCGTCGCTTTCAGCAAGCAGCACATGTTCGCGCAGGTGATCTTCCATCACCTCGCCGGTCAGCCCGTTCAGCGCGCCGCGAATGGAGGAGAGCAATTGCAAGATATCGCTGCAGGGCGTTTCCACCTCCAGCGCCCGCTCGACAGCCTCAAGCTGACCCTTCAGACGGCGCACCCGCGCCAGCAATTTGGTCTTCTCACGAACGGTATGGGACATCGGCACCTCTCAATAGTATAGGGGGGTATACTATATTCTCAGGTTTGAAAAGTCTCCATCGCCGGGGCGCCTCCCGCCCGGCGCGAATTGTCCCGTTCCTAGACATTTCCTTTAGAAAGTGCCGATACAATCGCGATCTACCGGAATACACGCATTGCGTTACTGAAAGCTGCACCATGAGTTCAGAGTTGCATGTCGGCAAGGCCGAGCTTTTGAGCGCGCTCAGCTACGCGCTGGACCTGACCGAAGGGCAACCCGAGGGACATGGGGTGCGCTGCTGCTGGATCGGCATGAATATCGGCCGGGCGATCGGCCTTGCCGGCGACGAGCTGAACGACCTCTATTACACGCTGCTCCTGAAGGATATCGGCTGCTCCAGCAACGCCGCGCGCATCTGCCAGCTCTATTTGACCGACGATCTCGAATTCAAGCGCGACGCCAAGCTGCTTGACGAAAGCCTGCCGCAGGTGCTGCGCTTCGTTCTCTCGCATACGGGTCTCAAGGCCGGGCTTTCCGAACGCTTCCGGTCGCTGGTCACCATCTTCACGACAGGCGGCACGATCGCCCGCGAATTGATCGAGACCCGCTGCCAGCGCGGCGCCGAGATCGTCCGGATGATGCGGTTTTCCGAGCGGGTGGCATCCGGTATTCTCGATCTCGACGAATACTGGAACGGCCGGGGCAAACCAGTCGGGATCAAAGGCACCGAGATCGCGCTCAGTGCCCGCATCGGCCTGATCGCGCAGGTGGTGGATGTTTTTCACACCAGCGCCGGGCCGCTGAGTGCGCAGAAGGAAGTGGCGCGGCGGGCGGGCAGCTGGTTCGATCCGGAGCTGGTCGAAATCTTCGGCACCATCGCGCGCGATCCGGCCTTCTGGGCGACGCTGGCAGCGCCCGATCTGAAGCAGACCGTCATCGCCATGGCAGCACACGATGCGAGCGACGGCGTCGATGATGATTATCTCGATGACGTGGCGGCGGCCTTTGCCGAGGTGGTGGATTCCAAAAGCCCGTTTACCAGCGGCCACAGCAAGCGCGTCGCCCTGTTTACCGACATGATCGCCGAAGAGCTGGGCATCGACGAACAGCAGCGCCGTTACCTGAAGCGGGTGGCGCTGCTGCACGATATCGGCAAGCTCGGCGTCTCCAACCAGATCCTCGACAAGCCCGGAAAACCGGATGACGCGGAATGGCAGTCGATCCGCAGCCATCCGGCGCTGAGCGAACTGATCCTCTCGAAGATCGCCGCCTTCAAGGACCTGTCACGCATCGCCGGCGCGCACCATGAACGGCTCGACGGCAAGGGCTATCCGCGCGGCATTAGTGGTGACGCGATCTGCCTGGAGACGCGGATCGTTACCACGGCCGATATTTTTGACGCGCTGACCGCCGACCGCCCCTACCGCGCCGCCATGCCGGTCTCGCAGGCACTCGCCATCATGGCCCGCGATGTGGGCACGGCGATTGACATGCGCTGCTTTGCAGCCCTGACGGGGGCCATGGAGAGGCTTGAGAAGGCGGCCGCGCAGAATCCTGAGAAGACGGCCGCCTGACCTCGACCGCTGGAAACTGCCGCCGCGTGAAATGGGTTGTTTGACGAAGAGAGGCCCCGTTATCCTCGCCCTCGTGGCGTGCATCCAGTGGCCTGACGTCCGTCGGGCCAAAAAAAACTCTTTCAGCCCAAGGACTTGGGCTGACTGGATCCCGGAACAAGTCCGGGATGACGGAGATTGGAATGCCATGTGGTTTCCAAAATCACCCGTCAGCGACCTTCACCCTCTGACCTTACGCCACCATCCCGGCGATCAGCTTGCCGACCTCGGCAAATACCGGCTCAAGCTCCTTGGTCGGCGTCTTGCCCTCGGCGATGTAGACGGATGCAAGGATCGTATGGCCTTCCGCCGGGCGCATGAAGCCGATGTCGCCGGCCTCGCCGTGGCCGCTGGTGCCGGTCTTTTCGCCGATGGTCCAGCCCTTCGGAAGCCCTGCCCGCAGGCGCCGGCCGCCGGTGGTGTTGGCGACGAGCCAGGCTGAGAACTGATCGCGCGACGCGGGCGACAGCACATCCTGCAGCAGCAGCCTGCCGAGCGTTTCCGTCATCGCCTTCGGTGTCGTCGTGTCGCGCGGGTCGCCGATCTTCGCCTCGTTCAGGTCCGGTTCGATGCGGTCGAGGCGGGTCATGCCGTCGCCGATCGAGCGCAGCCAATCCGTCAGTCCCTTCGGGCCGCCGAAGCTCGCCAGAAGCAGGTTGCCTGCGGCATTGTCGCTATACCGCACCGTGGCATCACAGAGTTCGCGCACCGTCATGCCGCCGCCCACATGTTTTTCGACGACCGGCGAATGGGACAGAAGGTGTTTCTTCGAAATCGAAATCCGCCGGTCGAGCTTTTCCTCGCCCTTGTCGGCGCGCGCCAGCGCAAAAGCCGCGGCCAGCGCCTTGAAGGTCGAGCACATGGCAAAGCGCTCGTCCGGCCGGTGGGCGAAGGACACCTTGGTTTTCGTATCGAGGACATAGACGCCGAGACGGCCGCCGGTGCGCGCCTCCAGCGCGGCCAGCTGCTTTTCGATGTCAGTGCCCGCGGCAAAGACCATTTTCGGCGCCAGACCTATGCTGGGCAGGAGCAGGCCGGAGCCGATGATGAACGACCGGCGATTGAACGTGAACGACATGCGATGGGGTCTCCCTGAATGATTGTGCATGCGGCTTCAAGCTCTTGATCGCAATACCTAATATTAGCCACTGCGCACCCAGATACATTGCCGCTGGTGACGATGCGTAGAGCGCGATTGTGGCCGGTCTTGGCCGGAAAAGCGGCCGTCCGGAATCTTGTTTCGGCCGCAAAAATTAACGGGCATGCGATTTCCCGTTGACAAATTTCCGGAAAAAGCGACATTGCCCGCCATGATCAGAACCGCAAACATCGCCCGTTGGTATTTTACGCTGCTCCCATAGGTGCGGCTGTCTGATCTCGTTCAACAAGCCGCCATCAGGCGGCTTTTGTTTTTGGACGGCACCTGATGGCGCAAAAGCCATAAGGTGCCTCGACATGCTGCAGACCATGACCCCACTATCCCCTCTTCATCCCGCCACGCGCGCGCCGCTGGTGACCATCCGCACCGCCAAGCAGCGTGACCTGCCGGCGCTGCGCGAACTGATTGCCGAGCTTGCCGCCCATCATGGCGACGCCGCCGCCGTGACGCCTGAAAACCTCGAGCGCGACCTGTTCGGCCGTATGCCCTGGATCACTGCTCTTGTGGCCGAGGCCGCCGGCGAACTGATCGGCTACGCCATCCTCGTGCCGCTCTACCGCGCCCAGCAGGGTGCGCGCGGCATGGAACTGCATCACCTCTATGTCCGCCCTGCCCATCGCGGCACGGGCATCGGCCGTCATCTGGTCGCAAAGGCCCGCGAACAGGCCCGCATGGCTGGTGCCACCTATCTTTCCGTCAGCGCCGCCACCGGCAATTTCCAGGCGCATCGCTTCTACGAATCGGAAAACTTCACGCCCGGCCCGGTGACCGGCATGCGTTATCTGCAGACGCTCGCCTGAAGGCGGCGATGTTCAAGGCAGCAGCATTATGGCGATGGGCGCGTTCGACGGAACGCGCCTTGGCTGCCATCGCAGAAATGCAGAGCCGTTCAGGCCGCCTTTGTGGCCGCCGCCTTTGCCAGCACTTCGGCAGCCCACTGGTTGAGGCTTTTCCCTGAGAGTTCAGCAGCCTTTGCCGCCTGCGCGTGCACATCGGGATCGACCCGGAACATCATCTTGCCGGAATAGGATTTTTGCGGGTCCTTGCCGAGTTTGGCGCAGGTTTCGATATAGTCATCCACGGCCTCATGGAACGCCACCTTCAAATCCGCAACCGTATCGGCGTGAAAACCGATACCATCGGTGATACCAGCGATCCTTCCAAAAAAGATTTCGTCTTCCGCATCATAGTCGATCCGCGCGGCATAGCCCTTGTAGGACATGATGTTCATGGTTTTACTCCTATTCGAAGCAGGAACTCCCGCGCTGCGCGAACCTGATAGCGCTTTGCTTCTTTCGCCGGATGGGGCCGATGGAAGCTTTCCACCTCATCTGCAAAAACAAACCTGACGCGCGACCCGCTGCCTTCGACGATGGTGCAACCCGCAGCCACTAGCAGGCTTTCAATGTCGGCCCAATCGATCGTTCCGGACGCCGGGTCCTTGAAGATCGCGGCAAGCGTTTTCCTGTGCTTGCTATTCATGCTAGCATCTTAATCAATGATAGCAATAAATGCAAGCATCTACTCAATCGCCGGCACCGCCTTCAGATAGGCCGCGATCGCCTCGCGGTCGGAGGCGGGCAGCTTGGCCATGTTCTGCTGGACCTCGACCATCGAGCCGCCGGCCGAATCGAAATCGGGGGTGAAGCCGGTTTCGAGATAGGTGACGATATCGCCCTCACTCCAGGAGCCGATGCTCTTCGACCCCGGCGTGATGTTGGGAATACGGCCCTCGCCTTCCGGGTTGGGCGCACCCGCCAGCCATTGAGCGGTCTCGAAGCCGCCCAGCGCATTGCGCGGCGTGTGGCATTCGCCGCAATGGCCGGGGCCCTCGACGAGGTATTGCCCACGGGCGATCTTCGGGTCTGCGGTATCGACCGTGACACGCGGCTTGTCGGTGAAGAACAAAAGCTTCCAGCCGCCGAGCGAAAGGCGAATGTTGAACGGAAACGGCAGGTCGTGCGGCGGCGCCACATTGGCGCTCTTCGGCAGGGTTTTCACGAAACCCCAGAGATCGTTGATATCCTTTGGCGTCAGCCGGGCGTAGGAACCATAGGGAAACGACGGATAGAGATGTTCGCCCTGCCTGCCGACGCCGCGCGTCATCGCATCGCCGAATTCGGCCAGCGTCCAGTTGCCGATGCCGGCGGTTTCATCCGGGGAGATGTTGGGGACATGGAAGGTGCCGAACGGGCTTTTCAGCGGCAGGCCGCCGGCCATAACCAGCCTGGCATCGCCTTCGGATTTCGGCGCCGCATGGCAGCTTGTGCAGCCGCCCGCCCAGAACATCTGTGCGCCGTTGGCCAAATCCGGTTCGCCGAGCCCGTCCCAGTGCGATGCAGGCCACGGTTCGGGCTTGGTCAGGAACCAGGCGGCGCCACCGGCAAAGGCTGCGAACACGACCACCGCCGACATCAGTTTTCGAACCCGTGCACCCATCCAGCCGTTCCCCTTGTCTCATCCGGAAACACAATTGGCGCGCCGGAAAGGGCGCGCCAAAAATCGCAGTTTTAGGGGGACAAGGCCCGCCGCATCATTTCTTGATGCGGTAGGCCTGATGACAGTCGCCGCAATTCTTGCCGATGATGCCAAGTGCTGCCCCGACGCCGGCCTGGTCTGCCGGAAGCTGGGCGAGCGCCACGTCGGCGTCCGCACCGAGCTTGGCGGCCTTGGCCTTGAAGTCGTCCATGTTTTCCCAGATCTTCGGGCTGGCTTCGGAATTTGCTTCCGAGCCTGCCGGGAACTGATCCGGGAATACCTTGGTGTTGGTGCTGATCGTCGTCAGCGCCGTCTTCACGACATCCGCGTCAAAAGGTTTTTCGCCCTTGGCGATCCCGGCAAGGGCGCCCATCGATCCGCCGATCTGCTTCATCAGTCCTTCGCGGACCTTGACCGGATCATCCGCAGCGATGACGGCGCTCACGCCACAGCCTGCAATCACGAGTGCCGTCAGTATCATTTTCAGCTTCATCAAAATCTCCAGCTCTGACGAGACGCCGCCCGGACTGGCGAAGCGGGTTCTCTCAATCGATGCGGCGGCATGATTGCATGTTGCGATCACGAAGGAAGTAACATTTTTTTGAGATCAAGTTTATCACGCGCAGCCGCAACGGCTTGAGTTAACAGGAGTAATTTACTCATGTTCTACAGCAATCATGCTGGCGGCGCCCAGCCCTGCCACGCGGTCAGCGCAGCCACGGCGATCAGGACCACACCGGCCGTCTTGCCGATAACAGCCGTGGCGCGCGGGCTGGAAACGATGACATCGCGACTGCGGCCGGCGGCCAGCGCCAGGCTGCCATAGACGGCAAACTGGGTCAGCGCGATCATCATCGCCATGATCAGCGCCTGCGACCACAGTGGACCGAACTGAGGCTTCAAAAACTGCGGATAGACGGCGAGCATGAACAGATAGGCCTTGGGATTGAGGATGCTGGTCAGCGCCCCGCGGCGAAAGCTGGTCCAGAGTGACAGGCGCGCGCCGGGCTCGACCGAGGCGATGGCAATGCTGCTGCGGGCAAGCGACAGGCCGATCCAGGCGATATAGGCAGCGCCCGCGAGCAACAGGATGTTGAAAAGCTCCGGCACCAGATGCAGCAAGAAGCCGACGCCGAGCGCTGCATAGAGCGTGTGGAAGACGCCGCCCGCCATGATGCCGGCCGTCGCCGTCAGGCCAGACGCCCGGCCACCGGTCAAGGCATTGGCCATCACGAAGACCATATCCATGCCGGGTACGATGATGATGCCGAACAAAAGCGTGAAGAAGAGCCAGAGGTTTTCCGCGTAGGTCATGTCAGTTATCCGTTTATCCAGAAGGGTTTGCACTTGGCACAACGCTGGTTTTTCAAGCGCTTGCCGGCATGCTATACCCGCCTGCAACTGACAGGGTTCTGTCAGGAGCGTTTTGCCCGGTGACGAAAGGTGGCCCATGCGCAAGGCATCGCGACTGTTCGAGATCATCCAGATTCTGAGGCTGGCGAGCCGGCCGGTCACGGCAGCACAGATCGCCGAAACGCTGGAGGTGACGGTGCGCTCGATCTACCGGGATATTGCAGCCCTTCAGGCAATGCGGGTGCCGATCGAGGGCGGACGCGGCATCGGCTACATCATGCGGCCCGGCTTCGATCTGCCGCCGCTGATGTTCTCGATCGAGGAGACGGAGGCTATCGTGCTGGCTCTGGCGCTTTTGGAGCGCACCGGCGATGAAGAATTGAAGGAGGCGGCCCGGCGCGTCAACCGGAAGATCGCTGGCGCGATACCGGTGCCGCTGCGCCAGACGCTGCACTCCAAGGCGCTGCATGCCTGGGGCACGATCGCGCCGCCGCCGCCGGGGCTCGATCTTGCCCTGGTGCGCCGGGCGATCCGCGACGAGCAAAAACTGGTGCTCGACTACCGCGATCAGTACGGCCGCGCCAGCGAACGCACGGTCCGGCCCCTGGCGCTGATCTATTATTCCGCCACTGCCGTCGTCGTCGCCTGGTGCGAGCTGCGCCAGGCCATCCGCAATTTCCGCGCCGACCGGGTGGAGAACTGCGCGGAAACGGACGGATATTTTCGCGGTGAAGGCGATGGGTTGCGGGATCTTTGGATCAGCGGATGGCGGACCAATGCCGAAGCCGGTCCGCTCCTCCTCTCGATTGGCTGACGAACTGCGTTACTTCGTCGCGCCGTGCGCCGGCCCCTCTTCCTTGACGGAGCGTGGCGTCGGGGCGGTGATCACGCCATGGTTCGGATCTTTTACATCCTGGCCCTTGGAGCCGTCGGCAGCGGTCGTCCGCTCATGCTCGCGGCTGTCGCGCCGTGTCTGGCGAAGGGCCGTTGCCTCATCGATAAGGGCGGTCAGTTCCTGTTCGGACAGGTCGGAAATATCAAAAGTCGTTGCCACGGTGGCCTCCTGGGATGGGTTGAACACCGGGTAAACGCATGACCTGGCAAATCGGCCCATTCGCCAGAAAATTAAGTTGAGACAGCGCTCCGAACGCCGAAATGGATCACCCGGCTCTCTTCCCGTCCAAACCCTTCGATCTCGATGCGGCCGGGAAAGACCGTGACGATCGCAAATGTGTTCTCATCCGGCGTATCCGCCATGCCCTTGAACGTCACGAACGGCCGGCCATCGACCTCACCGAAATTGCCCTCGTGATTGTGGCCGCAGAAATAGCCGCGGAAGCAGGAAAAACCCGTCAGCAGATCGATGATCCTCCCGCTGTCCCACATATTATGGCTGTTGGGCGGAAAGACCGGATAGTGTCCAAGCACGAGAACCTCCTCCCCATCGGTCTGCGCCGTCTCCATAACCTGCACCAGCCAATTGAATTGCGCCTCGCCCAGAGAACCGTTCCAGGTCTGCGCGTTGATGGCACCTTCGGCCACAAGCGCGCTTAGCCGCTCCGTTGCCAGCGCGGTGCGCGGTTCATCGGATGGGGCGGAAAAGGTGCTGACATCGCTGCCGTCGAGGACAACGAAGCGCCAGTTGCCAATGGCAAAATCATAGTAACGGCCCGGCATGCCGAGCCTTCCTGCGATAGCGCCCAGATATTCCGGCGCAACCGCGAAATCATGATTGCCGAGCAGGAACAGCGCCTTGTGGCGCAACGTCTCGTAAACCGGCATCATATCGTCAAAACTGTTCCAGCCGCGATCGATGATATCGCCGAGCGTCATGACGAAATCGAGATCCGTCGCGTTGAACACGGCGATGGCCTCAGCGAGCTTGGCGGGACTGCGGGCATAATGCCGGTTCAGCGCTTCATTCGGCGCGATATCGGCATATTGCGGATCGGCGACGATGCCGAAGCGGAGGATGGGTTTTTCTGTCTCATTTTGCATGGCGCCTGCCTAGAGCCGGCTTGTTACAACCGCGTGACATTTGCCGGGCAAGGTGGCCGCCTGCAAACCAGCTTCAAGCGCTGAGCCCAGAACGAAAACACCCGGCGCTTTCGGCGCCGGGTGCAAATCCGCAACGGGATAAAGGCTGATTACGCGGCGGCTTCGTAAAGCTCGAGCACGTAGTCCCAGTTGATCAGGCTGTCGACGAAGGCTTCGAGGTACTTCGGACGGGCATTGCGGTAGTCGATGTAATAGGAATGTTCCCAGACATCGACGCCGAGGATCGGCGATGCGCCGTGAACCAGCGGGCTCTCGCCGTTCGGGGTCTTGGAGATTTCCAGCTTGCCGCCCTTGACCGACAGCCAGGCCCAGCCGGAGCCGAACTGCGTCGTGCCGGCAGCGATGAAATCGGCCCGGAACTTGTCGTAGCCGCCGAGATCGGACTTGATGGCAGCGTCGAGCTTGCCCGGCAGCTGCGTGCCGCCGCCGCCCTTTTTCATCCACTTCCAGAAGTGAAGGTGGTTGTAATGCTGGCCGGCATTGTTGAACAGCGGCTGGTTGGTGCCGTAGGACTTCTTGACGATTTCTTCCAGCGACAGGGCGGACAGACCGGCTTCTTCCGCCAGCTTGTTGCCGTTGGTCACGTAAGCGAGATGATGCTTGTCGTGGTGATACTCGAGCGTTTCGCGCGACATGTAGGGCGCCAGCGCGTCGTAGTCGTAAGGCAGGTTCGGCAATTCGAAAGCCATGATGGTATCTCCTCTTGTTGGCGGGATCCATGAAAGCCGGGTTGGAATTCATGAAAGAAATCTGTGAGGCGGAACATAGGGACCACGGCCGCAACAGGCAACCGCCGCCATGCCAAATTTCGCCACAGGGATGGAAAATACTTCTCGAGCCGGAATGTTCCACATCGTCGAAACGGGCACAGAATGGACATGATCCTTCGACAGGGTGCGCCCCATCGCCTGCCCGATAACCCAAGGAAATCCGATGTCTTTTTACAATCGTTCCGCCCTGATCGCCGCCTTTGCCGCCACGCTGATGCCGGTTGCGGCCTTTGCATCCTCCAACGATGCCTGGGAAGCCATGCGCGCCGATGTTGCGGCCAAATGTATCGAAGCGGCGGCCGGATCGATCGAAACGCCGGTAGCCGTCGTCGACCCGTTCGGCTCGCACAGTTTCGGGCTGGCGCTGGTCAGCGGCAAGCCGAAGGGTGCGGACGGCAAGATCAGCCAGATCTGCGTCTACAACAAGCAGACCAAGGCCGTGGAACTGGGCGGCGAACTGACGGACGAGATGCTCAGCGCGACGGCAAAATGACACCGGGACAATCCCGGCATTGACCTGTTGGCGCCACACAGTCACAGCTGGAGGATCAGCTTCTCCAGCGCAGAGACCCGATATGCTGTTTCATGGCCTGTCCGCCTTTCCGATTACCCCTGCCGATGCGGCCGGCCGCGTCGATACCGATGCACTCTGCGGCCTTCTGAAGCGCATCGACGCTGCGGGCGCCGATTCCATCGGCCTTTTGGGCAGCACCGGCTCCTATATGTATCTCAGCAGGGCGGAGAAACGGCGGGCGATCGCTGCAGCCGCCGCTTGCCTCTCCGGCCGCACGCCCCTTATCGTTGGCGTCGGGGCCTTGCGGACCGACGAAGCAGTAGCGCTTGCCCGCGATGCGCAGGAAACCGGCGCGCAGGGGCTTCTGCTCGCGCCGGTTTCCTACACGCCGCTTGGCGACGACGAGGTATTCGAGCATTTTTCCGCCGTCGCCGCAGCCGCCGGGTTGCCGCTGTGCATCTACAACAATCCGGGCACGACGCATTTTTCCATTAGCAACGCGCTCCTGACGCGCCTTTCCGCCATCCCGTCGATCGTCGCGGTGAAAAACCCGGCCCTGCCTGCCGCCGAAATCTCGGTGGCCCATCAGGAAACGCTGTCAGCCGTTTCCGCCGGTTTCGCCATCGGTTATAGCGGCGACTGGCTGGCGGCCGACGCCATCCTATCTGGTGGCGTTGCCTGGTACAGTGTCATCGCGGGGATATTGCCGGAACCCTCCGTCAAGCTGATGCGGGCAGCGCAAGCCGGTGACCGCGCTGAAGTTCAACGCATCAACACGCTGTTCGAACCGCTCTGGACACTGTTTCGCGAACTCAGCAGCTACCGCACCGTTCATGCGATCGCCAACCTGCTGGAACTCAGCCCCTTCGATCCGCCACGGCCGATCCTGCCGCTTTCGCCGGCCGACCGGTCAAGGGTCGGGGCTGCGCTTGAGGTTCTGGCAGCGGTCTAACCAGCGGCAGGCGCGCAAAAAAAATGGGCGCGCCTGCCAATGATGCTTCTATTGGGCAAAGGCGATGACGCCCGCAGCCGCGCCGACGGCAAGCAGCGCGACCACGCAAAGCCGTAGCAGCATGGCAACATCCTCACGCCCTGTCGTTGCCGGGAGGTGAGCCCCCCGGGACTGGGTGGAGGCGGTGTCATTGCGCTGTTGAAACTGCCGCGACATGACGGCCCCACGACCATACAGCATTGAACGAAATCCTTTCCGGTTGATCTGACTGCGCCGGTGCATGTGCGAAAGGACAATGGCTCCCGGGCGCAGGTCTGTTTTACGACGAACCGGCATAGGATTTCGATTGCACTCATTGCGTGAACATATCAAAATCTCATAAGTCCGCAGGCGCCCGGCACAGCTCCGACCGGCTATAGCTGACGGCGAACCTGCTGATTTTTCGACGCATTCATTGCCATCACCCAGGGGGAATTTCCATGGCCAATCCATTGTCCACGCTCGGCATCGTCCATACCGTCATCAGCGTCGCGCCCATTGTCGCGGGGCTCTATTCCTTTTCGAAATATGCGGCGATCGTGCCGAAATCCAATTCCGGCCGCATCTACATCATCACGCTGTTCCTGTCGGCGATCACCTCCTTCGGCCTGTCCAGCACCGGTGGCTTCAACGCTGGCCACGCGATCGGCATCATCGCCATGCTGGCGGTCGTCTTTTCCATCGTCATCGGACAACTCGGCTGGTTCGGCCGCCTCAACCGATACCTGCAGGCGCTGTCGATGTCGTTCACCTTCTTCCTCCTGATGATCCCCGGCATCAACGAGACCCTGTCGCGCCTGCCGCCATCCAGCCCGATCGGCAACGGTCCGGATTCCCCACCGGTGCAGATGGTGACCGCCATCTGGGCGGTGATTTTCCTTCTCGGCATCTGTCTTCAGGCCTGGACGATGCACCGCCGCGCAGGCTCCGGCGCCCTACCCGCTTGAGACATTGAACCGGTGCACCATAAGCCTTGATTTCGCCGGTATTTTAAGGGTTTGTTAAGGCACAACCAGCCGGAGAAACCCCATGGCGCTTGGCGCATCGCATCGCTTGCAGGACGGTATCGAGGCCGTCGAGACCATGACCCGTTTCACCCTTGCCGTGCTGGCGCTGGCATCCGGCGTCTATACCTATCTCGGGGTCCGTTCCATCCTCGACGGGTCGGCGACTGCTGTGTTCTTCGCGGCGCTGATCTATTCCTGCGCCGTCTCGGTGGCGATCTACGCCTTCTGGACCTATATGGCGCGTTTCTATCCGCACATCGTCGGCGCTGCCGCCCGCACCGCGATGCTCGGCATCATGGCGCTCGGATGCCTGATGATCATCGCCATGGCGAGCTGGCTGAATGCGGCAGCCCTTGCCGGCTCGGCAGCGCTCGAACAGCACCTGGCCGAAACGGTGGAGGACTACACCGCCGATCTCGACCGCGCCCACCAGAATGCCCTTGCCGCCCAGAGCCTGCTGCCGGATATCCAGCGCGCCTCCGAACGTTTCCAGCGCCTCTCCGACCAGGAGCGCGAAAGCGGGGCGCTGACCGGCACGACAGGCGCCGGCAGTGTCGTCCAATTGCTCGGGCAGATGGCGGCGCAGCTGAACGAGCTGGAAACCGGCATTACCGCCTCGCGCGAACGCCTCACCACGCTGTTCGACGAAGGCCGCGCCCATCTTGCCACCATGCGCGGCCTCGTTTCCGCTCCCGGCGCCATCGATCCGCGCGCCGACCAGTTTGCCGCCGAAGCCGTGGCGCTGACCGGCACGATCACGGCGCTGGAGCAGACCTCGATCGCGGCTTCCGTCAAGCGCGCGGCGGAAGACCTGTCGCTCGGCTTCATCGCCCCGGTCGCCAGCGGCCTGGAGGCCGATCTGGCCAACCGGCAGGATCAGGTGATGGAAACCATCCGCACCTCGGTCGCTGCGCAATCCAAGGTTCTCTCGGAAGCGGCCGATCAGATCCTCACCCGCGAGCCGGTCGGCGAACGCCGTTTCGTACCGCTGTCTTCGGCCGCCGCCGTGCTGCGCTATGCTTCGGATTTCATCCCCAGCTGGGCCGGCGCCATCGCCATCGATCTTTTGCCCGCCGTTCTCGTCTTCATGCTGTCGATCGCCCATGGCGCGCTGCGCCGGCAGGAACAGAGCCTGCCCTTTGCCGAACGGATCACCGCCGCCGAACTGCTGGAAGCCCTGGAGGTGCAAAAGGCCCTGCAGCGCAGCGGTTACGATATCCAGACGGCGATCGGCGAGGCAGAAGCGAAAGAACAATCCAACATCACCAGCCTCGACCTCAAAGGCCCGCGCAAATGAACGCGACGACGCGCCTGCAAGGGTTCGGGCAGCGGCTGAAAACCTATCTTCTGTCGGCCGACGACGGCGCACTGATGCGCCATTTCTTTCACGGGCTGCTGGTCACATCACTCATCTTCATCGTCATCGACTGGAGCGAACTGAGCACCGCCAACCGGACTGTTCCCGGCTTTGACCCGCTGCAGCCGCAAGCGGTTCCTGTGCTGCCGCCGGCGCTGACCGAAGGCGAGCCGCAAAACGCCCCGTCCGAGATCACCGCCGATCCGCAAATGCTGAAACAGGCGATCCGCTTCGAACTCAAGCCTGGCGGTATCCTGTCGGCTGAAGGTTCGATCGAGCCGGGGGCGGCGGCGCGGTTTGCCGTCGAGATCGAGGCGCGCGGCGAATATGTGAAGACCGTGCTGCTCAACTCTCCGGGCGGGGCCGTCGGCGATGCGCTGGCGATGTCGAAGCTGATCCGCGAGAAGAAACTCGGCACCAAGGTGGCAAACGGCGCACTCTGCGCCTCCTCCTGCCCGATCGTCATGGCCGGCGGTCTTATCCGCGAGGCCGAAAAAGGCGCCGTTGTCGGCGTCCACCAGATCTTCAACGGTTCGACGGAAAAGCTTTCCGCCGAACAGGCAATGTCGGATGCGCAACGGATGACGGCCGATGTCAGCCGCCATCTCGAGGAGATGGGCGTCACATCCGGCCTCTGGCTGCACGCGCTGGAGACCCCGCCGGACCGGCTGTATTATCTGACGCCCGAGGAAATGACGGCGTTTGCGCTGACGACGGACGGCGCAACGCCAGTGGCAAAGGCGAAGTAGCCGGGGCGCTTGCCCCCCTTACTCGGCGGCGTCCGCCTGACCTGAACCGGCGGCAATAGCCTCCTTGACCGCCAGTTCCGCCATGGCAAGCGCTGCCTCACGGGTTTTGGCCGCGGCAACAAAGCGGCCATTGTGGCAGAAGCTTGCCCCCTTCACCCCGCAGGCCGCTTCCAGGTCGCCATTGGTGAGGCCCGCCCAGGCGGCCGGCAGGTCGGCCCGGACCTCAAAACCTTCGTCGGCGCGGCGGATGGTGGTCAGGCACCAGTCCTTGTCGCGCGGATGGACGACGAACAGCAGGTGACCGGCGCCCGCCTTGATAATGGCCGGACGGAACGGCATGCCCATCGGCAGCTCCAGAATGCGCCCCTCACCCGCATCGACAATCGCCTGATGCACCAGCGCTTCGGCCCGCAATTTGGCGGCGCTTTTGCCGATCCTTGCTTCAACGAAGGCGCGCGCAATAGCCAGAGCCGCGTGGAAGGCGCGATCGTCGGCGTCCGGATCGGTCTCGTCGAACACAGGTTTCAGGGTTTCGAGCAGCACCGGCAGGGTCAGCCCGCCCAAAAGCCCGGCCACCGACGGGCTGAGCGCACCGTTGTCGACCAGATCGACCGGCAGCACGAAACTGGCATCGAACGACGCATGCACATCCTCGACATGCGCTTCCGGCACACCGAAAGCGGCGAGATAATCGCGGCCATAATGCTTCCAGATCAATCCGAACGAACTGTAGGGCTGGCCATCCTCGCGCAGCGGCACACCGCGCTGATGGTGATCGAAGATGCGCGCGTCGGCATCATAGGCGCCGCCAACATCATAGATGATCCGGTCTTCGGCCGGCGAAATCCATTCCGGCGCCCGGCTGCGCACAATGCGCGCCTGCGGGAAAAGCCGGGTGAGGATGACGCTGGACAACAGTTCGTCAGCATGGAAGCCACCGGAATGGGTGACGAGGAATTCAGGGGTCATGCCGGGATACGCCTTGTTGCTTGCGGAGGTTCGCTTCTGGTTTGCACCAGATAGCCATTGCGGGAGGTCAGCTCAACCCGTCATTTCTGGTTTAGCGTGCGAAGCGGAGACTGTTCGGGAAAAGCCGATGAGCGATTGCGGCCATCCGCCTTAGCCGGCAGAGCCAGTCTGTTGCTGTGTGTCTGACGGGCGTCGAACAGGGACTGGTACATCCGTTACGTTCTCGTTTGCTCTTGTGCTGATCGCGTGGACCTGGCCGGGAATCTGGTCGCGCAGATAGCTCTCATTGCCAGGCAGACCCATCGGATACAGGGCGTTGCGGCTGGCCTCGTAGGCTGCGCTCTCGCCGGTGCAGAGGCGAATGCGCATATCCTGCGGCGCGACATCGGTCCGGTTCTGCAGGTTCTCCACAGGCCCCACCTTGGCCGGCAGGCGGCCCTCGAAGGCCTGCGTCAGATATTGCGCGGATCGTTCGTTGCGTTCCCGCTCCGTCGTCGCGCCCAAAATGACCACCATCACGCGCCGTCCATTGCGTGTGGCCAGCCCGACGATATTGCGTCCGGAGGCGCAGAGGAAACCGGTCTTCATTCCGATCGTGCCTGAAAAGCGGGTCAGCAACAGGTTGTTGGACTTGATCTCCTTGCCGTCGATCGTGACGGCGGACGCCAGGAAGAAACGGCGGTATTCCGGATACATCCGGTCCACTTCCATGCCAAGGATCGCGAGATCGCGCGCGGTCGTGTAGTTTTCCCGGTCAAACAGGCCGTTTGCATTGGAAAAATGGGTGCCCGTCATCCCGAGGCGGGCTGCCACTTCATTCATCTTGCGGACAAAAGACGCTTCGCCGGGAGCCACCGCTTCCGCCAAGGCGACAGCGACGTCATTTGCCGATGCCGTGATCATGGCAAAGAGCGCGTCTTCGAGCGTCATCGTCCGCCCGAAGGCGAGGCCGGATTCGAGAAAGGCCTGTTTCGTGGCATTGCGGGTCATGGTGACAGGCGTGGTCAGGGTTACCTCGCCGGACCGCAGCGCTTCAAACACGACGAACGCCGTCATCAGCTTGGTCGTCGAGGCCGGATACCAGGGCACCCCGGCATCCTCCTGATAGAGCACCTGATGACTGTCGGCATCGACGACCAGCACAGGCGTTGCATGTGCTGGCGCACACAGGACAAGGGAGGCGATCAACGCCATTCCTGTCCATGATCGTCTGACCATCATGTTTATGCTCTTGGACATCTGCCAATCTCCGGAGAAAGGCGTCCTCATGACACGATGCGCCAAGAGAGGACAAGCGTTTGCTGGGAATGGCTGACCTGCATTGTCCTCACATATCCGACGCCGACGAATGGGCCCAGTCCATGTAGAGGTCCTTTGCCTTGGCGGCGATCGGGCCGGGTTGGAGGTCGCGGTCTTCGAGCTTGGTGACGGGGACGACCTTGGAATAGTTGCCGGAGGTGAAGATCTCGTCGGCGGTTTCGAAATCGGAGAGCGTCAGCGTCGTCTCGACCACGTCGAAGCCTGCGTCGCGCAAAAGGCCGATGACGCGGAAGCGGGTGATGCCGGCAAGGAAGGTCTTGTTGGAGGCGGGCGTGAAGACGACGCCGTCCTTGACCATGAAGACGTTGGACGAGCCGGTTTCGGCGATATTGCCGAGCATGTCGCGCACCAGCGCATTGGAGAAGCCGCGCTGGCGGGCTTCGATCAGGATACGGCCATTGTTGGGATAGAGGCAGCCGGCCTTGGCGTCGGTCGGCATCGATTCGATCGTCGGGCGGCGGAAGGGGGAAATAGTCAGCGACTGGCCGCCTGGCCCCTCGCCCATCGGCGCTTCGAACAGGCAGAGCGCAAAGCGGGTCGAATCGGGATCGACGGCAACGACGCTGCCGGGCATGCCATGTTCGCCCCAGTACATCGGCTTGATATAGATGGCGGTCTGGCCGTCGAATTTCTTGACGCCTTCCCAGGCCAGCGCCTCGATATCCTCTGCCGTCACCACCGGCTTCAGGCCGAGCGCCATGGCCGAGCGGTTGACGCGCTGGCAATGCAGGTCGAGATCCGGGGCGATGCCATCGAACCAGCGGGCGCCGTCGAACACCGTCGAGCCCAGCCACATGGCATGCGAGGTCGGGCCGATCAGCGGCGGATTGCCGGACAGCCACTCGCCATCGACATAGGTCCAGGTGGTGCTGCGCGGGGATGTATCGACGGCCATGACGGTCTCCTGTTTGTCTTTAGTTTCACCCGGCATAACCGGAAAATCGAGAAGTGGGGTAAATAGGTACATCAAAAAAAGTCATGCCGTCCAATCTGGATCGCAAAGTGCCGCTCGCATAGTCTGCCGGCAAAAGCAAAAGGACCCGCCCGATGAAAGCCATGTATTACGACGCCTTCGGCAAGACGCCCGACATCCGCGTGTTGCCCGACCCGACGCCGAGCAATGATGGCGTCGTCATCAAGATCGAGGCGACCGGGCTTTGCCGCAGCGACTGGCATGGCTGGATGGGGCATGATCCCGACATCAATCTGCCGCATGTGCCAGGCCATGAACTGGCGGGCACTGTCGCCGCAACCGGCAAGGGCGTTTTGCGCTACAAGGTGGGCGACAGGGTGACCGTGCCGTTCGTGTCCGGCTGCGGCCGCTGCGGCGAGTGTCATTCCGGCAATCAACAAGTCTGCGCCAACCAGTTCCAGCCGGGCTTTACCCATTGGGGCTCGTTCGCCGAATATGTCGCTATCGATTTTGCCGACCAGAACCTCGTGCATCTGCCCGACACTCTCGATTATGCCACCGCCGCCAGTCTCGGCTGCCGGTTTGCCACCTCGTTCCGGGCCATTGTCGACCAGGGCCGGGTGCGCGGCGGCGAATGGGTGGCGGTGCATGGCTGCGGCGGCGTCGGCATCTCGGCGATCATGATCGCCACGGCGCTCGGCGCCAATGTGATCGCCATTGATATTTCCGAGACGAAACTGTCCTTTGCCCGCGAGATCGGCGCCGTCGCCACCATCGATGGCAGCGTCACCGGCGATGTGGCCGAGGCCGTGCGCGAGATCACCAAAGGCGGCGCGCATGTGTCGATTGATGCGCTCGGCTCGCCCGTCACCTGCTTCAATTCGATCAAGAATCTGCGCCGCCGCGGCCGCCATGTGCAGGTCGGGCTGATGCTCGGCGAACATGCCAGCCCGCAAATCCCCATGTCCCAGGTGATCGGCCACGAGCTGGAAATCTACGGCAGCCACGGCATGCAGGCCTGGCGCTACGAAGCGATGATGGCGATGCTTCAAACCGGCAAACTCAACCCGCAAAAGCTGATCGGCCGCCATATCAGCTTGGAGGAAGCGGTGCCGGCGCTGATGACGATGGACACCGCGCAGGACCTCGGCATCAGCGTCATCACGCGGTTCTGATGGAGGACTCGTCCGCTGCATTTTTGGGCGGCCGCGGCCTGCAACAGCGGTCTTTGCCTGCGCAACCGGAGCGCCGCCGGAAAGCGGCGGCATATCACAACACGATTATATTCCGCCGCCTGCAGCTTCCCTTCAGCCCTCAGCGCCCTATTTCACGTCTGGCCGCGTTAAAGCGTCGTTCTTTTAGGAGTGGGATAAATGGCATCATCCATGCTGATCAGTATTCTAATCACGTTTCTCGTCATCGTACTTGTGTTGTATCTCGTTGCGCGCCTGCCGATCGATGGCCGCGCCAAGCAGATCGTCCAGATCATCGTGATCATCATCGGCATTATTTCGCTCCTGAAATATCTCGCGGTGTTTTAAGATAGCCCAAGGTTCAACCATCCCGGGCGGGAGAGCGATCTCCCGCCATGGTCCCTTCAACGTTTCAAAGCGAGTGCATCCATTGGCCGATAAAACCGACGTCAAAGCGCCTGGAAAAGTCACCGTGCGGCGCAGCCCGGACGAAACCTCCGCGGCGGCCCTGCACATCATCAATCAGGAACTGGTGGCGCGCAACAAGAAGACGGCGATGCTGAAGGCCTTGCGGCTCGGCCAGGAACCGGCCGAGGAAAAGCCGGTGAAGAAGGCGGCCGTGAAGAAGAAGTGACGGCCTTGCCGGGGGTGGAGGAGAAATTTGTGCCCGCCGCCCCAAAAACCTGACAGATTTGCCGTGCACCCCTCCCCTCCGCTGCGCTGCGACCCTCCCCACAAGGGGGAGGGTTAAACCGCGCCCGCCGCACTTTCAGCGTGAGAAACAGAGTTGAAGAACGAAATTGAGAAGCTGACGTGAAGAGTTGGCTTGAGACTTTGCCTCAAGAGTTTGATTTGGGATGCTCGCTGGCGCGGGAAGAGCTGACGCTTGGAAAGAAGACCGGAGCACATGCAAGTCCGGCAAGCAAGGTCGCTCCCTCCCCCTTGTGGGGAGGGTTGGGGAGGGGATTTTTGGCACGGACCACAGCGCCCGCTCACGCCGCCCGGCGGTAGGCAAATGTCTTGCCGCCGTCCTGGGTGGAGATCAGGCCCATGCGGTAAAGCGAGACCAGTACGCTGGAGATGGCGGGCATGACCTTGCGGCCCTGTTTGAACGCGGCGGCGATGGTGGCGGCGTCGAGCGCTGCACCCGAGGCAATCAGCGCATTCATCACAAGGCCCGTCTGGGCGATATCGTCGGGCGGGAAGGCGGGCTTGGGGCCGGCCTTTTCGACGGCCTGCACAGACGTGCCGAAATCGGCCTCCAGCTGCTTTGCCTTTTCCTTTTCCGAGCCGAAACGGGGGATCTGGTAATCCGGGCGCAGCCAGCGCACCTGCCCGCGCTTTTCCTCTTTCGCCCGCTCCTTGTTGAGCGCGACGAGATTGGCCAGCACCTCCTCCTCCGGCAGATCGGCCGGCCAGCCATAGGCATCGGCCACCGCGGCATCCAGCCGTTCGTGCAATTCCCTGATGATCAGCACCAGCCCGTCATCGAAGATGCGGCGCTCCTTTGCGTCGAGATCGTCCGGGCGGGTGCCTGCCTTCAGCCGTTCGAGCACATTGTAGAGGCCGGTCAGCGTCAGGTGCTGGTGTTGTTCGAGCACGCGCTTGCGATGGGCGTCGAGTTCCTCGGCGATGGCGCCGATGGTGTGTTTTTGCGCGTCGGTGGCTGCGGGGAATGGGAAGGGGTCGAAGCAGCGGGATTTGGAATAGCGAGGGTCGTTGCCGATCCCGAGCCAACCGCCAGCGCGCAAAGCCCAGGGAACGTGGAAACGTGACGAAAGAACGCCAAGCGGAAAGCCCTCGCCGATACCAATGGCGATCAGCATGTTGTCTGGCAGGATTGACTCATCAAGGAACTGAAAGACGCGATGTTTTGTTGTTTCAACTGTAGCTATGTATCGCGAAAGATTCGCCAACGCGGGGCGAAGTTCTTGACGTGGCTTGCCAAAAAGCCACCATAGTTTTGCATAGGCTTTTGCATCGTTCGATGCCGTTTCTTTCGCTGCTTCAACGTCTCGATACGCTTTGATAGAAACGCTGAGATGTTGATAAACCTCTGGAAATCGTCTTCGCACTTCATCGACTTCAAGGCCGAAAAGATCAATTACCATGACACCGCGCGGGCGATTTGTCAGATCACGGCCGTTGCGATAAATGCGAATGTGCGTCTCCAAACCCGGGCGTTTGCCTAGGCCAAGATGCTCCGCCTCCTGTGGCGAGACAATAAAGCCAGAACCGTGAAGCTTTACGCCGGGTGAGCAGATTCCCATATTCGCCTTCAATTCAAAAGCACCCGTCACATCCACCCCAACCGTCAAATCCGAATTGATCTTGCCCTCTTTCTCCGCAAACAAAATCACCGGGCTATCCGTCTCGACGCCCTCTTCCGCCGTCACCTCCATCAAGAGCCCGTCCTGCTTTCCGGCCTCGGCCACCGTCATGGCGATGCGCACGGCGGCGCTGTCGCGGGTGACCTTGGTCCAGGGGTGATCGGGCACGGCCATGACCAGAGAGACCGGTTTCTTGGCGTTGAGATAACGTTCCATCACCCGGCGCTGGAAAACCTGGCTGATGGAATTGGTGGTGACGTAGCCGAAGCGTTTCAGCGCCGTTCCCTTTTTCAGCAGCAGCTCGGCCGAGCGGTCCCACCAGTACATGACGAAATCGGCGCTCTCGTTCATATGGCCGTGGGCCTTCCACAAGGCTTCGGCATAGGCCCCACCCATGCGGGCGCGAATATCCTTACCGCCGATGAAGGGCGGATTGCCGACGATGTAATCCGCCTTCGGCCAGTCCGGGCGGCGCGGGTTGGGATAGGTTTCCTTGCCGTCCACCACCTGCGGCAGCGGGTAGCCGTCCCATTTCAACACCGCATCCAAACACTGGATATTGCGGAAGGCGCGCAGGATCGGCTCGGAGGGGGCAGCCCCCTTGGTGCGGAAATGCCATTGCAGATGGCCAATCCACAGCACCAATTCGGCAATCGCCGCCGCACGCGGGTTCAGCTCCATGCCTAAAAACTGGTGCGGATCGACGGTGTGGCTTTCCAGCCCGGTCAGCGCCTCCTGGCCGCCGAGATCGGCCAGCGCCTCCAGCACCTCGCCCTCCAGCCGCTTCATCAGTTCCAGCGAAACATAGAGGAAGTTTCCGGTGCCGCAGGCGGGATCGAGCACGCGGGTCTCGCAGAGCCGGTCATGGAACGCCTGCACGGTTTTCACCGCCGCATCACCACGCGCCTCTGCCTTCTGCCGCTCGGCCGTCGACAAGACCTGCCCCCATTCGGCCCTGAGCGGATCGATCACGGTGGCAATCACCAGCCGTTCGACATAGGCGCGCGGCGTGTAATGGGCGCCAAGGCGGCGGCGGTCGTCGGGATCGAGCGCCTGTTCGAGGAAGGTGCCGAAGATGGCCGGTTCGACATCCTTCCAGTCATAGCCGGCGGCCGCCGCCAGCTCGCCGATTTCTTCCTTCGCCAGCTTCAGCGCCCGGCGCTTCTTGAAGAACTCGCCGTTGAACTGTTTGACCTTCTCGCGGATCGTCGCGGTAAAGCCGCCCTCGTCCATCGCCTTCCACAGGTCTTCCATCATGCCCGGAAAAATTTCCGGCTTCAGGGCGCAATCCTTCAGCAGGTTCTTGAAGCTCTCCTTCGGCAACAGCTCGACATCCTCGGCAAACATGGTGAAGAGCACGCGCATCAAAAACATCGCGACCTCTTCGGTCGGATGGCCCGCCTCTTCCAGCGCCTTGGAAACCTTGGCGATGCGGCCGGCGATCTCGCGTGTCACGCGGGCGGCATGGCGGGACGGATCGAGCGACAGCGGATCGCGCCAGATGGCCACGAGCCGGTCGCGGACAGCGGGATCGCGCAGGTCTTCGAGATAGATGCGGAAGGAGCGGCGGTCGGGAAACTGGTCATAGGCTTTGCCGTCGCGGCGGAAATTGGCGTAGACCTCGATGCAATGGCCGACATCGCAGACCAGCACGAAGGGCGGTGGCTCATGCGATGCGGGCAGCAGCCGCACGTAGTTTTCGGCCTGCTGGCGCGCATTCATCATCAGCACGTCCCAGGCGCGACCGGCACCGCGACGGCCACGCTGGGCAGCAGCAATTCCGGGCAGGGTCGGCGCATCCGCCGGGTCGATCAGCTTCTTGTCGCCGGACAGGCGGCTCTGCTTGGCTTCCAGGATGAAGCTGTTGCGCTTGTAGAGATCGATGCGCTTGTTGGAGACGCTACCGTCGCGGCCGTTTTCCCGCACGGCGCGCTCGAACACATAATCATTGCCTTCGGTCGTCGCCGAGGCCGGATCGGCATGCGGCAGTCCGAGCAGATCGCACAGTTCAGTGAGGAACAGTGCGTAGTTTGCCCGCTCCTGCCCGCCTTCCTGTCCCTGCCAGCGCGTGATGAAAGTTTCGACCGTTTGCGTCACTGAATGCCATGCTCCCCGATAGGCTTTCTTTTTAGATCGGACCGGCAATCTTGCAAGCGGCAAAATAACCGCGACATCCCGCCGGGGTTGCATTCGTCAACCCCCCTCTTCCCCAGACCCCGTTCCGGCTGATATTTTCGAACCATCACGGCAACGGAATCACGAGGCGACCGATGGCATTGGCGGCGGAAAGGCAGGAGAAGCAGGCGGAAGCGCTCTATGCGCCTTTACTTCTGACCAACCCGGCGCATCCGAACGGCTGGCCGCTGCGGATGATCGTCGCCTCGCAGACGGAGGCGCGGCATAACAGGGCCATCTGGGAACCGAGCCATCTGATCTCGATCCGGGCGCCGGGGACGAAACTTCTGTCGATGATCGATTTGCCCACCGAGCGGCATCTGGAACTGCTGTTCGGCGACGTCACCGATCCAGACGAGCCGGATGCGGCCAAGCCCGCCCAGATCGAGCAGGCCTTCGCCTTCGTCGACAACCTGCCGCAGGACGCGCATCTGTTGATCCACTGCCTGCGCGGCATCGGCCGCTCGACGGCGCTGACGCTCGGCATCCTCGCCCGTTCCATGGAGCCGGAGGAGGCCGCGGCAGCGCTGCATAGGCTCAGGCCGGAAGCCAAACCGAACCGGCACGTGACCGGGCTTTGCGACACCGTTCTCGGTCTCAAGGGGCGGCTTGCCAGGCAGGCGTTGCGGTTTCCAGCCAAGGCCTGGAAACCCGCAAAGAGTTGATCCGGATTGCGCCAAGAAACATTGTGCGTTGCACAAATTTTTGACATGATCCCGGCCAAGAACCGTATTCAAGCGGCGATTGCGTGAAGCCTTGAGGCCACGGGAACGGCCTCAGCGAAAAAACGCGATCAATCAAGGCGCTGCCAGCTCAGTTTCGTGTATTGAGGACGAGCGGTGCCAAGAGAATGACGGGAGAATTCGATGTCTCATGCGGCCTATGTGTTCGATGCCTATGGCACGCTGTTCGACGTGCACGCGGCCGTGCGCAAACATGCAGGCGCAATGGGGCCTGACGGCCAGGCCTTTTCCGATCTCTGGCGGGCCAAGCAGCTGGAATATTCCTGGATCCGCACCCTGATGGGCCACCATACGGATTTCTGGGCGCTGACCGAGCAATCGCTGGACTATGCCTTTGCGCGGTTTCCCTCCGCCGACAGGACACTCAAGGCAGCGCTGCTCGACGCCTACTGGCATCTGGATTGTTACCCGGAAGTGCCAAGCGTGCTGAAACATCTGAAGGATCGCGGCGCCCGCATCGCCATCCTGTCGAACGGCACGCCGCAGATGCTGCAATCGGCGGTGAAGAAGGCGGGGCTCGATCTGATCATCGACGACATTTTTTCGGTCGAGACGGTCAAGGCGTTCAAGACCGCGCCCGCCGTCTACGATATGGTGACGACCACCTATAGGCTTTATCCCGGCTCCGTCTCCTTCCAGTCGTCCAACCGCTGGGACATTGCCGGCGCCACCAAATTCGGCTTCCGCACCGTCTGGATCAACCGCGCCAACATGCCCGACGAATATGCCGATTTCGGCCCGTCGCTGATCCTGCCGTCGCTGGACAGTCTTTAAACCTGAAGGACACGCCATGTCTTGGTCTGCCGAACAATACATGAAATTCGAGGACGAGCGCACCCGGCCGGCCCGCGACCTGCTCGACCAGATCCCCAACCTGCCGGATGGCGCGCTCTACGATATCGGCTGCGGACCCGGCAATTCGACCGAACTGATCCACGACCGTTTCCCCGCCTATATGCTGACCGGCATCGACAGCGACGAAAACATGCTGATGGCGGCGCGCAAGCGCTTGACCCATACGCGGTTCGAAAAGGCCGACCTGACGCAATGGGCACCGCCCAAGCCTGCCGTGCTGTTCTTTGCCAATGCCGTGTTTCAATGGCTGCCGGATCATCTCAGCACGATCGAACGGCTGATGGGCGAGCTGATCCCCGGCGGAACGATTGCCGTGCAGATGCCGGACAATCTCGACGAGCCGTCGCATGTCGCAATGCGGGAGCTGGCGGAAGACCCGCGCTTTGCGCGATATTACCCGAATGGCGGCCAGCGCCGCGCCGCCCTGCCCGCGCCGTCGGTCTATCTCGACCGGCTGGCGGACAAATGTATCCGCATCGATGTCTGGCACACGATCTACTATCATAGGCTGGCAAATGCCGAAGCGATCGTCGAATGGGTCAAGGGCACGGGTCTTCGCCCCTATCTCGATGCGCTGCCGGCCGATGCGCGGGACGCCTATCTGGCGGCCTATCTCCGGCGCATCCGCGAGGCCTATCCGCCGCTTGGCGATGGGCGCGTGCTGTTGAAATTTCCGCGCCTGTTCGTGGTGGCGGTCAAGCGGTAAGGCCCCAACCCGATGTAAAAACTGCCTCTGGCGCATGGCCCCGGTTCAGGGCATCCTGTGACCACAGAGACTTGAGCTTATGGCTGTTGGAGGACCGCCCATGCGCTGCTTTACTGTACTTGGACCGTCGCAGACCGGAAAATCCACCATCGTGGAAAAACTGGGCGCGCTGGAGGGAGCGCCTCGAAAATCCATTTCCCCCTACGGACTGAACCTCACGGAATTCACCTTCGGCAACGAAGCCTGGTGCGCGCTGGATACGCCGGGGCTGAACGAGGCCGTCGCCCATGCGCAGCATGCGCTTTTGGCCAGCGACGCCTGTATCCTGTGCGTTTCGCCAGCGCCGGAAGAGGCGGTGCTGGCGGCGCCTTATCTCAGAATGATCGAAGCATCAGGTACGCCCTGCATTCTCTTCGTCAACCGGATGGACGAGCCGCGGGGGCGGTTGCGCGATGTGATCGCGGCGCTTCAGGACTATGCCAGCCACACGCTGTTGCTGCGCCAGATCCCGATCCGCGAGGGCGACCGGATCGTCGGCAGCTGCGATCTGATTTCCGAGCGGGCCTGGCGCTACCGCGAAGGCCAGACCTCGGCGCTGATCGCCATCCCCGAAAGCGCCTCCGAGCGGGAACATGAGGCACGCACCGAACTCTTGGAACATCTGTCGGAATTCGACGACTGGCTGCTGGAGGAACTGATCGAGGACCGCGAACCACCAAGCGATGCGCTCTATGCGATCTCGACGCGAGTGCTGCGCGAAAACAGGATCATCCCGGTGCTGATCGGGGCAGCCAGCCATGGCAACGGCATGATGCGGCTGATGAAGGCGCTGCGCCATGAGGCGCCGCCGGTGGATGCGCTGCGCGCCCGTCTTGCAGAGGCCGGCAATGTCGACACGGCCAAACTCAAGGCCGTCAGTTTTCACGCCTATCATCGCCAGAACATCGGCAAGACAGTTTTGGTTCGGGCGCTGGATGGCGGGCTGAAACAGGGGCAGTCGCTGGGCGGTTCCGGCCTCGGCGCCGTGCAGGACCCTGCCAATGGCGGCAAGGCCAACGGGGCTTTCGCACCGGCAGCCGGCGATCTGCTGGCCACCGTCAAATCCGATCATCTGCCGGTGCCGGCGCTGCTGACGGCGGACAAAGCCTTGTCCGCGCCGGAATGGACCGAGGTCTCGACGCCGATGCTGGAACGGATCCTGGTGCCGGGAAGCGAGCGCGACGAAAACAAGCTTTCCGAAACGCTGGCCAAGCTGTCGGAGACCGACCGCAGCCTCAAAATCCTGCAGGAGGAAGGAACCGGCGCCCAGATGGTTTGCGCCCAGGGACCGGTGCATCTGCGCGATCTCTTGCGCACACTGTCCGATGTCTTTCACGTGACTGCGACCGAGCGCGCGCCGACTCCCGTCTATCGCGAGACGATCTCGAAACCGGCCGAGGTCCACTACCGCCACCGCAAGCAGACCGGCGGCGCCGGTCAGTTTGCCGATGTGAAACTGACCATCCATCCCAACGGCCGCGGTCAGGGTTTTACCTTCGGCGAAACCGTCAAGGGCGGCGTCGTTCCCCGCAATTACATTCCCGCCGTCGAAGCCGGTGCGCGCGAGGCGATGGAGAAGGGCCCGCTCGGCTTTGCCGTCATTGATGTCGGCGTAACGCTGACCGACGGCCAGCATCATGCCGTCGACAGTTCCGAACATGCGTTCCGCTCGGCTTCAAAAATGGGCGTGCGGCAGGCGCTGTCGGACGGAGCCGCCGTCCTGATGCAGCCGGTGTTTCGCAGCGAAATCCACATTCCGTCGGTCTACTCAGGCAATCTGGTGCAGATCGTCTCGTCGCTGAAAGGCCAGGTGCTCGGCTTCGATCGGGACGAGAGCGCCAAGGGCTGGGATATTTTTCGCGCCCTTGTTCCCGGAGGCGCGCTTGACGATCTGGCGCGGGCGCTGCGCTCGGCCACGCAAGGCATCGGCTACTTCTCCAAGACCTTCGACCATTTCGAGGAGCTTTACGGCAAGGAGGCGGATGCGATCGTGCGGGCACACGGGACGCAGCGCGCCGAGCACTGAGCGCGGAATTCAGGGCTTGCGGCGGCGCGGATGTGGATCCGCCACCACGACTGGCCTCTCCTCTCAACGGGCCTGAAGCTCTGCGCCCTGCTGGTGGATCGACCTGATTTCCTCGGCGACGAGGTGTTGCAGGCGCCAGAGATTGCGGTCGTGAATGCCGAAATCCTCCAGATGGGAAACCGTGTTGTAGAGATACTCGGCGCAGGACCCCAGATGCCCGCAGGCCCGCGCCAGAATGCCCGCGACCTGATCCAGCGGCTGGCGGGAGCGGATACGCTCGCCGCTCGCCCCCACCCAGAAACCCAGAGCCCGGCAGGGGCCGCTCTCGGATTTGACCGGCAGCCAGCGGACGGCATCGATATTCTCGACGGCGCTGACTTCGCGGCGCAGCATGCGCTCGATCTGGGCGGCACGATCATCGTCCGGCAGCCGGTAGATGACGCCGTCGCAGCGGCCGCCGCGCTCCAGCGCCATCATCAGACCCGGCTGATCGTGTGACCCCCGCCAGCGGTTGATATGCAGGCAGAAGGACCGGTGCCAGCCGAAGGCCGTCGCCCGCTGCCGGTCGATCGCCTCGAATTCCGGTTTCCAGATCAGCGAGCCATAGGCAAACACCCAGAGCGGCTCGCCATGGCTTTCCTGCTCAAGCGCTTGCGCAAGGTGGCGATATTGCTCGTCGCTGATCGCGGTCCAGCGTCCGTCCGGCCCCGGATCGGTGATATCGCGATGGCAAAGTGCCACCAGATCCGGCGTCAGCGACATTTTTCGCGGTTGAGGCATCGTATCCCGTCTCGGCAGGGCAATGTCAGATGGAGAGCAAGTGGGGCCTGCCTGCCCAAACTGCCAGAACGAACTCACCAGTCAAGCGATGCAATCTCCACCCGAAACGTGCATTCCAGTTCAGAAAACAGAGAATATCAGACGAGGGGCAGGACACGTCACGCGGGTCCTATTCCATCTTTGCGGCAAGAAAATCGATGAACGCCCGGATTCGGGCCGCCAGATGACCGTGACCGGCGAAAACCGCATGGACCTGTTCAGGCTCGTGCGGATTGTAGTCCTTCAGCACTTCGATCAACCGGCCACCGTCGATATCCGGCTCGACATGAAACTTGCCGATACGGGCGATGCCGAGCCCTGTCAGGCACAGATTGCGGGCGATAGAGCCGCTGGAGGCCTGCACATTGCCGGGTGCCGGATGTGTGTAGGGTGCATTGCCGGCCGGATCGCGAAACAGCCATTCGCCGGGGTTCCGGCCGAAGGTGAAGGTGATGCAATTGTGCGCTGTGAGGTCTTCCGGGCGTTGCGGCGTGCCGTGACGCGCAAGATAACCCGGTGTCGCCACCGTGATGCGGTGGCTGTCGAGCAGTTTTCGCGCCTTCAGGCTGGAATCCCGCATCGGCCCGACGCGGATGGCGATGTCGGTGCGCTCCTCGATCAGATCGATGACACCGTCGGTCAGGGACAGTTCAAGACGGACTTCTGGATAAAGCGCCAGGAATTCGCCAGCCAGCGGCATGATATAGCGCTCGCCGAAACCGACCGTGGCGTTCACACGCAAAAGCCCGCGCGGCGTTGCCCGGCCGCCATCGGCAACGATTTGCTCGGTTTCGGCGATATCGGCCAAAATCCGCTGCGCCCGGGCGAGATAGATCTCTCCCTCGGGCGTCAAAAGCAGCGACCGGGTGGTGCGCACCAGAAGGCGCGTGCCGAGCCGGTCCTCGATGCGGGTGACGAGCTTGCTGACGGCCGACGGCGACAGTTTCAGCCGCCGCCCCGCCGCCGAAAAGCTCTTGGCCTCGGCCGCAGTGACGAACACCTCCATCTCGCCTGCCCGGTTGTCCATAAGCCTGCCTCCTGTGAATTCAATTCACAGGCATTTATCTATTCCTCTGGATTATCGCGCAAGTGGCTTTGGCCCATATTCCGCCCAACGAAACCCATGACGGCCCGGATATCTGCCCTGCCGCCACCAACACGTCCGGCCTCCCACCGGCGACAAAGGTGCTCCCATGCCTCTTGCCCTGTTTGCACTGACGATCGCGGCCTATGCGATCGGTACCACGGAATTCGTCATCGTCGGCCTGTTGCCGACCGTCGCCACCGATCTTGGCATCACCCTGCCCCTCGCAGGCCTGATCGTCTCAATCTATGCGCTCGGCGTCACCTTCGGCGCACCGATCCTCACGGCGCTCACCGGCCGGATCGAGCGCAAGCCGCTGCTTCTCGGGCTGATGGCGCTGTTCATCGCCGGCAATGCCATGGCGGCGCTCAGCCCATCCTATGGGACGCTGCTGGTCGCCCGCGTCCTTTCGGCCTTTGCGCATGGCGTGTTCTTCTCCGTCGGCGCCACCATTGCCGCAGATCTCGTGCCGGAAAACCGCCGCGCTTCGGCCATCGCACTGATGTTCATGGGCCTGACCGTCGCCATCGTCACGGGCGTACCGCTCGGCACCTTCATCGGCCAGACGTTTGGCTGGCGCGCAACCTTCTGGGCTGTTGCAGGACTTGGTGTCATTGCGCTCGCAGCCATCGCCGCGCTCTTGCCCTCCAGCCTGTCGAAGGCAGCTCCTGCCAGCATTCTCGATCAGGTCCGCGTGCTCGGCTCCGGCCGCCTGCTGCTCGTCTTCGGCATGACCGCGCTCGGTTATGGCGGCACGTTCGTCACGTTCACCTTCCTTGCACCGATGCTGCAGAACGTCACCGGCTTTGCCGCCTCCTCCGTCAGCCTCGTTCTGGTGCTCTATGGCCTGGCGATCGCTGCCGGCAATATCATCGGCGGCCGCCTTGCCGATCGCAATCCGGTCAAGGCGCTGATCTGGCTGTTTGCCGCACAGGCCGCCGTTCTGGTGATCTTCACCTTTACCTCGGTTTCGGCAGTCCCTGCCCTGATCACGCTTGCAGCACTCGGCTTCCTGTCGTTCGCCAATGTTCCCGGCCTGCAGCTCTATGTCGTGCAGCTGGCCAAGCAGCACCGGCCCGGCGCCGTCGATGTCGCCTCGGCACTCAACATCGCCGCGTTCAACCTCGGCATTGCTGCCGGTGCCTGGATCGGCGGTCTGGTTGTCGCCTCGCCGCTCGGCCTGCAGGCAACGCCATGGGTCGGCGCGATCCTGGTCGCAGGCGCCCTTGTGCTCACCGTCATCAGCGGCATGCTCGACCGCAAGCCGGAGCCGGTTGCCCAGGCAGCCTGACGCGGAACCCGCTTGACCCGGAACATGGCCGCCACATCTATAGGACATCATTCCAGACCCGGCTCTTTTCCGGGTCTTCTCCGGGTCTTCTCCCTGAAAGGATATTCCCATGCAGACAGTCAGCGCCAACGGCGCCAACATCCCTGTTCTCGGCTTCGGCACCTTCCGCATGCCCGGGCCCGACGTGCTGCGCATCGTACCGCAGGCGATCAAGCTCGGTTTCCGCCACATCGATACGGCACAGATCTATCGCAACGAGGCGGAGGTCGGCGAAGCCATCCAGGCATCCGGCGTTGCGCGTGGCGATATCTTCCTCACCACCAAGGTCTGGGTCGACAACTACAAGCACGACGCTTTCCTTGCGTCGGTCGATGAAAGCCTGAAGAAACTGCGCACCGACTATGTCGATCTGCTTCTTCTGCACTGGCCCAGCAGCGGCGTGCCGCTGGCCGAGCAGGTCGGCGCACTCAACGCGGTGAAAAAGGCCGGCAAGGTGAAGAATATCGGCGTCAGCAATTTCAACACCGCTCTGATGGCAAAATCGGTGGAACTCAGCGAAGCACCGCTTGCCACCAACCAGATCGAATACCACCCGTATCTCGACCAAACGAAGGTTCTTGACGCTGCACGCGCCACCGGCATGTCTATCACCGCGTACTATGCGATGGCTGATGGCAAGGTGCCGAACGAGCCGCTGCTCAAGGATATCGGCGCCAAGCACGGCAAGACGGCGGCGCAGGTGGTGCTGCGCTGGCTCATCCAGCAGCAGGATGTGATCACCCTTTCAAAGACGGCAACGGAAAGCCGCCTTACGGAGAATTTCGACATTTTCGATTTCGATCTTACCAGCGACGAGATGGCCGCGATCCACAGGCTCGCCCGCCCGAACGGCCGCATCGTCAGCCCCGGCGGCCTCGCACCGGACTGGGACCGGGCGGACTGAAACCGGGAATATCCCATCGACACTGCGCCGGCGGCTTAAACCGGCTGGCGCGGTGACCATCGGCTCGTTGCGGGAAACACCGGCCATTCTTGCGGATTTTGCGCTGATCGGCGCTGCGCGCTTCTCGCTCTACACCTGCGCGCTCACCATGCTGGGCGAACAGTATCGTGGCGGAATGCTGGTGGCAGGCGGCGTTGCCTTGGCGCTGTCCTATGCGGGGCCGGCGGCGGCATGGGCTCGGGTATGACGGGATCGATCATGGACCTGTTCTGTCCGTCGGCCGCACCGATCGGATGTCGGACTGGCGCTTGTTGTGTTCACGGCTGCCTTTGCCTCGGCACGGCAGCCGTGAACGGTCTCACGACCTGATCAGACGAACTGGCTGAGGCCCGGAACCGAAGCGACGACTTCATCGACGACTTCAGCACCCGCCTTTTCCTTGGCGTAGCCGATGGTTTCCTTGGCAAGCGCGGTGATCTCGCCCATGCCGAGACCTTCCGACATCAATTGCTGGCCGAGCGCCATGACACCGCCACCCGCTCCAACAGCCTTGAGCAAGCCACCCAGCAGGCCGCCGCCGCCCGTGCCTTCGCCGTTGAACTTGGCGACCATTTCGTCAGCGCCGGGAATGGCTTCGATCATCTTGGCGACCGGGCCGTCGGCAGCTTCGCGCTGCAGGAAGCCGAGCATCATGCCGATGGCCTTTTCAGCCATTGCGGGGTCGATGCCAACATTTTCCGCGACGCGGTTAACCAGTTCGTTCATGGGTGATTCTCCTCGTTTAATTGACGTTGACGTCAAGGTAAATTATCTCGGATTGAAACTCAAGCACCGTTCGGAGCGGGGTCCACAGCGGAATATACAGAACATCGTTTCATGCCTTGATGGCAATGACAATGCGGCCATCCGGCGCGCAAATGCCGTCTTTGACATGGCAATCCTTCTGTTGCCGGTGACCGGTACTCCTCCTATAACAGTCATGGGAAAACAAGATGATGAAGGCTGGCGAACGGCTGCTTTCATTGGCGAAACGGAGACAAGGCCCATATGCTTGAGGACGGGAAGCTCTATATCGGCACGAGCCGCAAACCGGACGACACGATCAACAAGGGCGAATATCTGGATTTCAAATTCGGCAACCGTCACGGCCTTGTCACCGGCGCAACCGGCACCGGCAAGACGATCACCCTGCAGATCCTGGCCGAAAGCTTCTCCAATGCCGGCGTGCCGGTGTTCTGCGCCGACGTCAAAGGCGACCTGTCCGGCATCGGCGCCATCGGCGAGCCCAAGGACTGGGTGACGAAGCGCGCCGAGCAGATCGGCTTTACCGATTTCGCCTTCCAGGAATTTCCGGTGATCTTCTGGGATCTCTACGGCGAAAAAGGCCACAGGGTGCGCACCACCATGTCGGAGATGGGGCCGTTGCTACTCTCCCGGCTGATGAGCGCCTCCGATGCCCAGGAAGGCGTCATCAACATCGCCTTCAAGATCGCCGACGAGGGCGGACTGCCGCTCCTGGATCTCAAGGATTTCCAGGCGATGCTCAACTATATGGCCGAGAATGCCACGGCGCTGTCCAGCAAATATGGCCTGATCTCCAAGGCTTCGGTCGGCTCCATCCAGCGCGAACTGCTGATCCTCGAACAGCAGGGCGCCAAGAACTTCTTCGGCGAACCGGCGCTCAAGGTCTCCGACATCATGCGCACCACCCGCGACGGCCGCGGCGCCATCTCGGTTCTGGCCGCCGACAAGCTGATGATGAACCCGCGGCTCTACGGCACCTTCCTGCTGTGGCTGATGTCGGAACTGTTCGAGGAACTGCCCGAGATCGGCGATCCCGACAAGCCAAAGCTGGTGTTCTTCTTCGACGAGGCGCATCTGCTCTTCAAAGATGCGCCGAAGGTTCTTCTGGAGCGCATCGAGCAGGTCGTCAGGCTGATCCGCTCCAAGGGCGTCGGCGTCTATTTCGTCACCCAGAACCCGCTCGACGTGCCGGAAACGGTGCTCGCCCAGCTCGGCAACCGCATTCAGCATGCACTGCGCGCCTATACGCCGCGCGAGCAGAAGGCGGTGAAGACGGCGGCTGACACGTTCCGGCCGAACCCGGACTTCGACTGCGCCACCGTCATCACCAATCTGGGCACCGGCGAAGCCCTGGTCTCGACGCTCGAAGGCAAGGGTTCGCCCTCCATGGTCGAGCGCACGCTGATCCGTCCGCCGGCGAGCCGTGCCGGTCCGCTGACCGAAGCCGAACGCGCCGACGTCATGAAGATCAGCCCGGTGGCTGGCCTGTATGACGAGGATATCGACCGGGAATCCGCCTACGAGCTCTTGGCCCAGCGTGCCGCAAAGGCGACGCAGCAGGCTGAGGAAAGCCGCGAGGCCTCGGAAGCCCCGCAACCGGCAGCCCCCGGCGGCAGCCGCTGGACCCTGCCCGGCTTCGGCGATGACGATGCACCGGCGCAGCCCAAGCCAAAGCCCCGCTCGGGCTACCAGCGCGAAAGCGTAGCCGAAGCTGCGATGAAATCCGTTGCCCGCACCGTTGCCTCTTCGCTCGGCCGGGCGTTGGTGCGCGGAATTCTCGGAAGCTTGAAGCGGTAGCAGCCGCGCAGGTTTGAAATAGAATGGCGGCCCCGGATGGAGCCGCCGTTCTGGTTTCGGCATGCCCTAAGCTTGGCGGCGCGAGCCGTCAAAAGTGGATAACCCCGAGCGACACGGCCGCCGCCGCAAGCTCGGCGCGGGTGGCTGCCTCGAACCGTTTGCGGGCATGTTCGACATGTTCGTGTGCGGTTGAGACGGCAACATTCAAAACCGCGGCGATCTGCCGGTCGGACATGCCCTTGGCCACCAGTTGCAGACAGTCGAATTCGCGCGATGTCAGGCCGGCGGGCGCCGTAGGCAGGCTGTGAGCGGCAACAAGGCCGCGCAGCCGCTCGTGAAAGCAAATGCACAAGGCCGGCAGGAATCGCTTCTGGGCCCTGGTCACGCGGGATTTTCTGGCGACAAGGCTGACAATGCCAACCCGGTGGCCACCGCCGCGCGGCAGCGGAACGACGAGGCCGTCGGTCCAGCCGGCTTCGGCCGCCCGCTCCAGCGCCTGGGTGCCGACCTGCGGCAAGGTGCGATCGGCCCGCAGTTCCGTCCAGGTGAACGGGCTGATCCGGTTCTCCAGAGCGCCGACCAGAGGATCGCGATGGACGAGGCCGGAGTTGAAATAGTAGGTCCGCCAGTCTTCCGGCCAGTCGATGACGTGAAAGACGGAGCGCGACCGGAACCTCAGATCGACTTCGCCGCTGGCAAACGTATCGATGCTGCAGCGATCAAGCGTGGCGCGAAAAACTGCGATACACGCCTCTGCTGTCCGTGCGCGCAGGATTTCGTCGATCGCGGAAAATATGTCGTCAGCCTCGACGTCGCCGATCAGCATGTCCATGCGTCTTTACCCTATGTTGCTACAGAGAAGACTAATGCAACCAGTGAAAAGGAAAGGCGGATCTTTTACAAGCCGTATTTCGCCGTCACATAGGGCCAAACAAGCTTCACACAAGCAGAAGCCCGGCGAATTGCTTCGCCGGGCTTCTGATCGGATCAAACGAGTGATCTCAGGCGAGCGTCGCGGACGCTTCCGTCGATGTGCGCAGCGCATGGCTGTAGGGGCAGACGATATGGGCGGCAGCGACGAGCTTTTCGCCAGTTTCCCGGTCAATACCCGGCAGGTTCACCGAGATGGACGGGGTGATATAGAAACCGGTGCCGTCTTCGCGCGGGCCGATGCCGACGGTTGCCGTGACAGTCGCATCGTCCGGAATCTTCACCTTTTCCTTGCCGGCAACAAATTTCAGCGCGCCGAGGAAGCAGGCGGAATAACCCGCAGCGAAAAGCTGCTCGGGATTGGTGCCGGTGGCACCGTCCCCGCCCAGTTCCTTCGGAACCGTCAACGTGACGTCGAGAACACCGTTTTCACTTTTGGCCTGGCCGGCGCGGCCACCGGTTGCGGATGCCTTGGTTGTGTAGAGAATGGGCATGTCTGTCTCCTTGGTTCAGCGGTTGATTGCGAGGCGTTGTGCCGTCTAGACTTTTAATAGCGCAAAATTTAATCGGACGCAATATAATTTTGCAAATTGCAAATTATCTCCAAAACTGCGAGAATGGCGATTATGAGCAAGGATAATGACACGCATAAGGTTGACCTGAGAGACGGCGACGCTCTGGCGCTGGGACAGCAGCTGTGCTTTGCGGTCTATTCCGTGGCGCATGCCTTCAATCGCACCTACAAGCCCCTGCTCGACAGGTTCGGCCTGACCTATCCGCAATATCTGGTGCTTCTGGCGCTGTGGCAGAAAGACAGGATGACGGTCAAAGGCATCGGCGAGGAACTGGGACTGGATTCCGGTACGCTTTCGCCGTTGCTGAAGCGGCTGGAAACCGCCGGCTTCGTCAGCCGCATCCGTGACAAGGCCGACGAACGCCAGGTGATCATCACGCTGACACCCAAGGGTGCAGCACTGAAGACCGACGCTTTCGGCATCCTGACGGAGATCGGCAAGGCCACGGGCTGCAGCATGGAAGAGGCAGCAGCCCTGCGTTCGGCCCTGCACGACCTCGGCACGCATCTGGACGGCAACCAGAAAACCTAAAAGGGCGCATCGGCCTTCCAATATGCAACCGCCGCGCTAATATTCGTGTCTAGCGATTCTGATCGCTGGAGGCAGTATCTTGCGCCAGGAGCAGTTAGCCAGGGTATCGGGCATATCGACAGGCTGGTTCAGCATCGTCATCGGTGTTGCGGTCATGGCCCTGTGGCTTGCCCGGCCGGATCATCTGGCGCGGACGGCACCTGTCCTCTTTGCCATGGAGTTCAATACGGCGCTCTGTTTCGTGCTGTCCGGCACCGCCGCCTGCCTGCTGCCGGCACGTGCAAAACGTGTGTCCATACTGCTTTCGGGCCTGGCCGCGCTGCTTGCGGCGGCGGCGCTGATGCAGCCAAAGCTGCCGCTCGAACTCCAGATCGACCAGATTTTCATCATACCCTTCGTGACGACCGGCACCAATGCGCCGGGCCGCATGCCCGTCAACGCCGCGCTCTGCTTCGTGCTGATCAATGCGGCAATCATGCTGACCGGCATCCTTGGCCGCACCTCCCATGCCCGGATCATCCTTGCCGGAATTGCCTTCATCATCTCGGCCACCGGCCTTTGGGGATACCTTTTCAGCATTTCGACGGCGCAGGACTGGCTGCCGCTGGCACGCCTGTCGCCGCAAACCGCATTTTGCTTCCTCAGCCTATCGACCGGGTTGATCTTTGCCGACATCGACCGGCTTGGCTATCAGCCATCCGTGGTGGCAGCAGCACTGGCGGCAACCACCTACCTTCTCCTGCTGGTCCTGACCTATGTCGAGATGCTGCGGCAGGAAACCCTGCTGACCCAGGAGCTTGCGGCCGGCGGATATGCCTATGCGCGCTCAACACTGCTTGCGGTGCTTCTGCTCTCCGGCGCGGCCTATGCCGGCCTGCTCTTTTCTGCCTTTCGCAGTTCGGAGACATCACGGAGAATGGCCGCACAGTTGAGCGAGAGCCAGAAGCGGCTGGCGGCGGTCATCGAGACGGCGGTCGACGGGATCATCACCATGGACGAGCACGGTACCGTGCTTTCCGTCAATCCGGCCTGCGAGACGATTTTCGGCTATCCGGCGGGCGGGATGACCGGCCAGAACATCACGATGCTGATGCCTGCACTCCACAATAACGAACCCGATGAAGCGGCGCAGACGCTGGCGGCGACCCGTCTGGCGGCTATTGCTGGTGCCCGGCGCGAAGCCGAAGCGCAGCGCAGGGATGGCTCCACATTCCCTGCCGATGTTTCGGTCGCAAGAATCGATCTCGGCCATCAGATCCTTTACAGCGGCGTCGTTCGCGACATATCCGGGCGAAAAGCCCATGAGCGCGATATCCTCGACGCCAATGCCGAGCTTGAGGAATTCTCCTACCGGACCTCGCACGACCTGCGCTCTCCGATCGCCTCGTCGCTCGGCCTGATGTCGATCATCCAGGATATGATCCGCCAGGGTGCCGGTCTGGCGGAGGTCCAGCCGGTGCTGATGCGGGTCGACCAGAGCCTGCGCAAGCTCGACCTTCTGATCCAGAACATCATTCTCCTCACCCGGACGAAGGTGATGGACGAGCCCGACAGTACGATATCCGTTGCCGGCGCCGTCAGGGAAACGCTCGACCGGTTGCGCCAGATGGATGGCAGCCGTTTCTCCATTGTCCATATCGATATTCCCGACACGATGACCGTGCGCAAGAAAGCGAGCCGCTTTCAGATCATACTCGACAACCTGCTGTCGAACGCGGTCAAGTATCGCGATCCCCAGGAGAGAACGCCGGAAATTTTCATCCGCGCGTCGTCCGCCAAGGGCCGGTTCGTCCTGTCGGTTGCCGATAACGGGCTTGGCATACCAGCCGGCAACGAGGCGCAGCTTTTCCACATGTTCAAGCGCTTTCACCCGCAGCACGCCCAGGGCAGCGGGCTTGGGCTCTATATCCTGCGCAAGAGCGTCGAATATCTCGGCGGAACCGTCGCCTACCGCCGGCTGGACAAGGGCAGTATTTTCACGGTGACATTGCCGGAGGAAAGCAGGACATGACCATGCGCTCCATCCTGATCGTCGATGACGACGAGAACGACCTGTTCGTCTGCAACTATACCATCAAGCGGTTCAACCCGCAGATCGTCGTGCTGAAAGCCCTGAACGGGCTGGAGGCGCTGGATGTTCTGAAGGGCACCGCACCCGACGCCATCATCCTGGATATCAACATGCCCGTGATGAACGGCTTTGAATTCCTGGAGCATTACCTGCGGGAATTTAAAACACACGCGCCTGTGGTGGCGATGCTGACCAGTTCGCACCACGCTCGCGACCGCGAGAGAGCGCTGCACTATGGTTTTGTCAAAAGCTATTTCGAAAAACCGCTGACGCCGGAAAACCTGCGGCACCTGCTCCTGCTTCTCGGCGAAGAGCAAGACCGGGCCTGACGGGAACCTTAGAGCGGTGCGGGACGTGGCGCATCCGGGCGATGCGCCAGCCATTTCATGCCGGGGATCAGACGACCAGGATGGGCGCCTTGTCACGCACACGGTCATAGAGATCGATGACGTCCTGGTTGAGCAGGCGCACGCAACCCGACGAGACTGCCTTGCCGATCGACTGCCATTCCGGCGAACCATGCAGGCGGTAGAGCGTATCCTCGCCATTCTGGAAGATATACATCGCCCGTGCGCCGAGTGGATTGTCGAGCCCCGGCGCCATGCCGCCATTGGCAATCGAGTATTTGGCAAGGCTCGGCTGGCGCGCGACCATCTCGTTCGGCGGCTTCCAGCGCGGCCATTTCTGCTTCCACTGCAGGACACCCCTGCCCGACCAGGAAAAGCCCTCGCGGCCGATGCCGACGCCATAGCGCATCGCCGATCCGTTGGAGAGGATGAGATAGAGGAAACGCTCGCCGGTATCGACGATGATGGTGCCGGGACGTTCGCCGAACGTATTGTCGACCTCCTGGCGATAGAAGCGGGCATCGATCTGCTGATAGGGAATGGCCGGAATAGCAAAGCCGCCGTCGAACTTCGGGCCGTACATCTCGGTGTAATAGGCTGATTGCAAGGGCAGGCCCGTCGGGGTCATGCCATCGCCGACCGGGCCTTCCAGCTCGGCGCCATAGCGCGGATCGGAGAAGCGGCCTTCAAGCGCCGGATTGCGGAAGTAGGGCGCGGTTTCTGCACGAAAACGGTCGGTGTTCATCGACGACGTGCAGCCTGCCAGGCCGGCGGAGGCAACAGCAAGCCCGGACATATTGAGGAACTGCCGGCGGGAGAGAGCTTTTGGGAGGGTCATTGAATTCTGTATATTCCGTTGACGCATTTGACGAAGGCGCGGCTCATGCCCGCGCAGCAGTATATCCCGGCAGGAAATACCGATCTCTTGCCACAAGTATGGCAATTGCGGCTGGATCGGGGCTTGTGGCCCTTGCAGCCGGTCACGACTGCGCGAGGTCCGGCAAGCGATGCAAAAACGACACAGAAACCGGCTCAGACCGACCCACACAGCAAGGGAACGAATGCAGCGGCAGCGACCGGCCGGCTGATGAGATAGCCCTGAACATCGTCGCAACCGCTTGCCGCCAGGAAATCGGCCTGCTCCTGGGTCTCCACGCCCTCGGCAATGACCTGCATCTGCAATTTCTGCGCCAACGAGATGATCGCGCCGGTGATCGCCCGGTCATCGGCATCGCCCGGAATATCCTGAACGAAGGAACGGTCAATCTTCAGGCGCCGCACCGGAAAGCTCTTCAACGCGCTGAGACTGGAGTACCCGGTGCCGAAATCGTCGATCGCCAGATGAACGCCGAGCGCCTCGAGTTCGTGCATCGTGGCAACCGCGGAGGCGACGTCCCGCATGATCAGGCTCTCGGTCAGCTCCAGCTCGAGATAACAGGCCTCCAGCCCTGTGTCTTCCAATGCGGCGGCGACCCGCGATACCCAGTTGCGCTCCTTGAACTGGCGGGCGGAGACATTGACGCTGACCACGATCGGCGGCAGGCCGGCATCCTGCCAGGCCTTGTTCTGGCGGCAGGCTTCGTTCAGCACCCAATCGCCGATGGGCACGATCATTCCGGTTTCCTCGGCCAGCGGAATGAAATCGGCCGGAGAAATCACCCCACGCTGCGGGTGCTGCCAGCGCAGCAGCGATTCAGCGGCAAAAATCCGGCCCGTCTTCAGGTTCATCTGCGGCTGGTAATGCAGCACGAACTCGCCGCGGGTGACCGCGTCGCGCAACTCCTCATGCCGCAGCAGCTTCTCATGCGCCATTGCCGCCATCTCCGCATCGAACACCTGCAGATTGTTGCGGCCGGCTTCCTTTGCCCGGTACATGGCGGAATCGGCATTGGCCAAAAGCTCGGTCGCAGTCTGGCCATGATCGGGATAACAGACGACACCCATCGAACAACTGACCTGCAGGGTGCGCCCGCCAAGCACCACCGGAGCGCCGATGGCGGTGCGAATGGTCTCCAGCCGGGACAGCATCACCGCGTTTTCGGGCGGCAGACCATTGAGCAGAATGATGAACTCGTCGCCGCCAACGCGCACGATCATGTCCGACTTGCGCACGCAGGCGAGCATGCGCCGCGCCACGACCTGCAGCAGTTCATCGCCGGCATGGTGGCCGAGCGTGTCGTTGATCAGCTTGAAATTATCGAGGTCAAGGAAAGCCAGCGCCACCCATTGGCCACTGGTGCTGGCTTGCTGCAGGGCACTGGCGACACGCTCGTCAAACATCGTCCGGTTGGGAAGACCGGTCAGGGCATCGTGATGTGCCATGAACTGGATACGCTCTTCCGACTGGCGGCGCTCGATGGCAATGCCGGCCAGATGCGCCGCCATCGAGATCAGGTCCTTGTGTTCGGCGGAGGGAACCCCGACCTCATGCGAATAGAGCGCGAAGGTGCCGAGCACATTGCCCTGATAGGAGCGGATGGGCATCGACCAGCAGGACCGGTAGCCGAACGGCCGCACCAGATCGGCATAGTCTTCCCATAGCGGATCCGACAGGATATCGGCGACGAAAACCGGCTCGCCACGCCAGGCGGCGGTGCCGCAGGAGCCGACCTTCGGGCCGATGGCAACGCCATGGATCGCCGCACAAAAAGCGCTGTCGAGCCCGGGGGCAGCACCGGTCAGAAGATGGCGTTCATCCGGCGAGAGGAGCAGGATCGACCCGATGATCCCCGGCAGATGCGCCTGGATCATCAGGATCAGCTCATGGTAGAAATCGCTCAACGGTGTGCTCTTGGCGATCAGTTCCAGCAGCCGGGCCTGCCCGAGAAGCAGGCGCTCCGACTTCTTGAGGTCGGTAATATCGCGCGACACGCCGACGATACCGATGGTCACCCCCTGCTTGTCGCGCAACGGCACCTTCGACGTCATCAACCAGCGCTCTTCCTTGGTGACGACATTCAGCTCTTCAATACCGAATACCGGCTCGCCGGTTTCCATCACCCGCCGCTCTGCCTCAGCAAAATAGCTGGCGTTTTCTAGCGTATGGATATCGAAATCGGACTTGCCGATGATCTCGTGGGCTTCGCGGAAGCCGTTTTCCGTGACGGTCGCCTGATTGGCAATCAGGAACCGGCCATTGCGATCCTTGGCATAGATGTAGTCGGGAATATGGTTCACCATCGTCTCGAGCCAATAGTGGCGATCGGCGATGTCGGGTTCCGGGCCGAACATGCGCGAGACTTCTGCGGCAAGCCGCTGGCTTGCTGCAAGCAATCGCTGCGTGTCTTCGTTGCTGGCGATTCTCGCCCCGCTGTCCCTTCGGTAGCGGTCCAAATTCTTCGTCACGCAAGCCTCCAAGGACGGATGCACCGTTCGCGCTGTCTACCCCTCGTTCCCCAACCATTTTCTAACATCCAGAAGTTATTCTTCCCTAAAGACAATGTGCAAAATAAACGCATAACGGACATTATTTTCAGAAAATCAACCAAGGATAGTGCAACGCGAAGCACCGTATCATTCCGGCGCATCCCGCTCTGGCATGGTCTATGCTCGGCGCGCGGAAAGGATTCGCCATGCTCACCAGACGTCTGTTCCTGTCTTCGATCGCCTCGATGACCTCTGCCGCCGCTATCGCATCCCCCCTCAAGCCGGCGCAGAACGGTTTGAGGGGCACAATCGACATTTCGGGCTATGGGGTCGAACCCGGCAAAGCCGGTGATCAGAGCGACGCGATCAACCGGCTTTTCCGGGAAGCGGCCGAAAAGAGAATGCCGGTCTTTTTGCCAGCCGGGGATTACCGGCTGTCGGGTATTTCGTTGCCCGACAACCTGTGGCTCAGCGGCGTCCCCGGCCAGACCCGCCTGATCCATGCGGGCGGTGACCGGTTTATCTCCGGTGAAACCCTGACCAAACTCACCCTTTCGGACCTTGTTCTGGATGGCGGCAACAGCGCGCTGGGGGACAATGTACAGGGCCTTCTCAACCTGCGTGATATCGCCGGTCTTACCATAGACAATTGCACGATTACCGGCTCCGCCAGGCACGGCATCCATGCCGAGCGTTGTGGCGGCCGGATCACCGGCAACAGCATTTCGCAAGCGGCCTTTTCCGGCCTCTACGCGGTGGAAAGCCAACGGCTGGCCATTACCGCCAACACGGTGTCAGACTGCGGCAATGGCGGCATCCTAGTGCACCGGTGGGAGCCGGGGGAAGACGGCACGATGGTGAGCGGCAACCGGGTGTTCAGAATTGCCGCAAAGGATGGCGGCACCGGCGAAAACGGCAATGGCATCAACATTTTTCGCGCCTGGAATGTGATAATCGCGGACAATCACGTTTCCGACTGCGCCTTTTCCGCTATCCGCGCCAACGCCGCCACCAATGTGCAGATTTCCGGCAACCAGTGCCTGCGCTCCGGCGAGACGGCCATTTATTCCGAATTCGGCTTTCAGGGCGCAATCGTCTCCGGCAACCTGATCGACGGCGCGGCCAACGGCATCCTGATCGTCAATTTCGACGACGGCGGCAGGCTGGCGTCCGTCAGCGGCAATATCGTCCGCAACCTGCATCTCGATGGCCCCTATGTGCATGACGGTGCCGGTTTTGGCTTCGGTATCGCTGCAGAGGCGGATACGGTGATTTCGGGCAATGTCATCGAGAACGCGCCGAAATGGGGGCTGATGCTCGGCTGGGGACCCTATATGCGCGGCATCGTCGCGACCGGCAATCTGGTGCGCGGCGCAGGTTCCGGCTGCGTGGTCACGGTGGTCGAGGGGGCCGGTACGGCGCTCGTTGCCAACAACCTGTTTCAGGACGTCAAGGACGGCGCCATCCTCGGCTACCGCTGGAACGACAAGGCAACGGGCGATCTGCTGACCGGTGGAAGCGAGGCCTTCGCGCATCTGACCCTTACCGGCAACCGCGCTGTCTGAGACCCGTTACATCAAAAGATTTCATGTCTGATATAACCGTCATGCGCTTCAAGCCCCGGCGCGCTTGCCCTAGTTTGCGGCGAAAATTCAATCAAGGGGACAGATATGCTGACGATCTACGGAGTGTACCGCTCGCGCGCGTCGCGCAACTACTGGATGGCCGAGGAACTGGGCATTCCGTTCCAGTCCGTGCCGGTGATCCAGGCACGGCTGCTTGCCGATCCGCTGGCCCCCGGGGCACAGATCAACACCAAGTCGCCGGCGTTTCTTGCGGTCAACCCGATGGGGCTGATCCCGGCGATCGAGGATGACGGGCTGGTGCTGGCGGAATCGCTGGCCAACAACCTTTATCTCGCCCGCAAACATGGCGGCCCGCTGGCCGGCGCCAATGTGCGCGAAGAGGGCGAAATGACCGCCTGGACATTGTGGGCGGCGACCGAGGTCGAGCCGCATAGCGTCAAGATCGTCCTGACCTATGACACGTCGGCCGAAAACACCCCGGACGGCAAGGCTTTGATCGCCGCCTGCGTGACGGGGCTGGAGCGTCCGATGACACGCCTCGAACAGCACCTGCAGTCGCAGGATTATGTGGTCGGCAACCGTTTTACCGTCGCCGATCTCAACCTTGCGGAAGTGCTGCGCTACGCGATGAGCGAGACTTATCTGTTCGACCGATACCCAGCCGTCAAAGCGTGGCTTGGCCGATGCCATGCCCGGCCTGCCTATGAAGCGATGATGGCCGGACGGCACAGGGAAGCGCAGGCAGCCTGACGCTACTCGAAACCCAGACGCTGCATGCTCCCGGCAATTTCGTGACGCACCCATTGCTTGAACGCGGCAACCGTCTTGGTTTCGCGGCGGGATGGCGGCGTGACGAAATAATGCGCAAACCCCGTCTTGGCGCGGACGGGGAAAGGCATGACCAGCCGCTTCTCGATCAGGGAATAGGCGGCCAGCGTCTGCCAGGCGAGCATCACGCCCTGCCCGGCAATCGCCGCATCGAGACAGAGCGAGGCATCGTTGAAGACATGCCGCGTCACCATCTGTTCCCCCGACAGGCCGACCTCGCGCAGCCACATCTCCCAGCTCAGCGTGGAATGGCCGTCGATAACGGCGGGGATTTTCAAAATGTCCGCAGGCTCCTTCAGTTTTTCTGCAATGGCCGGCGAACAGACCGGAAAGGCCTCCTGCGCCAGCAGAAGCTCGGCCTTGACGCCCGGCCAGTTGCCTGAACCGACGCGGATGCCGATATCGACGCCGGCGCGTTCCAGATTGACCAGCGCCGTCGTCGCATCGATGCGCAGGCGGATATCGGGATGTTTCTCGGTAAAGCGATCCAGCCGGTGCACCAGCCACCGCGCCGCGAACACCGGGGCGACCGAGATCGTCAGGATCGTCTCGTCCCGCCTCTTTGCAGACGCGACGGCCTGATCCAGCGTTTCGAAACCGGCTGTCAGGCGGGGCAGAAAACTCTCGCCAAATGGTGTGGCGGCCAGACCGCGCGGCGTCCGCTCGAAGAGGATGCGGCCAAGCTGTTTCTCGGTCTTGATGATCTGCTGGCTGACGGCGCCGATGGTGACGCCAAGCTCGCCGGCTGCCGCCTGCAGCGAGCCGAGACGGCCGGCAACCTCGACGGCGCGCAATCCGTTCAGGTGAATGCTGCTCAGGTCTTTCATATAGTTTTTCTATAGCATCCGCGCCGCAATCTCAATTGAAATTGTTGCCAACAAGGAGGATCATGCAAACATCCAAGAAGGATGGTGATGCCATGTTGAAGATTTTCTCCATACTTGACCGGCTGCTTCCCGCCCCCGCAGACGATGACACGCAGGCAAGCTGGTCACGCGACCCGCTGCGCCACCCGGACATTGCCCGGATGGATACGCGCGAACTCGGCGACCTGCCTTTTCCGGGCAAGCCCGTTCGTCTGGCACCAAGGCAGCCCGGCGGGGCCTGCCCTGCCTGACACCCACTTCTAAGGCCCTTGAACCGGGTTCTCTTTCATAGGAAACTGTCGGCGATCAGCGGGCAAGACGATGACCGGCAATCATGAAACGGATTTCGAGCGGGTAACGCGGCTCGCGCAAGACGTGGGCCTTGCGGAGGTGGTGCCTGGCACCTCCTGCGGAACGCCTGCGCTGGAGGTCTGGGGCAAGAGTTTCGTGCGGATGAAGGAGACGGGTATTCTCGTCGTCATGTGCGCCCGCGAAGAGAAAGACATGCTGATCGAGCTGGCGCCTGAGCTTTATTTCGAAACCGACCACTATAGGGGTTGGCCGGCCATGCTGGTCCGGCTTGACGTCATCAACGACCGGGACCTGACACAAAGGCTGATCGCCGCCTGGCGGCAGAAGGCACCCAAGCGCCTTGCCGCCGGTTTCGTTGCATCTGGGACATTTCACGTTTAGCCGGCAGCGATGGACAGGACCTTTTTCACGGCCGGGCGCTCGGCCATGCGCCGGCTGTGCGCGTAGACTTCCGGAAAACGTTGGGGATCAACGCCGTCCCCTTCCAGCCAACCAGTCAGCGTGAAGAGGTACGGGTCCGCAATGGAATACGCCTCTCCCATCACCCAAGGGCCTGAAAACAAGGAGTTTTCAATGAGATCGAAACACTCGCTCATGTTGCTGGGGACCTTCAGCGTCATGGCCTCGATCGCTGCCGGATCATCCGCCCAGCGGCTGCCGCGGCGCCTGTGTGCGTGCGCGACATGCACAGTCGAGCTGAGATAGCCGTTGAAAGCCTGGATACGCGCGAATTCAAACGGATCCTTCGGGACGCCGACCGGCGTATCCGGAAAACTCTGCCCGATATAGGCAAGGATAGCGGGAGTTTCGGTGACAATGCCGCGATCGGTCACCAGCGCTGGAACGCGGCCTTTGGGATTGACCCGCAGGAACTCCGGCGCACGCTGTTGCTGCTTGCCGAAATCAATGCTTTGCGCCTCGTAGGCCGCGCCGGATTCTTCAAGCGCGATATGCGATGCCAACGAGCAAGTTCCCGGCGTGAAATACAGCTTCAACATATCGCTCTCCTTGCCTGGCCGGCAATAGTCCGGCTTTCCGGCGCAAGTGATAACAATCGCGCCGGACGTTCGCCAGCCGGTTCAGCCGCCGATCACGCCATTGTGGTCAGAGCGGAGCAGGCACATCCTCAAGCTTGAAATAGACGGGAATACCGCGCTCGCGGGCAATCCGCACGTCGTTGTCGGCGCCCTTGCTTTCGCCCGGCAGACGCAGGACAGCCTCGCACAGCTGCAGAAGCCGCCCGGCAACGGGATGGAAAATCTGCTCGTAGAGGTCGTCGCCAACCTTGCGGCCGCCCGCCGCATGCCAGATCGGCAACGCCACCCATTCGCCGATCATCGGAACATGGCCCGCCGCAAACAGCGCATGCGACGGCGCTTCCAACCGCTTGAGGTTTGCAGCCATCTGCTCCGGGTCGTCGCCAGTACCCGAGCGATACGGCCCGGCAATCAAAATCAGCATGTTTCTTCTCCGTTATTTGCACGAAATATCCAGATAATTCTGGATATTTCGTGATACATCATGCAATATCATGCAGAGTCAAGATGTGATTTGGAGACTGAAATGCTGACTTCCCAACGGCGGGCACTGATCTCGGCGCGACTGGCCAGCGACGGACAGATCGTGGCCGGCGAACTGGCGCTGGAACTTGCGCTGTCGGAAGACACGATCCGGCGGGACCTGCGCGACATGGCGGCGGCAGGTCTTTTGAAGCGGGTGCATGGCGGCGCGCTGCCGGTGACGCCACCGCTGCCGGATCTCGAAACCCGCCAGACGATCTCCACCGACGTCAAGAAGCGGCTGGGGCGCAAGGCCGCGGCACTGGTGCGGGCGGGACACCTGATCTTCATCGACGGCGGCACGACCAATGCCGAACTGGTGCGCGCCCTGCCGCGCGAGATGCGGCTGACAATCGCGACGCACAGCCCGGCGATTGCTGCACTTTTGGAAAAACACCGCGCCGACGTCATCCTGATCGGCGGGAAACTCTACAAGCACTCGATGGTTTCAACGGGCGCTGCGGCCCTTGCGGCGATCGGCATGCTGCGGCCCGACATCTTCTTCCTCGGCGCAACGGCCATCCATCCCGCCCACGGGCTTTCGACCGGAGATTACGAGGAAGCCGCCATCAAGCGCGCCATTGCTGCCCGCTCGGTAGAAACGCTGACACTGTTGACTGAGGAAAAATTCGGCGCGGTCTCGCCGCATCACATTGCCGGCATCGAGCACATGGCAGCCCTGATCATGCCCGCCGGCATGGCACCGGAGACCAGCGCGCCCTACCGGCAGAAAGCGGTGCGGATAATCGAGGCTTGAGGGTCAGGCTGCCCTTGGCGTGATGCGATCAAGCTCGCTGCCCAACTCCCGCCGCGTCTCCATGATGTCGTGGTCCGTCTGCAACCGCAGGAAAAACCCTTCGGACAGTCCAAAATAGCGGGCGAGCCGCAGGTCGGTATCGGCCGTCACTATCCGCTTTCCAAGCACGATTTCGTTGATCCGGCGTGGCGGCACGTGAATGGCGCGGGCCAGACCGTTCTGGCTCAACGCCATCGGCCCCAGAAAATCGTGCAACAGGATTTCGCCCGGATGCGGATTGGGCAACAGATCATCATCAGTGATAGTCTGTGATTTCGACATCGTTCGCCTCACCTTCCTGCCATGTAAAACAGATGCGCCACTGATCATTGATCCGGATGGAATACTGCCCCGAACGATTGCCTTTCAGCATTTCGAGCCGGTTACCCGGAGGAATGCGCAAGTCGTTCACACTGTTAGCAGCATTGATCAATCGCAGCTTTCGCAGTGCGATCGTCTGAATTTCACCAGGCAGCCTGCGACTACGCCGCCCGTTCCAGATACCTTCGGTTTCACGATCAGCAAAACTCTTGATCATGACCAACCATAACGCATTGCGTTATGGTTTTCAAGAATGCGATCAGGTGAAAGCGCCGGTCACCCTGACATCGCCGACATGGATGCCGTTCCAGTTTTTCATCGAATGGTTGGCCTGCGCCATCAGGTTTTGGTGCAGTTCCGGCTCATCAGTGAAGAAACGGGCGAGCGTTGCCGCGACCATGGCTTCTGCGGCGCGGGTGGTGCCGTCCTCGCATTTCAGCGCAATCGCGATGCCTCTTTCCGGGATGGCAGCGCAGAACACGCCCTCGGCACCGGTCTTGGCAAAAATACGGCCGGGTGCCGTCTGCATCAGCCTTGTGCAGGCGCGCTTGCTGCCGGCGACATAGAAGGGCTCGGCCATGCAGGCTTCGATCAGGCGTTTGGAGGCCTTGGCGCGCAGCGGCTCCAGGCCGCTGCCGGTCGCCATCTTGGCAAAGCCGTGGGCAAGGCCCTTCAACGGAACCGCATAGGTTGGGATCGAGCAGCCGTCGGTGCCGCAATTGTCGTGGGCGAGTGCCGCCCCGGTCAGGCTTTCCATGACGCCGCGGATTTCACGCTGCAACGGATGATCGTAGGTGACGTAGCCTGCCGGCTCTTCGCCGCTGTGGCAGCAGGCGCAGATGAAACCGGCATGTTTGCCGGAGCAATTGTTGTGCAGCGCCGTCGGGTGCTCGAGCAAGCGCGCCTGGCTGACGCTCGTGTCCTGGTTGATCGACCAGTGGGACCCGCATTCGAGCGTCGAGACGTCCCTGCCCGCTGCCGCCAGCATTTCGGCGGCGAGCGCTACATGTTCCGGCTCGCCATTGTGCGAGGAGCAGGAGAGCGCCAAGGCCCGCTTGTCGAAACCATAGGCATCGGCAGCCCCTGTTTCCATCAGCGGCAACGCCTGCATGGCCTTGCAGGCCGAGCGGGGAAAGACGCCTGTATCGGTCTCGCCGAGCGAAAACACGGTCTTCCCATCGCCATCGACAACGATGACCATGCCACGATGGCGGCTTTCGACCAGATTGCCGCGCGTGACTTCAACAAGAACCGGGTTCGACATGGTTGTGCCCTCAAAAATCCAACTTCTCCCCTGTCTTTAGACCAAGACAAAGCAACGCAAAACCCGGACCCGCCCATGAAATTTCTTCGCAGGCTGTTTCTTGCCATCCTGTTCGTCTATCTGCTGCCCGCACTGGCCTCGGCCGGCTGGTGGTATGTCAAGGAAAGGCCCGTCAGCTGGCGGGAGGCGGACTGGTCGTCGGCCAATATCCTGCCGAAGCCGCAGGAGGATCAGGACGCCGCGATCTACATTTTCTCCGCCGCGACCGGCGGCATGAAGGGTGCGGTCGCCAGCCATTCCTGGATCGTCACCAAGGGACAGGGCGACACGGCCTATAACCGCTACGACAAAGTCGGCTGGGGTTCGCCAATCCGCCGCAACGGCTATCCGGCCGATGCGCGCTGGTACTCGAACGCGCCGAGGCTGGTGACCAGCATCAAGGGCGAGGACGCGGTACGGCTCATCCCGAAGGTCGAGCAGGCGATCCGGTCCTATCCCTATTCGACGCCCGGCGCCTACCGGATCTGGCCGGGGCCGAATTCCAATACGTTCGTCGCCCATGTGCTGCGCTCGGTCCCCGAATTCGGCGCAGTGCTGCCGCCGGATGCGGTCGGCCGTGATTATCTGCCGCAGGGCAAGCTGTTTTCGGTCGATGCCGACGGGATGGACATGCACGCGACGCTCTATGGGCTGCTTGGGATTTCAGCAGGTTTACGCAGCGGGTTCGAGGTCCATTTCATGGGGCTGGTGGCGGGTTTTGACGTGATGCGCCCGGCGGTGAAGATACCGGCGCTGGGGCGGTTCGGCATCTGAAGAGGAAAGCAAACTCAATCCTCAAGCGCGAGACAACTCTCGAACGAGGCCTCGATTTATGCTAGAGAGAAGGCAAGATACTTTCGGAGAAATCCAATGACGCTTTCCATTCGCCTTTCTGACGCTGCCGAAAAGCAACTGGAGGAGCTGGCCCGCGAAACGGGGCAAAGCAAGGAATTCCATGTCCATCAGTTCATAAAGCAAGGCCTTGAGGATATGCGAGACTACAATCTCGCCACGGACATTGCCGCGCGCGTTCGAAGCGGAGACGAAGCTGTTTATTCTCTGGCCGAGGTAAGGAAAGACCTTGGCCTGGACGATTGAAATCACGGCAAGAGCGCGAAAAAATATCAACAATCTGGACAAGCAAGCCGCGGTTCGCATCCTTTCCTTCCTTTCGGACAGGCTTGCTGCGACTGAAAATCCTCGTCAACTTGGCAAACAGCTGACCGGCCCGCTGAAGCATTATTGGAGTTACCGCGTCGGCGACCATCGTCTGTTGTGTGAAATCAAAGATGATAAACTGATCGTGCTGGTTCTCGAAATTGGAAATCGCCGAGACATCTACCGATAGAGCGACATACAATCCCAGCGACATTGATCAGACAAACAAAAAGGGCCGCTACGCAGCGGCCCTCCATGAGTTTTGGCCAGGTAAGAGGCCCGGACCGTATCTTCTCAGAGACACGACCCGCAGGAAGGCGGGTTCAGATCGAGGGCTGCCTCGTTCCGATCACGACAACTTCCATGCCTGTTACGAGGTTTGAAATCTCATTAGACACTGGATCACCTTCCTTTCGTTCAATTGAAGACAAGGTAAAGGTAATCCGATTTTTGCCGATTGCAAGAGCGCGCCGCTTTAGACTTTAGACCGTCAGAACGATCTTGCCGATGTGATCGCCAGCCTCCATCAGGCGGTGTGCCTCGACAACCTCCGTAAACGGCACAACCGCGTGCATCACCGGTGCGATGTCGCCATCTTCCAGCAACGGCCAGACATTGTCCTCCAGATCGTCGCGGATCGATTCCTTTTCGGATGCCGTGCGCGGTCGCATGGCGGAACCCATGATGTGCAGGCGCTTGCCGAGAATGGCAGCGATATTGGCATTTTCGACGGTAGCGCCCCCGAGGAAGGCGATGATCGACAGGCGGCCATCCTTGGCGAGTGAACCGATGTTGCGATCGAAATAGGGACCGCCGACCATGTCGAGAATGACATCGACGCCGCGACCGCCGGTTTCCTCGAGGATGACAGCTTTGAAGTCTTCTTCGCGGTAGTTGATCGCCCGCTTGGCACCCAGCGACACGCAGGCGTCGCACTTGTCCTTGCTGCCGGCGGTAACGAACACCTCGGCGCCGAAGGCGCGGGCCAGCTGGATGGCGGTGGTGCCGATGCCGCTGGAGCCGCCATGGATGAGGATCTTTTCGCCTTCGACCAGATCGGCCATCTGGAAGACATTGGCCCAGACAGTGAAGAAGGTTTCCGGCAGGGCTGCAGCGCGTGCCGCATCATAGCCCTTCGGCCACGGCATCGCCTGCGTTGCCGGCAGCGCGCAGAACTCGGCATAGCCGCCGCCATTCGCCAGGCCGCAGACCTTGTCTCCGACGATGAAACCTTCGGCCCCCTCGCCCATGGCCACGACTTCGCCGGCCACCTCCAGCCCGAGGATCGGGCTTGCGCCGGGCGGCGGCGGATACATGCCGAGCCGCTGCAAAACATCCGGACGGTTGACGCCCGCCGCTTCGACACGGATCAGAACGTCGCCGGGCTTCAACTCCGGCAACGGACCGCGTGCCAAAATCATCTTTTCCGGGCCGCCGGGGGACGGAAGATCGACATAGGTCATTTCGGTCGGCAGCGTCACGGTGTTCTCCTTGTTGGATGATGACCGTTTATCTAGCGCGCCGGATTAAAACGGCAAAGCGGTGTTTTGCCGGCAACACAAAGCTGCTGCATTGCATCATGGCAAAACTACGCCATCCAAAACCCTGAAAAAATTGCGTTTCTTGAATTTGAAACGGTGAAAAACCGGGCTAAACATCACACCCGAAACCGGAAGCCGCGGGCGGTTCCCCAGCCGCGACGCGCTTAGCACAGTTTCAGCGCAGCTGGCAGCGATGCGACGGCCAAACCCGATACAGCACCAAACAGGGACGATGGGCAAGCACCATCAGGCAACGGCGATCACACCGTAGCATGAGCGTACCCGGTAGCGGCCAGACGCTTCGGGATCATGCAGAAACGGGCTGGGACCCATGATGGGGTCCAGCCCGTTCTCGTTTCAGAATGGAATGACCGCATTAGCTCTGGGCCGCGCCGAACGTCTCGAAGACCAGGCCGTCATCGCTGTCCTTGGCAAGGCTCTTGATCTCGGCGATGCGGGCGCTGACGGCCTGGGCGTCGGAGAAGACAAAACCTTCCGGCAGGATGAGTACCGCGATCGAGCAGCGCATCAGCGGAAAGATCGTGGTCTCGCCGCTGCGGCCGTGGCCAGTCATGTAGCCGGCCTCACGGTGTTCCGGCGAATAGAGCTGGCGCACGTCGCTGCGGAATTCCGACAGGACGCGGGAAAGTACACTTGTCACCTCCTCGCGCGTCCAGCCGCCGACACCGATGAAAAAATCGTCGCCGCCGACATGGCCCAGAAACTTCTCCTCGCCGATGAAATGGCGGCGCATCAGGGCGGCAAACAGCGAGATGGCCAGATCGCCCTTCTGGAAGCCGTAGTGGTCATTGAAAGGCTTGAAGCTGTCGAAATCGCAATAGCAGAAATAGCGCGCTTCGTCGGCATCGAGCACGGCGCCCTGCACATAGTCGCGAATGGCGCGGTTTCCCGGCAGGCCGGTCAGCGGGTTCTGCTCCTGCGCCGTCTTCAACTGCTTTTCGCCGATGATCTTCAGCAGCGATGCCGCCGAGAGGATGCCGGCGTAGCGCATGTTTTCCGTCAGGATCACACAGTCGCTGCCGTCCATCCCGGCAAAGATTTTCAGCATTTCATCGGCCGGTGTCTCCAGATCGGCGATCGGGGCCGGGCTGACGAAATGCGAGATATGGCGCTGATAGAGATGGTTTTTCAGGAGATCACGGCCGAAGGGATGATAGATCATTTCCTTGACGTGATATTCATGCAGCACGCCGCGCGGCTCGCCATTGGCGTTGAGAACCGGAAAGAAGCTGCGCTGCGGGGAGCGGCGGAACAGCTCGAACACCGAATCCAGGTCGTCGTTTTCGCGCAGCGCCGGCACCTGCTCGATTTGCTTGCGAATGAGGATGCTGTCGAGTGAACTCGACTGGCGCCTCGCCCCGGCGGTCTGTTCCAGATGCGGATAGGCCGGCTGCAGATCGGCGAAATGCACGGTCGGGCGGGCGACGAAATAGCCCTGGACCAGATCGCAGCCGAGATCGCGGCAGGTGGCGAATTCCGCTTCGGTCTCGACACCCTCGGCGATCACACGGGTGCCCAGAACATGGGCGGTGTTGACCGTGTGGCGCACCATGTGGCGCTTGCGCGGGCTGGATTCGATACCGGAGATGAAATGCCGGTCGATCTTCAGATAGTCCACCGGCTGGTCGCAGAGCAATTTCAAGCCGTTGAAGCCCACGCCGAAATCATCGATCGCCAGCTTGAAACCGGCCAGCCGCAATCGTTTCACCAGGCCGGAAAAATCCGGCATCTTGCCGCTGTCGAACCGCTCCGACAGCTCGAAACAGATCGACGACGGCGGAATGTTGGCGCGTTTCAGGTGATTGCCGAGCCGCTCGACGAGATCGCCTTCCAGGCCGATCAACCGGCTGTCGAAATTGACGAACAGGGTGCGCGAGGAAAAATCCGCCAGACCGGCAAAAGCGGCAAAGGCACGGGTGTTGATCATGTGCTCCAGCGCCAAAAGCTGGCCTGCTTCCTCCGCCTTGTCGAGCAGTTCGAGCGGCGACTTGAAGCCCAACCGCTCGAAGCCGCGCATAAGCGTCTCGTAGCCGAACACCGCGCCGGTGGCGATCTCGACGATCGGCTGGAAGGCATTTTCGATCGCGAGCTTCGCCAGCGTGACGACCTGGTCGTCACCAAAACGGCGCAGGGACAGCATTTCGACGGGGACGGCGGACATGCGGGAACTCCGGAGGCGGATATGAGATCGTGCGCAAGATCGTTCCGCAGGCCTGAATTTTCCGTTTCCCCAACATGACAGTTTAATGAAAGTTCAATGACTGCCGTGCGTTAGCGACAAATTGCAATCGCCTTACCGCAGACATCAAACGGGATGCTCACCGCTTGGCAAGAACACCGAAGGCGACCAGCGCCAGCCCCTGCATGACCAGATCGGCGGCCAGGAACAGCCCGAGCATCCACAGGCTATTGACCGGCCAGCCGGCGGCGATGACGAGGCCGGCGAGGAGGGTGACCAGGCCGCCAAGCGCGATCCATCCCCAACCGGCGAGCGGCCGCAAAGTCAGCGCCGTCAAGATGCGGAAGGTCCCGGCAATGATCAGGGCAACAGCCATCATCATCATCAAGGCGGCGGAAGCCAGCATCGGATTGAGAAAGGCGAAGACGCCGGCAACGGTGTAGCAGGAGCCGCTCAGCATCCAGTAAAATACGCTTTCCCATTTCTTGACGCGAAAGGCCTGCATCAGGTGCAGCACCCCGCTGACCAGCATGATCATGCCGAGGGTGTAGACAGAGGCGACAGTCGCCGCCATGACATTGCCAAACGCGATACCGCCACTCATGATCAGCGCGACGCCAAGGGCGACGAACCATCCCCATTTTTCCGTGAGCGGCGGCCTGAGAGCAATCGTAACGGCTTCAGCCATGATGCAACCTCCAGATATTTCATCACGCCACTATGTAATCCTGGATAGAATAACAACACTTTAAAATACCTGTCGCGGTTGTAAATTTTTGCGTTCAAATCTTCATTGCCAGAAGCACCGTGCCGCCGCCGACCATGCAAACACCAAGCCAATGGGCGGCCGACAGCCTTTCTCCGAGGAAAAACACCGCGAAAACGGCGACCAGCACGACGCTCAGTTTATCAACCGGCGCAACCTGAGCCACATTGCCTATTTTCAACGCCCGGAAATAGCAGAGCCAGGACGCACCGGTGGCAAGGCCCGACAGGATCAGAAACAGCCAGCTTTTGCCCGATACTGATGCCGGTGCCTGCCAACTCCCCGTCAGAGACAGCAACAGGCCGATGGCGAGCAGGATGACGACCGTACGGATGAACGTGGCGAAATCGGAATTGACGTTTTCAATGCCGATCTTGGCGAAGATGGCAGTGAGGGAGGCAAATCCCGCAGAGAGCAGCGCCCATGTTTGCCAGGAGGAGAACAGATATTTCATGGGCGTGCATCCTCTTTTCTGCCGCCGGGCGCGGCCATGGTCAGTTGAAACCGGGCCCGGTGCGATGGCAAGAAAATCCTCGGTGGCAGCCTCGGTTTTTTATTGATTGATGGATCAATCAAAAATACACTGACGGCAACAGAGGGAACATCGATGCCGAAAGTCGGAATGGAACCGGTGCGCCGCAAGGCGCTTGTGGATGCGGCCCTGCATGTGATCGGCGGCCAGGGCACGCTGTCGGTCACCATGTCCGACATTGCCCGGCAGGCCGGGGTTTCGGCGGCGCTTGCCCATCATTATTTCGGCAGCAAGGAGCAGTTGCTGGTCGAGACTGTGCGTTCCCTTCTGAAGCAATTGCGCGACGATACGGTGACGGCGCTCAAGGCCACTGCGACGCCCCGCGAACGCCTGTCGGCGATCGTGCGCGTCAGCTTCCAGGCCGACCAGTTCGCGCCGGAAACCATTGCCGCGTGGCTTGCCTTCTATTCCGAAGCGCAGCGCTCCGAAGAGACGCGCCGGTTCCTGGTGATATACGCGCGGCGGCTGCGTTCCAATCTCGTTGCCAGCCTCAAGGCGCTCTGTGTCGCAGATGATGCGCAACGCATCGCAGAGGGCACGGCGGCGATGATCGACGGGCTTTATATTCGACGTTCGCTCGGCTCTTCGCCGGTGACGGCGGACGCCTCCATCGCGCTGACCGACGACTATATCACGCTCAACCTGAATGCTCTTTTGACACAGGAAAACGCCGCATGACCAAAGGCCGGCCGAACATTCTCATCATCATGGTCGACCAGCTGAACGGAAAGTTCTTTCCCGACGGTCCGGCGGAGTTCCTGCACGCGCCGCATATGAAGGCGCTCGCCAAGCGCTCGGCGCGCTTTCGCAACAACTATACGTCCTCGCCGCTCTGCGCCCCCGCCCGCGCCTCGCTGATGGCCGGGCAATTGCCGAGCCGGACGCAGGTCTATGACAATGCCGCCGAATATGCCTCGTCGATCCCGACCTATGCCCATCACCTGCGCCGCGCCGGTTACTACACCGCACTTTCGGGCAAGATGCATTTCGTCGGCCCCGACCAGTTGCACGGCTTCGAGGAGCGGCTGACGACGGATATCTATCCCGCCGATTTCGGCTGGACCCCGGATTACCGCAAGCCGGGCGAGCGGATCGACTGGTGGTATCACAATCTCGGCTCCGTCACCGGCGCCGGCATTGCCGAGATCACCAACCAGATGGAATATGACGACGAGGTGGCGTTTCTGGCCAACCAGAAGCTCTACCAGCTATCGCGCGAACAGGGTGACGACGCCCACCGCCCCTTCGCGCTCACCGTCTCGTTTACCCATCCGCACGACCCCTATGTGGCGCGCCGGAAATTCTGGGACCTCTACAACGGCTGCGACCAGCTCCTACCAGAGGTCGGCGAGATTGCGCTTGCCGAACAGGACCCGCATTCGCAGCGGCTGATCCATGCCTGCGACTACCGGAATTTTTCGGTGACCGAAGACAATATCCGCCGCTCGCGCCAAGCCTATTTCGCCAATATTTCCTATCTCGACGAAAAGGTCGGTGAACTCGTCGATACGCTGACGCGCACCCGGATGCTCGACGATACGCTGATCCTGTTCTGCTCGGATCATGGCGACATGCTCGGCGAACGCGGGCTGTGGTTCAAAATGAACTTCTTCGAAGGTTCGGCCCGCGTGCCGCTGATGGTCGCCGGCCCCGGCATCACGCCCGGCCTGCATCTGGCGCCGACATCCAACCTCGACCTGACGCCGACGCTCTGCGATCTCGCCGGGATCTCGATGGACGAGATCATGCCCTGGACGGACGGCGAAAGCCTGGTGCCGGTGATCAACGGCGAGGAACGCATCGCACCGGTGCTGATGGAATATGCCGCCGAAGGTTCATACGCACCACTGGTCGGCATCCGCGAAGGCAAGTGGAAATATATCCACTGCGCGCTCGATCCCGACCAGCTCTACGATCTCGAGGCCGATCCGCTGGAACTGACAAACCTGGCTACCGTGCCTGCAAACGCGCCGACACTGCGCGCCTTCCAGGCAATGCGCGACAGCCGCTGGGATATGGACGCCTTCGATTCGGCCGTGCGCGAAAGCCAGGCGCGGCGCTGGGTGGTCTACGAGGCGCTGCGGAACGGCGCCTATTACCCATGGGATCACCAGCCGCTGCAAAAGGCTTCCGAGCGCTACATGCGCAACCACATGAATCTCGACAATCTCGAAGAATCCAAACGCTTTCCGAGGGGAGAATAAGATGAAAGCCCAACCACCAGCCTCCCATTTCATCGACGGCGAATATGTCGAGGATACCGCAGGCGCCGCCTTCGACAGCATCTATCCGGCCACCGGCGAGGTGATTGCCCAGCTGCATGCCGCCACGCCTGCCATCGTAGACAAGGCGATTGCGGCAGCAAAACGCGCACAGGGCGAATGGGCGGCGATGAGCCCGACGGCGCGTGGCCGTATCCTCAAGCGCGCGGCCGACATCATGCGGACACGCAACCGCGAACTGTCGGAGCTTGAAACGCTCGACACCGGCAAGCCGATCCAGGAAACCATCGTCGCCGACCCGACCTCGGGCGCGGATGCGTTCGAATTCTTCGGCGGCGTCGCGGCGGCGGCACTCAATGGCGACTATATCCCGCTCGGCGGCGATTTTGCCTTTACCAAGCGCGTGCCGCTCGGCGTCTGCGTCGGCATCGGCGCCTGGAACTATCCGCAGCAGATCGCCTGCTGGAAGGGCGCTCCGGCCTTGATTGCAGGCAATGCCATGGTGTTCAAGCCGTCCGAAAACACGCCGCTCGGCGCCTTGAAGATTGCCGAAATCCTGGTTGAGGCCGGCCTGCCGAAGGGTCTCTACAATGTCATCCAGGGCGACCGTTCCACCGGACCGCTCTTGGTCAATCACAAGGACGTCGCCAAGGTGTCGCTCACCGGCTCGGTCGAGACCGGCCGCAAGGTGGCGGGGGCTGCGGCATCGCAGCTGAAGCACGTGACGATGGAACTCGGCGGCAAGTCGCCGTTGATCGTCTTCGACGACGCCGATCTCGAAAGCGCCATCGGCGGCGCCATGCTCGGCAATTTCTACTCGACCGGCCAGGTCTGCTCGAACGGCACCCGCGTCTTCGTCCAGAAGGGCATCAAGGAGAAATTCCTGTCGCGTCTCAAGGAGCGCACCGAAAAGATCATCATCGGCGACCCGATGGTTGAGGAAACCCAGCTCGGGCCGATGGTGTCACGCGCCCAGCTCGACAAGGTTTTCGCCTATATCGAGAAGGGCAAGACCGAGGGCGCGACGCTTTTGACCGGCGGCGGCATTCCGAACGATGTTCCGGCCGAGGGCACCTATATCCAGCCGACCGTGTTTGCCGACGTCACCGACGAGATGACCATTTGCCGCGAAGAGATTTTCGGACCGGTGATGTGCGTGCTCGACTTCGACACTGAGGACGAGGTGATCGCCCGCGCCAATGGCACCGAGTTCGGACTTTCGGCCGGTGTTTTCACATCCGACCTCACCCGCGCCCACCGCGTCGTCGACCGGCTGGAAGCAGGCACGTTATGGATCAACACCTATAATCTGGCGCCGGTGGAAGTGCCGTTCGGCGGCTCGAAGCAGTCCGGTTTCGGGCGGGAAAATTCGCTGGCGGCGCTCAATCACTACACGGAGCTGAAGAGCGTCTATGTGGCGATGGGGAAGGTCGAGGCGCCGTATTGAGGGAAAGCTCCATGGAAGGGGCATAAACCTACCCCCGTCATTCCTGTGCTTGTCACAGGAATCCAGCCACGCGACGTCCGTCGCGTGAAAAGAGTCCTCTGGCGGCGCGGACGCGCCGCTGCTGGATCCCCGCCACGAGGGCGAGGATGACGGGAGGAAGGTTAAGCAGACACCAAAACCAGCCAGCGGATGCCAGAGCAGGAAAGAACACCACCATGCAAAGCGCAGATTTCGTCATCATCGGTTCCGGCTCCGCAGGCTCCGCACTCGCCTACCGCCTGTCCGAGGACGGCAAGAATACGGTGCTGGTGCTGGAATTCGGCGGCAGCGATTTTGGGCCGTTCATCCAGATGCCGGCGGCGCTTGCCTGGCCGATGAGCATGAGCCGTTATAACTGGGGCTATCTCTCCGAGCCCGAACCGCATCTCAACAACCGGCGCATCACCGCGCCGCGCGGCAAGGTGATCGGCGGATCGTCTTCAATCAACGGCATGGTCTATGTGCGCGGGTCGATGGAAGATTACAACGAGTGGGAAGAGCTTGGCGCCCGCGGCTGGGGCTATGCGGACGTGCTGCCCTATTTCAAGCGCATGGAAAATTCCAAGGGCGGCGAGGATGGTTGGCGCGGCAATGACGGTCCGCTGCATGTGCGGCGCGGCTCCTTCAAGAATCCCCTCTTCAAGGCCTTCGTCGATGCCGGCCGGCAGGCTGGCTTCGAGCTGACCGACGATTATAACGGCTCCAAGCAGGAGGGTTTCGGCCTGATGGAGCAGACTGTCCACAACGGCCGGCGCTGGTCGACGGCATCCGCCTATCTGCGGCCCGCGCTGAAGCGGCCGAATGTCTCGCTGCTGCGCTGCTATGCGCGAAAAATCGTCATCGAGAACGGCCGCGCCGTCGGCGTCGAGATCGAGCGGGGCGGCAAGATCGAGGTGGTGAAGGCCAACCGCGAAGTCATCGTCTCGGCCTCCTCGTTCAACTCGCCAAAACTCCTGATGCTTTCCGGCATCGGTCCGGCGGCGCATCTGAAGGAGATGGGCATCGAAGTGAAGGCAGACCGGCCAGGCGTCGGCGCCAACCTGCAGGACCACATGGAGTTCTATTTCCAGCAGGTTTCGACAAAGCCGGTTTCGCTCTATTCTTGGCTGCCCTGGTTCTGGCAGGGGGTTGCGGGCGCGCAGTGGATGTTCACCAAATCCGGTCTCGGCATCTCCAACCAGTTCGAGGCCTGCGCCTTCCTGCGTTCGGCCCCCGGCGTCAAGCAACCGGATATCCAGTACCACTTCCTGCCGGTGGCGATTTCCTATGATGGCAAGGCGGCGGCCAAGAGCCACGGCTTCCAGGTGCATGTCGGCTACAATCACTCGAAATCGCGCGGCTCGGTGACGCTGCGCTCGCCCGACGTGAAGGCCGATCCGGTCATCCAGTTCAACTATATGAGCCACCCCGAAGACTGGGAGAAGTTCCGGCATTGCGTCCGCCTCACCCGCGAAATCTTCGGCCAGCAGGCATTCGACCAGTATCGCG